>Ga0255353_1000205_pt1 | contig 39054 bp, 34 predicted proteins | sample HBST25metaG_FD_189941 | JGI IMG/M metagenome (GOLD analysis project Ga0255353, IMG submission 189941) | Peat soil microbial communities from Stordalen Mire, Sweden - H.B.S.T25 | ecosystem: Environmental > Terrestrial > Soil > Wetlands > Peat | place: Sweden: Norrbotten County, Stordalen Mire...
TCCGATACCGTCCACGACTTGATCTGTGCCATCCTGAACCGTATCTTCACCCAACTTGCACCCTCTGCTTCCGGCTATTTGCCTGCACGTATCAGGTTCGACACTATTTACGGATAAGTTCTAAGCCCGCTCAGGCTGACGGTTGTGCTGGGAGTTCTCCTGCTGGCCAGGCCGGTGCTGGCTTGGTTTCAGCAGCGCAAAGCGCGCGCCGCCTGAGCAATCGCGTGTGGCAACCACGCAGCCTCGAGGGAATGCTATTGGCTTTGCGGCGTATCCGCCACATTTGCAACAAGCGGTATCTGAATATCGTTGATTTCGCCCAGAACCACCAGCGGAATCTCCTTGTCCTTGTAGACGACAGGCGCAGGCGCTTTTGCCGTTGCAGCTTCGGAGTTCTCTGCGCCCGGCTCTGTAGCTTTTGGTTCCGCATCCTGCGCGCCTGAAACTTGCAGGATGTACTTGCCCCCGGCAACATACTCCAGAGAAAAGCTCCCGTCGTCCAGGATTGCGGTCTCCCGCGCCTTTTCGCGGTCATCTGCATAGAGAAGCCGCACCGTCCCCTTGCCCAGAGCGTGCCCATCAACAAGAGCCGTTACGGTCCCCGCAACCGTATGCAGCCCGGAGAGTGGGATCACGATGTCCGCGCCGCCGGCAATCTCACCGGCCTGCACCTTGACGGTCTTGGCATCCCTATTGCGGAGTGTGTTGCCGAGGCAAACGCGCGGGGCCGAGTCCTGTGATTCGGTGGGCATCAACGTGCAGACGGCGTACTCTCCGGCGGGCAGATTGGTCACGATGAATCGTCCGTGACTGTCGCTCACCGCGCGAGTCGACCAGCCATCGAAGAGCGCCAGGCCCACCTCCGTCATGCCGCTCTTCTCCGTCTTGCGCAGAAGTTGAAAGCGCATGCCAATGGCGGGGCTTCCGTCGTCGAAGGTTACCGTTCCGCCAATCTCCGCCGCCCGCTCCATCGTCAGGGACACTTCGCTGGTGCGATGAACGGCTGCCGTCACCTCGACCAGGTGATCTTTCCACTGACGGATGGCATCGAGATTGCGCTCTTTGTCGTTGGCCAATCCACTCAACCGGGCAAAGTCGAGGCCGATCAAAGGATCGAGGTAACCCTCTTGCGTCGCGAACGCATAATAATGGCCGGGTTCAACGGCCTCAATCCGGAACCGCCCATCCAGGCCAGTCATCGCGGTCTCGGTAGCTGGCAGCGGACTGCCCTCGTCGCTGTTTTCGTCCTTCTTGCTCGCATTGGTCTTCGTCTTCGGAGCGGCCGAGAGAGTCACTGTGGCAAACCGCGCTGGCTTGCCCGTATCTGCGCACAGCACGATTCCCTCAACCGCACCCTTGGTGGGGTCGGGCTTCTTCGGTCTGTGATCGCATCCGGCCGCGAACAGGCACACCAGAGGTAGAATCCACAACCAACGCAGCCGCGCCATGGCAAGCCTCCACCGGGTTTTCAGGATTGAGGGAATTGTAACGCCGCCTGCGTTACCGGATGAAAGCTCTTGCGGTGCAGCGGCGTTGGCCCCAGGCGGACCAGGGCTGCGAGATGTTCAGGGGAGCCGTAGCCTTTGTGGCGGGCCAGGCCGTAGCCGGGAAACTCGCGGTCCAACTCGACGATCAGCCGGTCGCGATGCACCTTGGCCAGCACGCTGGCGGCGGCAATCGACAGGCTGGTCGCGTCGCCGTGAATCACGGCCCGCTGCGGGCAATCCCAGTCAATCGCGTCCCGGCCGTCAATCAGCAGAAAGTCCGGGCTGAGCGCCAGTTGCTCCACGGCGCGGCGCATGGCCTCGAGCGATGCCTGGCGAATATTGATGCGGTCGATGGTTTCCGCATCCACCGCGGCAATGGCCCAGGCGACGGCGTTCGCGCGAATCTCCACGTCGAACTCGATGCGCTTTTTCTCGCTGAGTTTCTTTGAGTCGGTGAGTCCGTCGAGTTGGAAACCGGGGGCCAGAATCACCGCCGCGGCAACCACTGGGCCAAACAGCGGTCCGCGGCCCACCTCGTCCACTCCGGCAATGCGCCGCGCGCCGCGCTTGTGCGCGTCCTCTTCCAGCGTCCAACCGCAAACCGGGGATTTCACCATATTGCCAGTATATGGAGTGAAGCTGCCAACAGAACAAAGCATGGGAGAACAAAGGATGGGTGGGTGATGAACCCCTTCCGGCAACTCTCGTCCTCGAATACCGCCATGGGGCAAAAAACAACCCCGGCGCTGGGCCGGGGTTGTTTGGGTAACGAAAAACGACAGCCGCTTAGGCGCGGACCTTGCCGGTGACGCGATCCACTTCTTTCAGACGGGCGGCCTTGCCGCGCAGTCCGCGAATGTAGAAGAGCTTGGCGCGGCGCACCTTGTAGCTGCGAATCTTCTCGATCTTGTCGATTACCTTCGAGTTGAAGGGGAAGATGCGCTCCACACCTTGGCCAAAGCTCATCTTGCGTACGGTAAACGTGCCTTGGGGCCCACGGTTAATGGCGATAACCAGACCTTCAAACGCCTGCAAGCGTTCCTTATCGCCTTCCTTGATCTTGACTTGGACGCGAATCTGGTCGCCGGGCACGAACTCGGGGAGATCGGTGCGCTTGAGCTTGTCTGCCAAACGCTGCATTACGGGATGAATAGACATAGTGGCTTCCTACAGTTGAACTCAGAATCTCAAGTTTACCAGAGAACCGCTTGCTGTGCCTAATCTGCCGCACTTCCTCCGCTTGCGGTCGAAGTTGCGCTATAGTTTCCGGGTATGGACGAGAAACGCGAACTGCTGCGCCCGAGGCATTTGCCGGCTTTGACGGCGCGGGCCGCCAACCCGCACAGATTCTGGCCCACATGGGCGACCTGTTTGACTGGGCGCTGAGCATGGCCCAGGGACATCAACGCTGGCATAACTCCGAACCCCTGCTCTGGCCGGACGAGCAGCGGCGTTTCTTTGTCGCCCTCAAGGCATTCGACGCGTATCTAGCCTCTGCTGAGCCGCTGCACGCCCCAATCGAGCGGTTGATGCAGGGGCCGGTGGCCGATGCACTCACCCACGTGGGTCAGTTGGCCATGCTGCGCCGTTTGGCCGGCAGCCCCACCCGTGGAGAGAATTTTTACATCGCCGCCATCGTCACCGGCCAGGTGGGTGCGGAACAGCCCGCGCCGGTCAAGCCTTTTTAACATCAACGACCTGCTTCCTCCCAGATCGCCTCCAGCAGTTTCCGGTCTTCATCGCTCAGGTCGGCGTGTTCCAGCAGATCGGGCCGGTTGGCCAAGGTCTTGCGCAACTGCTGTTCTCGCCGCCAGCGGCGAATCGCGAGGTGGTCGCCGTTCAGCAGCACCTCCGGCGCGCACAGGCCGCCAAACTCCGCCGGTCGCGTGTAGTGCGGGTAGTCCAGCAGCCCCCCGGCGCCGTGCTGCGAGCGCGGAACGCCCTCAACGTCGGTGTCGATCTCGGCGTCGGCTACGCCAAAGCTCTCAAACTCGCTTGAGGCCTCGTTGCCCAGCACGCCGGGAATCAGCCGCATCACGGCATCCACCACCACCGCGGCGGCCAGTTCGCCCCCGCTCAGCACGTAGTCGCCGATTGACAGTTCCTGGTCGCAATAAAGCTGGTTGATGCGCTCGTCCACGCCCTCATAGCGGCCGCAAATCATCACGATGCGGTCCATCCCTGCCAACTCCCGCGCCGCCGCCTGGGTAAACGGCCTGCCCTGTGCCGAAAGCAGAATCACGCGTGTGCGCGGCGCAGCATTCTCCTCCGATTGCGCAGCCATCCGCTTCGCCTTGGGTTCGACTCCCAGCGCGGCCAGCGCCTCGGCCAGCGGTCCGGGCTTCAGCACCATGCCCTCGCCGCCGCCAAAGGGGCGGTCGTCCACGGTGCGGTGCCGGTCGTGCGTGTAGGCGCGCAGATCGTGAACGCCCACCTCCACCAGCCCTTCGGCCAGCGCCCTGCGCACAATCCCGTTCTCGAAGATACTGCGGAAAAACTCCGGAAAGATGGTGACAATCTCAAACCGCATATTCTTTGATGATAGATGTTTCTGTGTGCATCCCGCCGAATTGTGCTCTAATGTTGGCCAACTGCCATGGCCGACCTTGAACCGTTGCTAAAACGCTGGCAATCGGCCGGCGTCCTCGATGCGGAAGCCACCGCCCGCATCCGTGCCTATGAGTCGGAACGCGCTCGTCCCGCTGGTTTGCGCTGGCAGGGCATTGTCGCGCTCATTCTCGGGGCGATGCTTCTGGCCTGCGGAGTGGTGCTCTTTGTCTCGGCACACTGGGACCAGCTCGGTCCCGGCGCGCGTTATGCGCTGGTTCTCGCCATGGTCACCGTCTTCCACCTTGCCGGAGCCTGGGCGCGCAACAGCTATCGCGGCCTTTCCACCGTGCTCCATGCGGTGGGAACCATCTCCACCGGCGCGGCCATTGCGCTGGTGGGCCAAATCTTCAATATCCAGGAGCACTGGCCGGTCGCGATCCTGCTCTGGGCCATTGCCGCCCTGGCCGGCTGGATTCTACTCCGCGACGAGGCGCAGCAAACGCTCACTCTGCTGCTCTTCCCGGCCTGGCTCTTTTCCGAGTTTGCCTTTGCCGCCGACGGCCATATCGGCCAAAACGTCTTTCTCGGCCGCTTTCTGGTCGTCTGGGCGGTCCTCTATCTCACCTTCTTTCTCGGTTCAAGGCGCAAAATCGTCCAAGGAATTCTCTTCGCCGTAGCAGCCATCGCCGCGCCTATCGGCATCGGTCTCGCGTTGCAGAGTTGGAATTCGTGGTCATCGAGCCAGACCTTTCTCTCCTTCCATCTCCTCTTCTGGGGCTGGGCCGCAATCGCCGCGCTGCCGCTCTTCCTAGCGGTCTTCAAATTTCGCAAGAGCCTGGCTCCTGTGGCTGCGGCGAGCGTCTTTTCGATTGCGTTGCCCTGGTGTACCAGAAACTGGACAGAGAACTACAACTTCGGCCCATATCACACTGTTTTCCATCGCCACGAGCCCAACCTTGCCGCCCACGCGCTGGTTGCTGCTTTTGCCGTCTTCATCATCTGGTGGGGAGTGCGGCTAGCCTCGCGCGCGCTGGTCAACCTGGGCATTGTGGGCTTCGCCGTTGTGGTTGGATGGTTCTACTTCAGCGACATCTTTGACAAGGTGGGCCGCTCGCTGGGCCTGATCGGCCTTGGCATTCTCTTCCTGACCGGCGGCTGGGCTCTCGAAAAGGCTCGCCGCGGTCTCATGGCTCGCATGGATTCTGAAGCCTCATCCCCGCGGGAGGCGCAATGAAATTCTCCAAAACCTCCGTCGCCCTGCTGTTGATCCAGTTGGCGTTGGTCTCCTCCATCGTCGCCAAATATCTTTACCAGCGTGTCGTCTGCCCTCGGGTCTGGGCCCACGCCGTCTCCTACGATAGAACCCTGTCGATGCGCGGCCGCTATCTGGGCCTGCAACTCACCGTGGACGGCTGCCAAAGTACGCTGCCCTCGGCCTTCGATGTCCGGTTCCCGCGCAATATCGATGGCACCACCAGGCCGAACGGCTATTCAGTGGCCTCGCCTCAGCCTGTTAAATTCCGCGCCAATCTCAAGATTCAGAACAACAAGCTGGTGGCGATTCGGATTCCGGAGGCCGATCTCCGCTCGACCGGCGTCATGGTGGCAGCACTGCCCGGATCGTCCTGCGACGCCCTGCGCCTCGAAACTCCTGTCGACTTCTACATTGCGGAGCACGCGACCATTATGACGCCCCTCAAGCCGGGCCAGGAGCTATGGGTAGAAGTCACGCTTCCGCCCCAGGGCCCGCCGCGTCCGATCCAGTTGGCGCTGAAAGACGACGGCGCCTGGAGGCCGCTGGCGTTTCAATAGCTCTCGGCTGCATCCGGTTGAGATTCAGTGTGATAAGAATTTCCCCGGCGGCTTCTTGCGCGAGCGCGGCATCCCTTCTCCCGGCAGGGAGAAAACGAAAGTAGCCCAGGGTGAAGCGCAGCGGAACCCTGGAACAGCTACCATCCATTCCGTCCCGTAGGGCCGGAACGAGATCTTTTTGCCTCACCTTGATTGGTCCGGATCAGCTTTTCTCCGGCGCATTCAAATCGGCCAGCCCCTCGGGCAGAGCCATCTCCACGCGCTTGCCCTCAAGGTCAATCTTCCGCAAATAGCTCTTGGCAAAGGGAATCAGCACCTCGCCAGCCGCACCGCGCACCACCAACAGCGCCACCGGCCCGGCCGTCCGGTCCACGTCTTCAATCTCGCCCACCGTCACCGGCTCGGCACCGGCAACATCCACCAGCGCGCAGCCGATCAGGTCGGCAACATAGACTTCGCCATCGTCGAGCGGTGCTCGTTCGGCCAGCGGAATGGCAACAACCAGGCCGGCCAAGGTTTCAGCCGCTGAGATGGAATCCACCCCTGCAAAGTGCAGCACCACGCCGCCCTTATGCAGCCAATGGGCCGCCAGTTCCACTTCCCGCGGGGCCGGGGTTGTCGCCGGGCGCGAAGATGCGCCGGTACCCGCAGCTTCCGGCAGCAGCCAGAGCTGCCGCCGTTCCTCAAATTTTTCAGGGAAATCGGTGAGAATATCGGCGACGACCTCGCCTTTGCGTCCCTGCGGGCGGCGAATGCGCGCCAGCCAGACCCACTTTTCGGCTTGTCCAGCTTGTTCTGGCGCGGTCATTCCTGCCTCCGGGGCCGGCCGGACGCAGCGGCGGCGGCCATGCTAGAGTTCGTCTTCTTCCAGAATGTCGAGCGTGTAGCGGTGATGCAGCTTCATGCTCACGGCGCCCAGGATGGTGCGCACCGAGCGGGCGGTGCGTCCCTGTTTGCCGATTACTTTCCCCACGTCCTGCGGCGCAACCCGAAGCTGGAGAACGGTGTTTTCGTCCCGGCTGACGGACTCGACCTCTACGGCTGTCGGTTCATCCACCAAGGCCCGCGCAATTTCGCGGACAAGTTCATCGACTGCGACCATATCGTTTTGGGTCATGCACGTACCCCTGACCGGAAGCATCCAAAAATTGGCGACCAAAAACTGGTGACTTGGATCGGTGCGCGCATGGTATCAGCACACACCCATCGCCGTCAGCAATTGTGTGCGCAACTGCTTCAATGCCTGTGCGCACATCCATGAACGCCCATGGAGGAAGGGAAAATGGATCAGGCGGCGGCTGTTTCCGCAACCGGAGCAGGCGCCGGATTCTTCGTCACCAGCTTTTCCACGATAGAGGAGAACTGTGCGCCTACACCGCGCCAATAGGCGATCCGCTCGTACTTCAGATCCACCGAGGCCGGGTTGGTGCGGGGGTTATAGGTGCCGACGACCTCAATCGAACGGCCGTTGCGGGCGCGGTCCTTTTCGATGACCACGATACGGTAGTAGGGCTGCTTGCGGGCGCCAAAGCGCGCCAAACGAATCATCACCACGGCGATACGGTTCCTTTCAAATTCCAGTGCTCTGTTGCGGTCTTTTGGGGGTCTTCGGGGGACCGGAGGCAGCCTGGTTTGAGCAGCCCATTCCGGACAAATCCGAGCAAGCGGCCAAGCAAGAGAGCCCGGCCTCGCAAGACACAACACCTAAGTATCGCCGAAAGTGGGGTTGCGAGGCAAATCATCGTTCCACAGCGGCAAGGCCAATAAACCCATGCAAGGCCGGTATACCTGATCCGCAGCAGAGAATTTCAAGGGTACGCGCTTTACAGCCTGCGAAAAAACTTCCAGTTTTGAACGGGCACGACTTTAGAGCCTGCCCTGAACGCAGCTGAAGGGTGATATAACCGCCCTGAAATCAACGCGGACTTCAGCTCCTGAGGGAATGTGGGTTGGGCCGATCATGCGCCTTCGGGCAACGAAATACGTGACGCCATCTCCGGCGGCCTGCACTGGTTCCACCCTCTGGCACGTGCAGCCAGTCGCAGGTCGCCGCGCTAACATGATCTTGAAACCGACTGTCCTGTAATATCCGCCGCGGAGCGCGCAAACCATGGTTCGTGAGTATCACAAGTGGCATTCTCCCCGCTTGAGCAGGCAGATGGAACTGCTCGTCTTCGGCCACGCGGGCCTGCCCGTGGTGGTCTTTCCCACCTCAGGCGGGCGCTTCTACGAGTTTGAAGATCGAGGCATGATCGCCGCTCTCTCCGGCAAGATCGACGCCGGCCAGTTGCAGATTTACTGCGTTGACTCGGTTGACATGGAGAGCTGGTACAACCGCGCCGTTGCCCCGCGCTGGCGCATCGCTCGCCACATGCTATATGAGGATTACCTGCTCAACGAGGTCGTTCCGCTCATCCGGCAGAAGAACCGCGACCCGCATCTGGTTGCGCTCGGTTGCAGCTTCGGCGGCTACCACGCGGCCAACATCGCCCTGCGCCATCCCGACGTCTTTACCGGCGTGCTCTCCATCTCCGGCGCCTTCGACCTCTCAAACTTCCTTCACGGTTACTACGACCGCGACTGCTACTACAACCTGCCCACGCACTACCTGCCCAAGCTGAGCGACCCCTGGTTTCTTGACCGCTACCGCCGCAACACCTACGTGCTGGCCACCGGCTGGGACGACCATTGCCTGGGCCAGAACCGCGATCTCGACCGCATCCTGAGCGAAAAGAACATTCCGCACAAGCTCCATATATGGAACTCCGGCAACTCCCACGACTGGCCCACCTGGGAGCGCATGGTGCGCGAATATCTTTGAAGGGAACAGGGAACAGGGAACAGGGAACAGGGATAGGGATAGGGATTAGGGAGTAGAGAGTAGGAAGAGAAGCGCAGCGGGGCCGAAGAACCTGCATCGTGTCAAAACCCGCATTGTGTCAGGGCACGACTTCAGTCGTGCCGCAACTGCCCTAGAATGAACGTAGGCTTTAGCCCTTGAGGCAACGCATTATCAACAACTTGCGGGTGCCCCAGGTTCGGATTGTCGGATCTGGGAAGCCACAACCCTCATCTCGCCCCGCCACCCGCAAAAGCCCTTTTCCCCGCCCAGGGCAATCGCACGATCATTCTTTGATACAGAATCGGCTCCGGCAAGCCATTCGAGTGGACCGGTTTCTGCGTGCCTCCCAGCGGGAGGCGGCGAAAATAGCCCAGGGCGAAGCCCTGGGTATACGTTGCGGCAGGATGTTCCCGCCCCGGAGGGGCGGATCGAACCCGGTTGATAAGCAGGATCGCAGTTCATGCAATGGCCCTAATTTCCGCCCCACCTTGCGTAAAATTACCCTCCGCCGGCGCACAATTAAAATAGAAAGCGAGCGCGATTAAGCCAACGCTGCGCCGCCAAATTGCATCCTCATGAACAAAATCGTTCGAATCAAAACCCGCGTTTCCAGCAGCCAAGCCGCTCTTCCCCAATGACTTACCGCTTACCGCCATTCGGCAAAAAATAACGTGTTTTTGACTGTGAAACTGTGGATCCCCTCGTAACTCGCCAAAAATCAATAGCTTACGACGACCTCTTTCACAGGCCCACAATCCCACAGCCGCTGTGATCCTGTGGACAAACCTATAACTAACCAAGAATCAATAAGTTACAACGACCACGTCCACAGGAACACAGAGTTTGTACTCCTGTGCAAATCTGGACTCTGTGCCGGGCCCCACCCTTGACCTGCCGATAAGCTGAGGGAGCCCGATCCTTTCCACATCTTTCTATCGCAAGGGCGGCAAACCACAAACCCGCCCGCTCCCAATCAACCGAATGTTAACAATCCCCGCCCTGAGCGGCCTCTACGATAGTTGGAGGGGGGTTAAACTGGGGCCGCGACCGGAGATGTTATTTCAAATAGGCACGCACCAGGTCGATCAGATCCTCGGCCAGTTCCGGGGCAATCTGTTCTTTAGCCTCGTCAGCCAGATGAAACCGGATATGGGTTTCCAGCACCTCGCCCATCAGGCCGTTCACACCGCCGCGCACCGCGGCCAGCAGCATCAGTTGCCCCCCGCACTCTTCATCGGCAGTCAAGGACCGCTCCACGGCATCCAACTGCCCGCGCAGCTTGCGCAGCCGCTGCAGCAACTTCATCTTTTCGCGTTCGTGTTGGGACATGGAAGATCTCCTCTTGACAGTACCAACCCCCGGTATGGTATCTACCTAGTGGGGGTATAGTTGCGACTCCATTCTATGCCCTGCGCCTCGCGCCCTGCATCTCAACAAGAAGGCTTTCCCATGTCCCGGATCTCCGGCTGCCGCCCCAATCCGCCCCGCCCCGCTCGCGCACTCATCCGCGCGCTGGCCGGCCTTGCGCTGGCTTATGCGCTGGCCGTTGGCCCGGCTCGCGCGCAAGCTCCCGAAAACGCACCGGAGCCTCAGCCGCAGTTGCCCTCCGCGCCTCAGCCGCAGTTTCAAACCACGCGGCAGTTCGCGCCTGCCTTCCCGGCGCAGCTTCTGCTCGATCCCCAGCATGGCGGCATCGGAAGAAAGCCCGGCGACATGAGCCCCGTGGGCCGTGAGCCCCAGGACGCGCCCATCGTGAGCATGGCCCCGCACCCTGAAAACAGCCGCTACTGGCTTTCCGGACAGGCCAACATCATCATCCAGGGCGATCTGCCGTTTCACTCCCCCTATGAGGGAACCAACAGCTTTGTCGGCCGGGGCGAGTACAAGACATCTTTGCTGGGTACGCTCTACACCGCGCTGCGGCCCACGCACTCGGTTCGCTACAACACCGACCTGATCCTCGACATGGAAAGCTCCGGCGGACGCGGCCTGAGCCAGGCCCTGGGGCTGGCCGGCTTCACCAATCTGGACGTGGTGCGCAACCCCACCCTGAGCACCGTGCCCTACCTGGCGCGCTATGAGATTCACCAAGTTATTGGCTTCACCCAGCAGACCACCAGCCAGGAGCCCGGCCCGTTTGCGCTGGCGCCCAGCGTTCCCCTGCGCCGCATCGAGTTTCGCGCCGGCAAGCTGACGCTGCCCGACTTCTTCGACGTCAATGGCCCCGGCTCCGACAGCCACTTGCAGTTCATGAACTGGACGGTGGACAACAACGGCGCATGGGACTACGCCGCCGATACCCGCGGCTACACGGTGGGCGGCATGGCCGAGTACGACGACAAGCAGTGGAGCATTCGCTACGGCCTTTTCGCCATGCCGGTCATCGCCAACGGCATTGACATGGACTGGGCCTTCAGCCGCGCCCACGGCCAGAACGGCGAGTTCGAGCTGCGGCACAGTTTCGTTCCCGAGCGCAAAGGCACACAGCGCCTGCTCTTCTATGCCAATCGCGCCCACATGGGCACTTATCGCGAGGCGGTTGACGCCTTTTTGGCAGGAACCGACAAGACGCCCAACATCCTGCTTCACGAGCACTTCAGCGCGCTCAAATACGGCTTCGGCTATAACGCCGAGCAGGAGATTACAGAGAATCTGCGCGTCTTTGGCCGCTTCGGCTGGAACGAGGGCCAGCACGAGTCCTTCGCCTACACCGAGGTGGACCAGACCGTGGAGGCCGGTGGCGACTACGCCGGAAGCCGCTGGCATCGCCCTGTGGACAAGATCGGCCTGGCCGTGGTCTCGAACGCCATCAAGGCCGACCACCAGGAATATCTGAAATTGGGCGGGCTGGGCTTCCTGCTGGGCGACGGCAAGCTCAACTACGGCCGCGAAAACATTGTCGAAAGCTACTACAACTGGCACGTTTGGCGCGGCTTGTTCTATGCGCTCGACGTGCAGCACATCGCCAACCCCGGATACAACCGCGACCGCGGCCCGGCCTGGGTGGGTTCGGTGCGCGCGCACATCGATTTCTGAGGCATCGATCGCGTTCTGCCCCACAGCGATCGTCTCCGTGTCCAGGTTCCATCCATGCAGACCAATGGCCGGGTTCCAAGACGATGGGAGCGTGTGTTACAAATGGGAACGCTACCATTTGTGAGGTTCGCTTGACTGCCGCTTCTGAGAAATCCGTTCTCGTTTACGACGTTGGAGGCAGCCATGTTGCCGCCGCGGTTTGCCTCGATGGCGCCGGCGACTACCGGCTTGGCCCTGTCGTCAGCGCCCCGCATCCTGCCGAACAAACCAGCCCGGCCTTCGTCGATCTGCTGCACTCTCTTGGGGTGGGTGCTTCCGCCGGTTTTAGCGGCGTGCTTGGCGCGGCGCTGGCCATGCCCGGGCCCTTCGACTACCAGGCCGGCATTAGCCGGATGCGCCACAAGCTGCCTTATCTGTTTGGCGTTGACCTTCGCCAGGCTCTGGCCGGCCGGTTCGCCTGGCAGGGCTCGCAGGTGCGCTTCCTCAACGACGCCGCCGCCTATCTGCTGGGCGAAATCGGCGCTGGGGCAGCCCGCGGCGTCACGCGCGCCGTCGGCATCACCCTGGGAACCGGCATCGGCTCGGCCTTTGGCGTGGACGGCCACGTGGTTACCGAAGGCCCCGGCGTCCCTCCCGGCGGTGAAATATGGAATCTCCCCTATGAGGGGGGCATTATCGAGGATGCGCTCTCAACCCGCGCCATCCAGGGCAACTATCAACGCCGCACCGGCACGCTGAGCGAAGTGGCCGCGATTGCGGCGGCCGCGGCGGACAATCCGGATGCGGCCCAGGTCTTCGCGGAGTTCGGCCGCCATCTCGGCCTGGCGCTGCGCATGACGCTGGCCACCTTTGCCCCCAATGTCGTGGTCATCGGTGGAGGCATCTCCCGCTCCGCGCACCTGTTTCTTCCCGCCGCCCAGCGGGAGTTGCAGGGCCTGAATCTGGAGCTGCGGGTCTCAACGCTGCTGGATCATGCTGCGCTGGTAGGCGCCGCTGTGGCATGGTTCAACGATTGACCCGCGCATTCGGCTGTTATTGATCCGGCCCTGAAGTATTGCATCACCACAGAACTGTCATCCTGAGCGGAGCGCAGCGAAGTCGAAGGATCTGCGGTTGCCTTTGCTCTGCACCGTATCAACACAATAGGGCCGGATCAATAATTACGGCGAGAAACACGAAGGGCGCGCCAATCCGGTGCGCCCTTCGTCCTTCTCGCTTGAAGTTTCGTTTATTTGCCCGTGCCCCATCCTTTCCGCGTTTTGTGCGGAAAGGGTGGGAGACCGCTATGAATTCGTTTTGGGCCGGATCAATAAAGTTCCGCTCACTTGCCCGTGCCGGGCTGCTGAGGCTGGGTTTGCGTCTGCGGCTGTGCGGGCAGAGTATAGATCACCTCGCCCGGCTTGGCGTAGTGCAGCTTTTCGCGCGCTTCGTGCTCAATCGCATCCGGGTCGGACTTGAGCCGCTCGATGCGTTCGCGCAACTGCGCGTTCTCCTGCTCCAGATCCTTGATTTCCCGCTGCAACTGCTGGTCTTCAGCGCGCTTCTGCTGCCAGACGGACAGGCCGTGCTTGCCGTTGATCACGTGCCAGGTGAGCAGCAGAGCCAGGCCAACGGCCACCACGGTGCCCGCCGGACGCCATACCCGCAGCGTCCAGTCAAGCGCCCGCTTGGGTATGGGGCCCGGTACTGCGCCCGTTGCGCCCTTTTCCGATTGCACTCTCTCGTCCGGCATTCAATCCTCGATCGGCTCTTACGACTGCACAAACTTCTCAGCCGCGGCCTTCAGCGCTTCCATGTCCTGCTCGCTGCGCGCTTCAGTGTAGGCCCTCACCACCGGCTCGGTTCCCGACAGCCGATAGCAAACCCAGGAGCCGTCTTCCAGAATCAGCTTCAGCCCGTCGGTCCGCACCACCTTTGAAACCTTGCGCCCGCCCAGCTCCGTGGGATCGGCCTTCAACTTCTCAGTGAACGCGGCCTTCACCTCCGGGGTCAAGCGGAAGTTTTCGCGGACGGGATAGAAGGAACCAACCTTGCCAAACAGCTCCTTCAGTTGCACGCCCAGGCTCTTGCCGCGGGTAGCCACCATCTCCGCCACCAGCAGACCGGCCAGCACGCCATCCTTCTCCGGCACATGGCCGCGGATGGTCAGCCCGGCGGACTCCTCGCCGCCAATGGCGATCTTGTCCTGGTTAATCAGCTCGCCAATGTACTTGAACCCCACCGGAGTCTCATAGAGCGGGACCTTGTGGTACTCGGCCAGCGCATTGATCAGGTTGGTCGTGGCCACGCTTTTGGCCACTCCATTCTTCCACCCGCGGGTCTCCACCAGGTAGTCAAACAGCAGCGCAATCACGTAATTCGGGGAGATGAATGTGCCATCCCGGTCCACGATGCCAAAGCGGTCCGCGTCCCCATCGGTCGCGATGCCCAGCTCCGCGCCCATCTCCTTCATCTTGGCTTTGGCATCGCCCAGCAGCTCGTCCGCGGGCTCCGGCGCATGACCGCCAAAGAGCACGTCGCGGTAGTCGTGAACCGTCTCCACCTGCACGCCCGCCGCGCGCAGAATATCGGAGCTGTAACCGCGCCCCGCGCCCCAAAACGGGTCGTAAACCACCTTGATGCCCGATTTGGCGATGGCCTTCAAATCCACCAGCTCGGCAATCCGCTTGAGGAACGCCGGCTTCACATCGGCCGTCTCAAATCCCTTTGCGGGGGGATTCCCTACTGAAATTGCCTGGCCACTGGCTGCAATCGCCGCAATCGCCGCCTCGATTTTCCCCGTCACTTCAGGCAGCGCGGGACCGCCGTCGGGGGTCGAGAACTTGATGCCGTTATACGCCGGCGGATTGTGCGAGGCGGTAAAGTTGATGGCCCCCGAGGTCTTCAACTGGCGCACGGCATAGGCAATGGCCGGTGTGGGCGCGGCCTCTGGTATCACAATGGGCGTAACCCCGGCCCCAGCCAGCACACTGGCCGCCTCGGCCACAAATCTCTCGCCCAAAAACCGCGGATCGCGGCCCACCAGCACCCGGTGCGGCTCCGGTTGCGTCTTCACGTAGGCGGCAATTCCCGCCACCGCCAGCCGGATGTTGGCCACCGTAAATTCGTCGGCCACAATCGCCCGCCATCCTGAAGTGCCAAACTTGATCGCTGTCGTCATCTGTTTTCCTCCCGCGCCGTTATCGCCGGCCTCAACTTCATACTGCCCTACTCAAGTTTAACCGGATTGCCAACCCATCAAGCCAGGGCCATCGCCTGAACGCATATTGTCGAGAAAATGCGTCCCGTTCTCGCCCCACTTCCTCGCGGAGGGAAGGGCCGAAAATAGCCCAGGATGGAGCGAAGCGCAGTCCTGGGAGGGCGTTTCAACCGGAAAGGCCAGCCCGTCGGGGCGGTCAGCTTGACAAACCACAGACAATAGGGCGAATATTTTCGCAGTGTAGTTTGCATTACAAACCAAACTGTGGAGATAATCATGGCCAGTTCATCCTCTCTTCTTCGCCAGGAAGATCCGAACGCAATTGCCAAGCGCCTCATGCAGAAGGCGCATAACCGCGATGGGTTGTCGGAGATCGCCGCCGGGGTGTTTTTTCTGACTATCGCTGGCATGACGGGTCTGCAGGTAGTGTTCAAGGCAGGATCGCCAGCTTATAAGGCAGCCGTCTGGGGCTGGATGCTTTCGTGCGCCACCTTGCCTCTTGTATCGCAGTGGGTCATCAAGAAGATACGCAGGCGTTTCTTGATCGAGAAGGTGGGTTACGTAGAGCTGAAACCGGTCAGCCGGAAACGGTTCGGCGCCGTATTCGCACTTGCGTTCCTCGTTGCGGTTGCGGCGGTCATCGCAGCTTACCTCGGGAGGAACCCGTTCCCACCAACCGCCTGGGTGCTCGCCGGCACCGGAATTGGCGGCGGAGTTATCGGGGCCTTGGCCGGCCGCATTCCCCGGTTCTTCATTGGCGGCGGAATCACGGCGGCAACCGGCATTGCTCTCGCTTTCAGCAGGGTTTCGTTAGCAGCGGGCTTCACGATCCTCTACGGCGTAATCGGCCTTCTCTCCCTTGTCTCCGGCTGCGTGGTGCTTCTGCTTTTCCTGCGCCAACCCGCCGAGCAGGTTCAATAGCATGAGTGCGAAGATTCAGCGACTCGCCGAAATTGACCGTGTGATCCATGAGCCGGCGCGGCTGATGGTCGTAGCTCTGCTGGCTGCCGTCGAAGAAGCCGACTTCCAGTACCTGCGTCAGACGACAGGCCTCACCCAAGGCAATCTCTCGACTCATCTCTCCAAGTTGGAAGAAGCGGGTTACGTCGCCATTGAGAAGACTTTCAGGGGGAAATACCCGCTCACCATCTGTCGGCTGACCAAACGCGGCAGAGAAGCACTCGACAACTACCGAAAGGTAATCAAAGCCGCGCTTTGATCCGTTCGCGAGCTATCCAAGGTTCCAGAAGCGGAACCTGGGACACCCGGCTCTTTAACTCAGATTTCCCGAAATGGAACGCCGCAAAATTAATTTTAGAAACTCAAAATGAAAACTCCGGTTATTTACATTGCTGACTCTTTGATATTTATCGCTTGACAATCCAATTTCATGCGAGTTATAGTCGGCGCGCCCTTAATTTTGAGTTGTCGCTTCATCGGGGGTGCGCTAAATCACCCCCCAAAAACACAAAGTAATGGGAGGGATTTGAAAGCAAAATCCACCCGGCACAACAGAGAAGTTGGCTTAAAAGGAAACCATGAAAATCGCTCTTATCGCGCTGCTCTTTGCATTGGCCGCTCTTGCCCAAGCCCAAACTGCCGGTTTGCCAACAGCCTGCGGCCCCAAGGATGCCGGCTTCGATGTGAAGTTGGACAAATCTCAACAGACGCCAGCGCCTCCAGAACCGGGGAAAGCGCAGGTTTACTTTATTAGGGATGACGGTCTATCTGGTGCTATTGGCCGATTGGGATATCCAAGCACAAAGATTGGGATAGACGGGGTATGGGTGGGTGCAAGCCTGGGTAATTCCTATTTCTCCGTCTCTGTGGTGCCAGGAGAGCATCATGTTTGTATGAACCTCGATTCGCGTCACTACGAACATAAAGTTGAACTCGCGCATTTTACAGCGGAGACTGGGAAAGTTTATTACTTCCGGACACGACTCATCGCTGCTCAAAACCTTAATTATCTAGATCTTATTCCGGTCGACAGCGATCAGGCCAAGTATCTGATTGCCTCCTACCCGCTGAGCGTTTCACGCGCCAGGAAGTGAGATGGAAAAGTCCGACCGGCAGTTTCGGAGTCCAGGAGAAGCTATATGCGTCCGCCACATTGTGCTTTATGCTTCTGCACCGCGCTGCTGCTCGCCGGTTGCGGAGCCAAATCCGTGAGCGTCCCTGCACCTACACCTACACCCGTCCAGGCGATCGCCATCACCGTCCAACCGCTTAGCCAGGTCATCCCTCCGGGCGGCACGGCGATCTTTACCGTCGATGCCACCAGCGCCGCGCCGCTCCGCTATCAGTGGAGCGAGAATGGCGCAGAGATAGCCGGAGCCACCAGCGCCAGCTACACCACGCCAGAGATACCTCTCGGCACGAGTGTCCCGGCCTTGGTTGGTTCTTATCAAGTGACCGTCAGCAACTCCTCCACTTCAGTTGCAAGCAACACCGCTACGCTGACTTCGGGGCCGCGCTCACCCAAGGCGGGGGATCTGCGGTATCTGATTGAAGAGCAGGTTGGTATGCTTGGGCTGTATCAGAGCGGGTTTACGACCGACCTGAGCGGAACTGGACACGTATCATCTCTTAATTCGGTGGGCTCTCCGCTCTCAATGGGATCTATCACCTGCGGCACTAACTATCCTTGCGGTTGGCAGATCTTTATGTTCTATCTACCTGCGCCTATGACAGGCATCAACATGTACTACCAAAGCGGCAACTATAGGGATTTTACGTCGGACATGCAATCGCTTTTGGCCTCCGACGTCGTGCTCATTTCACTGGACTTGGAGCCAGCGAACGATGCTTACGGCGCGGCAACCGTACAAACGACGCAGCCCGGAGGATTCGACTATAGACTGGAACCCATCCCGGTCGGGGCAAACCTACAAGCACAAATACAGGATCAAGCTAACCAGGATGGCGCTGAGAGTCGCGTCATCACGGCAGTCTCTTTCGACGACAATTTGGGGCAGGCCGATCTGATCTCCTATGGATGGACGGGCGACACCAACACCGTGTACGACACCCAAACGATCATTACCACATCGGACAATGTCCCTACCGAGGCAATTGCCCTGGCCGGTGAAGGCTACATTATCAGCGCCTTCGGCGGCAACGAGAAGAACGGATACCTGCTCATCGGCACACGTGTCAAGGGCGACAGCCTGGCGCGTCAGATCTGCGTATTTCTACCTTGGGCTACGACCTCTTCAACGCCATGCATTGATAACGGTCTCTACGACACTACGGTTGTGAAGCTCCTTGAAGGCTACGCTCCCACGGATATCACCGAGCAATAAGCCTGCTTGAGTTTTTGCCGGTTGCCGGGCGCCACAGGTCTCGATTCTGTTCTGAGACCTCAAGAATCCAGCCTCAGGAATCCAGCGGAGCCCCCCAATTCTCGCCTCCGAAATCAGGAAATCCAAAACCAGCCTCATCCCTTATTGCCGGTAATGAACCCCGGCAAGCGCACAATATAGAAGCAGTCAGTAGGGGGACTTTTCTGACCACTGACCACTGATTTCTGGCGCTCTACCCCCCCTCCCCAAAATGCCCGTTTTTTAGCCGCTTCCCCTCCTCAATCTAGGCGCTAAGTTATCTTTAATCAACAATATACATGATCGTCCTAAAGGTAAACCTGTTAACTGAATAGTAAACACTAACCCCTGAAAAAGCGTCCTTTTTGCGTCAAAAAAAGCCGTTTTTAGCTACGATTTTGCCAGAAAACGCGTTTTTTTGCGATTGCTCTTCTCGGGATTTGCCGCCTCGGCCGGATTCCAGACGGCCTTTAACAAGTACACTGACCGTGGAAGCGCCTCATGCCCGAAACCATCCCGCCAGCCCGCATCGTTCTCACCACCGTCGCCAACGCCGAGGAGGCCAGCCGCCTGGGCCGCGCGCTGGTCGAGGAGCGGCTGGCCGCCTGCGCCACGCTGATCCCCGCCGTCGAGTCCATCTATCGCTGGCAGGGCGAAGTGGAAACCGCCAGTGAAACCCTGCTGCTGCTCAAGACCGGTCCCGATCAACTGGCGGCCCTCGAAGTCCGCCTGCGCGAACTACACAACTACCAGACGCCGGAGTTCCTGGTTCTGCGCGTAGACTCCGCCAGCCAGCCTTATCTCGAATGGCTGCAAGCCAGCCTGCGCCAGCCTTGATCGCCGAAGTCGATCTCCCTGTGGACGAGGCCGTCTGATATTCTGGCCTTGGTCTGCCGCCATGCGCTGGTTACTGATTGCCCTTCTCGTTTCGCTCGGGGCGCTGCTGTTTGCCGCTACAGCCGTGGCGCGTCATATTCTGTCTCAGCGCGCAGATTTGAGTCCCAGGGCGCTTGAGCACATCGATTCCACCCTCGATTCCGTTATGGCGTCTGAGGAAACAGAAGTAGAACCATAGGCTTAGAGGAGACCGCTTGCACAAGGAAACTTTCCCTGCTGTTGACCTCGTCCGCCATGCCTGCCGCCGGCTTCCAGCCTTTGCGCCGGCCAACGGTCTAGCCGCATCCAATGTAACGCAGCAGTTTTTCGCCTTGAAAGGACTTTCCCACTGTGAGTAACCCGCAATCCGGAGTAAGCAACACCGCCGCACCGATCGATATCTCTATCGCGCATAGTCCCGACTCCGACGACGCATTCATGTTTTATGGCTTGGCCACCAACAAGGTCCGCGTTCCCGGCTATCGCTTTTCCCACACGCTTTGCGACATCGAAACCCTCAACCGCCGCGCCCAGGACGAGGCTTTCTTTGACGTCACGGCCATCAGCTTTCACGCCTATCCCTATCTGCAGCAGAACTACACGCTGATGGGCTGCGGCGGCAGCGTCGGCGAGGGCTACGGCCCCATGGTCGTCTCCAGCCGCAAGCTCGCGCCCGGCGATCTGGGCCGCATCAAGATCGCCGTTCCCGGAGCCCTGACCACCGCCTACCTCGCGCTCAAAATCTTCAATCCGGCCATTGAAACGGTAACCGTGCCCTTTGATCGCATCATTCCCGAGATTCTGGCCGGCAACTTCGACGCCGGGCTCATCATCCACGAGGGCCAGCTTACCTATTCCAGCAGCGGCCTCTACAAGGTTCTCGACCTCGGCGTCTGGTGGCGCGAGACCACCGGCCTGGTGCTGCCGCTGGGCGGCAACGCCATCCGCCGCTCGCTCGGAAAAGAATCCTTGCGCATCGTCACCAAGGCCGTGCATGACAGCATCCAGCACGCCCTCGACCACCGTGAGCAGGCCCTGGAATACGCCATGCAGTTTGCCCGCGACCTGGACGCACGAGAGGCCAACCGCTTCGTCAGCATGTATGTGAACGAGCGTACGCTGGACTACGGAGCCGACGGCCGCCAGGCCATTCGCAAACTCCTCGATTTGGGATTCGAGCGCGGCATCATCCCCATCGCCCCCCAGGTGGACTTCGTCGAATAGCTCCATCTTTTCTGTTGCCGAATTGCTGCATACCCATCCTTTCCGCTCTTTCCTGCGTGAAGGATGGGAAGCAACAGCGAACATCCTCCGGCCGCAACCGGACGCAGTACCTTTGGTACCCGGATTCCCGCCTGAAGGTCATTGAAACCAGCTAAGAATTTCTTGCGGTTTCCTAAATTATTCCTAACTGTCGCCGATGCATCCAGTAATGAGGTCTTAACTGGATGCTCGCCAACTCCAATCCAATCTTCCTGCTCGCATCGCCCGAGCCCGCTCTGCTGGCTGCCATTGAACCGGTGCTCCTTGCTTCGGGCGCCCGCGTCGAAATCGTTCTCTCTGCCGAGGCCGCGCTCGCCTCGATCACCGCGCCCAATCCACCCAATCTGGCGCTGCTCGACACAAACCTGCCCGGCATGAAGATGGACAAGTTGCTGGCGGCCGCGCGCGCCGCCGTCAGCGGTGACCGTCTTCCGATTGTGCTGATTTCGGACACTGTTACCCAGGAGTGGATCGACCGCCTGGCCGAAGGAGTGATCGACGACCTGATTCCGCGCGGTGCGGAGCCCTCCTATTGGCAGTTCCGGCTTGACCTGGTGCTGCGCGCCCGCCGCACTTCGCGCGAACTCGACACGCTTCGCGATGCCGCCGCGATGAATGCGCAGATGGACCGCCTGACCGGTATCTACAACCGCGAAACCATCCTCGCCATGCTCTTTCGAGAGACCGACCGCGTGCAGCGGATGAAGAGCTCGCTGTGCATGATCCTCTTCGATATTGACGACTTTGGCCACTGGAACTCACGGCTGGGCTCTGCGGCCTGCGATGAGCTGCTCTGCCAGGTGGTGGCGCGCACCGCGCGGCTGCTTCGCAGCTATGACCTGCTGGGCCGGCCCGGCAAGGATGAGTTTCTGGTGGCGCTGCCCGGTTGCAGCGCCGTCAGCGCCGTAATGCTGGCTGAGCGGCTTCGCCTCGATGTCTTTAACTCGCCCTTCCGAGTGATCGGCGAAGCCATCCGGCTCTCGGCCTGCTTTGGCATCGCCTCCAGCCATGGCCGCTCCCCGGTGGTGGTTCTGCGCGAGGCCGAACAGGCCCTGCTGTGCGCCAAAACGGATGGCCCGGAGTCCATCCAGACCTTCAACGATTCCCAGCGACCCTCCGCCGCCCCGGTCACATTTCTCTCCCCAACCTCCGGCGACGAACTCCTCGCCTGGTGATGCTGAATGCAGGTTAGGACGGGCCATGCGGGGAGTTTAGCTGTGGTGGGTTTTCTTCCGGGTAGACGGCAAACCGGAGACTGACTTCCTACCGCTCTCAGCCCAGAAACTCCTGAAAGACATCGTTGGAGAGCAGTTGTCCCTGCGCGGTCAGGCGAATTGTCTTGCCGTCCGAAGTTAGCAGCCCATCCTTCACCAGCCGCCCGACGGCTTCCATCGCCGGCGCCACTGTCTCACGGCCAAACTCCCGCTCCAGCGCGGCCACTTCCACTCCGGCATTCAGCCGCAGACCCAGAAACCATGCCTCCTCGTGCTGCCGCTCGGGCGAAAGCCACGCTGTCTCCACCGGCTCTCCACCCCACGGAACAAGACCTGTCCGCGGGGATTCCGGCTCCGGTCCCGCCAGATAAGCCTTCAAATCATCGGTGGTGGTGGAGCGCAAGAGATAGGGCTGATCGGAGTCCGCCTCGCGAATCGGCTCCGGCGGAGATTTTTGGCCTCCCATCCTTTCGCCGGAAAGATGGCGAAAGGATGGGGCACCCAGCGTTGGGTCTCGGTCGCTGGAGTGGAAATCTGGTGCTGCTCGCAGCATCGACGACGCATCCAGCCCCAAGCCCAGGTAAGGCCGCCGCTGCCAATAGCGAAGATTGTGCCGCGACTGAAAGCCGGGGCGGCTGAAATTTGAAATCTCATACTGCTCCAGTCCGGCCTCGGCGAGCTTTTCGATTGCCCGCGAATACATCTGTGCAATTGCATCGTCGGTGGGAACCAGCCCGGCATGGTAGCGCGCGCCGCCGGCCAGCATCTCGCGGCCCAGCCGAGAATCCTCGTCCACCTCGAGCATGTACACGCTGGCGTGAGGAACGCCGGAGTCCGCCAAAACCCCAAGCGATTCCTCCCAGGAAGCGAAGGTTTGCCCGGCCAGCCCGGCGATCAGGTCCACGTTGAGGTTAGAAATCCCGGCCGCGCGCAGCCGCCGCAAGTCTTGCTCCACAATTGCGCGGCTGTGCAGCCGCCCGCTCTCGTGGGCCTCGCGGTCGATGAACGACTGCACGCCCAGGCTGGCGCGATTCACTCCCACCGCGGCCAGCGCGGCAAGGGTCGAGTCGGCAATCTGACCCGGCGCGCATTCGACAGTGATCTCGGCGTCCGGCTCAAAGTCGAACTCCGCCCGCATCGCATTGAAAAGCCGCTTGAGCAGTTCCGGCGCAAGCAGGCTGGGTGTCCCTCCGCCCAGGTAAACAGAGTCAACGCGGCGCGGCAGGTTCACGCCCATACGCGCCGCCCACTCACGGGCAGCCGCCAAGTCTTGAATGAGCCGGTCTACATATCGGGTATGTTCGCTTGCCGGATAAACCCCTGAGGCAAAGTTGCAATAGGTACACTTCGACCGGCAAAAGGGAATCGAAATGTAAAGGCCGAGCGCGTCGCTGTGCAATCCAGGCATTGAAAGGATTGTTTCACGCGCGGAGCTGTTTCATCCCTGTCCTTCAGGCTCCAACTATGCGACTTGCATGCTGGTCCCCGGCGTGAGCGCAGATTCCAACCATGAATCCGAATTCATACCAGCGGCCGTTATTGTTCGTTTCGTAGATGCTTACGCCACCCACGAACAGGCTCACAATGAATGTGATCGGTGCGATAATTCCATGCCAGAGGCCGCCCAAAAATCCGGCAGGACTGGCGCCCGGCTCTTTGTATTTCGAGTTTGATCCAGCGACGGAAAGTGCATTTGCCATAGTGGCAAAAAGCATAAGCTGGATTCATGGCAGATGCAAATTGCATCACCTTCATACTGGTGAATTGTCCGGGAGCGCTTTCCCCGGTCATGCAATCATGGAATCGAGGAGATCCGGTTTGAAAGCTTGGCCTGTTGTGGGCATCTTCCTGATGCAAGCCTTCTTGCTCATTGCCCATTGGTTCATTTATCACACGTTGATTGCCTTCTGGTGGCCTCTCAGCCCGGCAGCCACTCTGGCGCTGTGGAGCGCGATCTTTGTGCTGGCCTTCAGTTTCATCGTCGCCGCCCTGCTCAGCTTCCGCTTCTCCAACCCGCTGGTCACCGCGGTCTACAAGGTTGCCGCCGTCTGGCTGGGGTTTCTCAACTTCTTCTTCCTGGCCGCTTGCCTCAGTTGGCTGGCGGACCTCGCCCTCCGGCTTTCCCCGCTGGCCCCGGAGTTGCCGCGGCACCGCCCTCTGATCGCGGGCGTTCTCTTCAGCCTGGCAGCCCTGGCCGGCATCTATGGCCTGCTCAATGCCCGCTGGATTCGCGTCCGGAGGATCAGTGTCACACTCCCCAACCTGCCCAACTCCTGGCGTGGCCGCACGGCGGTCCTGCTCAGCGACCTGCACCTGGGCAACATCAATGGCATCGCCTTCAGCCGCCGCATCGTATCCATGGCCGTCCGCTTGAATCCGGACATTGTTTTCATTCCCGGCGACCTTTTCGACGGCACAAGAGCCGACCTTGACCGTCTGGCCGAACCTTTTCAGCAGCTATCCCCGCCTTTCGGCACCTACTCCATCACCGGCAACCACGAGGAGTTTGGCAGCGCGGCGCTCTATATGGATGCCATGACCCGCGCCGGCATTCGCGTTCTGGCCAATGAGAAGGTTGTTGTCGATGGCCTGACAATCGCCGGCATTCCCTATGGCGACTCCACCTACCCCATCCGCATCCGCGCCACTCTGGAGAACCTGCGCCTGGACCCCGCGCAGGCCAGCATCCTGCTCAGCCACATGCCCAGCCGCCTGCCGATCGTGGAACAGGCTGGCGTCAGCCTACAGCTTTCCGGCCACACCCACGGCGGACAACTCTTCCCGTTTACCTGGTTTACACGGCGCGCCTTTGGCAAGTTCACCTATGGGCTGCACCGCTTCGGCGCGCTTCAGATCTACACCTCGACCGGCGCCGGAACCTGGGGCCCTCCCATGCGCGTGGGAACCCATCCCGAGATCGCCTTGATTCAATTCGAGTAGGCGTGTTCTCATGGTTCTTCCGTTTTGAAGTGGCTCTCTGACTTGAAAAGAGGATGAAGGATGCTGCATTTGAGCAATCGATTACTTGGACTTTTGGCAATAGCTGCCCTCATGGCCGGCGCTGCGGCAAACGCCCAGCAAACCGCCCAGATGCCGCCGGCCGGGCCGTCCCTGGACTTTTCCACCGTGCTCTACGGCGCAGCCTACTACAACGAGTACATGCCCGGAGACCAGAATGCCCGGCTGGACAAGGACGTCGGTCTGATGAAGGCTGCGGGCCTCAACGTGGTGCGCATGGGCGAGTCCACATGGAGTCTATGGGAGCCTGAGGACGGCCGCTTCGAGTATGCGTGGATGGACCGCGTGGTGGACGCCATGGGCAAGGCCGGCATCAAAGTCATCCTGGGCACACCCACCTATTCGGTTCCTGCCTGGATGGCCCACCAGCACCCCGAAATCCTGGCCCGGCCTCTGGGCGGCGGTGAAAGCTCCTATGGCATGCGCCAGAACATGGACACCGACTCGCCCGCCTATCGCTTCTATGCCGAACGGCTCATCCGCCATATTGCGGCACATTACAAAGACAACCCGACCGTCATCGGCTGGCAGATCGACAACGAAACCTCCAGCTACGGCGCCTCGAATCCCGACGTCTTCATCGGCTTCCAGCACTACCTCGAAAAGAAGTTCGGCACTCCGGAGGCGCTGAGCAAGGCATGGTTCCTCAACTACTGGGGCGAGAACCTGCACACCTGGGAAGACCTGCCCACACGCGACGGAGCCCAGTGCACAGGCTACAAGCTCGAATGGACCCGCTGGAGCCAGATGCGGGTTACCGACTTCCTCCGCTGGCAGGCCGCGCTGGTGCGTGAATCCGCCTCGCCCCGCCAGTTCGTCACCACCGACTACGGCGGCATGATGCACCACGACGTGAACGAAGAGGCCGTCGCCGAAGCCCTCGACATCCCGGCAGACAATGTCTATCACGGGACTCAGGATCACTTTGACGGCGCGCAGCAGTCCATCCAGGAAGACTTCACCCGTTCCCTCAAGCGCGGCAACTTCCTCATCACCGAGACCAACGCCCAGACCACTGACTGGAGTTCCGCCGGCCAATATCCGCCCTATGACGGGCAGATGCGCCAGGACGTCTACACCCACCTCTCCAACGGCGCCAACATGGTGGAGTATTGGCACTGGGCCTCGATCGCCGCCAACCAGGAGACGTATTGGAAGGGCGTGCTTTCGCACGATCTGGAGCCCAATCGCGCCTATGCCGAGGTCAGCCGCACCGCGCATGAGTTACAAAAGATCGGCCCTCACCTGGTTGGCCTCCGGATTCGCAACCAGGTAGCCATTTTGTGGAGCCGCGACTCAGCCAACGCCATCGGCTTTATGCCCTTCAGCCACTCAGTTGGATACGACTCGCTGGTGCAGCAGATTCACCGTTCTCTCTATGACCTCAACGTCGGCTCGGACTTCGTCTTTCCCACGACCACCGACTTCTCCGCCTACAAACTGCTCATCGTTCCCGCGCTCTACATCGCCGACGACGCTCTGCTGCAACGGATATCGGATTATGTGAAGAACGGCGGCCACGTCGTGATGACCTTCAAGAGCGGATTCGCAAACGAGAACTCCGCCGTCCGCTGGGTGCGTGCGCCGGGCCCCCTGCGCGAAGCCGCCGGCTTCAGCTACCAGGAGTTTTCAAACCTCGAGCATCCGCTGGCGCTCAAAGACGATCCCTTCCACGCGGGCGCCGATAATCGCGTGCAAAATTGGGCCGAATTCCTCATGCCCGAGCACGCAAAAGCCATCGCATATTACGACCATCCATTCTTTGGAAAATGGCCTGCGATCACCGAGAATGAATTCGGCTCGGGAACGCTGCTCTACGAGGGAACTTATCTCTCCGCCAAGCTGCAAACCGCCATTCTGCGCGGAAGTCTTGAGAAAGCCGGCCTCACCGGCCCCGACCAGCAACTGCCCGCTGCCGTTCATGTGCAGCATGGGGTCAACCGCCTGGGCAAGCAAATCCACTACTACTTCAACTACTCTGGCGCGGAAGTGAAAGTGAGCTATGCCTACGGCGCCGGAACCAATTTGATTGACGGAAACGCGGTGGCCAAGGCACAGGAGTTGACCCTGGAGCCGTGGGATTTGGCAATCGTCGAGGAGTAGCATAGTAGAGAGCTACTTCCTCAGCTCCAATACAAAACCGCCAATATCAAGGAGAAAATCACGTGGACGCGATATCCCTGTCTGGGAAGCAGGCAAAACAAGCCGTGGTTCGGACCAGGCTTTCAGGGCTCGATCTGCTGCTGGATGCCCGGCTCAACAAGGGCACTGCCTTTACTGAAGAAGAGCGCGATGCCTTCGCTCTCCATGGCCTGCTGCCGCCCAATGTGGGAACCATCGAGGAACAACTGGAACGCCGCAAGATTGCGTTGGACAACCGCGACACCGCCTTCGGCAAATATAACCAGATGCGCGATTTGCAGGACACCAATGAAACCCTGTTTTACTCGCTCATTGCGCACCACACTGAGGAGTTGCTGCCTATTGTCTACACGCCGACGGTAGGCGAAGGATGCCAGCGCTTCAGCGAGATTTGGCGCAAGCCCCGCGGCCTTTTTCTCAGCTATCCAAACAAGGCCCGCATGGACCAGATGCTCTCCGACTCCCGCTATGACGATGTGCGTTGCATCGTGGTCAGCGACGGCGAGCGCATTCTCGGCCTGGGCGATCAGGGTGCCGGCGGCATGGGCATTCCCATCGGCAAAATGGCTCTTTATACAGCCCTGGCCGGCATTCCGCCGGAGCATTGCCTGCCGGTGCTGCTCGATGTGGGCACCGACAATGAAGCCCTGCTCAGCGATCCAATCTATATCGGCTGGCAGCACAAGCGTGTCCGCGGGCAGGAGTACGACGACTTCATCGAGACCTTCGTCCGCGCGGTCATGCGCCGCTGGCCCCACATCCTGCTGCAATGGGAAGACTTTGCCGGCTCCAATGCGGCGCGCCTGCTGGAGCGCTACCGCGACCGGCTCTGCACCTTCAACGACGACATTCAGGGAACCGCGGCCGTAACCACCGCAACTCTGTTGGCCGCGGTCAACGCCACCGGCAAACCGCTCAAGGAACAGACCATTGCCATGTTCGGTTCCGGCGCGGCCGGCATCGGCATTGCCAACCTGCTGCTCACCGCCATGCAGGAGGAAGGACTCAGCGAAGAACAGGCCCGCAAGCGGATCTACGCATTCAATCGCTACGGACTTGTTGTGGAGGGAGGCGAAGGCATCCGGCCGGGCCAACTGCCTTTCGCTCGCACCAGAGCGGAAGTGGAGAAATGGAATCTCTCCGGCGCGGATCCAATGGGCGCAATCTCTCTGCTCGACGTCGTGCGCAATGCCAAGGTGACGGTGCTGGCCGGCGTCTCCGCCCAGGCGGGCGCATTTACCGAAGAAGTGGTCCGCGAGATGGCCAGTCACACCGAGTGCCCGATCATCTTCCCGCTCTCCAACCCCACCTCGCTCGCCGAAGCCGCACCCACCGACCTGCTCCACTGGACCGATGGCCGCGCGCTGGTCGGAACCGGCAGTCCTTTCGCTCCGGTTGAAGTCAACGGCAAACTCATCCGCATCGCCCAGGTGAATAACTCGTATATCTTTCCCGGTCTCGCGCTCGGCATTTTGGTCTCCAGAGCCCGGCGCGTCACCGATGGCATGATTATGGCGGCGGCAAAAGCGCTGGCGCAGCTATCTCCGGCACGACTGGATAAGAACGCTCCTCTGCTGCCTCCCATTGGCGACTCACGCAGGGTTGGTCTGGTGGTTGCTGAAGCCGTCGGAAAACAAGCGATTGCCGACGGAGTCGCAGGACTTGCGGATGCGGAGACGCTCAAAGACCAGCTCATCGCCTATGTCTGGGAGCCCGTCTATCTGCCCTATGAGCGCATTGACTAGCAAAGAGTGATGCTGTTGTTGGTTATCGATTTGTCATCCTGAAGCGGGCCGCGTTTATTTGCGGCCTGCTCAAGAAGCAAGCGAAGGAATGCCGGGCAGCGCCATCGACAAGCAGTGCAAGTGAAGATGCGCAATGTGCCTCTGAATGCCGTAGACTCGTGCCAAGAGAGGTTAGTGAATGGCAACGGAGCGGGCAGCCAAGGTTGGGATTATCGGTGCGGGCAGCGTGGGAGCGACAATCGCCTACGCGGCGATGATTCGTGGGGTGGCGCGGCAGATCAGCCTTTTAGACATTGCGCGCAGCACGGTCGAGGCGCAGATACTTGACCTGAATCACGGCATGTTGTTTGTGCCGCAGGCCACGGTCGAGGGCTCGGACGATATCGAGGTGCTGCGCGACGCGGACGTGGTGGTGATGACGGCCGGCGCCAAGCAAAAGCCGGGGCAGACGCGGATGGATCTGGCCCAGGCCAATACCCAAATCTGCGCCAAGCTGCTGCCCCGCGTGGTTGAGGTTGCGCCGGACGCGCTTCTGCTGATGGTCACCAACCCCGTGGATGTAATGACCCAGGTGGCGCTCAAGCTGACCGGCCTTCCGTGGGAGCGGGTTTTCGGCTCGGGCACGGTGCTTGACAGTTCGCGCTTCCGCTTTCTGGTGGCCAAGCACTGTAGCGTCGCGGTGCAGAATGTACATGCCTATATCGCCGGAGAGCACGGCGACTCCGAGATTCCACTTTGGTCCAGCGCGACCATCGGGTCGATTCCGCTGAGCCAGTGGGCAGTGACGGGGCATGGACGGCTGACCGCGGCCGACAAAGACGAGATTGTGCATAACGTAAAGGACGCCGGATACCAGGTGATCCAGGGCAAGGGCGCCACCAACTACGCCATTGGGCTTGCGGTAACCAATATTCTCGAAGCCCTGCTACACGACGAGCAGCGTGTACTGCCCCTGAGCGGTCTCCTGCATGGCTTCAGGGGACTGGAGGATGTTTGCCTGAGCCTACCGCGCATCGTGGGCCGCCAAGGGATAGAAGCGCCGCTGCCGATTCCCATGACAGTGGACGAAGAAGCTGGCCTGCTCGACAGCGCTGACAGGATTCGCGCGGTAGTGAAGGGGTTGGGATATTAGCGCCAATCCCGCCGCGGTTTTGCGCGCCATGTAATCGACCACCGCTTTCAGGTCGCGATTGTCCTCTTCAAATACCTTGAGCACCTTGAGCTGGCGGTTGGCGCCGGCGACGATGATTGATGAGCGCGGCCTCTGCCTTTGCGCTGGTCTTCTTCGCTTTATCCGCAACCACTTTGGCCTTCTTCTTTGCGGCGGCTTTCTTCTTCGTTGGCCTTGCGGCCTTGGCGGGAGTTGCTTCCGCACCAAGGAAGGCCGACCAGCGCAGTTCCAGCACTTGTGGCGTCTTCTTCGCCTTGGCGATGGCCAGGTCAGCCGCTTCTTTGACAATCCAGTCGAAGTTGGCCTGGCCCACCGAGTTAAGATCGGCGTCCGGCGCGGGGTTCATGAAGTCGATGGCGTAGGGAATACCGTTCTCTACCGCAAACTCGACGGTATTCAGGTCGTAGCCCAGGGCGCGGCAGAGCTTGAGTGCGTCCTGCTCGATGCGTTTGAGCAGCTTCTTCTTGAAGTGTGGCGGATTCTGCACGTAGCGCTCGGTGTGCGGCAACCGCGGGTCGTAGGCCATGATGCGGACCCGCTTCTGGCCCACCACGTAGCAGCGGAAATACTCGGTGAAATCGACGGCCTTCTGGTAGATCATGCAGAGGTCGCGCGACTGGTCGTAGGCGCGGAAGAACTCTTCGCGATTGTGGACGTGATAGACGTCGCGCCAGCCGCCTCCATCGATGGGCTTGAGAAAGCCGTGCTCGCCCACGCAGGCAAAGACGGAATCCCAGTCGAGCGGGTATTCCAGATTGCGCATGGTCCGATCGGTAGTGCCCGCTGGGAGTTGCTTGTGGGGCAGGATCACGGTGGGCGGCACGGCCACGCCCAGCCTGGAGGCCAGCGTGTAGTTGAAGAACTTGTCGTCGGCCGACCACCAGAAGGGATTGTTGATAATTACCGTTCCGTTGAAGGCGGCGTGCTTGAGAATGGCGCGATAGAAGGGAACGTCGTGGGAGATGCGGTCCACGATGACCGAATAGGTGGAAGCCTGGCTGAGATGCACAGCGCCGATTTGAACAAACTCGGCCTGGATGCCGTCGATGTTCCGGGCATTGATGTGCTCGACCAACGCGCCGGGAAAGCTGTTTTCCATGCCGAACAGAATGCCTATCTTCTTCATCACGCTTTGCCCTCCAGGGAATCCGGCGGTCCGCGCACGGTTGGATACACGCCTACAGTGTACGGCAAACAGCAAGTCGAGCCGGCATGCGGGGAGTAACCAGGGTGCTTGCATGAAAACAAGGCAATCTATTCACAGCTTCACAGTTCCACAAATTCCCAGCTATACCCCAGGGGGGGAGGGGGTACGTCTGGCGTACAGACCGGGCACATTCCGGCCCGGCCGGTCTGAGAGTGCCCTGACTTCAAGGGTAGCAGGATGCAGGAAATGATCGGCAAAGACGGAGAGACCGTGGGCCGGGTTCAATTACCGCGCCGCAATGCGCGTGAATTGTAATCGGCGACCGCGCGCGCCACTTCAATGGCCGGCCGGCGGTTGGCCGGGCTCTCTTCCAGCCAACTGTAAAGGGACTCGAAGACCGCGCCCACCAGACAACGGGCGGCGATGGCCGGGTTGACCACGGAGGAGCCTTCCGGGGCCGATTCCAGCGCCTGGCATACTAGGCCTGCATGCTCCCTGAGCAAGTCGCGGCGCACCTGCTCAAGACGAGGGCTCAGGCCGGAAGACTCGACGATCAGGATGCGCGCCTCCCGCGGGTTCTGGGCCAAAAACAGGAATAGCGACTCCACCGCGCAGGAAAGCCCCAGCAAAGGATCGGACTGGGAGAGCCTGGCTTGGTCCATCAGCTCCGTCACTTTCCGGCCCAGCAACTCAAGAACCGCCGCAAAGACATCCTCCTTGTTGCGGAAATGCGCGTAAAAGCTGCCCACCGAACTGCCGGCCTCGGCAACGATCATGGGCACGGTGGCCGCATGATAGCCATAGCTGCCGAACAGCCGGGTTGCGGCGTCCAGCAGCATCTTGCGACGGGCGTCCTTGCGGGCTGCTGTCGCGGGTGTTTTGCGGTAAGCCATTTTTCGACCAAAGTTCCCTTGTAAAAGATAGAATGACGTGTCATTCTATCTTTGTCAAGAAACAAGGATACTTATGAGACCGGAAATTTCCAGTGCTGCGACCCAGGCTGCGGAAAGTGGCTCAATTGTGAGCCATATCCGCCCAATATATGCCATAGACACGAAATTCCCCATTGATTTCTCTCAATTGGATGATGGAACCAAAGCCTCGTCTCACCGGCAGCGCCCTCTCGATGCCGTGAGTGTTGCCGCTTTGTGCTTGTTGGTGCTGCTGCCTTTGGCGGGTTGCGGACCCAAGGCCCAGATGGCTGCCGACCAGCCGGTACCGGTCCAATTGCGCGCGCCAAATCGGGTGCGGCAGCCTGTTTCAGTAGCGGTGAGCGGCGCGGTAGAGGCCAACGTAACAGCGCAGAGCGCATTCCAGATTGCCGGACGGGTAGCGAAGGTTTTTGTTGAAGAAGGCCAGGCGGTGCGCAAGGGCCAGGTGCTGGCGGAACTGGACGCGACCGACTACCGCAACGGCTACGATGCGGCGCAAGGGCAGGCAGACGCTGCGCAAGCGGTGGACCGCAAAGCGCAGGAGGGCCTGCGCGCCCAGGAACTGGAGCAGGCGCGCATTGACTTTGAGCAGTGGCAGGACCAGTACAAACGGATGAAGTTTCTGTATGACCACAAGAGCTTGCCGGCCAACGACTTCGAGAAGATTGAAGCGGCGTACAAGGCGGCCGGGCAGCGGTATGACATGGCCCGGCAAGGCACGCGGGTTGAAGACAAGCAAGCCGCAACAGGGCAATTCCATGCGGCCAACGCGCAGATGCACGAAGCGCGGAAGCGGCTCGGCGATACCCAACTGCTGGCACCGATCACGGGTTTTGTGGGGATGCGGCGGATCGATGTGGGCGACACGGTTGGGGCCGGCACTCCTGTGATCTCGGTGCTGGACCTGAATCCGGTGAAGGTGCGCGTGGCGATTCCGGAGGCCGAAATCGGCAAGGTGCGGGAAGGCGCGCGCGCCACGGTGGCCATTCCGTCGCTCGATGGCCGGCAGTTCGAGGGAAAAGTGGAAACGGTGGGCGTAGCCGCGGACCCGGCTTCGCGAACTTATGCGGCAAAGATTGCGGTCGCCAACCCGGAGCGCCTGTTGCGCGCGGGAATGGTAAGCGAGGCCAGGGTATTCTCCTCTTCCACGATGAACGCGATCACCGTGCCTGGCGCGGCGATTGTCCGCGATCCGCAAGGGGTAACGCACGTGTACGTCTACTCGCCCGCGCAGCAGCGCGTTTATGCCCGCCGCGTTGATGTGGGCGCGCCGCTGGGCGGCGAAGTGGAGATTATCAGCGGCCTTGCCGGGGACGAGCAGGTGGTGGTGGCGGGCCAGCAGAATGTGCGCGAGGGATCGCCGGTCCGCGTGATGGGAGGCGGCCAGTGAATCCCGTCCGCGCGGCGCTGCGCTATCCGCAGGTGACCCTGGTTCTGGCGGGAATGCTGTTTGCGGCAGGCCTGTATTCGCTGCTTACGATGCCGCGGCGAGAAGATCCGATGATCATCATCCATACCGGCATTGTGGCTGCGGTTTATCCCGGCGCGACCTCAGCGGAGGTGGAAGACCAGGTCACGCGCAAGATTGAAGAGCGGCTCTTCCGGTTCTCTGAAGTGCGCCACGAAAAGACCTTCTCCACCACCCGGAACGGCATGGTGATCGTCAATGTCGAGCTGAACAAATCGGTCAAGGACGCGGACGAGTTCTGGTCGAAACTGCGCCTGGATATGGCGCAATTGAAGGCCACCGGGCTGCCGGCGGGCGTGCTCGGGCCGGTGGTCGATTCCGATTTTGGCGATACGGTCGCCGTGCTGATTGCGGTGCATGGCGGGCACTACGGTTACCGCGACCTGAAAGACTACGCGCAGACAGTGGAAACTGGGCTGCGCGCTATCCCCGCGGTATCGAAAATCAAGCGTATCGGCGATCAGAAGGAAGAGATCGACATCGGCACTTCGACGGAACGGCTCGCGCAATATGCCGTTAACCCGCTGAAGGTGATGCAGGCGCTTGCGGGACGCAACACGGTGCAGTTTGCGGGCCGCGTTCCGGCCGGGCAGAGCAAAGTGCCCCTCGAATCGGGCGGCGCCTTCAAGACCGAAGACCAGATTCGCCAGGTCATGGTCGATCTTTCGCCCACCGGCCAGCCGGTTTATATCGGCGACCTGGCCAATGTGGAGCGGGTCTATAAAGACCCCACCGAGTACGCGCGAATCGACGGCCAGCAAACCATTCTGCTGGCCGTCGAAATGCATGAAGGCAACAACATCGTCGACTTCGGCAATACGTTGCGCGCCACGCTCAAGAGCATTCAGAGTTCCCTTCCTCCGGACGTGAAGCTCGACCTGGTGGCCGACCAGCCCAGGGTGGTTTCCGAGCGCATTCGCGATTTTTTCCGCGAGTTTGGCATCGCAATTTTCGCGGTCATTCTGGTCACGATGCTGCTGTTGCCGCTGCGTGTGGCCCTGGTTTCGGCCATTGCCATTCCGGTATCGGTTTCCATGACCTTCGGCATGTTGGACGCCTGTGGAATCGAACTGCAACAGGTGTCGATTTCGGCGCTGATTGTGGTGCTGGGCATGGTGGTGGATAACGCAATCGTCATTGTCGACAACTATGTGGAGTTGCTCGACCGCAAAGTGCCCATCGATGAAGCGGCGGAGAGGTGCGCCACGGAGATGGCGGTGCCGGTGCTGACGGCAACACTGGCCATTATTGCGGCGTTTGCCCCGCTGTTGCTGCTTTCCGGCGCCGTGGGCGAGTTCATCCGCTCGCTGCCGATTGCCGTGGCCATCGCGCTGGGCACTTCATACCTGGTGGCCATGCTGCTCACGCCGTTGATGGCGCGCTTCTTCATTCGCAAGGGCCTCAAGGATCACGCGCAGGAAGATTCCGGCGAGCCGCGCAAGCTCTCTCCGCTGGACCACATGCAGAGGTATTACAACAAAATCATTACCTGGGCCATGCAGAACAAGCGGTTGGTGCTGGTCTCAAGCGTGGTGGCTTTTGTGGTGGGGCTGGGGATTCTGCGCCTGGTGCCGCAACTGCTCTTTCCCCTGGCCGAGCGCGACCAGTTTGTGATGGACGTGTGGCTGCCGGAGGGCGCGAAGATCGAGGCTACCGACGCAGCAGTGCGCCGCATTGAAGCCGTCCTGAGCCATGAGCCGCTGGTCAAGTCATATACCAGCTTTCTGGGCGAAAGCGCGCCGCGTTTCTACTACAACGTGAACCCGCAGGCGCCCGCGGCCAACTATGCGCAAATCCTGGTAAATACGAAAAACGTGAAGGAAACGCCCAAGCTGGTGGAGCGATTGCGGCCGCAACTGGCCGATGCCGCTCCCGAAGCCAAGGTCTTTGTGAAGGAGTTGCAACAGGGCCAAGTGATGGAGGCTCCGGTTGAAGTGCGCATTTCCGGAGACGACATTGCCACGCTGCAAACGCTCGGCAACCGGGTCGAGGATATCTTCCGGCATACTCCGGGCGCCACATACATCCATACCGACTGGCACGAGGATGCCTGGGCTGTGGGCGTGAACGTGCGCGAAGAAGTGGCCAACCGGATTGGATTGACGAATGCTTCCATCGCGCAGCAACTGGCCGTGGGCTTTGAAGGCGCGCCGATGACAACATTCTGGGAGGGCGACCGCGCCGTCGATGTGGTTCTGCGCCTCGACCCCGCCGAGAGGCAAAGTTTCCAGAACGTGGCCGACACTTATGTGATGTCTCCTGTGACCGGCGCACGAGTTCCGCTGGAGGCCGTGGCTTCGCTCGATTCCCAATGGCAGCCAGGCAGGATTGTGCGCAGAAACGGCGTCCGCACACTCACCGTGCGCGCCTTCCCCGGCGATCACCGGCTGGCGAGCGAGATATTGGGCGACGCGCGCAAGCAACTGGACGCCATGCCCCTGCCGGCAGGCTACCGCATCGACTATGGCGGCGAATACGAAAACCAGCAGGAAACCTTTGGCGAAATGGAGCACGCTCTGCTCATCAGCCTGGTGCTGATCTTCCTGATTCTGCTCTTCCAATTCCGCACCCTGGTTGATCCGCTGATCGTGATGGCCGCGTTTCCGCTGGCGCTGCCCGGCGCAGCCCTGGGCTTGCTGATTACCCACAACACCTTCGGCTTTACGGCCTTCATCGGCATTGTGAGCGTGGGCGGACTGGTCGTCAGAAACTCCATCATCCTCATCGATTACATCGACGAACGGATGAAGAGCGGCGTGGAACTGGAGGCCGCGGCGCTGGAGGCCGGAGAACGCCGGTTGCGGCCTATCTTCCTAACTTCCATGGCCGCCGCGGTGGGCGTTATTCCCATGATTCTCTCCGGGTCGAGCCTGTGGTCTCCGCTGGCCAGCGTCATCGCCTTCGGACTGTTGGGATCGATGTTCTTCACCCTGGTGGCAATCCCGGTTCTGTTTGTGGTGGCCCACCGCAAGCACACCCGAACGGCCGCGGCAAAGGCGGCAACGATTCTGCTGGTGCTGTTTGCGTTTGGGGGCGTTGCGCACGCTCAGACGCAACGCATCACTCTGGATGAAGCCGTTGACCTGGCCACAAAGCAGAATTCAACGGTGAAGCTGGCGCACCTGAAGGCCAAAGAGATGCAGGCGCGCGTAACCGAGGCGCGGGCCAATTACTTTCCCGTGCTGAGCAACGAAAGCAACGCCGCGCACCTGAGGGAAATCGAACACATGGAGATTCCGATGGGAGCCCTGGGCGTCTACCCGGCCACTGGGCCCGTACCGGGGGTAAACGATGCGCTTCCCCTGGGGCATCACAATTTCATTCTGAGCACCACCACCGCGGCTGAGCCCATCACGCAAATGTTCAAGATTCACGCCGGCGTCAATGTGGCGCAGGCGGATGCGGGCATTGCCCGCGACGATGCGCGCCGGGCTGAAAATGAAGTGGCACTAAAGATGAAGGAGCTTTACTATGGCCTGTTGTCGGCTGAACGACGGAAACAGGCGGTGGAATTGCGCATCCAGGCCGGAGAAGAGCGCCTTGGCGAAGCGCGCAACGGAGTCGAGGCCGGGGCGGTGCTGGAGTTGAAGGTGCTGGAAGGCCAGGCGCAGATTGCCGAAGCACGCCATGGGCTGGGAACGCTGGAGGACGCCATCGCAGACCTGAAGGTGGAATTCAACGATCTGACCGGCCTGCCGCTGGATGCCGACGTGGAACTCGTTGCGCCTGAACCGGAAACATCCGATGTAACCGCGGGCGATTTGGTGAGCGAAGCGCTGGCTCACAATCCCGAGGTCGAGGCAGCCGAGCAAACGGTAAAAAAAGCGCGGGCCGGCCTGAGCGCGGCGCACGCGGAGTATATTCCAGAGATTGGAGCCTTTACGCAATTTGTCCATCAGGATGGAGTGCCGCTGCTGACTGAAAACAACGGTCTCGTGGGTCTCAAGTTAAACTGGACAATCGCGGAATTTGGCAAGCGCAGCGGCCAGGTGCATGAGCGCCAGGCCCAGGTGGCAGAGGCCGAAGAAAATCTAAGGCACGTTGAGAGCCGCGTGCATGTGGAGATCGAGAAAGAGGTGCGCAAAGTGCGGCGCGCCGAGACGGGACTGGAAGCGGCAAGGGAGAGTGTGGCGGCACGAGCCGAGATGCGGCGCATCACCGCCAATGAGGTCGAGGCTGGCACAGCTAATCCCTCCGCACTCAAGGATGCCGAAGGGCAGCTCGCCGAGGCCGAGGCCGGGCTTTTTCAGGTAGAGATGGAGCGCAGCACAGCCCGCGCGGAGTTGGAACGGACGGTGGGAAAGAAGTAGCCTGCAATGTCCGTGAACCCTGGACCGCCCAAAAGGAATCTGTTGTAAGGGGGCAAGAATGAAATACCGGGTATTAACAGTTAACAGGGAGTTTGGAAGCGGCGGAGGACGAATCGCTCAAAAGATCGCCGAGTGGCTCGGCTGGAAGCTGCTGGACAAGGACATCATCGACGCCATCGCCTACGCGGCCCACGTCGATCCAAAGGTGGTCCGCCACTACGACGAGCACGTGGACTCATGGCTGCGCCGCATCAACCAGCAGGCCATGCGCTCGGCCGCCCTGGCCGCCGGCCTCGAACTGGGCGAAGACTCCGTCTTCGACGCCGAGGAGATGGTGAAACTCACGCAGAAGATTCTCGAAGAGGCTTATGCCGAGGGCAACTGCGTAATCGTGGGCCGTGGTTCTCAGTGCGTTCTACAGCACAAGCCCGACGTCTTTCACACCTTTGTCTATGCTCCGTATAGAGAGCGCATCCTACGCCTGCGCGGCCGTCTCGAAAAGGGCGCCAACGTCGAGCAGCGCATCCGCACGGTCGATGAAGAGCGCGCCAAATACCTGCAACAGTACTTCGGCAAGAGCTGGTGCAATCTTCATCTCTACGACCTGATGATTTCGTCGCACGAAGATGAAGACTTCACCGCCAAGGTGATTCTGCACGCCATGACGGGACAGGAATAAGCAGAGAAAGGGAGTTGGGAATAAGGGATCTTGGAAACTGCTCTCTGCCCTGTTCCCTACTCCCTGTTCCCTGCCTTTTGCCTTCTCCTACTTCGTCGTTACATCCCAGTCGAAGCTGAGCCCGGCGATCACATCATTCAGCTTGTCGATAACGGCCTTTTTCTGCTGCTCCAGGTCGGCGGTCTGCTTGCGTGTGGCTTGCAACAGATCCTCGGCGCGGTTCAGTTCATCCACAAACCGCTTAGCCGCGTCGTTGCCTTTCAGCGCGGTCAGATTTTCGCGGTCGCGCGCCTCGTCTGCCGCCGCAGACTCTTCAGTCTTCTTTGACTCCGTAATGCGGCGGTCTAGATCGGCCCAAGCCGCCTGCGCGTCGATCACCGGCTTCAATTTGTCGAGTACATTGGGCACACGCTTTACCAGATCGAGAACGTAGTTCATTGAGCCGGAATAGGCTTGCAAGGCAACGCTGGTGTGCTCCGGCCCGCGTTCGCGAATTTCCAGCTTCTCGGTCGAGTGCGCCGGAACCGGCAGGCGAAAACGGTAGAGATTGGGTGAGGTTTCCGCGGCTTTCAAGTCGCCGTCCAGCGTCCAGTCGCCGTTGCCGCGTCGCGCGTGCTCCAGCAGAACCACGCGGTCCACGTCCGCGGAGTTAGTTGCCGAATAAGTCACTGAAGTTACATTCATGAATGTCTCAATAACCGCGCCCGCATGGACCTGCACATGATGCAGCGTCCGCTGGTTGTCGCGGGCCGTCACCTTCACGCGGACGGCCTGATCCGCGGCATACGAGAGCAGGCGCTTTTCGCTGGGATGAATCGGATCGAGCAGGCCCTCGCCGGC
>Ga0255353_1000210_pt1 | contig 38290 bp, 27 predicted proteins | sample HBST25metaG_FD_189941 | JGI IMG/M metagenome (GOLD analysis project Ga0255353, IMG submission 189941) | Peat soil microbial communities from Stordalen Mire, Sweden - H.B.S.T25 | ecosystem: Environmental > Terrestrial > Soil > Wetlands > Peat | place: Sweden: Norrbotten County, Stordalen Mire...
TTGGGCCGCATCAGTTTTTCCCCAGTCTTCAGGCTATTTGCAACTCCTTACTGGGAAATTCTAGATCCAAAACTACCGCAATTCATCAGCTTTCATCCCGGATTTGTGGGCTTTTCAGGATCGACTAGTTTAACTTGCATACGTAAAAAGCGAACATAAAGAGAACGCACCCCCCAGGGGTAGGGGGTATCCCTCTGGCGGACGACTTTTTTCGCAGCCTCCGAGAGCCTCTGCCATTTTTCTGGAAGAGCTTTTCCATAAGCGCTTGGGAGCCATTTGGCGGGATATTTCTATTGTGCGCGTGCAGGGGGTAATTCTCTGCAAGAGCAGGATCGAAAATGCTGGAACGGCAGCCTCTGCGGAAGGGCGATGAGGTCCTCCTTCCGATGGAGGTTTTACTCGATCATTTTGTGGCTGACCAATTCAGCCTGAATGTGTTCCCTTGTAGGGAGAGTGTGCGCCCTGTCTCTTCCCCCTTTGCATGAGCGCCGGCAGTTTGGCCTCACCGCGGCGATGGCGATCGTCGTGGGCGAGTCGATTGCGCTGAGCATTTTTCTGACGCCCGCCACGATGGCCAAGTCGCTTGGGTCGCCGCTGCTGCTGGCCCTGGTGTGGATGGGGATGGCGCTGATGGCGATGTGCGGGGCGCTGTGCTACGCGGAGCTGGCGATGCGCTTTCCCGAGTCGGGTGGAGAGTACGTCTATCTGCGGGCAGGCTACGGGGAGCGGATTGGCTTTCTTTACGGCTGGATGAGCGCCATGGTGATGTATCCCGGAGTGGCCGCCGCGCTGGCCGTGGGCGCGTCGGCGTACGTGGCGCAACTGCTACCGCTGCATGGGAAAGGGATGGTCCTGGTTCCGGCCGCGATTCTCTGCCTGTTTGGCGTGGTGAACCTGGCGGGGACGGGGCTGAGCGGCGCGGTGATGACCTTTGCCAATATGCTCAAGCTCGCCCTCCTGTTTGGGCTGGTGGCGTGGACGGCGATTTCAGGACATGCGCACCTGAGCAACCTGATGCCGCTGGCCGAGCGGCGGCCGGGCTCCGAGGAGCTTCTTCCTGCCATCGCCGGCGCCATTGTGAGCGCCTTCTTCAGTTTTGGGGGGTGGTGGGAGGCGGGCAAGATTGCAGGGGAAGTGCGGAATCCAAAGCGCACACTGCCGCTGGCATTTCTGGGCGGCGTGGCGCTGGTGACGCTGATTTATCTGCTGATTAGTGCCGCCTTCCTGGCGGTGGTGCCGATTGCCCGGATCACGGCCGACACGGCGTTTGCGGCGCAGTTTGGCGAGGCTCTGTTTGGCGCGGCGGGGGCGAAAATCCTGTCGGTCTGCGTGCTGGTGTGCGTCTTTGGCGGCATCGCCGCGCTGACGATGGCCTCGCCGCGCGTGACCTACGCCATGGCGCAGGCAGGGGCATTTTTCCCGAGCTTTGGAAAGCTCGATCCGCGCCGGGGCGCACCGGTCAACGCAATCCTGTTGCAGACGGGACTTTCGCTGGCGGTGCTGCTGCTGGGCGCATTCGATCGCGTGCTGGCGTACATCATTTTTTCCGTGGTGCTGTTCCTGGCGCTGACCGTCTCCACGCTGTTTCGCATGAGGGAACCGGTGCGGGGGTGGTGGTTCCCGGTGGCGCCGATCTTGTTTATCACCATGTGCGGCGTGATCGCTTTGCTGATTCTGTTGCACAACCCGTTGCCCGCCCTGGTGGGAGTTGGCATTGTGATTTGCGGTTTGCCAATCCATTACTACTTAACCGCGCGGCAGAACCCTGCGGCGCTCACTTCAGAAGGGAACTGATTCAGACATGGCACACATACGACTTCCCGATGGACTGCACGGCATACGTTCGGCGATGGCCTTTCGGCCGGAGACCGCAAAACCTCTCAACGAGTTGGCCGAGATTCTGCTGCACGCGCCCAACTCCCTAACTCCCGGGGAACGCGAGCTGATCGCGACCTATGTTTCATCGCTGAACGATTGTTACTTCTGCCAGACCGTGCACGGAGCGATTGCCGCGGCGCATCTGGAGGGCGATGAGGAGCTGGTTCGCTCGGTGAAGACCGACTTCGGGCAGGCGGCGATTTCAGAGAAACTGAAGGCGCTGCTGGCGATTGCAGGCAAAGTGCAAAAAGGCGGCAAGCAAGTGACCGCGGCGCATGTGGAAGCGGCGCGGAAAGCGGGGGCAACCGATGTGGAGATTCACGATACCGTGCTGATCGCCGCGGCGTTCTGCATGTATAACCGCTACGTGGACGGGCTGGACACCTGGCAGCCGCACGACGAAGAACTCTACCGGCAGCGGGGCAAGAAGACCGCCAAGGAAGGGTACGTGACCATGAGCCATGAGTATCTGCCGCAAGAGAACCCAACCCACCAAGGAGCTTGAAGATGCCACATATTACCTTGCCGGAAGAGTTGCCGGGAATCAGCGCTGCGTTCAAATTTCGGCCGGAGACGGCCAAGCCTCTGCGCGAACTGGCGCACATTCTGCTGCATGAGCCGAACAGCCTTTCGCCGGGCGAGCGCGAGTTGATTGCAACCTATGTTTCGTCGCTGAATGACTGTTACTTTTGCCAGACCAGTCATGGCGCGGCGGCCGCGTGCCACCTGGGCGACGGGGAAACGGTGAAGCAGGTGAAGACCGATTTCGAGAAGGCGCCGATCTCCGAAAAGATGAAGCGGCTGCTGGTGATTGCGGGGCAGGTGCAGCGTGGCGGGAAGAGTGTGACCCGGACCGCCGTGGAGGCTGCGCGAGCGCAAGGAGCAACGGACATGGAGATTCACGACACGGTGCTGATTGCCGCGGCGTTCTGCATGTACAACCGGTATGTGGATGGGCTGGCGACCTGGCAACCGCGCGATGAGGGGATGTATGCCGAGATGGGAGCGCATATGGCGCGGGAAGGGTACAGGACGCCGTCCTTGAGTGCAGTCGCGCAGGATTGAACATGGTACGAGGCTTTTGACAGCGGGATGTTTGCCTTGGGTCTGTGGTTTCCCAGGTCCCAGCAATTGCGGTTGATAGGAAAAGGCGAAGGGCCACCTCGGGGTGGCCCTTTGGCTTGCGTGTTGGTTCAGAGGTTAGAAGCTGAGGCGGGCGCTGACCTGGATTTCGCGGCCGGGCGTGGAGACTTCGGTGATGCTGCCGAAGCTGGACGTGTTGACGAAGCGATTGGGCGTTCCCAGGTTGGTGTGGTTGAAGGTGTTGAAGAACTCGGCGCGCGCTTCGAACTTGGTCTTTTCGGCGATGCTGAATTGGCGAACGATGCCGAGGTCCATGGTTTGCAGGCCGGGGCCGTAGACGGAATTGCGGCCGACGTTGCCGTAGGTGTAGGCGGGCGGCGCCTTGAACGCGCCGGGGGTGAACCAGGTGGTGGAGTTGTGAGTGCCCTGGCCGAAGACTTTTGCTCCCGTCGTGTTGGCGCGGATGGGATTTTCACCGACCACGGTTCCGGCGTTGGCGGTGTCGCCAAAGACGGAGATGGTGAGGGGGAAGCCGGTCTGCACCTGATATTCGATGGAGCCGCGCCAGTTGCGGCTGAGGGTCTGGGTAAGGCGGTTGGGACCGAGGGATGGCGAGTCATAGACCGCGCTGACGGCAACACGATGACGGATATCGCAGCCGGGGCCTTTCTCCGCGTTGAGGTCGTCGTTGTTCTGCGGAGTGGCGGCTTCGAACATGGGCGAGCGGAAGTCGGGCGCGTTCTCAAGCGACTTGGCGAAGGTGTAATTGGCGAGGAAGCTGAGGTGGTTCGCTGCGCGGCGGCGCACGTTGACGTAGCCCGCGTCATACCAGCTTTGCGAAGTGTTCTCCAGCAGGTTGATGGTGCTCACGGGGAAGGTGGTGCTGGCCACCGTGACGGAGGCGGGGAAAGTGGTGTTGGGGACAAAGCTGATTTTTGGGAAAGGACGGCGGGGCTGAATGAGGCCCGCTCCGGGCTGGGCGTTGTTGATGAGGTGAGAGCGCTGCAGGTGGAAGCCGCCCGCGCCGAGGTAGCCGATCTCGACGGTGGTTTCCGCGCCGACCTGCTTTTCAAGAGAGGCGCTCCATTGTTGAACGTACTGCGCAGGAGCGTGCAACTGGAGGGCGGTGAAACTGACCGCCGTGGTGCCCAGGACAGGCGTGGGGAAGTTCAGCGTGGTGATGGAGGGAATGTAGGGATCGCTCTGCGCGGTTTCGGGGAAGACATAGGGCACGTTGTGGCGCTGATTGCACCAGGTATTCATGTCGACGGGGGTGTAGAAGATGCCGTACGCGATGTGAGCCACGACGCCGAGGCGTGGCATGCTCTGGGCGAGGCCGAGGCGGGGGGCGAAGTTGGTGTGGTTGGCGTACATGAGGCCGCGGGGATAGCCGTTCTGGCCGCCGATGAAGACCCTGGGTGTGCCGGTGGAGAGGTCCAGATTGCTATTGGTGTAGTCGACATCGATGAGGGGGCTCATGAACTCGTAGCGGAGGCCGTAGGTAAGGGTGGTGGTCGGGGTCAGGCGCCATGCATCTTGCGCGTAGCCATCGGCATACCACTGGTGGAGGTTCATCTGGGGGATGCCGGCCTGGCCTTGGCGGGCGGCGGGAAGGCCGAGAAGGAAGCTGGCCAGAGCTGAGCCGGAGACGCCGTCGTTGAGGGCGTATTGGGTGGTGTAGCCGTTGGTGTACTGGTAGTAGCCGCGATTCTGGAAGAAGCCCCACATGGGCCAGATGAACTTCTGGTAAGCGCCGCCGAATTTGGCGCTGTGGCGGCCGATCTGCCAGTTCAGGGTATCGCGACCCTCGATGACGGTGTCCCAGGCTTTCATGGGGGTGGCGAGATAGTTGTCTCCGAGCGGCGAAAAGCCCTGCACGTTGAAGTAGGGCGCGCCCCAGGCTTTGGGGCCGCCGAAGCCAGTACCGGTGATGCCCAATTCATCGACGATGTCGTTTTTGCCGGCGCTCTCCGTGGTGTGGGACATGGCCAGGCGCGAGACGGCGAGGGATGCCATGTTGACCATGTGGGTAGAGATCACGTGGTTCCAGGCGCCGGTTCCCTGTTGGGAGAGATTGTCGTGATACAAGCCGAAGCCGGGCAAGCCTTCGGGCATGAAGCCAAACTCGCTGCTGACGGAGTAGCGGATATAGGCGGTGTCACCTTTGGAGAAGCTGTGGTCCACGCGCATCGTTCCCTGGTCGTGGGTCATGCGTTCCTTGCGCGTGTCGAGATAATTGTTGGCGTCGTTGCCGGCGCCGATGACGGTGGGTTGGCCCATCATGGTGGAGCCGCCCATGTTCATGGTGTTGGGCTGGGGCGTGTATTTGTTGAGCATGATGGAGGCGGCGTTCGGCAGCCCGTTGGCGTTCGTCAACTCGTTCGAGGGGATTACATTGTTCTCATAGACTCCGTCTGCCGCGCTGAAGCCATAAAATTGCTTGCGGATGTATTGCGGGTTTGACGCGCTGACCGGCAGGCTGGGATTGTAGTTCGGATTCGCGGTCGTGCTGCCGGGATCGTAGATGTCGACGCCGCTTTGGCTAAAGTCGCCGACGGCCTCGCGCGCGGTGGGAACCGTGTCCACCATGGCGTCGATCTCAACGTGGCGCAGGGCTTCATAGTTGGAAAAGAAGAAGGTCTTGCCGGTGTGTTTCACCGGGCCGCCGAGGGAGGCGCCGAAGTTGTTCTGCACCAGGAAATTGGAACTGCCCATCTGGTTGAAGGAGTGGGCGTCCATGGCGCCGTTGCGCAGGAACTCATAGGCTGTGCCGTGGAAGCGACTGGAGCCGGAGCGGGTGACGATATTGATCTGGCCGCCTCCGGCTCCGCCCATCTCGGCAGAGTAACTGCCGGTTTGGACCTGGAACTCCTGGACGGCGTCGGGCGAGGGGCTGAGGTTCTGGGTGCTGAAAGTGGGGTCGGTATTGGTGGCGCCATCGAGGAGAAAGTAATTTGCGTTGGGGCGGCTTCCGCCGATGCTGACGGCGGAGCGCTCGCCGGGCCGCCAATAAAGAGTGCTCATGTCGCCGACCGCTGCGCCGTGGCTGGTGTGCGCGCCGGGCACGGTCAACACCAGGTCAATCAACATGCGGCCGTTGAGGGGCAGGGAATCGACGGAGCGCTGATCGACGACTTCGCCTACGCTTGCATCCTCAGTTTTGAGCAGTTCGTTGGAAGCCTGGACGGTGACGGATTGCGTGTCGGAGCCAACGTGCAATTCGAGGTCCAGAGTGGCCTGCTGGCCGACTTCCAGACTGATGGACTGCGTGGCCTGCTGGAATCCGGGATTATTGACAGCCAGCGTGTAAGCGCCCGGCTGGAGGCCTGCTATCTCATAGAGGCCGGAGGCGTTGGAGACCACTTCGCGCTGGGCGCCTGTTCCGCTTGCGGTGACGTGGATGTGCGCGCCGGCAATGGGGCGATGGTGTGGGTCGAGAATCGATCCGCGTACGAGGGCGTAGTTGCTTTGTGCGTGGGCTGTGATGAGGGCAACGGAAAAGCAAAGTACGGCGAGAGCGATTCTTCGGATCATGGCACTCCTTAAGGGAAGACTGCATCTTTATTGGTCCGCAGTTGAGGACTGGGACTCCTGGCCTGCGCATACATTGTGCGACAAGCGGGGATTGGTGTATGGGCTGCCGTGGCTTATAAGACAGCAAGAAACCGTGGCCGGCTGCGCGAGTTGTTTCCCATGCAGTCTAGTGCCCGGAAGCGCAAGCGTCTTCGACCAACAGATGGGGATTAGACTCAACTATTCGGTGGAGTCGAAACGGGAGGATTTTCCGATTGCGCGATGGTGTGCCTTGAGCGCGTGCTTTCCCAGGTCTCAAAATCGAGACCTGGGGCACCCAGGCATTTGTAGTGGTTTCGACAATGGCCGATTGAGGTCTGAGGTCTCCCACATCTCAAAATCGAGGTGTGGGGCACCCAGCAATGGTACGAATTCAAGTGGGTAGAGACCCAGGGGGGGGCGGCATGGTGTTCATTTCGCTGCTTCCGGCTGTAATTCACGCTCGCGCAACCAGGTGAAGATGACCGGCGTGACGATGAGGACGTGGAGGAGAGAGCTGAGCATTCCGCCGAGGACGGGGGCGGCGAGAGGCTTCATGAACTCTGCGCCGGTACGGGTGGACCAGAGCAGGGGCAGGAGGCCGGCGACCACTGTGGCCACCGTCATCACCTTGGGGCGAAGGCGCAAGAGAGCTCCCTCCATCACGGCCGCGTGCAGGCCGGCGCGGGTGAGTTTGCCGTCCGCTGCGGTGTGGCGAGCGACGGCTTCTTCGAGATAGATGACCATCACCACGCCCGTCTGCACCGCGGTTCCGAAGAGTGCGATGAAGCCGACCCACACGGCGACGGAGAAGTTGAGCCCCATCGCTTTCACCAGAAAAACTCCTCCTGTGAGGGCGAAGGGAACGGCGAGCAGAACGTGCGCTGCTTCCTTCACGGAGCCGTAGGTGCGATAGAGCAGAACGAAAATCACCACCAGCACAAGGGGAATGACCATCTCAAGGCGCTTGCGCGCGCTGATCTGGTTTTCGTACTGTCCGCTCCACTCGATGTAGTAGCCGGGCGGCATTTTTACTTGAGCTGCTACGACGCGCCTCGCTTCGTCCACGAAACCGCCCACGTCGCGGCCGCGCACATTCAGGAGGACCGAACCGCGCAAGAGTCCGTTTTCACTGCTGATCATCGAGGGGCCCATGGTTGTTTTGAGGGTGACCACTTTGCTGAGCGGCACCTGAGCGCCGTTGGTTCCGGTGACCAGGACGTCGCCGAGTTGTTGCGGATTCTCGCGGAAGTCGCGCGCATAACGGACGCGGACCGGGAAGCGCTGGCGGCCTTCAATGGTGGTGGTCAGGTTCTTGCCGCCCACCGCGGTTTCAATGACGTCTTCCACGTCCGCAACGTTCAAGCCATAGCGATCCGCAGCGGGGCGATCGACGGTCATCTCGAGATAAGGAGCGCCAGTGGTGCGTTCGGCGTAGAGATCGACGGCTCCCGGAACCTGGCGCAGCACATTCTTGATCTCTTCCGATTTTTGTTCGATCACATTCAGGTCGGGGCCGAAGACCTTGATGCCCACCTGGGTGCGAATGCCTGTGGAGAGCATGTCGATGCGGTTGCGAATGGGCTGCGTCCAGATGTTGGTGACGCCGGGAATCTGGAGTTTGTCATCGAGCCGGGCGAGGATTGCGTCCTTGGTAAGGCCTTTGGGCCACTGCTCCCTGGGCTTGAAGGTAATGGTGGTTTCGCTCATATTCACGGGCGCGGGATCGGTGGAGGTTTCTGCGCGGCCCACTTTGCCGACGACCATCGCGACGGCGGGATCGGCAGCGATGATGGCGTCCTGCTGGCGCAGGATCTCCGTCGCCTTGGTAAGCGAGATGCGTGTGTCGGTGATGGGCATGAAGAGCGCCGTCTCCTCATTGAGCGGCGGCATGAACTCCGAGCCGATGGTGGTGGCTGTGTAGACGGCGGTGCAGAAGAGGGCCAGTGCTGCGCCGAGGGTGATGAGGCGGTGGCTGAGCGCCCAACGGAGCGTGGGCCGATAGATTGCGCCCAGCACGCGCATCACTGGATTCTCACTCTCGCGATGCAGCTTGCCGCGAATGAGGAAGGTGCACAGAACCGGCACCAGGGTGATGGCCAGGATGGTGGAGCAGACCATGGCAAAGGTTTTGGTGAAGGCGAGGGGATGGAACATCTTGCCTTCCATGCCGGTGAGCGCGAAGACCGGAACGAAGGCAAGAATGATGATGACCATGGCAAAGGAGATGGGGCGGCCCACGAGCTTGGCGGCATTGAACGTGATCTCCCAGATGTGATCGCGATAATTGCCGTGCTCCTCTTCGTATTGCTCCGCCTGGCGAATGACGTTTTCCGTCATCACGATTCCCGCATCGACGAGCACGCCGATGGCGATGGCGATTCCGCCCAGCGACATGATGTTCGAAGAGATGCCCGCGCCCTTCATGAACAGGAATGCGCCGAGCACTGCCAGAGGCAGCGGAATGGTGACGACCAGGATGCTGCGGAAGTGCCAGAGGAAGAAGACGTGTGCCAGCGTGACCAGAACGATTTCTTCAATCAGCGCGTGGCGAAGAGTCTCGACTGCGTGATCGATGAGAACGCCGCGGTCATAGAAGGGAACGATGGTGACGCCTGGGGGAAGGCCGGGCTGAATTTCGCCGATCTTCTTTTTGACGGCTTCGATGACTTCGCGGGCGTTGGCGCCGTAGCGGATGATGACGACTCCGCCGACGGCCTCCTTGCCGCCCTTGTCGAGAACGCCGCGGCGAAACTCGGGACCGAGTTGGACGCTGCCCACGTTGCCGACGGTGACGGGCGTTCCGTTGTAGACGCCGAGAGAAATGTCCTCGATGTCTTTCAGTCCACGAATGAGGCCGATGCCGCGCACCAGGTTCTCGGTGTCGCCCGTTTCGATGACTTTGGCGCCGACGTTGTTATTGCTGCGTTCAACGGCACCCACTACATCCTTGAGCGCAACGTTGTAAGCGCGCAGCTTCATGGGGTCGAGATCGATCTGGTACTGCTTGACGAAGCCGCCGACGCTGGCGACTTCGGCGACTCCCGGCACGGAGTTGAGCTGGTACTTGATGAACCAATCTTGAATGGAGTGAAGAGTGCCGCTGTCGTAAGGTCCCTCGACGGTATACCAGAAGACCTGGCCCACGCCGGTTGCGTCGGGGCCCATCATGGGCGTTACGCCGGCAGGCAGAAAACTGCCGGCGAGGCTGAGCCGCTCAAGGACGCGGGTGCGGGCGAAGTAGATGTCGACCGAATCCTCGAAGATGACGTTGACCATGGAGAAGCCGAATGCGGACGAAGAGCGCACGGTGCGGACGTGGGGCAAGCCCTGCAGGTTGGCGGTGAGCGGATAGGTGATCTGGTCTTCGACTTCTTGCGGGCTGCGGCCCTGCCAATCAGTAAACACGATGACCTGGTTCTCGCTCAGGTCGGGAATCGCGTCGATGGGCGTGTGCAGCAGGGCCCAGTAACCCCAGGCCGCCAGCGCGGCATAGACGGCCAGAATTAGCCAGCGATTTTTCATCGAGAACTCGATGATGCGGTTGATCATTTCGTCTCCTACTTGGCGCTGAGGCGGGTGTGGAAGGTTGCGATGACAGTGCCGTTTTTGCGCGCCTCAACAAGGACCGTCCAAGTGCCAGACGAGGGTGGCTGGCCCTTGCCCATATACATCTGGTGAGCGGCCATCCATGGGAGGCTGAAGGTACTTTTCATCTCTGCCATGCCCATGGCCGGCATGGCGGGCATGATCAGCGAGACAGTTACTTGCGCATCGGGAATGGGCTTTCCGCCGGCATCGGTCAGGTTGACGTGGAAGGTGTTGTCCTGGCCGGCCTTCATGGGATTCTCATCCGTGTGGAAGTCGATTTTGGGCGCGGGTGCAGCTGTGCTTTTGTTGGCGGAAGCGGACGGCTGCTGGGTTGCGGAGAATTCTTTCGATCCGCCGTAGAGACCCGACATGCCGGAACTGAGGTGTGCCTGCGAATCGATAAGGAAGCTGCCGTTGAGCACGACCTTGTCGCCGAGTGCGAGACCGCTGGAAACGGGGAAGAGATCTTCAGCGGGTGCGCCCACCTGGACCTCGCGCGCTTCAAAGACGCCATCGGGCTTGGCGAGATAGACGATTTTGCGCGTGCCGGTGTCGAGCACGGCGGAACGGGGAACCACGATGGTGGGCTGGGCGGCGCGGCTGACGAAGGTGGTGTTCACAAACATGCCGGGCAACAGGCGCATGCCAGGATTGGCGACGTGCACATGGACGGGAACGGTGCGCGTTTGCGGATTGGCAGCGGGCTCAATGAAGTCCACGTGACCGTGCAGGGTCTGATTGGGCTCAGACTCGGCCATGATCTCGACGGCCTGTCCCTGGCGAATCTGAGGGAGTTGCCCCTCGTAGACATCGGCCTTGATCCAGACCTGGCTGAGATCGGCGACAGTGAAGAGCGTGTCGCCCGCGTTCACGTACTGGCCTTGAGTCACCTTGCGGTCGACGACGGTTCCGGAGGCGTAGGCGTAGATGGTGACGTGAGGAATGCCGCTGGTGCCGGGCGCGTCGATTTGCTTAGTGGAGATGCCCCAAAGCTCGAGCTTGCGCTGGCTGGCCGCGACCAGCGCATCGGCTTGCGGACGCGCATAGGGATCGTCGGACTGCTTGAGGTGGTTGCGATTTTCCTCGGCCAGGTGATACTCCTCAAGGGCGGTTGCGACTTCGGGGCTGTAGAGGTCAGCCACGGCCTGGCCGCGGCGCACGCGCTCGCCGGTGTATTGCACATCGAGCTTGTCCACGCGGCCGCCGATGCGCGAGGTGACCGCGGCGAGCTGCGCCTCAGGCTGCTCCACGCGGCCAAAGGCGGCAATGTCGGTCTTCAACGAGGCGGTGCGAACCTCGGCAACCTGCACGCCGGCCGCGGTGATTTCAGCCGGGGTGAGTTGAATGGAGGTGCCGGGCTGCGTACCTTGCTCAGTGTTCCGGCTGGCGGCAGGCGGCGCGCCTGAAGCGGGTTTGGAGGCGGTCATCGCGGCTACCGATGCGATGGAGAGGTGTTCTTTCTCGGCCACAATTCCAAACGCCAAGGCTGCAGCCAAAACGCCTGCACCCGCTCCCAACGCGATCAACTTCTTCTCTCTTGAGGTCATTTGCTTGTCCTTTCGGTGACGGGCTCGGTGCGGAGGGGCGCGCCAATGGCGCGTTGCAACATGGCAATGCCTGCGTCCGTGGCCGCCGATGCTTTGTAGGAAGCGGTTTGGATGTCGAGCAGCAGGTTCTGGCTGTCGATCAGATTCTGGAATTCGGTGCGATTGTTCTTGTAGGCAGCGGCGGAGGCTTTGAAGGTGGCTTCGGCCTGGGGCAGGAGGGTGTCGCGATAGAGTTTGGTGCGCTTCTCGGCGTTCAGCACGGCGATTTGCGCCTGGCGAATTTCAGAGAACACCACCACGGTGCGCGCTTCGAGTTCGGCGCTGGCCACATCCGTTGCGGCGTCGGCCTGTTTGGCTTCGCCGTCGTGACGCTCGCGATTCAGCCAGGGAAGGTTCATGGAGGCTTCCGCCATGTAGGCATTGCGGGAAGCGGAGCCGGTGGGCATGAGCATGTAGCCTGCGCCGAAGGTGAAATCGGGCTTCATGGCGAGGCGCGCCAACTGCCCCTGATCTCGCGCGAGAGCGATCTGCTTGCGCAGGCCGGAGAGTTCGGGGCGATGCTCGATGGCGACACGCTCCAATTCCTCAATGGAAGGTAGAGGAGCGGGAGTTGCGTACGTGCCGGAGATTTCAATCGGCTGGTCGGGGGGGCGGCCAAGCAATGTATTCAGCTGCGTGCGGGCCGAGTCCCGTTCTTCTTCGAGTTCAATGAGGTGTTCGCTGAGGCGGGTGAGGGCCATCTGGGCGCGCAGCACATCGGTCTGGAGAACCTTGCCGGTGGTGTATTCGGCCAATGCCGCAGATAAAGCCTCTTTGAGGAGAGAGGATTGGCGGTCGTGCAGCTTCATCTCGTCCGCATTTCGCTTTAGGTCGGCGCAGGCTTTGCGGACGTTGGCGCCCACCTCCTGGCGCATCGCTTCAAGCTCCTCGGCCGCCACACCCACATCGTCCGCGGCAAGTTTGGCGTGCAAGTCCCGCTTCAGCCGGTTGGGGAAGGTCTGCTGGACCATGAACATGAGCTGCGCCTGGTTCAGGTCCCAGGGCTGGCGCAGAGGCGTGCTCCAGTCGCGCACCTGGAACATGGGGTCGTCCAAGCTGCGCGCGGTTGAGGTTTTCATTTGAACCAGCGTCAGGCGGCGCACCGCGGCTCGTATTTCAGGGTTGGCCTGCTGCGCTTCTGCAACCGCCTCATCGACGGATAAAGAAGCTGCAGGCTGACTTGGAACCGGGACAGGGGACGGCTCAGCCTGCCCCAGGCAAAGAATTGGCAGCGCAGCAACCAGCAGCGCCATTCCACAGATGTGCTTCACTCTTCAACTCCGCGAACCGGCGGAAGCAGAGGGGAGGCAGCCGAAGGCCGGCGATTTGCAGGACCTTGGGCAACGCGTTCCGCTCTATTTCCGCTCCAGAAAATGCAGGAGGGGTGTTCCAGGGCGCAAAAAGGCGCAGCCCGGAAAACAAGGGCGAAAGCGAAGGCCTAGATTCTGAGGATGGAGGCGCGGAGAGGGGGAGAGTGCGGGGGAACGATGGCAGGGGCCGGAATTTCGCGCGGCGAAGAGAGTTCACTCGCGGCGAAGAATGCGCGCACCAAGATCACCGGCGCGGTTCCGGTAGAAGCCGGGATGACTGGCGCCGCGGGGGATTGTTCACGCACGACACAGCAGTTTTGCCGGACAGAATTACCGTGCTGGGAAGCGTGGGAGCAGCAGCTATGAGCGGTTCGCTGTGCGGGTTGCAGGCAGACTCCGAACGGCGCAAGCAGGGCGCCCATCAAAAGGATGGCCACTGCCGCGCGCTGGAAGAATCCGCTCCGCATGAGGGCAGTCTACCACGGAAGGGGTTTTGCGGAGTGATGTGCGTCACCGGGCAGGCAGGAGACGGGGCCCGGCTATCGAATGGGCACAAACGCCGAAAATACGGCGTGTAAACGGTGAAGGGCGGGCGGACGGTTGGGGCGGATTCCCGTAGATCGAAAAATTTGGTACTATTGGGAAGTCAACTTGTGCGCCCGTAGCTCAGCTGGATAGAGTATTTGGCTACGAACCAAAGGGTCGGGAGTTCGAATCTCTCCGGGCGCACCATAAGTTCGGCCGACATCCCAAAGAGTGCCGGTCTTTGATCTCCAGATTCGGTCTTGCAGGTCGATGTTATAACGTGCGCCTGTAGCTCAGCTGGATAGAGCATCACACTACGAATGTGAGGGTCGGGAGTTCGAATCTCTCCGGGCGCACCATTTAAGCCGCCACCCCAAAAGACAACCGGTCAGCGAATTCCAAGATTCCGTTTTAGCAGGATGCCGTTTTTTTGTGCGCCCGTAGCTCATCTGGATAGAGCACTTGGCTTCGAACCAAGGGGTAGGGAGTTCGAATCTCTCCGGGCGCACCATATAAGAGTTGTGGAATCCCCAAAATTCAAAAACAGAGAGCAGCCTTTTGCTTGGGCTGCGGCCAGCCTCTCGTCTTCGCATTCACCCTGAATAGAGAATGCCGGAGTCGATAATTCGACTCCGGCAGAGGTTGAGCAGCGTTGTTCGGCTATCAATCGCCGCTTGGAAAATCAAACAGACCCATGAGGTCGTCGAGAGCCGGACTGTTGACCGGCACGTACGGATTTCCAGGAGCAGCGATCGGGTTGGGAAAGTTGTCGCGGCTGCGGTTGGTGATGGCTGGAAGGCCCCAGTTGGCCTCGATGAACTTGTCGATCGAAACGTGGTCGGCATATTCGTGAGCGATGTAGCTTTTCCGTGCGTACGGAGATACCGCAAGGAAGATAATGCGGGTCCCGTCGCCGAAGAAGTCCAGCGGCTGCACGTAGCCGGAGTCGTAGTAGCCGCCACCTTCGTCCTCGGTGATAAAGATCGCGGTCGATGCCCAGAGCTTCGGATTTGCTTGAACTTCGTCAACGATTTTCTTGCAGAAGGACTCAAACAGATTCAGCTTGGAAGAGGCGGGGTGGCCATCGACGAGCCCGCTGGGCTTGACGATGGAGACAGCCGGCAGGGTGTTGTTTGCGATGTCGCTGTACAGATTCGCGGTGTCCTGGATATGAGCCGTGCGAATAGCGTTGTGGGACATGATCGAAGTGTCGTACTGGAAGGGATTGCAGATGTTGCAATACTCATCGGTGAGCTTACCGATCGCGCCGTAGTTGAGCTGATAGGGGTCGGAGACATAGTTGTTCCACTGGTCGCCGTAGTACTTCCAGGAAACGTTGGCCTTGAGCAGATCGTCGCCGATGCTGGGAGTGGAGGATGGGGGAATGGTGAACGCCGTGTTATTGACGTTGGTGTCGAGATAGGCGTTCTCGCCGTTGCCGAAGTATCCGGGGTTGTAGTTATTCAGAAGATAGTAGTGGTCTTTTTCACAACGCGGGTCGATACCCAGCTGGTTCAGGTAATTCACGATGGGAGCGACACCCGGTTGGGCTATTTCCGCGCAGTTGGTATAGGAGCCGCCGCCATATGAAGCGGAACCGAAACCGCCGCCGCCATAACCATCTTCCGTGTACCAGTTGTTCGTGCCTTTAGCTGGATTCGGGTTCTCGATTTCGTCTACGACACCGGCGTTTGCAGTGCCTGTGCGAACGGTGACGTTGTGGGGAGGAATCAAAGGATGGCCGCTGCCGTTGCTGAACCAGATCGCATCGGCATGACCAAACATGATGTGGTTGGCGCCCGTGCCACCATTTACTGACTGGTGGAAGTTATCGCTCATCGCATAGGTGTCGGCGAGGAATTTGAAGTAGGGCACGTCACCCTTTTGAACGTTGTAGAAGCCCATCGCCGTGGAGCCCTCGCCGGTGGTTAAGGCGGAGGCCGAGTATTCCGTGCTGAAGTTGGAGGGCTGGGTCACGCCGTTGGCGCCGGCGCCCACCGTTACTTCAACCCAGGGAAACAGCTTCGCGTCGCAGCCGGAAGGATTGTCCAAGGTCGCGTGAGTGAGGCTGCAATCGAGTTGCTGCCACATCTGGTAGAAGCGGTGCACAGGGCTGGCCGCGTAGGCATTGTAGTCGAAGCCGTTCTTGGCCGTGTTCGTCAGTTGGAACGGTCCGGCGGGAAGTGCATCGACATTGGCGATGCGCTGATCCGGAGTGGAGCTGGTCTGGCCCGTGCCGCCGGAGATGAGTTCCTGGTATCCGTCTGCCGTAAGGCCGTTTTCAGACTGTTGGGCCAGCGTCAAGCTATCGCCTTTGACATACGAGTCCTTGGGTCCTCCAACCAAGGGTGCGGGCAACTCGTCTTTGGGGAAAGAGGTCTTATTCGGGTCGAGCAAGAATGTATCGCGTTGTGGATCGGAGGCGGCTTGCTGCGCGGCTTTGGAAAAGTTCGGGCCGGGCTTTCCGTCCGCAGTCACAATGCCTTCCGACAAAAGGTTTTGGACGTGCACCCCAGATTTCTTGGGCACGTAGGTGGCGAAGACGTGGTCGAAGCTGCGGTTTTCACCAATGATCACGATGACGTGCTTGATCGGTGTGGCGGTATCGTTGTCACGAGATGGGGGCTCCGAGGTTCCGGCAGCAAATGCGTTGCCGATCGCGAACTGGAATATGGCCACAGAAACCAGTCCCTTTCTCACAGCGCGCACGGCTGGGAGTGTGAATTGTCTAATTGTCATCTAGTTTCCTCCGGGGAAGGCCGAGGTTTCGACCTCGACTGGATGAAAACTAGACACAAAAAATTACACTCATACGCAAGGCGTATTAACAAATCATGAATTTGCCAATTACGTGGGGATCCATTGGCGCATCGCACTTACGGGGCTTTTTGAGTTCCTGAAGAAGAGTTTTTGCATTGCGAAAAAGGTGGATTTTGGCTGCTACACAGGCCTCCGGCGGATTGCGGGGCCGGATGTGGACTGGGGTCTACTCGGATCGATCCCATCATTCCTTTGTCTTCATGCTCCAGGAGGTGGCAATGGTAGACGAAGGTTCCCACGACATTCGGATCTCGGAAATCCATCCGCAAACGAACGCTCGGATAGGCGAGCGCGCGTCCGTTGTTGTACGGCACGTTTACGGTGTCGCGGAGAAAGCTCTCGTTGACCGGCCTTCCCATGTAATCGAGCAGCAAGAAGTGCAATTGATGGATATGAAAGGCGTGCAGCTCATTGGAACGATTCTCAATGATCCAGTCCTCCACGGTGCCTTGCTGTGCGACGATATCCGGAACGCCCGAGTTCATGTCGAACATCTTCGGTTCCTGTCCATCCACGGTCAGGTAGAACTCCACGGCGCTGGTAGGGTCGTCGGGAACGGCCAGCTTTTCCGAGAAAAAGAGTCGCCGCACGCGCACCGGCGCCACGCTTCCCAGCCACGCTTCCCTGGAAGGCGGAAGAGGTTCCGGGGCGCTCTGGAGCTTGGAGCGCGGCTCGGGCGCAGAAGTGGAGGCAACAATGGTTGCAAGCGCCCGGTTGGGATCGTTTTCGCCGCCGGGGCCGGTGTCTACGGTTCTGGTGACCAACAATCCGGATTGGCCCTCAGGCGGGCCGGTGACGATGAATTCGACGCGCGCGCCGGGAGGCAGGCCGATATGGGTCTGCGGGTCGGTGGATTCGGCGGTCGGGACGTTGTGCCCCATGGGGACGCCGTCCATGGCCACCAGCTCAAGCGGCTGCGGCGTCCGGTCAAGCAAAACGGCGAGATTGAGGTAAGTGATGGCGGAGGCGTTCAGCACACGCCATAACTGACGTTCTCCCGGCCTCATCTGAATCAAGGCGGGAGGGTAGTCCGGGTAGGGAACCGGCACATAATTGATGGACAAATCTTTGGCGGGCTTGCCGAAGCCAGTGCCGGTGTTGGCCGCATCTCCGTCGCGATCCACCAGGAATTTGGGCACGACCGGCTCAGATTTCGCGGGCGGTGCGTTGGGATTGACCAGGTCCTGATCGCGAACGATCAAAACGCGCTCCGGCAAGCCTGCCGCCGCTTTTTTGGCGCGCTCCAGTCCTTCTACGATCAGCGCGCCAGAAGCACCTCCGAGAATGGGCACCTTGCTGTAGCCATGAATATGCGGATGGTACCAATAGAGCCCGGGCGGCTCACCGTCCGGGATGCGAAAGCGGTACTCGAACGGAGGGTCGCCGGGCTGGACGGACGTCATGAGGACCTCGTCCTGGTGGCAAACCGGCGGAATCGTAAGTCCATGAAAGTGGAGGTTGGTAGAAACCGCGCTCATGACACCGCTCACACAGGGATCGCGAGTTTCCTGTGCCTGCTTTGTGGAATGGACGTGGGCGGGGGGCTTGTCGCTCGGGGTGAGATCGCTGAGGGCGTTCTTCAAATGAAGGATGACCAGATCTCCCGGAGCCACGCGCAGATTGGGAGATTCCCTGCCGGCCCCATCGATGTAACAGTAGCGAACGGAGCCGTCGGGATCAGCCACATTATGGAAGGTTAATTGCGCCTCCAGCACGCCATTCTGGCTGCGCAGATCCTCCGGCTCTTCGACAATGCTGCCGGCCGCGGGACGCGGGCATGGGTCTGGTGCGGATTGGGCGCTCAAGGGCTGGCACGCGATGCAGACAAAGAGCGCCACCACGGCGAGCCGGGTGGATTTTTGCATATAGATAGACGCCTTTTTTTGAATGCTTCGTTGGGGGCGGTGCTCAACTAGTCTTCGCCTGCGACGTTAAAATCCTGTGAAACAGGCTTCAAACTTCATCTTTCCGCACAGCTTCGCGGTTTCCGCGCAGCTTCGTCGCGGAATGAGCGAGGTTTCCTTCAGGGGATTTCTGCGCGATTCGAGGGGGTCAGGCTGCCGGGGCGGTGGCGGGAATGGGTAGCGGCGGGGCCAGCGACAACTGCCCGGTGATATCGAGGCCGGCCTGACCCACCAGACGGGCGACCATCGCGGCGTTGAGACGGGTGGCGTCGTACTCCACGCAGAGCGTCTTGGCGGCGCGATCGAATGTGAGCCGGCGGATGCCGTAGACCTCACTGGCGCTGGCCAGGGCCAGGGTCACCCGTTCAGTGGGGGGCGTGGCATAGCGAAAGTGAATTTCCACGGTGGTCATAGGGCGATGATAGCAAGAATCGAGGGCGGTCAGAGGTTCGTTGAAGGGCTACTGCAGGTCCTTCGACTTCGTTGGCCACCAACCACCCAGCGACGAAGACCTGTCGCCGGGGACCCCGGTTACGCGCCAATCTCCCCTCGGTGGAGAATCAACCGTGCGAAGAACAACTGCAGATCCTTCGCTTTGCTCAGGATGACAAACTCCTCTTTTGGATGGGGCGAGCCCCGATTTTCGTCCGTATGGGTGGGCCGCAGAACTATCGTGCGCTCAGGATGACAACTTCTTTTGGAGGAGAACTTTGGCTAGAGGCTTTTGAGGAAAGCGCGAAGCTCGGGGTTGGACCAGTCGGGATCGCCGACGATTTTGCGGCGGATGATGCCCTGGCGGTCGAGGATGTAGGTCTCCGGCCATCCGTCGGTGTGGTAGAGCTTGGCCGCGGTCTGTTCGGGATCGCGGACAGTGATCAGATCGATGTGACGGCGCTGGAGGAAGCTCGAGTAGGCGTAGGGGTCCTCGTCGATGCTGACGGCCAGGATGGCGAGATCGGGGCGGTCGTGGTGGAGCTGGATCAGGCCCGGCATCTCCTGGATGCAGGGCGGGCACCAGGTGGCCCAGAAGTTGACCAGAACCACCTTGCCCCGGTAGCTGGCCAGATGCACGGAAGTGGTTCCGTCGGAGACGGTGAAGTCGGGAGCGTGCCTGCCCACCTGGGCGGGATGCGCGCCGCGGTCGCAGCCGGGAGCGAGGGCCAGCGGCACGAGCAGAATCACGGAAAGAAATCGAGAGAGCGCCACCTTCATATAATACGGAGCATACGGGCCATTACGAAAGGGACGCGGCGAATGGGGAACGAAACGCAGCAGGAGAAGGACGCGGTTGGGGCGGGCGGATTCAAGCCGGTACTGGGGCTTTCCGATACCCCGGGAGAGCTGGAGACCCTGCAGGCGCGGCCGGGAACGGTGTTTGACCAGCCGGAGCCGGAGGAGTTGCTGGAACTGACCGTCATTATCCCGGCACGCAACGAGGAAGAGTGCCTGGGGGCCTGCCTGGAGTCGCTGGTGAGCCAGTCGGAAGAGGTTTTCGAGCTGGGGAAGGACTGGGAGCTGATCGTGGTGGACGACCACTCGACGGACCGCACCGTGGAGATTGCAAAGAGCTTCGCCGGGGTGACCGTGATGGAGGCCGGGAAGCTGGAGCACGGCTGGACGGGGAAGAACGCCGCGATTTGGACGGCGGCCAAAGGGGCGCGGGGACGGTGGCTGCTGTTTACCGACGCCGACACGGTTCACGAGCCGGGAAATCTGCACCGGGCCATCCATGAGGCCAAGAAACACAAGGTCGGGATGCTGAGCTACTCGCCGCGGCAGATTGTGCAGGGAGTGGCGCAGCGCTCGCTGATGCCTCTGGTTTTCTGTGAGCTGGCGCTGGCCTATCCGCCGGCCAAGGTTTCGGATCCCGGCCAGCGGATTGCAGCGGCCAACGGGCAGTTTCTGCTCATCGAGCGCGAAGCCTACCGGCGCCTGGGCGGGCACGCGGCGGTGGCGGCCAAGGTCCTGGAGGATGTGGAACTGGCTTTTCTGGCCAAGCGGAGGAAGCTGGGACTGCGCTTCCGCTATGCCGAGGACGCGGTTTCCACGCGGATGTACCGGACGACCGGCGCGATGATGGAAGGCTGGACCAAGAACCTGGCGTTGCTCTTCGACAATACGCTGGCCCTGACCGTGTGGCGATTCCTGGACATTCTGCTGCTGGTGGCCCTGCCGTGGCTGGCGGTGGAGCTGTGGAGCGCGCGGTTTGGCGGACATTCGCTGCAATGGCTGGGCGCGGGCTGGGTTCTGGCGATCCTGTGGGTGAGGAACCTTTTCCGCTTCTACGGGAGGGTAGCCAAGTCCAACTTTCCGTTTTTGGAATGCGCGATTTCGCCGTTGGGATTGCCGCTGTTTGTGGTGCTGCTTTACCGAAGCTGGTTTCAGCACAAGATTCTGAAACAGGTAAGCTGGAAGGGCAGGAGCTACGCGGCGTAGGTTTCCGGGCGGTGGATGTTCTTGTTGAAGCTGAGGTTGTGGTTCCCAGGTCCGAAAATCCGGAGCTGGGGCACCCAACATTTCGTGGCCGGGGTTGAGAGGTACGATTATTTTGACCAGGCGAAACCGGCTCTGCATCGGATGAAACTTCGACTGGCGCTGGGGCATCTTTCTTAACGAGAGGTCGGAATGATTCTTCTTTCGCGGCGCGCCACCTTTTCCGCTTCGCACTATTACTGGAATCCGAGTTGGTCCGAGGAGAAGAATCGGGAAGTCTTCGGGCGTTGCTCCAATCGCAACGGGCACGGGCACAACTACACGCTGGAAGTGACCCTGGGCGGCGAGCCGGATGCGGTGACGGGCTTTGTGGTGGATCTGAAGTGGCTGCGGGATGTGATGGAGCGCGAGGTTCTGGACGCCTGGGATCATCGCAACCTGAACCTGGAGGCGCCGGAATTTGCGACGACGATTCCGACCACGGAAAACCTGGCCATTGCCGCTTGGCGGCGGCTGGAACCGGCGGTGACGGCGGCGGGCGGTGCACGGTTGCGCCGCGTACGCATCTACGAGACGCCGGAGATTTTTGCAGAATACCGGGGTGAGGCGTGAAGGCGTATTTCGGCCGCCGGTACATGCTGAGCGCTAGCCACCGGCTCAACGCACCGTCGTTGTCGGCGGAGGCGAACCGTGCGACGTATGGCAAGTGCAACAACCCGCATGGGCACGGGCACAATTACGTGGTGGAAGTGCTGGCGGCGGGCGAAGTGGACGCGGAGACCGGCATGGTGGTGAACATGGCGACGCTAGATGAAGCGGTGCGCGCCAAAGTGCTGGAACGGTTTGACCATACGAACCTGAATCTGGACCCGTTCTTTGAGAATCAGGTTCCGACGACGGAGAATCTATGCAGGGCGGTTTTTGAATTGCTGGATGGATCGCTCGGGGCCGCGGGCTTGGAACGGGTGCGCGTGGAAGAGACGGAGAACAACTTTTTCGAGTATTCCGGCGGGCGAGATTGAGATTCTTCTGAGGTTGGGCGGAGGCTAGCGCAGGTTCTTTGGCTGCGTTGGGTGCAGGGAACGCCCCAGGGCCGCTCAGAATCAGAGAGCTGAGAAGAAGGGCAAGTTCGCCCTATTCCCCAGGGCGGGAGGATGAGGACCATGGCGCAGCCGAATACTGTGAGCATGCCCGCACGACGGGCAAAGGAAGCCGAGGAGGGCCTGAGCGGGTTCTCTACGCAGGAGATGTACCGCGAGATTCTGAGCCGCCTGGGCGAGGACCCCAGCCGCGACGGTCTGGTGAGCACGCCGAGCCGCGTGGAGAAATCCATGGCTTTCCTGACCAAGGGCTACGACGAAGATCCGACACGGATTCTGCATGGCGCGCTGTTCGACGTGGACTACGACGAGATGGTGATGGTGAAGGACATCGAAATGTTCTCACTCTGCGAGCACCACATGCTGCCGTTCTTCGGCAGGGTGCACGTGGCGTACATTCCCAAGGGCAAGGTGATCGGGCTGAGCAAGATTCCGCGGCTGGTGGAGGTTTTTGCGCGGCGGCTGCAGGTGCAGGAGCGGCTGACGCGGCAGATTGCCGATGCGATTCAGGAGGCCATCCAACCCCAGGGCGTGGGTGTGGTGATCGAGGCGCGGCACCTGTGCATGATGATGCGCGGGATTGAAAAGCAGCACTCTTCGACTGTGACTTCGGCGATGGTGGGCTGCTTCCGCGAGAAGGAGACGCGCTCGGAGTTTTTGTCGCTGGTGTATCAGTCGGGCACGGGCGCGCTGTAAGCCGGAAGGCCGGGTCGACTACAGTTGTGAAGTGAATGGGCTCATAATTATCGACAAACCGGCCGGCATGACCAGCCACGATGTGGTGGGAAAGCTGCGCAAGATTACCGGGGAACGCTCCATCGGGCACCTCGGCACACTGGATCCGATGGCTACCGGCGTTCTGCCGTTGCTGCTGGGCAAATTTACTCGCCTGGCGCAGTATTTTTCTTCCGCTGAAAAAAGTTATACGGGAACGATTCGGTTCGGATTCGCAACCGACACCTACGATGCCGAGGGGCAGGCGGCGGGGCCGGACGTATGGGCCGAAGTGAATCCGCCGTTGACGCTGGAACGGGTGCGCGCGGCGGCGGCGCGCTTCCACGGCGAGATGCAACAGATGCCGCCAGCCTTTTCCGCGAAAAAAATTGCCGGCACTCCAGCGTACAAATTGGCCCGCGAAGGCAAACCCGTCGAACTGAAGACGGCGACGATTCGTATTTCTTCTTTCGGGATTTTGGGGCTGACGGATGCAGAGGCCAGCTTTGCCATGAGCATCAGCGCCGGGGGTTACGTGCGCTCGGTGGCCCATGAACTGGGGCAGAATTTGGGGTGCGGGGCACATTTGAGCAGCCTGCGGCGCACCCAGGCCGGCGTGTTCACGCTGGAGGGGGCGCATCCGCTGGAGGAGCTTTTCCCCTTGGCGGGAGACCTGGATGCGCTGGAGATGCTATGCATTCATCCGCGGAGTTTGTTGCCGGAGATGCCGGCGGTCACTGGGGATGCAATGACCCTGGGGCGGTTGCGGAACGGCGCACAGGCCAACCTGCCGGAGTTTTCGCAGGCGCCCCTGGTGAAGGTGTTCGCCAGCCAACGCGAACTGGTGGGAGTGGCGAAGAGAGTTGCGGGAACGCTGTTTCAGCCGGTGGTGGTGATGGGGTAAAGCGGTCGACAGTGGACAGTGGACAGTTGTCAGTTTGTTCTGTGCCGGTTGGGCATCTGGGGCTACGAGAAGAGTGGTGACGGGCTTGCCACCCTTAATCGCTGATCACTGACCACTGTCCACTGCTTCATCGCTATTTCCGCAGCAGCGGCGCCAGTGCCGGCAGCAGCGTACGCGCGATGATTTCAGAGCCTTTGGCGGTGGGGTGGATGCCGTCGGGCTGGATGGTTCCGGGCACGTTGACGAGGTCCTTGTAGATCATGGGCACAAAGGCTGCGTGGTGTTTGCGCGCCAGGTCGCGGAAGATCTGTTCGAATTGCCCGATGTAATCCTGGCCGTAGTTGGGGGGCAGGGTAATGCCGGCGAGCAGAATTTTGAAGTGGGCGTTTTCAAGAGCTGTGAGTACCTGGTCGAGGTTGCGGCGCGTCTGGTCGAGGGGCAGGCCGCGCAGACCGTCGTTGCCGCCGAACTCGACGAGGACGACTTCCGGGTGCAGAGCCAGAACGGAACGCAGTCCTGCGACGGCGTCCTTGGTGGTGGCGCCACTGGTGCCCTGGTTCTTCACCATGTAACGGTAGTGATCCCTATCCAGGTCTCGCTGCAGGGCATCGGGGAAGGATTGACCGACCTGGAGTCCATAGCCGGCGGTGATGCTGTCGCCGTAGCAGGCCAGGATGGGCCGGTCGGCGGCCTGAGCTTGCGCGGCGAAGAGGCAACCGGCCAGCAGCGGCAGGCAAAGCGAAACGATAAACTTGCGGGGAACGTCCACAAGAGAAGTGTAATAGAACAGGGAACAGGGATCAGGGTCCAGGGATCAGACGAGAGGCTCCAGGAGGTTGTGAGAGTGATCGAGGTTCGGGACGCGAAGAAGTGGATTCAGAACGGGGCGCGGCGGGTGGAGATTCTAAAAGGGATCTCCCTGACCATTCCCGCAGGGCAGTTCGTGGCAATTGTGGGCGCCAGCGGAAGCGGCAAGAGCACGCTGCTGGGACTCCTGGCGGGGTTGGACACGCCCAGTTCCGGCGAGATTTGGCTGGACGGCGTTCCGATCCACAATTTGGCCGAGGCGCAGTTGGCCGAGGTGCGCGGCGCGAAAATCGGCTTTGTTTTCCAGTCCTACCAACTGATTGCGACCCTGACAGCCCTGGAGAACGTGTTGCTGCCCTATGAGTTGAACCTGGAGGGCAGTGGCTTGGCGCGGGCGCGGAAGCTGCTGGAAGAGGTGGGTCTGGCCGAGCGGGTGGACCACTATCCGGTGCAGCTCTCTGGAGGGGAACAACAGAGGGTGGCGCTGGCGCGGGCATTTGTGGTGGAGCCGCCCATTGTCATGGCCGATGAGCCCACCGGCAACCTGGACTCGGCCAACGGCAAGCTGGTGCTGGACCTGTTACTGGACCGCAACCGGAGAGCCGGAACGACCCTGGTTCTGGTGACGCACGACCCGGAGGTGGCCAGCCGCGCTGACCGGAGAATCGTGCTGAAGGACGGCCGGATCGTGGAAGACAGTTTGCCGTTTGAGGGGGAGTTGCCCGCCTCCAGCGAGACTCTGATCCAGGCCGGGGAATTGGTCCAAGACGAGGGAACCAATGGCTAAGCACGCGTTGAGCTGGAAGCGGGCCGGGGCTATTGCCTGGAGGGACCTGAAGTCCGCGCCGGGCAAATTCGGCTTTGTGGTGCTATCTGTAGCGGTGGGCGTGGCGGCGCTGGTGGGGGTGCGCGGCTTCAGCGAGAGCTTTCGGCACACTCTCTCCACAGAGGCGCGTGGGTTGATGGCCGGCGACCTGAGCGCGCGCATCTTTCATCAGCCGACGGCCGAGGAGCAGAAGAAACTGGCGGCGATTGTGCAGCAGGGAGACGGGGGGATCCGCATGACATGGGCTTTGGAGACTATTTCCATGGCCTCTGTTCCGCCCGACCCGGTGCCGTTACTGGTGACGCTCAAGGCCGTGGACCCCGCCGAGTATCCCTATTATGGCAAGGCCGAGCTGGAGCCGGAGATGAGCCTGAACCAGGCTCTGGACGGCGATTCGGCGGTGGTGGCCGAGGAGTTTCTGGTCCGCCTGAAGGCCAGCGTGGGCCAGTCGCTGCGGCTGGGCGGCAGGAGCTTTCGCATCGCCGCGGTGCTTCGGCAGGAGCCGGACCGCATCTCGGCTGGGGCGGGCATGGGGCCGCGCGTGATGATTTCGCGTGCGGCGCTGGAACGCACCGGCCTGCTGGCGCCGGGAAGCCGGGCGAGCCAGCGGATGCTGATGAAGCTTCCTGCGCAAGTCGATCCTGTGGCGATGCGCAAGCAGGTCGAAGCGGCGCTGCCGGACGCGCAGGTGATGGATTATCGCGAGGGCAATCCGGCGCTGAGCCAAGGGTTGGACAATGCAACCGCCATACTCAGCCTGATCTGCCTGGTGGCCATGGTGCTCGGCGCCATTGGCGTGGCCATGGCCATGCATGCGCACTTGGAACAGCGCATGGATATGCTGGCGATTCTGAAGGCTGTGGGCGCTCGGTCGGGCGACTTGCTGCGCATCTTTCTTTTGCAAACGCTGGGCCTGGGACTGGCTGGAGGCATTCTCGGCGTGGCTGTGGGCGTGGGCGTGATGGCGGCGCTGCCGGCGGTCTTCGGCAACCTGCTGCCGGTTCATGCAACGCTCCAGTTTCCCTGGCGTTCGATTGGCGCCGGGCTGGGAACGGGGCTGCTGACCACGCTGCTGTTTTGCCTGCCTCCTCTGCTGGACGTGCGCGGAGTGCGCCCGGTGCTGGTGCTGCGCAGGCTGGTCGAGCCGGGGCCCGAGGGCGTTGGCGGCTGGTTTAAGCGCTTGTGGGTGCGGCGGCTGCAACTGGGGATTTCGCTGCTGGTGCTTGCCGCGCTGGCGGGGATTGCCTGGGCGCTGTCGGATTCGGCCGTGGTGGGCACACGGTTTGCGCTGGTGCTTTTTGTCGGACTTCTGGTCATGCTTGCGCTGGCGGCGGTCGCCTTGCGCACGCTGCGCTTTGTGCTGAATCGAGTACGGCTGCGGCTGCCTTCGTTCCTGCGCCACGGGTTGGCCAATCTCTATCGGCCGGGCAATCAGTCGGCGGCGGTGCTGGCGGCCTTGGGCACCGGCGTGATGCTGATTCTGGCGGTCTTCCTGACGCAGGCGGCGCTGTTGCGCGATCTGCACGCCACGGCCTCGCCCAAACTGCCCAATGTCTTTCTGATCGATATCACTCCCGATGAAGTGGCCGGGGTGAGGGAGTTCTTCGCGCACCAGGCGGGCGTGAGCGAGAAACTCGACCTGCTGCCGGTGGTGCAGGGGCGATTTATTTCACTCAACGGGCAGCGGCTGGAAAACCTCAAGGACCAGCATTTCCCGCGGCGCATGTTGGAGAGTGCCGAACTGACCTGGTCGGATGCGCCTCCCGAAGGCGACAAGCTGACCCAGGGCAAGTGGTGGACCGATGCGGGTGCGGCGGAACTGGCGGTCGGCGAGGGTGTGGCGCAGCGTCTGCATCTGGGCGTGGGATCGGCAATAGAACTGGAAGTGGGCGGCACGACACGGGCGCTGAAGGTGGCGGCCATCTATCGCGCCGATGGCCAGCATCTGGGCGCGCGTACCTCGTTCGTGCTGCCTTCCGGGCAACTGAAGGGCGAGCCGGCTACTTGGTACGGTGGTGCGCACATCGATCCCAAACAGGTGCCGGCTCTGGAGCGGGCGCTGTTCGCGGCCTATCCCACGGTCACGGTCATCAGCCTCGCCGATATACTGGAGCGGATTGAAACCGTGGTGGACCAGATCACGTTTGTGGTGCGTTTCCTGGCGGGGTTCTCGATCTTCGCGGGGCTGATGATTCTGGCTTCCAGCATAGCCAGCACGCGCTTCCGCAGGATGCGCGAGGCTGTGGTGCTGAAGACGCTGGGCGCCACGCGAATGAGGATTGTGCGCACTTTCTCAGTGGAGTTCAGCGTGTTGGGGCTGCTGGCCGGTTCGGTGGGCGTGGTGTTTGCCAACGTGCTGACACAGGTGCTGCTGCGCAAGCTCGAAGTCGGCTTCCACATCGAGTGGACGGCCACACTGGTGGCGCTGGTGGGAACGGCGGTGCTGGCCACCGCGACGGGATGGATTGCCAGCTACCGGATTCTGGGGCTGCGACCGCTGGAAGTGCTCAGGGAAGAGTAACGAAAGGCAGGGAACAGGGGTCAGGGATCAGTTTGATGTTGAGGGCTGATCAGGCTGGCGCACGACTCGGACGATGGAAAATGGATACGAAGTAAATGGAGGAATTCCAGGACTCAAGAGTGAGAGCTGGGACTCCTCCATTTGTGTGTAGTCAGAAAGACGACTGCTGATGGTTACGCTCTCCCACATCTCAGAATCGAGATGTGGGGCACCCATTTTCTTGCTGCTGCCGAGACTCCTCTTCTAAAACTGCTCGACGAATTTAGAACTCCTCAGTGGATTCGACCGCGGGGAGGACGTCGTTCTCGCGAGCAAACCAGACATACAACGTGGGCAGCAGGAAGACGCCGATGATCAGGTTGGCGATGAGGCCGCCAACGATGACGATAGCGAAAGGCCGCTGCGAGTCAGAGCCGATGGCGTGAGAGAGCGCCGCGGGCAGAAGGCCCAGCGTGGCCACCAGCATGGTCATCATGACGGGTCGCAGGCGGAGGACCGCGCCTTCGACCGCAGCCTCAACGATGTGTTCTTCATTGGAGACTTCCATGCCTTTGCGCCGCGCCCGCAACTGGTTGATGAATTCGATCATGATGACGCCGGTTTCCACCGAGACGCCGAACAGAGCCAGGAAGCCAACTGCCGAGGAGACGGAGAAGTTGGTATGGGTGAGGAACAGCGCCAGCGGACCGCCAATGGAGGCCATGACCACGCTGCCCAGGATGAGCGAGGCCCATTTGTAGGAGCGGAACATGGTGTACAGGATGAGGAAGATGGCCAGAATGGTGATCGGAACCACGATGGCCATGCGGGCATTGGCGCGCTTCTGGCTTTCGTACTCGCCGGCCCACTCGAGATGGTAGCCGGAGGGCAGCTTCACGTTGCGGTTGACCTTGGAGATGGCTTCTTCGACCGTGGAGCCCAGGTCGCGTCCGCGCACCGAATATTTGATGGCGATGAAGCGCTGGCCGCCTTCGCGGTTGATGACTTCAGCGCCGTCGTCGGTGGAGACCCGGGTTAACTGGGCAAGCGAAACGCGCTCGCCGGAGGGCGCGAGCAGGCGGACGTTCTCGATGGCTTCGCGGGTGGAGCGGAACTGCTGCTGGTAACGCAGAGTCACGTCGTAGCGCGCTTCGCCTTGCTGGACCTGGGTGAGGGAATTGGCGCCGGCTGCGGTCTGCATGGCGTCCTGAATGTCGGCGACGTTGATGCCCCAGCGGGCCGCGGCGGCGCGATCGACCTGGAAGTTGAGGTTCGGCTGGCCGACGATGCGGAAGATGCCCAGATCCTGAACGCCGGGGACAGAGACCATCTGGGATTGGATGGCCTCGGCGGTGTGCTCGAGGGTGCGTAGGTCGTCGCCGTAGAGCTTGACGGCCAGTTCGCCCTTGACGCCGGAGACGGCCTCTTCCATGTTGTCGGAGATGGGCTGGGAGTAATTCCAGATGACGCCGGGGAACTTGGAAAGCTCCTTGTCCATGGCGGCGATCAGAGCTTCCTTGTTTTGATGGAAGACGGGACGCCACTGTTCTTTGCGCTTGAGGTCGACGAAGTATTCGGTGTTGAAGAAGCCGGCGGTGTCGGTGCCGTCGTCGGGGCGGCCGGTCTGGCTGATGACCTGGGTGACTTCAGGAAACGAGGCCATGATCACGCGCGCCTTGTTGGTGAAGTCGAGGGAAGAGGTGGGGCCTTCGCTGGGCGGCAGGGTACCGCGGACCCAGATGGAGCCCTCGTCGAGGTGGGGAAGGAATTCCGAACCGATGGGGCCGCCGACGGTGAGATAGACGGCGATAGCGAAGAGGACGGTGGCGATGCCTACCGTGATGCGGCGATTGAGAATGGCGGCGCGGACGGCGGTGCGATAGTGCACGGTGAGCCAGCCCATGATGGGGTTCTGCCACTCCTTGGCGCCGTTGCGGAAGAAGAAGATGGCCATGACGGGAGCCACCACGATGGCGAAGAGCACCGCGCCGATCAAGGCGAAGCAGACCGTCCAGGCCATGGGCTTGAAGAGGCGGCCTTCCACGGCCTGCAAAGTGAAGATGGGCAGGTACGAGGTGATGATGATGCCGCGGGCGAAGAAGACAGGGCGCAGGACCTCATGAGCAGCGTCGCGGATTTTCTGCGCGACGGTGTGGGTGTCGTCCTTCTGGGCCAGGTGCCGGACCATGTTTTCGATCATGATCACGGAGCCGTCGACGACCATGCCAAAGTCCAGAGCGCCGAGCGAGAGCAGGTTGGCGGGGATGTGGCTGAGGTCGAGGCAGATGGAGGCGAACGTCAGCGCGAAGGGGATGGTGAGGGCGACGATGATGGCGCCGCGCACATTGCCCAGGAAGAGGAAAAGGATGATCGTCACCAGGATCATGCCTTCAGTGAGGTTGTGCTCGACGGTTTCAACGGTATAGGAAACCAGGGCGGAGCGGTCGAGGAAGGGAAGGACTTTGACGCCCTTGGGCAGAATGCCGTTGTCGAGCTTCTTTACCTCGTCGTGAATGCCCCGGAGGACCGGGTCCGAATCGTCGCCCTTCTGCAGGAGCACGATGCCTTCGACGGTGTCGGGATTGTCGACGATGGCGCCGTCGTCGCGGTGCATGGAGCGGCCGATCTGGCCCAGGCGAATCTTCGGTCCCTGCGCAACGGTGGCGATGTCCTTGATGTGGATAGCCGCGCCGTTCTGGGTTTTGACGACGGTGTCTTCAATGTCCTGGACGCTGGTATAGAGACCAAGCGACTGGACGTTGATCTGCTGCGCGCCCTGTTCGATGAAGCTGCCGCCGCCGTTGGTGTTGTTGGCGGCAATCTGCTGTTCGACTTGGGCGATGGAGAGGCCGTAGGAGACGAGCTTCTCGGGGTCGAGCTTGATTTGATATTCCTTGGTGGGACCGCCGAAGCTGGAGACGTCGACCACGCCCTGGACGCTCTTGAAGGACTTTTCGAGGGTCCAGTCTTCGAGGGACTTCTTCTCCATCACGTCGTACGACGGGTTGGTGCTTTCCAGGGTGTACCAGTAGATCTGGCCGACGGGGCTCCAGTCGGTGCCCATCTGCGGGACGAGATTGCTGGGCAGGCTGACCTGGTTGAGCCGCTCCAGGACGTGCTCGCGGTTGGTGTCGCTTTTGGAATCGTCGTCGAAGATGAGAGTGAGGCTGGAGAGGCCGGCGAGCGTGGTGGAGCGCAGGTGGGTGAGGTGAGGGATGCCGGCCATCTGGATCTCGACAGGAACAGTGACCTGGCGCTCGATCTCCTCGGCTGAGCGGCCCGGCCACTGGGTAATGATCTGGACGTAGTTGTTGGCGACGTCGGGATAGGCCTCGATGGGCAAGTTGCGAAAGCTGATGACGCCCCATGCGGCGAGCACCACCATTCCGCCGAGGACCAGCCAGCGGTTCTTGAGCGCGAAGTCTACGAGTGCGCGAATCATTACTGGTTCCCCGCGGTTTCAAGTAACAGAGCGTTGGCCACGACCTGCTGGCCGGGCTGAAGGCCGGAGAGGATCTCCTGGCGGCTGCCGTCGAGCATTTTACCTGCATGAACTTCCAACCGTTTGAACTGGTTGCCGCCGGCGGGCAGGAAGACCCAGTCGCGATCATGCAGGTGCAGGACGGCTTCGGCAGGGACCACGGCGTGCGTTTCTTTGGTCCTGCCGGCGAAGGTTGCGGCGCCGAACATGCCGAGCTTCAGGAAGCCGGGATTGCGCACCTCGATGCGGACCTTGGCGGTGCGCAGCGAAGGATCGAGGATGGGGCCGATGTCGCTGACGCGGCCGGTCAGGGGGCGGTCAGGGTACGAATTCAGCTTGATCTTCGCTTCCTGCCCCATTTGCAGCTTGGCAATGTCGTTCTCGTAGACATCGCAGACGATCCAGACGGTGGAGAGGTCGGCGATGGTGAATGCCGTGGCCGAGCCGGAGAGACTGACGCCAGCCGCAGAAGCGTTGGTCACGTTCTGGGCCACGATGACGCCGGCGGTGGGCGCGTAGACATTGACGACGCTGCTGGGGTGGCTCTTGTCGACGCCGAGCGTTTTCAGCTGTTCTTCGGCGGCGGTGAGGTCGGATTTGGCGTCCTTTTCAGAATCCTCCGCCTGCTCCAGCATGGCCTGGGAGATGGCGCCATGCTTGAAAAGGTCTTCGGCGCGCACGTAGGCCTTGTTGGCGAGTTGTTCGTCGTTGGCGGCCTTCAGATAGGCGTTGAAGGCGGCGGTAATGTCGGGGCTCTGCACCTTGAGGAGGAGCTGACCTTTCTTGACGTTGTCGTCAAGGCGAGCCTTGATGTCCACGACGCGGCCATTGGCCAGCGAGATGACGGGAACCTCGCGGGAGATGTCGGGAAAGACGGTTCCGGTGGCGGTCAGCTCCGAGGCGGACTCGACTTTATCCGCGTTGGTGAGAGGGAACTTGGCCACATCGCCGGGATCGATGGTCACGACGTTCATGTCGGCCACTTGAATGACCTTGGCCGGCGGCGGTGCGCTGTCGCCCTTCTCCTTGCCCTTGCAACCGGAGAGAGTGAGGCTCAGCAATGCCGCCAGAGCAAGCGCGGTTGTGTTCCTGGCGGTTTGCCTAAGGAAGAAATGCGAAATCATTGGATTACCTCGCGTCCCACGGCCAGATTCAGTTGTCCGGCGGCGGTCAAGTAAGAGCCGATCAGTTGCAGGTAGGCCAGTTGCACGGCCCGGTAGTCGCTCTGCGCGTTGAGGAAGTCGAGCAGCGAAGCGCCGCCATTCTGGTAGGAGTAGGTGATGGTGTCGCGGACGCGCGTAGCCTGGGCCTTGTATTGCGCCTTGTAGGGGCGGAGCAGAGCGAGGTTGCTGTCGACCTGCGCGTAGGCCGAGTCTACATCGCTGAAGACCTGGGCGCGGGCGGCTTCCGTCAACTGCTGGTTGCGGCCGATGTCGATCTGGGTGCGCTGCTTTTCGCCCTGGTTGCGGTCGAATATGCGCAGGGGAATGTTGACGCTGAGGCCGAGCGTCTGCTGGTCGTTGGGATTGTTGAACGACGGATTGTAGGTGTACCAGGCGCTCAGAGTCGGATCGGCGGAGCCGTTGGAAAGGGCCAGCTTGTGGTTGGTCTGGGCCTGCTGAATGGCCTCAAGCGCGGCACGCAAGTCGGGCCGCGCATCGAGCGCGATTTGGCGGAAGGATTCGAGCGGCTGGAGCGAATCGGCGAAGTCAAAAGGGCCGGTCACGTCGAACTGCTCGATCGGAGTGCGGTCGTTGAGCAACTGCAGGAGCTGGATTTTGGAGGTGCGCAGATTGACCAGTGCGGTCTGGATCTCGGCTTCGTATTGCACGCGCAGCAGTTCGATGCGGTCCAGGTCGATTTGCGCGATGTCGCCAGCCTTGAAGCGGCTGCGGCTGATTTCGATGATCTTGTCATAGTAGGCCAGATCGGCTTTGGCCAAATCGAGGACTGCCTTGGCCTGGAGGGTTTGCACAAAGGCTGAGCGGAGGGTGAACTCGAGGGTGCGCTTCAGGTCCTCATGCTGCGAGGCGGCAATGCTCGTACCTTCTTTGGCGCTTTCCTGGCGCAACTCACGTTTGCGTTCGCGCTCGTGGAGGTAGCTGAGACTGCTCTGGTACTGGGTTCCGGTGAGAGGCTGCCAAACTGCGTTGGAGGGAGCGACCTGCGTGCCGTCGGTGGAAAAGGTGAATTGCGGATTGGGGCGGAGGAAAGCGGTGATCTCCGCGGCCTTCATCTCGTCGACGCCGAGGGCATCGGCCTTGAGCGCGGGATTGGAGGTCTCGAATTTCGCCTTGACCTGATCCCAGGTGAGGCTTTGCTGTCCTGCAACCAGGGAGGGCGCGAGAAAGAGCAGCGCGGCCACTGCCGGGAGAGACAGGGAAGGGAAGAAATGATTCATACACAGCCTTTGCGCCGTGGGTTGCACGGCGAGCACAGAGGAGAAATGGCCCAGGAGAAAAAAGGGGTCAAAGATAGCGGGAGTGCAGAGCAGAGAAAGGTCAGGCGGCCGGAGGGGGCCGGTTCTGGATCGCGGCCAGAGCTGGATTGTCGACGAGTGGCGCGGGCTGAAGGCTGGGAGCGACAAATCCCAAAAAACGAATGCAAATTCCGGAAAATACGGATAGAGGGAGCAGTGCCGCAGCGGGAAAAATGGAGTGCGGAAGGACGCTTGCATGGTCCCGGCGCAAGTAGCTCTCAGCCTCAGCCGGGTTCTGAGCCACCTGCAGGTCGTCGGTGACGGAGATTACGGGAAAAAGAATCAGGAGGAGCATTGCCAACGCTGCAACCTGCGTCCCCCAGCGCGCGCAGTTGCTGCGTGCATGGCGTAGCCATAGAATCAGCATTCCAGCAGCGAGCAATGCCCAAGCGAAATTGAGGGTCGACTCCATTCTCAGCCCAAATTTTACACTAGAGCGGTTCTTCAACGAACGAACACGGATCCAGTTCGTGCGAGGTGGCTTCTTCTTCCACCCCACGGGCCAAAACCAGTCCGCGGGGGCTCGGTGGGGGGAAAGCCGCTCGACCGCAGTGATTTCGGGGTGTAGCAATTGGGGAACTGCTTAAGTTGCGTTTAAAGGCGAAAAGCGCACGAAGAGCTCCAATTCCGACACGAATCCACCTGTAGAGGGATGTGAATTGTCAGCGATGCGACAGGCCCTGGAAGGGAGGGCGGCTCGATATCCGGCCTGCAATTGCTCCAGGCGGAATCACATTGCGCCGACGGAGTTTGACCGAGGCGGAGAATCCCCTTATGATGATGAAGTTGGTTTTTGAGCCCGGCGCCCTGCCGAGGCGCAGGCCAGCATGGCGCAAGTGAAGTCGTTCCATAGGCTTTTGTTGCCCCCTCGTTCAATGGTAGGACAGCCGCCTCTGGAGCGGCATATCGGGGTTCGAATCCCTGGGGGGCAGCCAATCATGCACTTCTCCGCACTTTCCTGAACCTCCCCGGACCATTTAAATCGTTGATTAAAAAGCGTTTAGTACAAGTAGCATGTTCGAGATAGTTCGCAGACGTGCGCCTGCAGGCGCTCAAAAAATGGGGTATATTTGGGGGTACGAAACTCCGGAAAGGTGGGGTATCGTCCAAATCTCTGTTTTGGAGCTTGTAGCCATGCCGCTTTCAGATGCCGCGGTTCGAGCCTTGAAACCACGTGAGAAGCCTTACAAAGTTCATGATCGTGACGGCTTGTTCTTGCTGGTCAACCCGAATGGGTCAAAACTGTGGAGGTGGCGCTATCGCTTCGATCTCAAAGAAAAGCTGATGGCGCTGGGCGAATATCCGACCGTGAGTCTCTTCCAAGCTCGCGAAGGCCAGTTTGGGGCGCGCAAAGTATTGGCAGCTGGCGTCGATCCAATGGCCGAACGCAAAGCAGACTTCGAGGCCAAACAGAGGGAAGCCGAGGCACGGCGGAAAGAGGCCGAAGCGCGGCAGCGTGAAGCAGAAAAGAGTTTTGAAAACGTAGCCCGTAAATGGTGGGACTGGTGGGCATCCGGAAAATCTCCACGTCACACCGATTATGTCCTGCGGCGTCTGGAAGCGGATGTCTTTCCGGCGTTCGGGCACAAGGTCATTGACGCCGTAACGCCTGCCGACATACGGAATCTAATGCTCTCGATCGAAGGCCGCGGAGCGCGAGACGTTGCGAAACGTGCGCATGAAACGACAGGACAAGTTTTCCGGTACGCAATCGCGCGCGGCGTTGCGAACCGGAATCCTGCTGCGGACTTCAAGCCAAGCGACATTCTAGCCGGGGCCAAGGAGGAGAACTTTGCTCGCGTGGATGCCAAAGACCTCCCGACGCTGCTCGTAAAGATGCAGACCTACGATGGCGACGCGCTTACGCGCCTTGCCATGCGCCTGTTGGCTTACACGTTTGTACGGACATCTGAATTGATCGAAGCAGAATGGCCGGAGTTTGACCTGGACATCGCCCGATGGGACATTCCGGCCGAGCGGATGAAAATGGACACACCGCACATCGTTCCGTTGTCACGGCAATCTGTCGAAATTCTGCGCGCACTCAATCTGCTCACCGGGCCTTGCAGGCTGGTATTCCCTGGCGCTCATGACAAGAACAGGCCTATGAGCAACAATACAATTTTGTTTGCGCTGTATCGGCTTGGCTACAAGGGCCGAATGACTGGACATGGATTCCGCGGGCTGGCGTCTACCATTCTCAATGAGAATGGTTTCGATGAAGCGCACATTGAATTGCAGCTAGCCCACACGAAGCGCAACAAGGTGGCTGCTGCCTATAATCATGCGAAGTATCTGAAGCAACGTACTGTGATGATGCAGTGGTGGGCTGATTATCTGGATGCGCAGCTTGCCAAAGGCCGGCAAAGCATTGACGGACTTTTGGCTGATCGATTTGCCGTTCCAACCGTATAGCCTGATCGCAGGAAATCGCCCGACCGCATTAAGCAGCCGATCGCGACGCTTGCACGCGCTCTACGGCCCACTGTCTGATTTCGGACTTGACCCAAGCAACGGCGCGCGGTCCCAGCCGGACGGGTGGAGGGAAGCTCTTTTCCCGAATCAGCTCGTAGATGCTCGTTTTCGAGAGGCCCGTGACCGCTTTCACTTCTGGTAGACGCAAGAAACTCACGTCGTCTAGAGTGTCGGAAGTCCCGTTGAGATTTGCGTCCGATGACTTTTGAGACTGGGGCATTTTCTTGTGGATTAGTTGTTCCGGTAGTACCGGCTGGCCGCTGTTCTTCTCAAGAAGTTGAGCGGAGATTATCGGTTTTCTATTCAAAGCACCAGGCATTTTCACCTCCATCGTTTCTGAGCCATCTCCGAACAAGTTCGAATCTCGGTTTAAATGCGTCGAACTCCTTTTGCTCACACTGCAACGAGGCATTACGTTTTGTCCAATAACTTTTTGGAAGTAGGCTGTAACTTTTTGGATTTGGCCAGGGCGGGATTGATGATTCCAGGCCCACAATCGGCGACAGCCTCGCAGGGCGGGCCTGATGGCCAAACAAATCAGCAATATGGGTCTTGACACCGCGCGAAGACTCGGTTATTTTCCTAATACTCGAAAGGAGAGTGCTGGGCCAGAACGACTGAAGACTGTATCGCTCTATTTGCCTTGGTGATGCACAGCAGTAGTAGTGTGCGGAGGTGCATGAGCTATGACAGCCCAATGGAAAATTCGCGATCTTGAACTGGTCGTTGCCCTGCATGAAGAGGGCAGCCTGACATTGGCGGCCAAGCGTGTTGGAATCACCGAGCCCGCTCTCAGCAAGCGCCTCCGCGTGGTCGAGCGGAATGTTGACGCAACTCTCTTTGAAAGGGATCATGACGGCGCAAAGGTTACTGAACCGGGTAGGTCCTTTGTTGAACATGCCGTGGAGAGCGTTCATGCGTTTCAACGCGCCGTGCATTCCGCTCGGGAGACCAAAATCTCCCGGCGACATCGACTGCGAATCGGCGTCTCCTCGTACTTGCCGCCGCGATTGATCGAACAGTTGCGCGCGACAGAATTGCGCCTTTACCGCGACCTCACCATCCAGATCGTCTCGGACTACACTCTTGAGTTGCTGACACAGGTTCATCACCGGCGACTCGACCTTGCACTTGTCACTTCGCCACCGCAGACGCCAACGCTGTCATCGGTTTGTGTCGCAGTATTTCCCTTCAGGATCGTATTTCGTGACACACACCCGCTTGCGGCTAGGAACTCCGCCAGCTTGGCCGACGTTGCGGAATATCCCTGGGTACTCTTCAGCCGGAACTCACACCCCCTCCTGCATGATCTGATCTTGCAGCGAGTTGAGGCTGAACGGCATAAGGTGAGCATTGTCCATCAGATTAGTCAGGCGGATCAAGCTGTGGCTCTCTTGACGGATAACCAGATGATCGCATGGCTCACTCCCGCGGGCGTGGAGAGAGTGGCTCACTGGGGCCTCGTCAGCATCCCACTGCGCGACGAGTATATTCATCTCGAAACGCATCTGGCGGCGCTGGCCGATAACAAGTCGCCCTTGGTAAGTGAGTTCTTTCGGTGCTTCGTGAAGCGGATGGAAGAGCGGCAGCCACCGGAGCAGTTGTTGCTTCCGATTGGATGAAAGGCATTGCCCCCATATTGGATTGGCATCGGTCTGCGATGGAAAGCCAGTCCCCACTTTGCCGGCTATGAACGCCAACTGAATGACTCGGTCCCTTCAGCGACTCCGGCCAAGTGCTCTGCGGCTTACGGCCGTCGTTTCACCATGCAACAGGTGAGCCCGGAGGAGGGCTTGCCCCAATGGCCTTGCAGTCTGCGGATTTTAAGACCATTTAAGGGCCTTCTGGCACCCTGTTGCACTGCCCTGCACAATGCAGAATAACTAACTTATTATCAATTACTTGCACTCGTTATCCACAGCGCACAAAATCGCACCAAAAAGCACAAAATCCAGGTACAAACCGGCACCAGAACCGGCACCAGAATTTGCCTTCCGCTGCGGATTTTCAATCCGCAGCGCCTGGTTAAATGCTCCGCTTCTGGTTCCAAACCAAGCAACGATTGACGGCTAGACCTATCTCTCCGATGCTCAGCTTGATCGCGGACTCGCCCACTTCACCCGCGAAGAAACGCTGGCCGAGTTGCGTCTGTCGGCGCGTTCCCACACCAAGATCAATGCCGAGCGGATCAAATCGTGAGTTCGCTCGTCTGAATTGGCCCACTTCGCTCATCTAAACTGGCCCACCTGTACAAGCCCGGATGTAAGGATTCCGGGATGGACAGGAGGCATAAGGTGGAACTATTTGAAGTGATCCGGCGGG
>Ga0255353_1000211_pt1 | contig 38109 bp, 21 predicted proteins | sample HBST25metaG_FD_189941 | JGI IMG/M metagenome (GOLD analysis project Ga0255353, IMG submission 189941) | Peat soil microbial communities from Stordalen Mire, Sweden - H.B.S.T25 | ecosystem: Environmental > Terrestrial > Soil > Wetlands > Peat | place: Sweden: Norrbotten County, Stordalen Mire...
GATCAATCGGTTCCGAAAACTGCTGGTCAGCTTCGAAAAGACTGAGGCCAGCTATGTCGCGCTTCTCTCACTCGCCTGTGCCATGATCTGTTGGAGACAGATTGTCTCTATTCACGGATAAGTTCTTGGCTCCCATCGAATTCGAGGAGTTTTAGGAATGAGCCGAGTTTCTCATTGCCCAGAGCTGTAAACTTTGCCAACTTCTCGAGCATTTCCGGGTGTCGATTAGTGGGGGCATCGTTGGCAGCATCAATGATTGACTCCAGGAAATTCTGATGCAGCAGTCGATTTGACACAAAGCTAAATCGGACTCGCTCGGCCAATTGCTAAGAGCCGAGGACCGCTTCGAGAGCCAGAAATCGTTCCGCAAACCCTTTGAGAGTGCGTTCCAGACGGGTCGGCCCCCAGGGCGTGTCAGAGTTCTTTGTAGAATGTTTGAGTTGAATATGATTGACAAACTCGGAGGCAACGAGTTCTTCGCTCCCGTAATACTCTGCAAGATCAATGACTTGCTCTCCGGATTCGATGCCTTCTCCCGGAGCAGATTCCAGCATGGATGGACCTTCAATCGATATTGCTACCAGGTCAGACGTGCGAGGGAGAAGTCGCAGGCAGCGTCGAGCGGCCCAAGAATAATGAAACCGATCGCCGTCACGACTGAAGCGAACTGCACTCGGGCTTGCCATGTGTCTAACCCCATGTACTGAAAGCTTTAATGGGCAATTCTAGAACGCCACGTCAAGATCGTGTGCTCGCCAATTCAGCAGATGGGGATAGATCTTATTAAACGCTCAGGGAACCAGAAATTTCGCCTGGCAGAAGATAGCTAGAAGCAAGGCATTTTGGATTGGACCTCTGCCGTGGCAAATTTCGCTCTTTTGGCCTGTCCGCGACCTCTGCCTGTGTACGGCAGAGGTCTGTAACCAAAAAGCAGAGGTCGATGAGGGTGCTGACGAGGGTGCTGGGAGTTTGCCTATCGATTTTTATAAAGACTTAGAGTGCTTTTGTTAGCCATCAGTCCCCATAGTTTCAATGGGTTACGATCAAAAGCACCTCTGTCATGGCAGCGGTCGCCCGGATCACCCCTGGAAAGCACAGTAGCGCCCAACCGTCATGGGGACGGAATTGCGGCTACTGATCCGGCATCAGCATACCCTGCCGTTTACCGGAGGAATGCCAGGATCTTTAGCATCGATGCGTGTGCGTCACATGTGCCGAACAATAGACTGCAGACCCGCCGGAGATGCTGCAAAAATGGTAAGAAATTTGGTGCCGGTGAGGGGAAAACGGGCACATTTTTGGGCACAGTGATTTGGCCTATTTTGTATATTGCTGATTTTATGAATACTTAAGCATGGTGCCGGGAGGGGGGGTCGAACCCCCATGGCCGCAAGGGCCGACGGATTTTGAGTCCGTTGCGTCTGCCAGTTCCGCCATCCCGGCCTGGGATTATGCTTTCAAAGTATCGCACAGCGATTGTCCCGGGCGCTAGCTCCATACCTCCGTATCTGTATCCGAATCCGCCCAGCCGCCCACCTACGCGCCCGCACCGGCCAAAATTGCACCAGTAATGGTGCACTCCAGAAATCCTTGCCGGCCTTCTTCCCACTTTCCGCCGCCCCTCCAATATGAATCCCGTGCGACAATGGAGGCAATCGTGATGACCATGGCCTCTTCTGCAGTTGTTCCCGAGCCGGTAGCAATTACCCCGGAGTTGCTGGCCCAGCACAGCATCACCCCCGATGAGTACAGCCGCATCCAGGCAGCCCTGGGGCGCGTTCCATCCCTCACCGAACTGGGTATTTACTCCGTGATGTGGAGCGAGCACTGCTCCTACAAATCCAGCCGCGTCCACCTCAAGCGGCTGCCCACTGAGAGCGACCGCGTCGTCCAGGGGCCGGGTGAAAACGCCGGCATCATCGACGTGGGTGACGGATGGGCCTGCGCCTTCAAGATCGAGTCCCACAACCACCCCAGCTATATTGAGCCCTTCCAAGGTGCGGCTACGGGCGTGGGCGGCATTTTGCGCGACATCTTCACCATGGGTGCGCGCCCGCTGGCGGTCATGGATTCGCTGCGCTTCGGCCCCATTGTGCCCGAACCCGGCACGGAGCCTGAATTGGCGGCCAAGAACCACGCCATCGTCGAGGGCGTGGTCAGCGGCATCGCCGCCTACGGCAACTGCTTCGGCGTGCCCTGTCTGGGCGGTGAAACCAAGTTCGAGGCCTGTTACAACGGCAACCCGCTGGTCAACGCCTTCGCCCTGGGCATGGTCCGCAAGGACGAAATCTTCTACGGCAAGGCTACCGGCGCGGGCAATCCCGTCATTTATGTCGGCGCCAAAACCGGCCGCGACGGCATCCACGGCGCCACCATGGCCAGCGAAGAGTTCAGTGAAGGCTCTGAGGCCAAGCGCCCCAACGTGCAGTGCGGCGACCCCTTTATGGAGAAGCTGCTCCTCGAAGCCTGTCTTGAAGCGATGAAGACCGGCGCCATCGTCGGCATTCAGGACATGGGCGCAGCCGGCCTCACCTGCTCCACCTGCGAAATGGGCGGACGCGGCGGCGTCGGCCTGGACGTCGAACTCGACCTCGTTCCTCAGCGCGAAACCGGCATGAGTTCCTACGAGATCATGCTCTCTGAGAGCCAGGAGCGCATGCTTCTGGTGGCCACCAGGGGCCGCGAAAACGAAGTTCTTCGCGTCTTTGAAAAGTGGGGACTGGACGGCGTCATCGTCGGCACGGTCACGGAAGAGTCCCGCCTGCGCATCCGCCACCACGGCGTTTTGGTGGCCGACATTCCCAACGAGTCTCTCACCGACGATGCGCCTCTCTACCATCGTCCCGTCGGCGTCTGGCAAGCTCCCATTCCGCTTGAGCCTTCTGAAGAAATGCTCTCCAAGCTGGCCGAGGACCACGATTTCACGGCCGAACTGAAGCAGCTCCTCTCCAGTTCCAACGTCTGTTCCAAGCGCTGGGTCCACGAGCAGTACGACACCATGGTCCAGACCAATACCGTCGAAGGTCCAGGCGGCGAAGCTGGCGTCATGCGCATCAAGGGCACCGGCACTCCCGGCCATGAGCGCGGCCTGGCCATGGCTCTGGACGGCAATGGCCGCTGGGCGTATCTGAATCCCAAGCTGGGCGCCATGCATGCAGTGGCCGAGTCTGCCCGCAAGGTCGCATCCTCCGGCGCGTTGCCCGTGGCCGCCACCAACTGTCTCAACTTCGGCAATCCAGAAAAGCCTGAAATCATGGCCCAGCTTTCCGCGGCCATCGACGGCATTGCGGAAGCCTGCACAGCCCTCGGCACTCCCATTACCGGCGGCAACGTCTCCCTCTATAACGAAACCAAGGGCGAGGGCATTTATCCCACCCCGGTTCTCGGCATCGTCGGCCTGATGGAAGATGTCTCCAAGGCCGTTCCCGCCCACTTCCAAACCGGCGGCGACGCTATCCTCCTGCTTTTCCCCATTCCCGCCGGCGAAGAGCCCGATCCCGACCTCCACGTTCCCTTCCACCCCGAGCAGGTAGAGACCACAGCCGACCCGCTGTCTCCGGCGCTCGGCGGCGATCCCTCCGCCCTTCATCCCGAGGAAGACGGCGAGACGGAAGCCACCGCTACGGCCGAGCTTGTCTCCTTTGGTTCCTCCGAGTACGTCAAGGTGGTTCTCGGCGGCATCTGGGGCCAACCCCCTCCGCTCGATCTGGAAGCTGAAGCCGATCTGCACACCTTGTTGCAGGTCTTGGCCGAGCGCCAACTCCTCAGCTCCGCCCGCGACCTCTCCGACGGCGGCATCGCAGTTGCTCTGGCCCAAGCCGCATTCCCACTGGGCGTTGGCGCTGCAGTCGAGCAGGAGCAGTCCCTCATGGCGCATCCGCTCTTCGGCCTCTTCGCCGAGCCCGCCTCCACCATGTTGGTCTCCACGCAACCCAGCCAGATCGATGCCATTGAAGAACTGGCCGATCAGTACGGCTACTTTGTCAGTCGCATCGGAACCACAGGCGGCGACCGGCTTGAAATCTCTGTCTACCACGAGCCCTTCATCTCCGCGCCTCTTGAGGACCTCCGCAAGCCCTGGGCCTCGGCTCTGGAAGCCACTCTCCATGGCGAGGTACTGGCATGACCCGGCGCCTCTTTCAGGGGGTTGTTGGGATCGACGACGCAACCAATCAACTTTCTGCCGGCACGGTTGCGTCGTCCCTGATCCCTGTTCCCTGTTCCCTGTTCCCTGATCCCTGTTCCCTGACCCCTCAAGAAGACCCCAAGCTTCACGAAGAATGCGGCGTGGTCGCCATTCACGGCCACCCGGACGCCGCCCGTCAGGCCTATCTTGGCCTCTACGCTCTCCAGCATCGCGGCCAGGAGTCGGCCGGCATTGCCACCGCCGACGGCCACCATCTGGCTAACATCAAGGGCATGGGCTTGGTCTCGGAAATCTTTACCGACGACGTTCTGGCCAAGCTCCCCGGCTCCATGGCCATCGGTCATACCCGCTATTCGACCACTGGCGACTCGGCTCTTCTCAACGCCCAGCCCATTCGCGTGGATTCGGTGAAAGGCCTCATCGCCATTGCCCACAACGGCAACCTGGTCCATCTCGGCAACGTCCGCGCGCGCCTGGAGCGCGACGGCGCCTACTTCCAGACCACCTCCGACTCCGAGATCATCGTCCAGCTCATTGCCCACTCCCGCGCCGGCTCCCTGGTAGACGCGATCGCCGACTCGCTTTCTCAGGTCGAGGGTGCATTCTCCATCGTCATGATGACCCGCGACCGCATCTTCGCCGCCCGTGACCCCCGCGGCTTCCGCCCGCTCTCCATGGGCCGCATCAAGAACCCCGACGGCCCCGACACCATCGTCTTCGCCTCGGAAAGCTGCGCCTTTGACCTGCTCCGCGCCACCTTTGAGCGCGATGTCCTTCCCGGCGAACTGGTCATGGTCACCGAAGACGGCGTCACCAGCCGTCAGTACTCGACCGGCGTTCCGCAGTCCAGTTGTATCTTCGAGCACGTCTACTTCGCCCGCCCCGACTCCCGCATCTTCGGCCGCTGGGTCCAGGAGAGCCGCGACCAGATGGGCCGCCAGCTCGCCCGCGAGTCCGGCGTTCCCGCAGATGTCGTTGTCCCCGTTCCCGATTCCGGCGTCACCGCGGCATTGGGGTATGCGGAAGAAGCGGGCATCCCATTCCGTCTCGGCCTCATCCGCAACCACTACGTCGGCCGCACCTTCATTGAGCCCGAGCAGCGCGTCCGCGATTTTGGTGTCCGCCTCAAGCTCAATCCCGTCCGCAATCTCCTTGAAGGCAAGCGCGTCATCCTTATCGACGACTCCATCATCCGCGGAACCACCAGCCGCAAGATCGTTCGCATGGTTCGCGGCGCAGGCGCAAAAGAAGTCCATCTGCGCATCAGTTGCCCGCCCACCATCTCTCCCTGCTTCTACGGCGTAGATACTCCCAGCAAGCGCGACCTGATCGCCGCCAATAAGTCCATCGAAGAGATTCGCCAGTACATCGAGGCCGACTCTCTCTCTTACTTGTCCCTGGACGGCCTTCTGCGCTGTTGTCGTGGTGAAGACCAAACTGGCTACTGCACCGCCTGTTACACCGGCAACTACCCCACCCAGTGGGTCGATGTAGAAGACATCCTCCCCGCCGCGTTAAGTCTCTAACGAATCATCCGCAACGCAAGAAACCCCGCTCATGGCGGGGTTTCTTGCGCTATGGGTTCGGTTTACTACGGACAAGGCGTGTCCGGCTTACTCGCCGCGTTGTTGCTTCGCGATCTGCTCCGGCGTCAGGCGCAGAAACCGCGCGGCATTGTTGTACAGAATGTCCCGCTTCTGATCCTTCGTAAGAAAGTCCGCCGTCTCGATGGACTCGATGGTGACTTCCACCGCTTCCGGCCAAACCATCTGGTCGGAACCGAACATGATTCGCTTTCCGAATCCCGCCTCCACCATCCGGCGCAGATAATCGTGGAACGCCGCGCGCGGAATGGCATAGCCGATCACGCCCACATCGACGTACAACTGCGGATGCGTCCACATCATCGCCAGCATGTCGTCGATCATCGGCCAGCCTGCGTGCATCGCATAAACTCGCAGCTTGGGATGGCGCAGCAGCGCTTCCTCCAGCAGTAGTGGGGAGTGCAGCCTGGCCCGGTACTTGTCGGCGGCAAAGTACGGCGCTCCCGGAGGCCCCGGTCCAATGTGGATACCCACCGGCACATCCAGTTCTTCCGCCATCGCCAGGTAAGGCTCAAATCGCGCGTCACTAGGGTCGATGCCCTGGTACTGAATCCCCACTTCGCCCAGCACCTTGTACTGGCCGCTCACAAACATCGCCTTCACTTCTTTTACTGAGGGCGGCGTATCCGGCCCAAGGTTAAACATCAGGCCCGGAATAATGCGATCGCCGCCCGCCTTCTGCCACTCCTCCACCTTGGACCCGCTGGTGACGGCATAGATGTTGTGCCGCTTCAGGATCGTCAGGGTCCGATCCATCAGATCCTTGTCCGTCATCGGCGATACGATCGGATGCGCGCACGGCGGGTTCTTGAAGATGGCAGAGAATTGATCGCCCCAACCCGCGCCTGTATCCGCTGGAGCCCACCCCGTCGAAGGTGCGCAAAAACTCTGCGGCGGCGGGCCTTGTCCATCTGCAGAGAGCGCGTGCAAATGCACGTCAATAATCGGATCGGGCTGAACTTGCGCATAGACAGGAACACACAGGCACAAACCCAGCATGAGAACACCGTACAGTCTCATCATGTTTTTTCTTCTTAGCCTCAATTCCTCAGTACGATAGACCGCACCCTGTAGTTCCGGCAACCCACGCGCTCCCGGCCGGACTTTCCCCATCGCTGCTGGTCCGGCCCTAAATGATTGCACCGTCACAGAGCTGTCATCCTGAGCGAAGCGCAGCCGGGTCCCCAGCGACAGGTCTTCGTCGCTGGGGTGGAGAGCGGAGTCGAAGGATCTGCGGTTGTTCTTTTTCCTTCTCTTTTCGAACACAATCAGGCCGGATCAATAAGCGCCAGCCTCTCCATTCCGCCAGCCACTCCGCTAACTCGCTAACTTGCTGACCCGCTGACTTGCTAACTCCGCGCCAACCGCAGCCATTGTCCGTCATGGACGGACCAAAAATCTCAGGCCGCATCGCGGAAAACTCCATCCGGCTCACTGAACTTCGAAAGCCGGCAGCATTTCCCTTGCTGGCGCAACCGGAAGCACAGCCCTTGCGCCTTGCGCCCGCTTCCTCCGCCTGCGTATCCTTGTGAAGCAGCTTCAGCACTTTCCAGAAAGCCCCTCATGGATGTACTAAAACAGCTCTTCGAACGGCATTTTCACGTTCCCACCGAACGCGTGCAGCCTCTTCAGGGCCAGCTCGGCGGCTCAGGCCGCGCCATTGTTCGCTTGGCCGGCGGAGGATTCACCGCCATCGGCATTCTCTACCCCGTGCGCGAGGAGAATGTTGCCTTCCTTGAATTCTCCCGCCATTTTCGCCGCCATGGATTGCCGGTCCCGGAGATCTACGCTGAGGATCTGAGCCAGAACGCCTACCTCGAGGAAGACCTCGGCAACACCACCCTCTTCGAACTACTCGGCCAAAATCGCGACGGCGACGTCATCGCTCCTCCCGCCGTTGAGGCGTATCGCAAAGTCGTTGCCGCGTTGCCTCGTTTTCAGGTCGAGGCCGGCGGCGACTTGAATTACAAGGTGTGTTATCCGCGCTCCAGCTTCGATCGCCAGTCCATCGCCTGGGACCTGAATTATTTCAAGTATTATTTTCTGCGCCTCGCCGGCATTCCCTTCAACGAACAGGCCCTTGAACTGGACTTCACCCGCCTGACGAAGTTCCTGCTCAGCGCGAATCACGACTATTTCCTTTATCGTGATTTCCAATCGCGCAATGTCATGTTGCGCGAAGGCCAGCCGTTCTTCCTGGACTACCAGGGAGGCCGCAAAGGTGCTCTGCAATACGACATCGCCTCTCTTCTCTTCGATGGCAAGGCGGACCTTCCCCCGGAGCTTCGCCAGCAGTTACTCGACCACTATCTCGATTCTCTTTCGAGTTACATCAGTGTCGACCGCGATGCCTTCATGGAGCACTATTACGCGTACGTCTACGTCCGCATCCTGCAGGCCCTCGGCGCCTATGGCTACCGCGGGTTCTTTGAGCGCAAGGCTCATTTTCTGCAGAGTGTCCCCTACGCTTTGAAGAACCTCGCCTGGCTCGCCGCAAACGTCAAGTTGCCCATCGCTCTGCCCGCGCTGATGGAGTCCCTTGCGGGCATGTCGTCTTCAGAGAAATTGCAGGGTCTTTCTGCTTCTGCCGATGGTTTGATGGTGCGCATCTTCAGCTTTTCTTTTCACCGTCAAATGCCTGTCGACGAGACCGGTAACGGCGGCGGATTCGTTTTCGATGCCCGCAGCCTTCCCAATCCCGGCCGCGAAGAGCGCTTCAAGCAGTTGACCGGCAAAGACGCTTCGGTCGCCGAGTACCTCAACCAGCAGGAGAGCGTCCACCAGTATCTTGCCAGCGTTCTGTCGCTCGTGGATTCCGGCGTTGCCAACTTCAGGCGTCGCGGCTTCAAAAACTTAATGGTCTCCTTCGGCTGCACCGGCGGCCAGCATCGCTCCGTCTTTCTCGCCGAGCAGTTGGCGAAGCATCTGCAGGCAGCAGGTGGCGTGGAAGTTGTGGTTCGGCACATCGAGATGGAGAAGATCGGCCGATGAAAGCCATGATTCTGGCTGCCGGCCTGGGTACGCGCTTGCGCCCGCTCACGGACGATCGCCCCAAGGCGCTTGTCACCGTTGCCGGCCACACTCTCCTTGAGATCGCGCTCCGCCGCTTGCGTGCCGTTGGCGTCAGTGATGTGATCGTCAACACGCACCACTACGCGGAAATGATTTTCGAGTACCTTGAAGCCAACTCCAACTTCGGCATGAAAATCGAAGTCTCTCGCGAGGAAGTTCTGCTCGACACCGGCGGCGGCTTGAAATATGCCGCCCACTTCTTTCTCGACTCCATTCAAGATTTCCAGGAGCCGTTCATCCTCCACAACGTCGATGTTCTCAGCACCATCGACCTCGGGCGCATGATGCGGTTTCACACCCAGCACGATGCCCTCGCCACGCTGTCGGTTCAAGACCGCCCAACCTCGCGCTATCTGCTCTTTGATCCGCAAGGCCAGCTCTGCGGCCGTCGCACCGTGCGCGGATCTCAAGCCGAAGACTCGCAGGATGAAGTGGTTAGCCCAGCCTCTCCTCTGCAGCCGCTGGCCTTTTCCGGCATCCACATCATTTCTCCCCGCATCTTTGCCGAGATGGAAGAGAAGGGCGCATTCTCCATCATTCCTGCCTATCTGCGTCTCGCGGCCAAGGGAGAAAAGATCATGGCCTTTCGTGCCGACGAATATTATTGGCGCGATCTCGGCCGCCCGCAGAGCCTGGTCGAAGCCGCGCAGGATGTGGCCAGCGGAATCTGCTCCACCACCTGACACGCCGCCTCCACTCAACACAAAAGATGAAATCTCCCGGCAGTGTCCCAAGCTGCGGGATTCATTTCACGCGTCCTCGCCAACCCGCCCGCTCGCGGGATCATGAGAAACGCCCGAGACTGCTTCCCGTGCGGTTACCACACTATAATGGGGAAAGAAATCGATTTATTGCGAGGCAAGCCAAGGGACCAGACCGGCCAGCAGTGTCAAGCGAGCGGGCTTTGAAAGAAGCCGCTTTACCAGCTTTTCCTCATGGCGAACGACGGTTCTGGTATTGGCACGCGTGCGCAGTTTTATCGCGGGAATGAACTCTCCAAGGAAACTTCTGGCGTTTGACGACGCCATTGATCGCATTGAATCGCTGTTGTTTAGCCTAACCAGAACAAAGGAGCGCAACTCCAGATGCATACGCATGAGATTGAACAGATGTGTGTAGTTGCCAAGGGACCGAATCACGGCCCGGCACCTATTCCACAAGAAGGCCGTTGGACCAAGGTCAAGGAAGTAACCGACATTTCGGGTCTGACCCACGGTGTGGGTTGGTGTGCACCCCAACAGGGCGCCTGTAAGCTGACGTTGAACGTCAAGAACGGCATCATCGAGGAAGCGCTGATTGAGACCATCGGCTGCTCCGGAATGACGCATTCCGCCGCCATGGCTTCTGAAATCCTTCCCGGCAAGACCATTCTTGAAGCGTTGAATACCGATCTGGTGTGCGATGCCATCAACGTGGCCATGCGCGAGCTCTTCCTGCAGATCGTCTACGGCCGCACCCAGACCGCGTTTTCTGAGGATGGGCTTCCCATCGGCGCCGGCCTTGAAGATCTGGGCAAGGGCCTCACCAGCGTCACCGCCACCATGTACGGCACCAGTGAAAAGGGCGCGCGCTATCTCCAATTGGCCGAAGGCTACGTCACCGAACTCGCTCTCGATGCAGACAGCGAAATCATCGGTTACAAGTTCGTTCGCCTCGGCGTCATGATGGACTCCATCGCCAAGGGTGTGGATCCGCAAGCAGCGCTCGACAAGGCAACCGGCACCTATGGCCGCTTCGCCGACGCCGTCAAAACCATCAACCCGCGCAAGGAGTAAGGAGAAGATTATGGCTTTGTTTGAAGGATACGAAAGACGCATAGCGCAGATCACCCCCTTCCTTGCCGCCAATGGCATTGAGTCGCTTGAGAAGGCGGAGAAAACCTGCCTGGACAAGGGCGTTGATGTTCGCAAGATCGTGAAGTCCATCCAGAACATTTCTTTTGAGAATGCCGGCTGGGCCTACCTGATTGGCGCAGCTGTCGCCATCACCAAAAAGCAAACCAATGCTGCTGAGATTGCCGAGACCCTCGGCGCCGGCCTGCAGGCTTTCTGTATCCCGGGGTCCGTTGCCGACGATCGTCAGGTCGGTATCGGTCATGGCAATTTGGCTGCAATGCTGTTGCGCGAAGAGACCGGCTGCTTCGCTTTCTGCGCCGGCCACGAGTCGTTTGCCGCTGCTGAAGGCGCCATCGGCCTCGCCCGTTCCGCCAACAAGGCACGCAAGTCTCCCTTGCGCGTCATCCTCAACGGCCTGGGCAAAGACGCGGCCATGATTATCTCCCGCGTCAATGGATTTACCTATGTCCAGACCGAGTTCGACTACAAGACCGGCAAACTGAAGATCGTCAAGGAAAAGGCGTATTCCACCGGCGAGCGCGCCGCGGTTCGCTGCTATGGCGCCGACGATGTGCGTGAAGGCGTTGCCATCATGCAGTTCGAAAACGTCGATGTGGCCATTACCGGCAATTCGACCAACCCCACACGCTTCCAGCATCCGGTGATGGGTATCTACAAGAAGGAAAGACTTCTTGCCGGCAAGAAGTTCTTTTCCGTCGCTTCCGGCGGCGGCACGGGCCGTACGCTTCATCCCGACAACATGGGCGCTGGTCCTGCTTCTTATGGCATGACCGACACCATGGGCCGCATGCACTCCGACGCCCAGTTTGCTGGATCGTCGTCCGTGCCCGCGCACGTTGAGATGATGGGCCTGATCGGCATGGGCAACAACCCGATGGTCGGTGCATCGGTTGCAGTTGCAGTCGCCGTCGAACACGCCATGAAGGCGTAGCTCGAACGCTCTGCTGTTTGCCTTACCTGTGACGGCGTTCTTGTTCCAATTGCTGAACGAGGACGCCGTCGCAAGGCGATTGCATTATGCGTTGAAGCTCATGTTACTGCGCAGCCGTTTCCGAGTACGGCGCACGCAGCGCACGATGCGACCAGGTGGCATCCTTCTCGCTGCTGAAGACGAACTTCAACTCTCCGCCCTCCATCAGCTCCTGGTGCGTCACATAGCTCCGGTCGAGCGACTTGCCATTCAGCAATACGTCCTTCACAAAGCTCTGCGTCTCGCTCATGCCCACGCTGTTGATGGCCAGTGTCTTTCCGCTCGGCAAATGCAGCACCGCGCTGTTCACAAACGGACGCCCCAGCACGTACTCATTCGACCCCGGCGCCACAGGATAAAATCCCATCGACGTGAACAGCAGCCATGCCGACATCTGTCCCAGGTCGTCATTGCCCACCAGCCCGTCCGGCGTCGCTTTGTATTGCGTGTCCATAATCTGTTTCAGCCGCGCCTGTGTCTTCAGCGGAGCGCCCGCATACATATACAGATACGCCAGGTGATGGCTTGGCTCGTTGCCGTGAATGTACTGCCCGATCATTCCAGAAATGTCTTCTACATCCGCATACTGCGCCGGATCCACTTTCTGGTCGAACATTGCATCGAGCTTCGCCACCAGCTTCTCTTTGCTGCCCAGCAGCTTGATCAGTCCCTGTTCATCCTGCGGCTGAAACCACGAGTACTGCCAGGAATTGCCTTCCGTAAAGCCGCTTGCCGCTCCCGCCTTGGCCGGATCGAAAGGCTTGCGGTAGTCGCCATTGGCCAGCCGCGGTTCCGCAAATCCATCGGCCACGTTGAAGTTGTTCCGCCAATACCCGGCCCGCTTCATGAAGGTCGAAGCCACGTCCTCGTTTCCCATCGCCTGCGCCATGCGCGCAATCGTCCAGTCGTCGTACGCATATTCCATGGTCTTCGACGCGGCTTCGCTGTCATGATCCACCGGCACATAGCCCAGCTTTATGTAGGCTCCGAGATTGCCGTAAGGCGCATATGTTGCACTCGCCACCACCGCATCCAGCGCAGCCTTTGTATCGTAGCCGCGAATCCCCTTCATGTATGCATCCGCGATAATCGGCACTGCGTGGTAGCCGATCATGCACCACGTCTCCTGCCCTTGAAACTGCCATATCGGCAGAATGCCGAAGGGGCTCTCCTGCTGCGACGCGATCAGCGAATGCACCAGGTCGTTGGTGCGTTGTTCCGGCTCCAGCAGCGTCATCAGCGGCTGTTCGGCGCGAAAAATATCCCACAACGAGAGCGACGACACAAAGCGGAAGCCCTCGGCCTTGTGCACCTGGTTGTCCGGTCCGCGATACTCGCCGTTCACATCCATACTGGTGCTCGGAGCCATCATCGCGTGGTACATCGCCGTGTAGAGCGACTTCTCCATCTCCGGCGACGCGTGCAATTCCACCCGGCCCAACTCCGCGCGCCACAACTGCTGTGTCTTCGCCCGCACGCCGTCAAAGTCAAACCCCGGCGTCTCCGCGTCCATATTCGCAATCGCGTTCTCTTCGCTCACCGGAGAAATGGCAACCTTCACCACCAGCCCTTCCGCAGCCGGCGCAAAGTCGAAGACTGCTTCCAGCCCGCGTCCTTCCTTGCTTTGCGTATCTTCCGGCCCCGTTCCCGGCGGCCTCATCCCGTGATACGGCGGCGGATTGTCTTCCTTGTTATAGAGTTGATGGCCTTCGAGCGGCGCTGAAAAGCGCATCGCAAAATACAATTGCCGTCCCGGCGCCCAGCCCCGCGTCTCGCGCATGCCGGTCACCGTGCCGTCTTTGCGAATCCGCACCCGCGACCACAGCACCTTGCCCGGGTAGTTATAGATGCTGCTCCGCAAATCCAGCAGCAGATGTCGTTTTGCCCCTGCTGCAAAGGTGTAGCGATGCACGCCCACGCGTTCCGTGGCCGTCAACTCCGCCCGCACCTGCGCGTCCTCCAGGGTTACGGCGTAGTAGCCCGGCTCGGCCCGTTCGCTGGTGTGCGAGAAGCGCGAGCGATAGCCCGGCTGCGTCCGCTCCACATCGCCCGGCTCCAGCGGCACCGTCTCGCCGCTCACCGGCATCACCATTACGTCGCCCAGATCGCTGTGCCCCGCACCGGAAAAATGCGTGTGCGAGAAGCCCTGGATCGTCGTGTCTTCGTATCTGTAGCCGGCCGCCCACTTGTAGCTTTCCTTGAATGGACGAATCTGCGTATCGGGCGAAAGCTGCACCATCCCGAACGGCGCCGTCGCTCCCGGAAAGGTGTGGCCGTCCGGCCCGGTGCCGATCATGGGGTCCACCAGCTTGAGGGTGTCCGGAGCCTGAGCAAATCCAATCGAGCAGGCCATCAATACAGCAAAACAAAGGCTCTTCTTCATCCTACAAAAATACAATATCCGCCTCTCCCGCCGTCGCTTTCTCAACGCCTTTCGCCCCCCTCCAACCTGTGCCGCCAGTCACATGACGTTCACACTCCGCGTGTGATAGCATCCGCTTCTTAACAAAAGGTGCCTCGCGGATTCACTCTCCATTCATCTGCGCAGTGCCCGCCTGAGACCCTCCAGATGGACGAGGTAGACGGCAAACCGGGATCTGTGGCCCTCCAATTCGGCCACCTTGACGCCCCCCGGGACGTCCCCATGGATTCCCTGTGCCTCCCTCTTCAAAGTTCTCAATACCACCGAAATTCAAGCGTTCAGTCGCAAAATTCGAGGAGAACACCATGAAAACGTACCAGGGAAGTGAGATCCGCAACGTAGCTGTAGTGGGGCATGCGCACAGTGGCAAAACCACGTTGATCGCCGCTCTGCTGCATGCCGCGAAAATGACCCCAGCCCAGGGCCGCGTGGAAGACGGCTCGGCCCCCACCGCCTATGACGAAGAGGAAATCGCCCGCGGCGTCACCATGCAAAACGCCGTCGCCTTTGCCGAGTGGCAGGGCACCAAAATCAACTTCGTCGATACCCCCGGCTTTCACATGTTCACCCACGAAGCCCGCGCCGCCCTTCTTCCCGTTGAGACCGCACTGCTCGTGGTCAACGCCCAGAATGGCGTCGAGGCCGTTACCGAGCGGGTGTGGAGATACGCTGAAGAAGCCGGCCTCCCCCGCATCGTTGTCGTTACCCAGATGGACCACCCCAAAGCCGGCGGCGGCGGCGGTTTAAGCGCCCTCATGGATGATCTGGTCGACCGCTGGGGCCGCAACTGTGTTCCCGTCCAGTTGCCCATCACCGGCCCCGAAGGCTTCCACGGCATAGTCGATCTGGTCACCATGCGTGCTTACTACTACACCCCCGGCGGCGATGGTCGCGGCAAGGTCACCGCCGAAATACCCGCCAGCCTCTCCGCCGACGCCAAGACCCGCCACGAAGCTCTGGTCGAGCTCGTCGCCGAGGGCAAGGACGAGCTCATGGAGGAGTACTTCGACAAGGGAACCATCCCCGAAGAGCACCTCATCGCCGCCCTGCATGAAGCCATCCGCGAAGACCGCATCTTCCCCGTGCTCTTTGCCAGCGGCCTGGCCAACATGGCCACCGATCATCTGCTCGACTTCATCCAGACCTACGCCCCCGCACCCACTGAGCGCGCGCCCTTTGCCGTCCGCACCCCCACTCCCGCAGCCGGGCAGCCTGAGGACATGGCCGACGCTCCCGCCGACCGCAAGGTTGCTGACAGCGAGCCGGTCGGCATGGTGGTCTTCAAGACCATGACCGACCCTTTCTCCGGCCGCATCACTTTCTTCAAAGTCGTTTCCGGCATCGTCAAAAACGACGTCACGGTGGAGAATTACACCCGTCGCAGCCAGGAGAAGCTCGCCCACCTCAGCATCATGCAGGGGCGCAAGGCCGTCGAGGTTCCAGAGCTCCACGCCGGCGATCTGGGCGCCGTTGCCAAGCTCCGCGACACTCTCACCGGCGACACTCTGGGCGTGAAGGGCGCTGAAATCCAGATCGATCTGGCCAAACTGCCCGAGCCGGCCATGACCTATGCCATCGAGCCCAAGACCCGCGCCGACGAGGACAAGCTCGCCCCCGCCATCCACAAGCTCATGGAAGAGGACCTGCTCATCCGCTTCTTCCGCGACCCCATGACCAACGAGTTCCTCATCGCCGGCGCCGGCCAGCCGCACATCGAGACCATCGTTAGCCGCCTCAAGAAGCGCTACCACGCTGAAGTCACCCTGAAGGCCCCCAAGGTTCCCTACCGCGAAACCATCCGCGCCAAGGTAGAGGCGCCTGGACGCCACAAGAAACAGACCGGCGGCCACGGCCAGTTCGGCGACTGCAAGATCCGGATGGAGCCCCTGCCCCGCGGCGGCGGCTTCCAGTTTGGCAATGAGGTCTTCGGCGGCGCCATTCCGCGCAACTTCATCCCCGCCATCGAGAAGGGGATCGTCGAGTCCGCCGCCCGCGGCTATCTCGCCGGCTACCCGGTGGTGGACTTCAAGGCCACCGTCTACGACGGCAGTTATCACGACGTGGACTCCAACGAAATGTCCTTCAAGATGGCCGGCCGCATCGCCTTCCGCAAGGCCATGGAAACGGCCAAACCCTGCCTTCTTGAACCCGTGATGAAGGTGGAAATCGAAGCCCCCGACGAGTTTGCCGGAGCCCTGATGGGCGACTTGAGCAGCCGCCGCGGACGCGTCCAGGGCACAAACTCCAAGGGCCGCACAACAGTAATCAACGCCCAGGTTCCCATGGCCGAAATGTTGACTTATGGAACCCTTCTAACTTCCATGACGCAAGGCAAGGGCAGTTACCGCATGGAGATGGATCACTACGACATCGTCCCCCAGTTAGTCGCCGACAAGATCCTCGCCAACGCCAAGCGCCCCGTGGAGGAGGAGGATGAATAACACGGTCCATGAACGAAACGGAGCATCAGGGTAACGCTACAAATCAAGCTAACGTCACGAATCAGAGCAACGCCACAGAGCAGGGTAACGCCGACCTCCCGGTCGGCTGTAGCGCGGACGTCCCCGTCCGCGCTCTCTCTGACCGGTGTACACTCCCACCTATGGCGCAAGAAGATTTCTCCGCGCTCCTCAACGGCGCCGTTCAGCCCCGTTACGGCGAAGTTCGCAACTGCGGTCGCCTCCCTCATTGGGAAAAAGAAGAAGGCCTATACTTCCTCACCCTTCATCAGGCCGATTCGCTCCCTCGCGCCGTAATCGCAAAAATCGCCGAGCGACATCGCATCCTGCAAGCTGCCAAAGAGAACAACGTCCACCTCCTTCCTGAGCAAGAAGCGCACCTCGCCGCCTATAGCCAACCCCGCATTGAAGAGTACTTCGACCGTGGCGTAGGCTCCTGCGCATTTATGGACCAACGCGTCGCCGGCTCCATGGCCGCAGCCTTGCGCTTCCGCGAGGGAAAGCACTACAGGCTTCTCGCCTGGTGCGTCATGCCCAACCACGTTCACGTGGTAGTCCGACTCTTCCCAGGCCGCGAGCTTGCCACGGTCGTCAAAGCCTGGAAAACCTTCTCCGCAAAAGCCGCCAACCACGCCCTCGAAAGCAAAGGGCGATTCTGGCACAGAGACTATTACGACCTCCTGATCCGCAACGGAGACGAGTCCGCCCGCGCCATCCGTTACGTCGCAGAAAACCCCGCCAAAGCCGGACTGAAGGACTGGCCCTGGGTTTGGCGCACATGAAGAGAACGCCAGACGCTCACGAGTAACGCCGTGTAGGACAGCTTTGGCTCCTGTCAACCATTTTTGGCAACAAGGCCACCTCCACAATTAGCTATGGAACGAATCTCAGATTCTTTCTGAGATTCGTTCCATAGTTGAGACAATCGGTCTTGCCCGGCTAAACGACCCCAGCCCGCACATTGAAATTCAAGCACATTCGATGGCAACCACTTAGGTTCCACCAACCATGTATTCGGTCCGGTCGTGCACCATGATTCCTTGTTCAAACTCCCTCAACTCGCGAGAGAGGCGGGGCGTCCAATCGATCTCTCGGCCTTTGTTTCAGCCACGGCGTTACTCGGACTGCCCCGCATGCGAACCGGGGTCCCCAGCGACAGGTCTTCGTCGCCGGGGTGGAGAACCGCGCTCCATCACCTTGCTGTACTCCTCGTCGGAACGCCACATCCAATACAATCGAACGGCCAGCTTGTGCGCAATGGCCACCTTGGCCACCCCGTGATGCTTGGTCATCGACAGGCGCACATACCGCCGGTGCCAGCTCGCATCCTACCGCGGGGCGGTCGCAGCGGCCTCCACCAACCTCCCGGTCGGCTGTAGCGTGGGCCTCCCGGTCCACGCTCGCTCTACGCCTTCAGGAGAACTGCTCCTGCCCCGGAATTCTGGCTCGTTTGTGCCCTCTCTGAGAAATGCAGGCTCAGGGAATCGGCGTCACGGGAGTTGGAAGCTCCGGCGTCGCAGCCAGCAATTGCCGCGTGTACTCCTCGCGCGGGTTGGCGCAGAGCGCTTCGGCCTCGCCCGTCTCCACCAGCCGTCCCCGCTCCATGACCGCAATCCGCGTGCTCAGATACCGCACCAGCGGCATGGAGTGCGAGATAAAGAGATAGGTCAGCCCAAGGTCGCGTTGCAGCTGGCGCAGCAGGTTGATAATCTGCGCTCCCACGCTCACGTCGAGCGCCGAAACCGGTTCGTCCAGAATCAGAAGTTTGGGCCGCAGAGCCAGCGCGCGGGCAATGTTGATGCGCTGCCGCTGGCCCCCTGAAAATTCGTGGGGAAAGCGGCCCAGCGCCGACTCGTCCAATCCCACTTCTTTTAACAGGCTGGCGGCGCGGGCGCGCAAAGACGCGGGCTTCTCGTCCGCCCCGGTCCCGGGAGAGTTAGCCGCACCGCTGAAGCCAATATCTATGCCGTGGATGGCCCAGGGCTCCGTCACAATCTCCAGCACCTTCATGCGCGGGTTCAGCGCCGCGTAGGGGTCTTGGAAGACCGGCTGCATCTGCCGTCGCAGGCGTCGCATTTCGGCTCCCGAGGCGCGCGCCACATCCGTGCCGTCCACGCGCACCACGCCGCGGGTGGGTTCCACGAGCCCCAGAATCATCCGCGCCAGCGTCGTCTTCCCCGACCCCGATTCGCCCACCAGCCCCAGCGTTTCGCCTGCCTCGATGGTGAGCGAAACATTCTCGACGACGGTTTTCTCTTCCGTCCCCAGCCCCACTCGCCGCGGATAGCTCTTTGAGACTGCTTCCACCTCAACCAGCGCCATAGATCGATGGTAAACGCGCGTGCCCGCCCCCACGGAATCAGTCCAGCCTGGGGTGGAGCTTGTGGAAGCCGGTTGCCTGCTGGTAAGCCCATCCAAAGGCGGCCAGATTCGCGTCCTGGTAGTGCGCGGCCAGAAAGGTCAGCGAGACCGGCGTTCCCGGCCCGCCAATGTCGTCGCTGTCCCCGTCGTCGATTTTCGGCGGAAGGGGAGCGTCCGCCCCGCGCAGCCCGTTGGGGACAATCAGCGCCGGGTGCCCGGTAAGATTGGTCGCGGTGAGCTGCGTGCCGGTCGAAGGCGTCACGATAATGTCCACCTGCTCGAAGAGCGCGGAAACCTGCTGGATCGCCAGCGTCCGCGCACGGTTCGCCTGGATGTACTCCACCGCCGGATAGAAGCGCGCCACGCGGAAGTCGTTGGGCCAGTCCTCGGCGCCCTGCTCGGTCAGCAGGCGGTCGCGGCCGCTCATGGTCAGGTCGTCGAAGGCCGCAGCCGCCTCGGCAATCAGCAGCATCGACATCGCGTCCCATGGCAGCTTGGGCAGCTCCACCGGAATCAGCTTCACGCCCATCGAGCGCAGCTTGTCCAGCGCGGCCAGGTCGTAGCGGCGGTCGTAGTCGCGACGCGCGCGGGCGGCCTGCCTTAGGGCGTTGTGCTCTTCGCGCTTTCTCTTCTCTTCGGCGGTCTCGTGGGGTGCGGGCTCGTGGAGCTTGAGCGTCGGCGCGGGATCGAACTCGCTCTTCAGATAGCCGATGCGCAGTTTTTTCCAGTCGAGCGGTGGGTCCCAGGGGAAATTGGCGGAAGCAACGGAGGTGTCTTTGCCGTCGGGGCCATGAATTGCCTGAAGAACCAGAGCGCAATCCTCGGCAGAACGGGAGATGGGGCCGAGCTTGTCCATGGTCCAGCTCAGGGCCATCGCGCCGGTGCGGGGAACCAGGCCGAAGGTGGGCCGGAGCCCGGTGACGCCGCAGCGCGTGGAGGGAGAAGAGATGGAACCCAGCGTTTCAGAACCGATGGCGAAGGCGACGCAGCCCGCGGAAACCGCGCTGGCCGATCCGGCAGAGGAGCCGCTCGAACCCTGCTCCATGTTCCACGGATTGCGCGTGCGCCCGCCAAACCATTTGTCGCCCATGGCCAGAGCGCCGAGGGAGAACTTGGCCACCAGTACGGCTCCAGCCGCATCGAGGCGCTGGACCACGGTAGCGTCCTCGTCGAAGGCCTGATGCTCGAAGCCGCCCGCGCCCCAGGTGGTCGGGTAGCCCTTCACCGCCAGCAGGTCTTTCGCTCCCCAGGGAATGCCGTGAAGCGGCCCGCGATATTTGCCGGCGGCGATCTCGGCGTCGGCAGCCTTGGCCTGCGCCAGCGCACGCTCTTCGGTCAGGGTAATGACAGAGTGCAGCCTGGAGTCGTACCGCTTGAGGCGGGCGAGATACATCCTGGTCAGGGCCAGGGAGGAAACTTTACGGTTCTCCAGCAGTTTGCCCAATTGGCCGATGGTCGCAAAAGCTAGGTCTTCGATTTTAGCCGGTGCTTCTGGAATGGAAGAAAGGACACTGCTGTAAATCAACGAATGGTCCCTTGGAAGTCCCGGCTTTGCAGACTCTTCGGTAGGCGCAGGCCTTTCCGCCGCCTGCGGATGAAACACAAACGCCGGCGGAACTGAGTTCGCCATCTTCAGCGCGCGGATCGGCTCATACGAATCCCGCTGTCCGTTCAGCCCATCCAGCATCATTTTCTTCTGGTCCGCGCTGAACGGACCCACCCCGGCCAGTTCCGCAGCCTGGTCCAGCATCTCCGGAGTAATCTTCACCAGCTTCGCGGTCTCGCCTTCGGGGCTGGCTTCCTGCCCTTGCGCGGCCAGTGTGTACAGAACTCCGGGCAACAGCGCGGAGGAGATTCCGGCGCGGCTGCAGGCAACGAGAAACCTTCTCCGATCAAGCGGTTTCAAAGACATCGTGCGTCCTCTCAAAATTCTTAGCGGGCTTTCTGCAAAAAGGCGACCCGCATCTCGGCCACTTCGATGCGGTTCACGCCACCCTTGACGCTGGGGTCCGCGGCGGCAATCGCGCGGGCCTCGTCCTCTGTGGCCGCCTGGATGGCCAGCACGCCATAGACGCCCTTGGGGTCCAGAACCGGCCCGCCAAACAGACACACGCCCTTGTCAAACATGCCCTTCCAATACACAAAGTGCGCCGTCATCAGCGCCTGCTCTGTTTCGGTCATGTCGTTGGCGAAGGTAGCACGCGGCGGGACGAGGCGGACAAACCACGTCTTCAGCGCCGGGGCGGGAGCGGCCTGAGGGGCGGGTTGCGTGGGGGCCGTCTGCGCCATCGCAACGGCGCTCACGGCCGCCAGCAGCACGGTGGCAAGAGTGAGGTTTCTCATGACCGGGAGCATAGCACGAGGGCCAGCGCCCCGGTCATGGTTTTGAGCAAGGCCAGGCGCCCTACTTTGCCGTCGGAGTCAGCTTCAGAGCGTAGGCGTATTTGCACGCCGCGCCCGCGGGCAAGGTGACTTCAAGCGTCTGTGCGCCCTGGGTCCAGGTGACTTTCTCCGTCGAACCGAGCAGCTCAACCGAACCGATGGGCAGCGCGTTGCCTTCGTGCGCCCAGCCGAGCGAGTGGATGGTGGCCTTGCCGTCCGCCGGGCAGGTCATGCCGATCGCATAGACATTCGCGCCCTTGGCGGTAAAGCGGAAATCCTCCGTCGTGTAGCCCTTGGTCTCGGTGTCGTGGAAAGCGCCGGCCTTCACCTGCGTCGGTCCTTCGCCGAAGCTCTTCCACGGCGTGGTTGCATAGATGGCGTCGCCGTTCACTTTCAGCCACGCGCCCATCTCGCGCAGAGTCGCCTGCACTTCGTCGGGAATGGTGCCGTCGGGCCGGGGGCCGAAGTTCAGCAGCAGGTTGCCGTTCTTGCTGACGATGTCCACCAGCTGGTGAACCAGGAACTCCGGCGTCTTGAAGGTGTCGTGCTCAATGTAGCCCCAGCTGGCATCGCTGATGGAGGTGTCGGTCTGCCAGTGGTCGGCCAGAATGTGGTCCTGTGCGCCGCGCTCAAAGTCGCGTGCGCCCGCCTTCCAGTTCAGATCGTTGTCCTTGATGTCGATCACGCCGCCGTAGCCATGCGCGGCCGCAAAGTTGTAATAAAAGGAGGCGAACTTGGTGACGTTCTGGCGATAGCCCGGCTGTCCGGCCCACCAGTCGAAGTAGACCAGCTCCGGCTTGTACTTTTCCACCAGCTCCGTGTCGCGCGCCAGCCAGTCGCGGGCAAACTCGGGACTCACGTAGGTCCAGTCGTTGCTCATCCCGCCCTCTTCGCTGATCCACTCGTGCGCGGGGCCGTAGAGCGAGGCGTTCTTGGGGTCGTTCACGTCGGAGCGCATGGTGCGGCCGCCGTCGAAGAAGAAGTCGTGCTCGGCGCGGTGCGAGCTGAGCCCGAAGTGCAGTCCCTGCGCGCGGATGGCCGCGGAGAGCTCGCCCAGCGTGTCGCGCTTGGGTCCCATCTTGACCACGGTCCAATCCGAAAGCCCGGAGTCGTACATGGAGAAGCCGTCGTGGTGCTCGGCGACGGGAACGATATATTGCGCGCCCGACTCCTTGAAGAGCTTGGCCCAGGCGGTGGCGTCGAAATGTTCTGCGCGGAAGAGCGGAATCAGGTCCTTGTAGCCCTTCTCGTCCTTTTGCGCAGGGTCCTTTGAAGCGAAGTGCTCGCGGAAGTGCTTGTAGGCGCCTTCCTTGGGCTGATAGGTGTTGCGCGGGTACCACTCGTTCTCCGCGGCCGCCACGGAATAGACGCCCCAGTGGATGAAGATGCCGAACTTGGCGTCCTTGTACCACTGCGGCTGCTGGTACTTCTTCAGGGTGGCCCAATCGGCGCGGAAGGGGCCGTCGTTCTCCTGCTTCTGCTCTTCGGCCAGCAGGCGGTTGCGCTCGGCGTCGTACTTGCTCACCGACTGCTGCCACTCGCGGTCAATCTCGGCGGCGGACTTCACGCCCAGGGTCGGCGCCAGCGGGTCTGTGGTTGCGGCAGGGGCCTGCGCAAAGACCAGGGGCGCGGCCAAAAGAAGTACAGGGAGGCAACGGAGCGGATTTTTCATAGGTCCGAATGGTAAACGGCGCCATCCAGCCCTTGCAAACGCTTTCATGATTGATCCGGCTGCTAATGAGTGTTTTGCTTCCCAACCCTCCGGCAATGAAACTTCGGAAGGACTGGGATTCCATTCCAGTGGGGGAGATGGGTGGGCTGCCCGCCCGGGCAGGGACACGATTCAGCTCGTTCAACAAGCAACCGTAACAATACTAGAGATTTTTTAACTTTACATCCCACCCCCCTACGTGCTTACTATTTTGCCGTGTCTGGTTAAGGCCACGCGAGAGGAGCACAGAATGTGCCACTCTCTTAAATGCCTCTCCGTAGTTGCGGCTGTCACGGTAATCTTTGGATTGGGGTTTTCAAATAAGATCGAAGCCCAGATAAGTAATGGATGTCCGGCCGTGATCTATAGCGGGGGGTGCCAACCTCCCAGCGGCGGATCCTGCAGTACTTAAGTCATAAAGTACCTAGGGGGTGAAAGGGGCATCAACTTGATCTACAGCGAGATCATGTGCTGTGGTGAGGAGACAACGGCGCCAATAAGCTACAACGGAATGTGCGCGATAGCGTTCAGCGGGAATCGCGACACCCTTTTGCGATTGGCATCGCTTTCAAAGGCGGGTAATCTACTCATCGCAAGTTGCGATGGGTATGTAAGGCACTTCCATCTCAGCGATGAGGATGCGGAACGATTGGCTTTTCAGCGAAGCCCGCATGCTGACCCGATCGACAAGCGTGCTGGCCAGATCAAGAATTAACTGAGGTTTCAGCGATGCGCCGGATTGCGTTGTTAATCATCTTTGTCTTCTCGGCAGCGCTGGCGGTAGGGCAGGAATCAGCGCAAAAGCCCAGCCCACAACCTGACCCCGAATTTGACCTGCCGCGCGTTGATGTGACGTTCTCGCTTTTGAAGGCGGACACTCCGCTGCCGTTGCCTTCGACCGTAATGGACGGTCCACCTGTCTGTTCGAGCAGCGGCGTGGCCTTCCTGCAATTCTGGACCCCGCCGCCGACCTATAACAACAAGGAGGTCTTTTCCATCACCGCAGCAGGAAAGGTGGCGGAACTTCCTGTGTCCCGTGTGACCGGATTATCGAACGCGATGATTCGCTCTTTCGATCCCGGCTCTACGATGGCGGCGATGTTATTGAGTGCGATCCCGCAGCCTGCGGCAGGTTCCGGATCGTTTGGACAAAAACACCACTGGGATTACTACCTCGCTCGATTCAAATATAACGGTGAGTTCAACGGCTACACCGCGCTCGATCTCGGCTTTGAACCCGGTCAGATAGCGCAATTGAATGATGACACATATATCGTGATCGGGACCGACCAGATAAACTCGAAGCCTGTTGTCGCGCTGATTAACAATAGCGGCACAGTACTCCGTCGTTTAGATACTGACGAGGTCGTTCCTTCAGAGGAGGGTCTGAATGAGATGATGCGCGCTACTTCATTCGTCGGACTGAAACCCCAGGACCTACCGCCTTCCATGAAAATGTCTGTGGCACTGAGTCGCTTTCAATTTGTCCATTTTGGAACTAAAGTGCTCCTGCTGGAGCCGGGGCCTCACACCCGTATCGTTGAAATCTCCCCTGGAGGACAAGCGCGGGTTGTTTCTGTCAAGCTGCCTGAAGGTCAGGTTGGCGATTCGCTGCTAGCCAGTCGGAGTTCATGGATGATACGAACATACCCTGAAGGCAAAGACGGCTTGTCAAACCTCTATGAGGTTGATCGGGAAACTGGCTCCATTGTGCGGCAACTTCGCACGCCGGGCGTCCCGGCAACAAGCATCGCATGTTCGAGCGAGGATGGACTGTTCGGAATCCGTTGGCTGGAACGAAAGCCATATCTGATGGTAGCTGATAAGCAGTAACTCCTTTCTCCGAAAAGCGGAGGGAGGATGAAACAGCGGTCTCAGCTTTTTGGTCTGTATCGACAAACGAAACCGCCGCGGAGAGTCTCTTCTCCGCGGCGGCTGGTGTTGGTTGGACGTGCTTACTTGCCGGCTTCCATCACCAGCTTTTGCGCTCGGGCCATTGCGTCGATGCGGCTCTGCTCCAGGGCCTTCAGGTTCTGTTTTCCCGGCAGCCACTTTTCGGGCGCGTAGCGCTTGATGTACTCCTCAACGTGAGAGGGAAAGTCTGAGCCGATAGTAGCCAGCTCGGCCTGCGCCTTGGGCAGCATCTGGTGGAAGTGGGCAATCTCCTCGGTGGCATTCTCCGGGTGGTAGCCGAGGCGGTCACCGGATTGCATAGCGTCCACCAGCGTTTCGGGCGGATCGGAGACCGGCTCGGTCTTGTGCATGGCGTCATAAGCGCCGCGCAACAGGGCCATCGCTCCGGCAAATCCGTCCAGTTCGCCGCGGCGCGCCGTCAGTCCGGCAGCCCGGCGGATCTCCACCGTCACCTTGCTTTGTACGCTGGTGCTTTGGACAGGAATCACGGTAGTCAGCGTGTTGCCTTCAAAGCTCCAGCCGCCCTTCCCGGTAGGTCCTGCCTTTTTCACGGCAATGCCGTTGATGGTGACCGAGGCAGGAGGCCAATCGGCGGGCAGGCGCAGTTCAAAGCCGCTCGCCGGTCTCATGCCGGGATAGCTGCCCTGCACCGGTCCGATCTCCACCTTCAGAGAGTCGCCGGTTTGGGTGGCCTTGATCGGGGTGCGCGCAAACACGCCCCGCTGGTACTCCACCGCCACGCCTGAATCTTCATAGACCGCGTAGCTGGAGGTTGTTCCCGGCGTCAGAGGCCAGACGTTCACGATCAGCGGGTCCACCGGCTTTTCGCCCGTGTAGCGCATCGGCGGCTGCATGGGAACGATGGCTCCTGCCTTCACATAGACAGGCACCTGGTCGATGGCGAAGCTGCGCGAGGCGGCGATGGGGCCGGTGAAGTGCTTGCCGGTGGGCCACTCGATCCATTCGCCCTTGGGCAGCCACACATTTTCGGTAGCCAGCCCGCTCACTTTGTCTGCCGCCACGGTCACCGGAGCCACCAACATCTGGTCGCCAAACTGGTACTCGCCCTTGCTGGTGTAGGCTTCATTCGCTTCCGGCCAGTCGTAATAGAGCGGGCGGAAGAAGGCCACGCCGGTGTCATAGGTCCGCCGCGCTTCGGTGTAGAGATACGGCTGCAGCGCGTAGCGCATCTGGAAAGTGGAACGCAGAATCGCCGAGTAGGGCTCGGGATAAGCCCAGATGCGCCGCTCGGAATCGGGGTTCTTGGTGGTATGCGTGCGCAGAATGGGGCTGAACGCGCCAAACTGCACCCAGCGCGTAAACAGCTCCGGCTCCACAGCGCCCGGCATGTGGCCGCCGATGTCGTGGCTCCAATAGGCGTAGCCCACGTTGGCCGCCGTGGCCGTGAACCAGGGCTGGAAGGCCAGCGAATCCCACACTGAAACCGTGTCGCCAGAGAACCCGATCTGGTAGCGGTGGTTGCCCATGCCGCCCCAGCGATGGAAGAGCAGCGGGCGCTTGCCCTCGCGCTGCTGGTCGGTAAAGTGAACGTAATTCAGCCACCATGTCGGCATCACGCCCGGCATTTTGGTGCGCTGTTCCTGCTGCCAGTCCAACCACCAGAAGTCGATACCTTGCTTCTCCAAAGGGTGGTGCAGCAGGTTCATATAATTGATGGCGAAAGTCTTGTCGGTAATGTCGAAGGGGACATACTTCTTGGTCGCGGGATCAATGCCCACCGCCTTGGCCATTGCCGGATAAGCTTCTTCCCACGGCTGAACGCCCGAGGCCGGGTGCAGGTTCAGGCTGGTCTTCAGACCGTCGGCGTGCAGCTTGGTCAGGAACTGCTGCGGGTCAGGAAACAGCGTCTTGTTCCATGTGTACCCGCTCCATCCCAGGCCCTCGCCGGACTGGTCCTTCTCACCCCGCGCTGCAAGCTGGCCCTCGCTCAGGTGCCAGTCCATATCGATCACAAACACGTCCAGCGGCACGTCGTTCTCGTGGAAGCCGCGGATGATCTCCTCGATCTCCTGGTCCGAGTAGGCCCAGTATCGTGACCACCACGCCCCGAAGGCGAAGCGCGGCGGCAGTGGAATCCGCCCCGCCACGCGCACATAATCGCCCAGTGCCTTGCGGTAATCGTGCCCGTAGCCGAAGAAGTACCAGTCCTGGCGTTCGCCGGCTGGCCGCTCCATCACCCACGGCCAGGGACTCTTTTCGCCCTCTTTAAAGCTGAAATCGGAAGAATCGAACAGCGGGCGCGTGGAGTCGTCCAGCAGCACCCAGCCGGAGCGCGAAATCAGCCCCTGGCCCATCGGCTCCTGTGTCTTTCCGCCCAGTGCGCCATCCAGCGTGCGCGTCGTTCCCTGCAGATTTTCAGGGTCCTCCATGCCCGGATGCCACGTCACCGGCTTGCCCTCCACGGCCAGTTGAACCTGGAGATCCTCCGGCGTAAACCGTCCATCGGCGGAGGGCGCATACGTCAGCGTCAACGCGCTCGTCTTCAGCGTCAGTTGTTTTCCGCCCTCGGCCAGGGTCTTTTCGAACTTGGGCACCGGCAGCCGACGGTTAAGGAAGACGAAGGAGGCGTGATTCTCGAACTTGCCGTCCGCCGCCCATTCCATGCGGATTAGCTCCGGCGTCAGCACGGTGAAACGCGCATTGCCCACCGTGACCACTGCTTTTGGATCGGCCACCGGATCGGTCGCCGATTCGGCGGGCTTTGGGGTCGCAGGCTGCACCACGGCGGCGGATGGCTTTGCCGTCTTTTGAGCTGTGGACGCCGGCGTCTGTGCCGCTAAACCTCCACTCAGTGAGATGGCCATTCCAACCGCGGCAAATTGAAGCAAAGAAATACGCACAGTTCCCTCCTGAAATCATTCCAATCGGAAGGCTATCACCGTGGGGCAGGGAAGCGACTGCAGGTTGGCGCAAACCATCCGCACAAAAGACCATTTCTTGCAGTTCGAAGCTGGAGAATCTGGGTTAACTACATTTCTCAACGGCGGCCGTAAAATCCTGGCGCTGGCCTCTCGTCTCCTCAGTTCCCCCCATAAGCCCTGCCATCCTGAGCAGTCCGACTCGCTCCGGCTGGAATGAACCTCCGCCAACTCGCTAACTCGCGAGTTTCGCGAAGCGGAAGCTAACCTGCTGATTTTGTTGATAAAACTCTTCGCTCGACCTTCTTGTTCAGGCATCCTCTCCAGGAAGCACCGTGTAACGTCTGCGCACCACCCACAGCAGAATGCCCGCCAGAGCCCACGCGGAACCAACGATCTTCGCCAGCGGATCGAGGTTCCACCACAGAAGTGCGCACGTCACCAAACCTGCCAGCGACAGCAGCATGGGGAACCACTGCGACCAGCGCCCATGCCGCCATCCGCGCAGCATTGAAGAAAGATTCACTCCCATGAAGGCCAGCAGCGCGCCGAAATTCAGCAGGTCGGCGCCCAGCGAATAACTGAACACCAACGCACCCGCCAGGCAAACCGCGCCGATCAGCAGAACATTATTGCGCGGAATGCGGCTTTTCGGATGGATCGTGCTGAAGAAGCGGCCAGGCAATGCGCCGTCTTTTCCCATCGCGTACAGCAGCCGCGCCGCGCCCATCTGCGAGGCCATGCCGGAGCCAATCGTCGCCAGCAGCAGCGCTCCGTTCACAATGGCAAAAAGCATCGGCCCGCCCATGTGCCCGCAGACGTACACATAGGCCGTGTTGATGTCCGGAAACGATTGCCCGCGCGGCCACGCAAGCTGCGCCACGTAGACTTCGATGCTGGCCAGAATGCCGGTGATCAGGCACGTAAGAACAATGGCGCGGGGCACGCTGCGGGATGGGTCCTTGGCCTCGTCGGTCAGCGTGGAGATGCCGTCGAACCCAATGTACGTCAGCACCGCGGTCGACGTGCCGATCAGTACCCCGTGCGTACTGAAGCTGGCGCGATTGTAGAGTGGATCGAGGAAGAGCGCCGCGGTGGGGTGTGAAATATGCAGCACCCATCGCACCGCTGCCGCCAGCACCAGCAAAATCACCACGCCCAGCGCAACCGTCATGCCGGCATTGATGCGCGCCGAAGTCTCCACGCCATTGCAGTTCAATGCGGTAAAAAGAACGGCGAAGAAGATGGCCCACGCCACATACGGCACGCCAGGAAAAAAGTTCATCGCCGCGCTACTGCACCAGATGGTGCAAATCAGCGGATTCAGCACGTAGTCCATCACCAGGCACCAGCCCGTAATGTAGCCGGCGCTGGAATGGATCTCCTTGCCCACATAGAGAAAGGCCGATCCGCCATGCGGATACACGCGCGCCATGCGCCCATAACTGATGGAAGTAAAAAGCATGGCCACCATGGCCAGCAGAATCGTCGCCACCACGTGCCCGTGCGACTTTGCATAGAGCACGCCGAAGACCGGCATGGGAGCCGTGGGCTGGATAAGAATGATGCCGTAGAGAATCAGGTCCCTGAAACGCAAGCTGCGCTTCAGGCCAATCGCCTCCGGCTGCGTCCCTCCCACTGAAGCTGCCATGCCTCTCCTCAGTTGCCTTTGTGCGCCGCGCCGGCAGCGGGGGTGATGGTTTGTGCGGCAACGTTCCAGCCTTCGACCTGAACGACCGGCGCCTCCGTTGCGCCCTCCGGCAGCAGCGCAGTCAGCGTCGAGCTTTCTCCCGGAGCGAGCTCAATCCAGTTGTCGGACCAGAAAGCCGGCGCAATCAGTCCGCCGGAAGCTGTGCGCACAGCAGCTCTTAGCTGGAAGGCCAACACCGCGGAGCTGTTGTCCAGATGTAGGTGGATCTCGCGTCCGCGCGGCGTGCTTTCAATCTCCGCGTGCGCCTGCACTCCGGCCTGGGGCAATGTCGTCAGCGCGGTCAGGTCTTCATGGCGCGCTGCGGGCGTGTGCGTGTAGTCGGTTCTTGCAAAGTCGAAAGTGGTCAGCGTGCCCGGCACCCAGTAGAAGTTATGACTAACCACGTGCCCAGATGCATCGGCCAAGTTCAGCTCGATGAAGAAAATCCTGTCTGCGCCCGTGAAAAGCCCGTCCGGAATCGCCAGTACACGCTGCGTGCTGTCCACGCCCGCATCCACAGAGGCCTCGGAGTTATATAACTCCTTCCACGCCAGGTTATGCACCGTCACGCTGGCGTGAAGGCCGGCAAACAGTTCACTGGTGCTGTTCACCACAACGATGCCGTGGTCGTCGTACGAATATTGAATGTGCAGCGGCTCGCACGCCTTCTTGGTTCCAAAGTATCCGGCTCCGGCATCCAGATAATAGTCGTAAAGGTGCCAGATCATCGACGGCCACGCGTTATTCAGCATCCACTGGATCACGCCCGTCGAGCCGTACTTGTTTTTGCCGTACGCCTCGAACATCGCGCGCTCGGAGTCGTACTCCATCGTCTGCGCCATCCGTTCATAGTCGGCCGCCGAGTGCGGCTTGGCGTACATGGCCTCCATCGCTTCGTCGAAAACCTTCAGGTTCACAAACTCGCCGCCGCCGTAGTGCAGGCTCCAAGTGGGCGTCGGCGGCCACGCCTCGGCGTCGGGCAGAAACTTCTGCCGGCTGGCCAAGGACGGAATCGCCGGCCCCGGGCTGGTCTCGGTGTTGAAGCCATACGCGCCGCCATTCTGCCGGTCCACATACCAGTAACTCGGCGCAACATAGTCATAGGGCCCGGTCATCTTCACGCCGCTCGACCCCGTCACGCTGGTGGGCGTGGAGGACGCAGATGAAATGATGGGGTTGGGCCAGTGTGTTTCGGCCTCGACCTTCAGATACGCGCGCTCCACATCCGCTGGCGGAGGATTGTCGCTCCCATTCAGCCATACCAGCAGGCTGGCGTGCGGACGCAGGCGCAGCATCTGCGAGCGCAGCGAGGCCGTCGCAATCGTCAGGTCGTCCGGGGTCCAGTCTTTCCAGTGTTCCCAGTGGTCGCAGCAGCACCATCCCAGCATCACCAGGATGCCCTGCCGGTCGGCCAGGTGGAAGAATGCATCGGTCTCCAGCTTGCCTTCCAGCCGGATGGTGTTCAGGTTCATATCGCGCACCAGGCGAAGCTGGTCGCGCAAGCGGTTTTCATCCGTACGCAGCAGCATGTCCTGCGACCAGCCCGCGCCGCGAATCAGAATCGGCTTGCCATTCACGCGGAAGAGCCGGCTGCCGCTGGCGTTCAGTTCTGAAGTAATCTCGCGGATTCCAAACTCCACGCTCTTCTCGTCGCTCTCGTGTCCGCCCACTGCAAAGCTCACGGTGAGCCGCTCCAGGTGCGGCTGGCCCATCTGGTAAGGCCACCAAGGCTTTGGATCGTGCAGGCGCAACGCGGGATACTGCTCCGGCGAAAAGACCACCGTGCGGTCTTCATGCGCTGCCAGTTCCACTGCCTGCTCAAAGCGCGCCCCGGCAGCCGCGCCGGAAACCACTCCCTTCATCGGCTTATCGGCTGCGTTGTGCAACTCGGCATAAATCGTCAGATCGGCGTCTCTGAGTTCGCCATCGCGGAAGTGCGTCACCGCCAGCGGCGAGCGTACCGTCACCGCGCCCGTTGCCAGCAGATCGACGTCGCCCCACAGCCCCATGTCCTTGTCTGGCGGGCAAGGGTTCCAGTCGACCCAATTGATGCCCAGGTCCTTCTCCGTGGGCGCAAAAGTCTCCACGGCAAGCACGTTCACCTGCCCCGGCTTCAGTGCATCCGTCACATCGAAATCGTAGGTGCGATAAGCCCCGGCCACCGTCGCAGAATCCGCAATCTTGTGGCCGTTCAGCCAAATTTCGCCGCGGTAATTGATGCCGCCAAAGTGCAGCCAGTAGCGTCCATCCGCCCCTGTCGCGGCAGGCGCGGTGAACTCGTCGCGGTACCACCAGCCGCAGTGGTAGGGACTATCGGCCGGCATGGGCAGGTTGGCAAAATTCTGGCCCACCGGATAGCTCGTGCCCGGAATCTGCCGCAGGTTCATGCCATAGTAGGGGTCGGGAACCGCTCCGGCCGCAGCCTGCGCAGCCAGCACTGTACTGGGCACCGTCGCCTTCAGCCAGCCCTCGGTCGAAAATCCCTCGCGCGTCAGTGCATCGCCCGCAGCCTGCAGCTTGCACGCCGATTGCACCCGCCATCCTGCGCGAAGCGGCGTCTGCGTCTCAGCCAGCACCGCCGCCGGAAGCACCATCAGAGCCAGAAAATACGACAAAATCTTGTGATTCATTCGAACACCAGCTTTTCTCCCGTTGCGTCCAGAGTGGCCCGCCGGGCGTTCAACAAATCCTAGTGCAAGCAACCCTGAACCGGCTCCGGAATCGGCACAAAGATCGTACAGGCGCCTCCGGGGTTCAATCGTTTGAATATTGGGAATATCCACCGAAAATCTCCCCCTGTCAAGTGCCATCTCAACCTTTGCCGATTCTTCGCGACGCCTGCGCTGTCGACATCCGCACCACCAGCTCGGGCGGCGACATATGCTGGCGCGGCGCCCGCTTGTGGACCGGCTCCGGCTCCTCAATTGCCTCCAGCGTCCACTCGGCGGCGCGCAATCCCATCTCCCGCAACGGCTGGCGGATGGTGGTCACCGCCGGAGTTGCCACCTCCGCCGGCAGAACATCGTCGAACCCCAGCACCGAGCAGTCCTCCGGAACCCGCAGCCCGGCTCCGGCCAGTCCGCGCATCACGCCCAAGGCGGTCAAATCGTCGAACGCCAGCACCGCCGTAAACTCGATTCCCGAAGCCAGCATCTGTCTGGAAAACTCTATTCCGCCCTCAAAGCCCGACGTCGGGTCTACCATGCTCGCCAGTTGAAATACCAGCCGGGACTCCAGTTCGATGCCCGCTTCCGCCGCCACCCGCTCGATTCCCGTCCAGCGCGGTTCGCTGTCAAACATGTCTTCCGGTCCGCGGATCACCGCGATCTTGCGGTGTCCCAGTTCCACCAGGTGGCGCATGGCCAACTCTCCGCCCGCTTGGTTGTCCACCAGTACCGAACTGATCCGCCGCCCCGTCAAATCCCTGCCCACAATCACGATCGGCACGTGGTTTTTCTCAATATCGGCCAGCAGGTTGGCTTCCTCAAAAACCCAGCTCGCAATCACAATCACCCCCTCGGCGCGCCGCTCCAGAAGCATCTGCAGGTAGCTGTCGAAGAGCTTCCTCTGGGTCTGCGCGTCCATCAGCAGCGGCATGTACCCGGCCGGCTGCAACCCCGCCTGAATCCCGCGCACAATCGGCAGGCAGAACGGGTCGGAAAGATCGTAGGCCAGCACTCCAATCGTCTGGCTGCGCCGCCGGCGAAGCGAGCGCGCAAACGCGTCGGGATGGTAGCCAAGCTGCACCGCCATCGACCGTATCTGCTCGCGGGTGCTGGCCGCCACATTCTGCGCCAGCGGCGCATCGGCCAGCACAATGGAGACTGTAGAAACCGAGTACCCGCACGCGCGGGCGATGTCCTGCAACGTTACGTGACCGGATTTGCGTTGTGCCACTTGTTCTTCCTCCCGCGCGCTGAAGGCAGGGTTCCCAACTCTGTTTTCTGCCGCCGCGCTCCCTGTCCGGAAGAAGCCGCTCGCAAAAAGCCAAAGTCGGCCGATTTTTCCCCTTGACACGGTAAAAAATAAATCCTACATTTGCATTCCTAATATTCAAACGTTTGAATGTCAACATTTCTTTGGGAGGCGGCCATGAATTCCTGGATTCAAAAAAACAAATCTCTACGCGTTTTCCTCTGTATTTGGGCTCTGATCCTCTCCGCGGGTACCGCGGCACTCGCCCAGGCCGGAAGGGGCGGCGTCAACGGCTTGGTCACCGATCCCACCGGCGCCATCGTCCCCGGGGCCAAAGTCACTGTCGTCAACCACGCCACCGGCGTCGCGCAGCACTCCGTCACTACCGCTGCCGGTCTCTACTCCTTTGTCTCGCTCACTCCCGGCGTCTATGTGATCACGGCCAGCCAAAAGGGCTTTGAGAGCGTCGCCCAGGACAACGTGACCATCAGCGTCGATCAGGTCAGCGTCGTCAATATCGCGCTGCGCGTTGGCAGCGTCAGCGAAGTGGTCACGGTTTCTGAATCCGTCGACCTGGTCGAGGCCAGCAACTCCACCGTCGGCCAGCTCATCTCCGCCGAAACCATCGACCGCGTCCCGCTCGTCTCACGCGATGTCTATGAGTTGGTGCAACTAAGCGCCGGTGTTCTGCCCGCCAATGGCACGCCCAGTTCATCCGGCTCGCCGGCCATCTTCAACGCCCGTTCCGGCGTCGACGTCTCCTCGTACACGATCAACGGCGCTCTCCAGGGAACCGTCTATTACATGCTCGATGGCAGCCCCATGGGCGTCGCCGAAAATAACCTCGCCAGCGTCATCCCGGCCTTCTCCATTCCCGAAGACGGCGTGGACGAGTATCGCGTGGAAACCCAGAACACTCCTGCCTCCTACCAGAGCGGCGGCGGCGGCGTCATCAGCCTGGTCAGCAAGTCCGGCGGCAACCAGTTCCATGGCGACGGCTTCGTCTATGTCCGTCCCAATGTCCTGGCCGCCAACGATTACTTCAATAAGAACACGCAGTTATCCGGTGGCCTCAAGAACCAGTCGCCCGCCTTTCACCGCTACCAGGAGGGCGGCGCCATCAGCGGCCCCATCCTGCACAAAAAGCTCTTCTTCTTTGGCGACTACGAAGCCACCCAGCAACGCAGCTTTGACTCCGGCTACTTCACCGTTCCTACCGCGGCTGAGCGCCTCGGCGATTTCACAGCCGACCCCAACACCGTCTATAGCCCGCTGGCTGCCGACGACCCCGCCACCGGAATGCGCACTCCCATCACCGGCGTCAACAGCAGCCCAAATTGCGCGGGCGGTGCGGTCAACTGTATTCCGCAAACTGACCTCAACCCCATCGCGCTCCAGTTCGCCGCCAAGTTTCCCGCTCCCAACGTAACCGGAATCGGCCCCTACCACAGCAACAACTACTTCGGCTCCGGCCTGGACCCCAACAACGCTCAGAAGTTCGACGTGCGCCTCGACTATTACGCCGGCGACAAGCATCGCATCTTCGGCCGCTTCTCCTTTGACCGCGCCAACTTCGGAAACTCCGACCTCTATGGCGCCACCAACATGTACGACCCCCTCTATTACGTCAACATCACCAACGGCCGCAACATCCTCGTCGCCGACGACTACACCCTCAGCCCCACCACCATGCTCCAGTTGCGCTACTCCTTCACGCGCCACTACGAGGACCAGACCGGCGATCCGCGCCAGAACGGCTTCGACATTACGTCCCTGGGATTCCCCTCCTCCCTGGCCTCGGAGGTGGTCTTCAAGCAAATCCCCACCATCAGCTTCTCCAACACTTCCACCATTGGCGGCACAGGAAATTGGGATACCTTCATCTTTGCCAGCGAGAACAGCGACGCCATCGCCACCCTCACCAAAGTGGTCGGGAAGCACGACCTCAGCGCTGGTTTTGAATACCAGAAACGCTTCATGAATGAGGGCCAGCCCCCCTCGCCCGCAGGCGCTTACAGCTTCGACTCGACGCCCACCAGTTCCACCACTGAGGCCGGAGACGGCAACGATTTCGCTGCCTTCCTTCTCGGTATGGGAGAGGCGCCCGGTAACGAATCCTATAACTTCACCAAGGACCTCTTCGCCGCGGAAGCCAATCCGTACTATGCGGCATTTATCCAGGACAACTTCCACATCTCCCACGCCCTTACCGTCAATCTCGGCCTGCGCTGGGACATCTTCGGAGGCCGCACCGAGCGCCATGACCGCCTCGAGTACTGGGATCCCAACGCCCAATTCTCTGCCGGAGGCCTCACCCTCACCGGCGGCGAGCAGTTTATGGGTGGCGGCAAGGGCCGTACGCCCTTCACCACCAACCTCAAGGATTTCGGCCCCCGCATCGGCGTCGCCTGGCAGCCGATGAACCGCGTGGTCGTCCGCGCCGGCGGCGGCATCTACTATGGCCCCAGCACCCAGATGGTCGCCAACGCCACCGTCAACAGCGATGGCTTCTCCACGGTAAGCGCCTGGAATGCCACCTGCTATAACGCCGACGGCAATACGGTCTTCAATGGCACAGCGGATTGCCAAAACGCCGCGCCCGATAGCCCCGCGCAAAGCACCACCGGCATCTACTCGCTCAGCAATCCCTTCCCGCAGGGCGTTGTCCAACTCACCGGCTCCTCCCTCGGCCTGGCCACCAACCTCGGCTCCAGCGTGAACTCCGAACTGCACTCCCAGCGCACGCCGTCCACCTATAACTTCAACTTCGGCGTCGAGTACCAGTTCCCCCACGAGATCGTTCTCAGCGCCGGTTATGTCGGCAGCCGCGGCCTCTTCCTCCCTCTCGGCGGAGTGGACCTGAACCAGCTCGACCTCGGCACCATCGGCAAATACCAGGCCTCTCTCTGCGTCGATCCTTCCAACCCCGCCTGCGTCACGGTGCCCAACCAGTGGGCTGCAACCCAACCCTCCAGCAACCCAAACTCCGGCTCGGCCACGGTCCCGCTCTGGGTTTCCTTGCAACCCTTCCCGCAGTTCGGCACCGGCAGTTATGGCGGCGGCAACGGCGTCAATATCCACGGCTATCCCGGCGGCGACTCCGAGTACAGCTCCCTGCAGATGAAAGTACAGAAGCGCATGACTCAGCACTTCACCACCCTGGCCACCTACACCTGAGGCAAGATCATGACCGACGACGCCAACCCTCCTCTCGGTTTTGTCGGTTACCACGCCGCGGCGCCCCAGGACTGGAAGAACATGAGGTTCGAGCATTCCGTCAGCGCGCAGGATGTGAAGTATCAATTCACCTGGCAAGCTTCCTATGATCTGCCCATGGGCCGCGGCCGCGCGCTGAACCTCAACGGCCTGGCCAATGCCGTCCTGGGCGGCTGGACCACCAACGCGGTGGCCTACTTCAGCAGCGGCGTTCCCGTCAACGCGCCCACCGGAACCGGAGACATCTACTTCAACCAGCGCGTTGACATGACCTGCGATCCCGGCAAAAAAGCTCCGCATACAGCGGCAATGTGGTTCAACTGGAGTTGTTTCTCCCAACCTGGAAGTGATTTTGTTGCGGGCACGGCGCCTGCATATCTTGACCACGTTCGCACCAACGGCGCCCACGATGTAGACCTTTCCTTCTTCAAGAACTTCAAGCTCGGAAAAGAGAGGAATCTCCGCTTCGAGGCTTCCGCTTATAACATCACCAACTCGGTTCAGTTTGCCGCGCCCAGCGTCTTCTGGAATCCCGGCGCCGCCACTGATCCCACCCTCATGGAAGGATTCGGCCAAATCACCGGGGACGTCAACACTCCCCGCCAGTTCCAGTTCGGATCCCGCTTCACCTTCTGACGACTGACCGGGGCCACTTGCCTCAACCGTTCCAACCCGGCTGTTCCACCAGGACCGGTCCACCAAAACCGGTCAAGGAAGACAAGTCAACGAGAGCAGGCCAAAGAAACCTGCTCAAAGAAGACCGCTCAAAGAAGCGAAGGCTGTTCAAAGAAACGAAGACTGCTCAAGGAAACCTGGGTGCCCCATATCTCCAAGCGCTTTTTGCTCGGAGATATGGGACTCCCTACCCACAACTCCAGCTAACCCGCTAACCCGCCAACTCGCTAACTTGCTAATCCGCTAACCCGCGAGAGCAGTGATCTTCCACAACCCTCGACAGGACACCATAGCGCCGGTTTCGCACGGGTGCCCAGACCGCGTGCTGACGCAGGTTGTAACGCCGGCCTCCCGGCCGGCTGTAGCGTGGACGTCCCGGTCCACGCTGTACGGTTACACCAACAAGAGAACTGTTCCAGCTAACTCGCTACCCGCCACCCCGCGCAAGTGGTCCGAGAACAGAGCCAGAGCAGTTGCTCCCCGAACGTAGGTCGCTCTCACTCGACGCAACCACCCGGGGGCCAGCAACCTTGCTGCCGAATACAATCAACTTTGTCTCCCACCACGCGAGAATCCCGCCACGGGCCATCAAAGACAATCAGCAGCATTCTCTCCGCCGAAGGCGTCCCGGGACGTTGATTGATCAAGCAGTAACTTCCGGCGAGCCGGTGATCCGCTCGGAACCCGGAATTCGCGGAGAGCAGTCGGAAAGGCGGTCGGGTCGAGGACTGGCGCGGTGTTCCGTAGGTCTTGCCTAGCCGTTTCTCCCCGTTTCCTTTGGGAGTGCCTCAGTAGCCAAACCGTGAATCCGTCTCCAGCCCCCGCCACATCGCACC
>Ga0255353_1000213_pt1 | contig 38041 bp, 21 predicted proteins | sample HBST25metaG_FD_189941 | JGI IMG/M metagenome (GOLD analysis project Ga0255353, IMG submission 189941) | Peat soil microbial communities from Stordalen Mire, Sweden - H.B.S.T25 | ecosystem: Environmental > Terrestrial > Soil > Wetlands > Peat | place: Sweden: Norrbotten County, Stordalen Mire...
AGGAAAAACAGACATTCTGAATCTCAAAGCCGAACTTCAATGCGCCAGCCGGGAGACGGCGCGTTCCCGTATCCTGCACCGTCGGTTCAAGGGCGAGCAATTGCCGCACCCGGCGAATGCTCGCTCCAACCGACTGCGTGCGCGCATAAAGATCCATCGCCAAACTGACGGGTTCGAACACGCGCGTGATGTAGGCGGAGAAAGCAACCAGTCCACCGATGGTCAAGGCGCCATGAAACACCTTATAGGCGCCGGTGATGAAAACGTCGAGGATGGCAAGCGCGAGTATCGCGCTCATCGACAGGCTGAACCCCATCTGCGTGCGCCGCTGAACCCATTGTGCGCGGAGCATCCCGTCCCATACAGCCACAGCCCGCTGCGTGGTTGCCTCCTCCGCTCCCAGAAACTGTATCTGAGGAACCGCGCTCAGATGCTCGTTGAGAATGCTGGCTGCTGATCCAATCTCGGAGCGGGCATCATCGACGCGCTCTTTGAGCTGCGTGCGGTAATGCCGTTGCACAAAGGCGAATAAGGGAAATAGTGGCAACAGGGTCAGCGTCATGAAGAGATTCAGCTTGGCCATCATTCCCAGGTAGAGCGCGAAGAACAGAATGGCGCGGATACTCTGATTGGCGGTGTCCGCTCCAAGGTTCGCAATCTCATCGACATCGTGCTCCATGCGGGCCAGTTTCTCGCCTGTGGGCGTCTGCTGGTGATAGTCCTCCGAAAGCCGGTTCATCTGGTCAAGCAATGCGATGCGCAACTCACGGATACAGCGCTGCGAGATCGAGAAATTGATGAGCGAACCGGCACTGTAGAGAACGGACCGCGCGAAGAAGCAGAGGCCAATGCCGAAAGCGAGTTCCAGCATCAGGGTTGCATTGCGCTGTGGCCATGCCCGATCAATCAGCAACTGAAGAAACAACGGATCGGCGGTGGCAGCGAGTCCGGCCACCGAGACACAGAGCAAGCCGAGAACGATCCGCCACCGTGACGAACCGATGCGCTGCAACAGCCAACTAAAATCCCTTATGGTCCGCATGGGCAGGCCGCTCCGTGATCAACTTGCCGCAACTTTAGCGCGGTACGCCTTCTCAATCAAGGCGCGCGCGCTTTGCAAATCGACGCGAGATGTATGGATGCCGCGCCAGATGCGCACAAAAGCCGTTTAGAGTAAGTTTGGCCAAAATGCAAAACTTTTGTTGCATCCTTCAATTGCCAGTGGCAAGATTTCCACAAGCGGAGGCATCGCAAGTTTCGTTCTCAGTTCAATCGGCAACGCCTCCTTAGTTGCGCAGGAGGGCAATGTACGATTGGGCGGAGTTTCGTCATTTCCGGTATTTACTCACGATCCTCGAACGAGGAGGATTTCGCATCGCCGCGGATGAACTCCATACCTCCCAGCCCAATCTCACGGTTCAAGCCCGGCAGTTTCAGGACAACGCGACCATTCGCCTCTTTCGCAAATCCAAAAGCGGACGCATCTATCCAACCAGAACCGGCCAGGCTTTTCTGACGCTGGCCCCAATGCTGCTTGAAGTTCGTGACGAAATTATCGACACGCTCATCGCGATCGAGCGGGGCGAAATCAGCTCCGTGCGGTTTGGATCAACGCCACTCGTCGATCAGGCGCTGTTTCACACCTTCTGTGAGTTGCATAAGGAACTGATGCCGAAATGCTCCATACGGCCGACACTTGGCGATACTGCCCAATTGGCCGAAGAGATCGCGGGCGGCATGGTCGATGCCGCTATCGTAACCCTTCCCTTGAAGCATCCTGCGCTTCACGTTGAAGAAATCCGCCATGACAGACTCGTTGTGTGCCTGCGCAAGGACCATGTGCTTGCATCCAAAGCCGCTTTGGATGCAACCGATTTACAACGCAATCTCGCTATCTTTTATCATCCGCAGCAGCATCCTGACGCGCACCAGCGGTTGATGAAACGTCTGGCCGGGATCGGAGTTTCTGTCGAAGAGTATTCGCGTGCCTTCCATCCCTCCAAAGTGCAGATCCGGTTGACCAGATGGTCGCCCTCGAAGAAACTTCCGCTCCCGCTTAAGCTCTTCGCGAAGTGTCCACCTAAAAATAGGTGGACACTCCACAATTCAAGTCCAATCCCAATACGTAAACGCCGAACTCTCGTCAACAGGGGAAGACCACCCGCTTACCTTTCACTGGAGATACTTGGATCTGTGCTGCGCCTCCTTCCATGCGTCCGCAAGAAGGGGATTCCGCAATTCAGCAATTACTCGCCGTTGTGGTATCACCAAATGCAGCGCCGTCCCCTCAGCCATCTGCATATGACGCCGTTTCTTTCGCCAATTGCCGGCTAACTCTATACTCCAAATCAGAAACAGGGATGCACAGGTGAAGAGCGACACACCTGTCATAAGACCCAGCGCAAACTTTAAGCCAGCGAGAAACATGGGCGAACTCTATTCGTCTTGATGATTCATCAGTGTTCCAAGGCTCTGTTGCCGTGATTGAACTGCACTGTTGCCGGCGTAGTCGGAGAAGGCTGCAACTGTTCTTTGAGCCACCAGTTCTGCGTCATCCAGACGTAAATCTGCGTGCGCACATCCGGATATTTCACAACACTCTCAGGCGAGGACACACTCGCCGCGATTTTTGCCTGCACATCCTTCGGCGTCATTGGATCGCCAACGGTCTGCTCGATCCGGATTCTGTTCGGAGTGAATTGAGGCAAGTATTTCACTGGATCCAGCATTGCGACCTTCTGAAGAAACTCAGACTTAAGATAAGCAGCACGCTCCGCTTCTGGAACGATGCAGGACTCTTTTAGCCAATCCGGCCAATCGCCCCACGGATTGATTGCGTCAACGAAGGTTATCCTGGAATCCGCCGCAGCGGCGAGAATCGCAATTGCTCCTCCCGATCCTTGTCCAAGCATACCAACCTTTCTGACGTCGATGTCTCCTCGGGTGGCAAGGTAGTTGAGGATCATCTGCACATCGTGCGTTGATATTCCTAAAGACTCCTGCAACTCGCTGATGAACCATTCCCGCATGGGCCGCGTATGGTATCTCTGCCCGGTTAGCGCGGCAACGAACCCCACCGCTGCAAACCCTCCCTTAGTAACAGACTCACCCCATACCTTCTGCGTAAAGTGGTCAGTATCGGACGGGTAACTATATAAATAGAGGATCGCAGGTGGTTTTACAACACCATGAGGTATCAATACGTATAAGTCAATCGGATCGTTTGCTCTCCACTGCACGCGAACCAACTCGTTGGAATACTCAGGAAAGTCCGATTTTCCCAAGACCATGACTTTTATTGTGGATTTGCCCAATCCTCCCTTTTCAGCATTGAGTTCCGCCCAGTTTTCTCCTTGTGATTGTGCCTCCGCGGAAAGGGATGGGTCCGCGGCTCCATGATCATGAATGACTTTGCCTGCCTGTGCGAGGCACGCATTCGCATAGATCATAAAAACGGTGCATACAAAAAGAACAAAGCGTCTCATATAATCTCCAGCGATCAAACGGAAGTCAGTCAATCTGAGATTCCCATGCGCCTCCACGAAAGTAGGCGAAGTGATGCAGTTTCGCATCACTTCGCCTGGCGAGAGGTGAAGCCGGTGGAGGCCCTGAGGCAGATTTCACCGTCTGTACATGAGTATTGCATCTCGATTGTTACTTAAACGTCAAGAAAACATGCTCTTTGCCGCGATCCAAATCATTGAATTGGAGGTATTGAAGGTGCTGGAGGAGGGGCAAGTGTCACGCTGATGCCGGTCAAGAACGCGAATGCGTTATCCTGACGGCCAAGGAAGTTCAGCTTGGTGTCAAAGCGGTGTGCACGAACAATCACGGTGTACGTGTTCGATCCCGCGTCCACGTTGACGATATCTTCGACGACCTGCTTCCCGAAGAGAACCTTCAGTTCGTTAACCCCACCCGCTCCCCCATTATAGGTGAAGGTCAGTTTGTAGAACACTCCCGGAATCGTGGGAATGGTTTGGTAGAGGTAGTCCTGCTCTGCGTCCGCGCCCGTGATGCTGTCCGCACCATAGCTAGCGTTCGATGCGTAATAGACACCGCTGGCGGTGGCAAGCGACCAGTAGTAATTGTCAGTACCTTCGTTGTAAGTCCATCCGTCGAGGCTGCCCCCATTTGCGGAAAAGTCGCCATTGTATACCAGATTTTTGTCCCAATCCGGCGGCGCCGTCTGCGCTTGCGATGCCAATGGCGCCAGAAGACCTATTACGGCAAGGCATACTGTTGCTACTGTTACACGAACCCCAGTGATCATGATGTCTCTCCTTCGTCAGCAAATGACGAGCTTTTCAAAGGTTCTTGTTGCTGGGCGATCCCGCGTTTCCCGCGGGATCGCCCTCCCGAAAGCGTGCCGGAGAACACTCCAGGCGTGCTTACATGCGCTCGCCGGTCGTGCAGGTATTGATGGCCAGGATCACCCCACCCACGTCGCCGCCGGCTTCCGTTCCGCAGGAACCGCCGTTGTTAGGTGTGTTGGTACTCGAGAAGGTCACGCCCGGAGGCGCAAAGTGGGAGTGAATGACTTGCAGGGTGCTGCCATCGGCGTCGTTGTTGAAGGGAACAAAGTCCGGGTGATTCGTGGTTGAGATAAAGTTCTGCGCAGCATACGCCAGAAGGTTGGCGGCAGTGTGGTGGATCCCGGATTTCGCAGTCACCAGCCGCAGCAGCGACCAGATGGGATAGTTGCCATTTTGCAGGTCGGCAAAGGTGACGTCGCTCAGATAGCCATTGCTGGCGGTGGGAATCGTGTTCGCCCAGGTCGAGTAGTTGGAATTTGTCGGATCGTAGAGTGGATCGTGATTATCCACAGTCAGGTACCTTGCCGTTGATGTGGTTGCGCTCTTGTAGTTCGCCGTGCTCCAGAAGGCGTAGCCGAGAGCGTCCTGGGTCGCGAGCAGTTCACTGATCGACTGGCCAGTGCCGATGACGCGCTCGCGGTAGGCACTGGTGTTATCGTTGGTGGCAAGTTTGAACTGATAGCCGCCCAGGGTTGAGCTGTATCCACTGGGAACTGTTCCCGTTCCGTTAGAGCTTAAGTCCCGCTGGCTCACGATCTGGTTCACGCCGACTTCCTGTGAGGTTTCCAGCTCTGTGGTGTTGGGAACCGCATACTCGACGGTGTTAAACGTTCCGGAAAGGGGTTCGCGGATGAGTATGGTTGCAGCCGCACCCGTGGCCGAACCGGAGATATCACCGGTGTAGCCGTAGCTCCCGTCGAGGTATTTAGCCAGTGTGGAACGGGAGATATTGGCGGGAGTACTCCCTCCGAAGGTCAACCCTCCGAAGCCGCTCGCGTTGGTGATGTTAACGGCCACAACGACCGGCACGGCGCCGATCGGGAGCACTGTATAGGAACCATCCGTGGGAAGGGTGAAGTCCACCACGTTGAAGTGGCTGGGGCTGGCGCCGAAAGCGCTGAAGATTTCATCGCCACTGCTATAGCCGAGACCAAGATACTGCGCCGAACTGCCCACCACGCCGCCGCCGGTTGTCAGCGCGCGCAATGAGGCGAACTTGGCGTCCTCGGGGCGGATGTCCGTGGCCGCTGCGGTCAGGGCATGGCCGCTCAGCGCTGTCCAAATTGCCGAGGGCAGCGCAACTTCACCGCTTGTCCCGAAGATCAGGCCGCTGGGCGAGCTTCCCGCGGGGCTGCTGCTTGCGGCGCCCAGTGTGCCGCCGTTGAAATAAAGACGATTTCCGAGCTCCGAATCGAGCGAGACATCCGCGTAAACGGTAGTCTTATCCGACGACGTTAGGCTCGTGCAGCTGCCGCTGCTGGAGCCCGGTGTCCAGGCAATCCAGGCGTTCCCCGTCTCGGACTTGCTGTCGGTCACCTCGAGGCTGTACGACGTGCCGCTGCTCTGGCTCCAGACGCAGGTGGCGCCCACCCCGGCGGGGCTGGCGGTGGTGGCTGTTCCTGCCGCCAGTCCGAGTTGGAGAAACAGAGCCGAAGAGCCTGCCGCAACGAAGTCCACGGTAACGGTTTGTGCGTGAACGCCAGCCGTGAGCGCACCCAGCGCCACAGCGATTCCGAAGAATTTTGTTGTGATTCGCATTTGCTGCTCCTTGTTTGCGGTTGACCACGGGTCATACATAACGGGTGGGGGAGAGCCGAAAGGAGAAGGACGTGTGCCCCGTGGAGTGTGTTGTCCGATACCCGTTGCGCTCCGTAGCGCGCCCTATTTGCCCTCTCTGTATGTAGAACGGTCCACGGGCTGTGAATCCCAACTATCTGCAATAGATGTTCATCGAAGGATCACCGTCCTTTAATAAGTTGAGGCTCCTGCGGACAGAAACACCGGATAACTCTTGTTAATTTCCGCAGATTGCTGAATCAAAAGCATTTATAAGCTAACTTAAGATCTACACGGGTAACTGCAAATTATTGATTTTGCCGGTCGTCCAGCGTGGAAGCCGCGCCCTTTCAAGAACGGCTTTCACCACAGGTCGATAAAGACACAAGCGGCGCTTCCGTGGGGAAGCGCCGCCCGTATGCCATTTTCCTGCTCGATTGGGCATCTACGGTCTGGCGCCCAGGTTATTGGCCGCCAGGGCTGAGGCCAGCGGCGTCTGCACGGGCGCGGCGATGCCGACAAACTCCGTCAACTGGCTGCCTTGAAACGTATCAGACGTATATCCTAACGCCACGCCTGAGACCCAGAGGTTGCCGGAACTATCCACTCCGAGGCTGGTACCGCGATTACTATACGTGCCGTCCGCGCGGCCGCTGGCGTTTGCTGACGGGTCGGTAGCCAAATAACCACTGAGGCCGCTGCTGCTGTCCGACCACGGCGACAGCATCGCCGTGTCCGCCGTAGAGCTTGTATAGTCCATAGTGGCGTTGGTGCTGTTGTACGCAATCAGGGGACCACTATCCGAGGCCCATGCGTTCCCTTCTCCGTCGATGACGGTCGCGCTCTTCGGCCAAACCTTCATGTTGTAGTCGTTGTCCGGCTGCAGAGCCGCACCCCAGTTTCCCAGGTTAATAGCAGTGCTCGCCCCTGTCTGCGTCATGTTGGGAATCATATCCATGCAATAATCACCCGCGAACCAGCTATTTCCCGAACCGTCGATCGCCAGGTTCCAGTTTGGCATTGGTTCAGCGGATCCGGAGCAGTCGTTGTTGGTGAGATAGTTCAGTGCGTTATAGTATTCTCCCCCCGCCACGGTGCCCGGCGTGCCGGTCGAGCTAGAGACATTGAGTTGCAGCAAGCCAAGGTTGGGGTCGGTGTCGCCGTATTCCCACGTGTCGTAGGTCCACAGATAGCCGCTCTCGTCGAAGGCGATGGCCATCGGGCAACTGCTGTTGTCGGAGTAGCTCAGATAACCATCCGGCGAGCCTGTGTTCTCCACGATGCCGGTATCGCTGGCGAACTCCAGGATACTGCCGCCGTGGGTGACGCAATAGTCCCCGGCATTGGAGGAAAGCCATACATTGTCGCCGGCGTCGATAGCCAGGCCGTAGGGCACGGGCTTCAGCAAGGCGCCGTCGGTGAGCCCTTGCATCGCCGTTCCGTTCACTGTCAGGATTGAAAGCGCCGTGCCGTTCAACTGGATTGCGCTCAGGCTGCCGTTCGAGCTGCTGCTCGCGATCGAGTTGCCAATCCAGGCATTTCCGTTCTGGTCGATAGCGATGCTCTGCGGGTTGTAAATCCCGGTCGTCGTATATCCGCCAAGAGCGGTGGACGAAGATCCGGAAGTCGTGATGGGCGCGCCCTGATTATTAAGGACAGCCACCGATCCGCTGGTGCTGTTTATGGTGGGCACCCAGATGTTTCCGCTGCCATCGATGGCAAGGCCTGTGGCCTCCGGCCAATCATCAGAGTGAACCTGGCCTGTGGGGCCTCCCAGCCCGCCGCCCTGGTAGATGAGCGCCAGCGACAGATCGGTCGTTGTATTACTGCTGGTGGAGGAGAGCAGCGTGGGCTGGTAGGGGCTGCTTGCCGTAACCAGGCTGTAGATTCCCGAGGCGCCCTTGACATTCACGCCGCAGGTGGTGACCGACACGTCTCCGGGGCAATACGCGATATTCAGCGCGGCTTGCAGCGTGTCGGTGGGGGTGATTTCCGTCCCAGAGGCAACACTGGCAACCGGCGTCGCAGTGGTGATGGTGGTGGCATTCATGAGGCTGGTGCAGTTGGCGGCGGTGCCGGAGGTCGGGTTCACGCAGGCGGCCAGCGCATTGGCCATAACGTTGATGCGCCCCTGCGGCACGATGCTGGTGTTGTAGTAAGGGGTGGTCGTGCTGGAGGAGTAGGTTACGCAGGGAGTGCTCTTGCAGTACGCCGGAGTGACGGCGAGCGCTTGACCGCTGGGTATGTCCACGAGGTTCTGCACCGTGGCAAAGGCGTTCTTGAGGCCGATGTAGTTGCAGGTGGAAGCGCCGGTGCTTTGCCAGTTATCTTCTTCTCTGCACTTGGGAGCCTTCGTCGCGTCGTAGGTCGCGGGCGCGCCAATGTCGATGCCGTGTCCGCTCGTCGTGTCCACGTTCGCAAAAGCCGAAAGCGCGAAGGCCGAGGCGATGGTTGTCGCTTCGTTGATGGTGACACCGCTTGGATACGCGGAAGCGATATTGGTGCACGAACCGAGCGCCGTCATCAGAACTGCATCTGTATTCGATGTGCCTTTCGCCACCAGGTATAACTGGTCGCCCGGCGCGGTGAGAGTCGAGCAGTCATAGGTGATTGCAGGAAAAGCTCCGGTGGTGGAATCGCTCTGAACCTCGCTGCCCACTTTCTGAGGGCCATCGGTTCCCGTACCATACCCGGTTATTCCCGCCGCGTAGAGCTGCACCGAGGCACTGACCGCCGTGCCGCCGCTCGCAGGTCCGCTGACTACAACACCACTGATGAACGTGGCTATGGTAAAGGTTTCGGAATTCGATGTGCCATCGTCCTCCGTTACCGTCACGTCGACCGGACCCGCTGCCGCAATCTGAGTGGCGGGAACGGTGACCGTGATTTGGGTTGAGGTGACGTTGGTTGGCGTCAACGTGTTCGTGGTGCTTCCCCAATTCACGAGTGCGGTCGAATCGAAGTTCGTGCCGTTGATCGTCAAGATGAAGTCCGCCCCGCCGGGTGATGCTATGGATGGCGAGAGGCTGGTAATGGTTGGCGGAGGCAGAACCGTGAACGCCGAAGCCGCCGAGGCCGCGCTTGAGACCCCGTTGACCGTGACCACCACGTTGCCCGCGCCCGTAGTAGCATCCGACGGAACCTTGGCCACGATGGAGGTATCACTCCAACTGGTGATCGAAGCTGCTGTCGTCGTATCTGGGAAGATCACCGTGCTCGTGCCCTGCGATGAGCCGAAGTTGGTGCCTGTAATGGTTACTAAAGAAGCCACAGCGCCCGAAGTTGGATTGAGCTGGCTGATTGTTGGCGTCAGAAGAACCGTGAACGGAGAACCTGCGCTTGGGACTCCGTTCACCGTGACCACCACATTGCCCGCGCCCGTGGTGCCCGTCGGAACCGTCGCCACGATGGAAGTATCACTCCAGCTGGTGATCGAAGCCGCTGTCGTCGTACCTGGGAAGGTCACCGTGCTCGTGCCCTGCGATGAGCCAAAGCTCGTGCCGGTGATGGTCACCGAAGCGCCCACCGCAGCGGTAGCCGGCGAGAGATTCGAGATCGCCGGCGTGATGGTGAAAAGCAAGCCGTTGGTGGTCACGCCCTCTGTTGTGACCGTCACGTTGCCGGTCGTCGCGCCGGTCGGAACCGTGACCCCAATCGAAGTGTTAATCCAACCGTTACTGTTGATGGTTGCCGAAGTCCCGTTGAACGATACCGTGCCCTGCGTCGTGCCGAAGTTCTGGCCCGTGATTGTCACCGAGGAACCCGGCAGCCCGTAAGCCGGTGTAAGTTGGCTGATCGAGGGCGAGCCCGGCACGGTGAACGCCACTCCGGCACTGACCACTCCGCTGACCGTGACCACAACATTGCCGGTCGTCGCACCAGTCGGGACTGTCACCACGATGGACGTATCACTCCAACTGGAGATCGAAGTCGCCGGTGTCCCGTTGAAGGTCACAGTGCTGGCGCCTTGCGTTGAGCCGAAATTCGTGCCCGCGATCGTCACCGTAGCGCCCACAGCGCCCGTATTAGTAGAGAGGCCGCTAATCGTCGGAGTCGGGAGAACCGTGAACGGTGATCCGGCACTGACCACTCCGCTGACTGTGACCACCACATTGCCTGACCCTGTAGCGCCCGACGGAACCGTCGCTACGATGGACGTATTGCTCCAACTGGTGATCGAAGCCGTCGTTGTCGTTCCTGGGAAGGTTACTGTGCTCGTACCCTGCGACGAACCGAAGTTCATTCCCGTGATCGTCACCGTAGCGCCCACAGCACCCGTATTAGTAGAGAGACCGCTAATCGTCGGGGTCAGGAGAACCGTGAATTGTGATCCGGCGCTCGAGACACTACTGACCGTGACCACTACATTGCCAGTCGTCGCTCCGGCCGGGACTGTCACCACGATGGACGCATTGCTCCAACTGGTGATCGAAGTCACCGTTGTTCCGTTGAAGGTCACAGTGCTAACGCCTTGCGATGAACCATAGTTGGTTCCGGTAATGGTTATAGAAGAGCCTACGGCACCGAAGGCCGGCTGGAGCTGACTGATTGAAGGTGTCAGCAGAACCGTAAAGGATATTCCATTGCTGGCAGTGCCGTTGACCGTGACCACTACGTTGCCCGTGGTTGCCCCCGAGGGAACAACTGCCGTGATTGACGTCGGGCTCCAACTCGTGATCGAAGTTGCGGGCGTGCCACCGAAGGTCACCGTGCTGCTGCCCTGCGATGAGCCGAAGTTAGTGCCGGTGATCGTCACTGCGGAACCCACAGCACCCGAAGTCGGATTCAGGCTGCTGATGGTCGGCGACGAGCTATTGACTGTGAACGATACTCCATTGCTGGCAGTGCCGTTGACCGTAACCATCACGCTGCCCGTGGTTGCGCCCGTGGGGACCTGTGCCGTAATCGATGCCGCGCTCCAACTCGTGATCGTGGTAGCTGCCGTTCCATTGAAGGTGACAGTGCTGGCGCCTTGCGTCGTGCCAAAGTTCGCACCGGTGATCGTCACCGAGTCGCCCACCTTACCCAATGTCGTATTCAGACTGGTGATGGAAGGCGACGGGACCGTGACAGTGAACGAAACTCCCGCACTGGCAAGACCGCTGACCGTGACCACCACGTTGCCCGTGGCCGCGCCCGTGGGAACAACCGCAACAATCGCCGTCGGACTCCAACTCGTAATCGAGGCAGCAGGCGTTCCATTGAAGGTCACGGTGCTGGTACCTTGCGTCGTGCCAAAGTTCGAACCGATGATGGCAACAGAAGATCCCACCAGACCAGAATTTGGAGTGAGCTGACTTATGGTCGGAGTCGGAACAGTGACGGTAAATGGACCCCCTGTACTGGAAACACCGCCGACCGTGACTACTACGTTTCCAGTGGTTGCGCCTGCGGGAACAGTCGCAACAATCGATGTCGAAGTCCAGAGCGAGATGGAAGTGGCAGGCGTCCCATTGAAGGTCACAGTGCTAGTGCCCTGCGACGAGCCAAAGTTGGTGCCGATGATGGCGACGGAGCTACCCACCAGGCCGGAACTCGGAGTGAGATTGCTTATGACCGGTGTAGGCACGACAGTATAAGTAAATAAGTTTGCGGTGCTGGTGGCGCTAGTGCCCGCCGAGGTAACAACTGTCACATACACCGTGCCGGCGCCCACGGGAGAAACCGCCGTGATACTGGTAGCGGAGTTGACCGTAAAGCTGGTGGCCGGGGTCGTGCCGAAGTTCACAGAGGTGACGCCGGTGAAGTTGGTTCCGACGATCGTCACCGAGGTGCCGCCCGTCGATGAACCGGTCGTCGGGCCGATAGCTGCTACTGTGGGAACCGAAGCCGATGCATTAATCGTATAGGAGGCGGTCGCCACGGCGCTGGAATCCATACCGGGCGCGACGGCTATGGCGTTGAGCGTTTGGCTCTGAGAAACCGTGATGGGATTGGCGCACTGGGTCGAAGAGGTCGTTGGCTTGCTGCCATCATTGGTGCAATAGAGCACCGCGTTCTGATTTGTATCGGCGACAGTCACATTCTGCGTCGCCGAGTAGGAGCCTGCCGCCGGGGTGAAGGTGGGAGTCGGCGTCGCGGTTTTCGTGCTGCCGCCGCAACCGGCAATAAAGAGAAGTATCGTAAACAGCGCGGCTACCACACCAAGGCGGTTCCCCCGCAGTTTTGGCAGACTTTGGGCCACCAAGCCTCCGCTTTTAGCCAAGACAGATGAATTCATGGTTCCGCATCCTTTCGTAATGTTGTCGTTGCGCATATCTTCAAACCAGCAATTCGAGGGAACAAATCCATTTCTTTGGCGCGGCACCCGTTCAGGCGCGCCGCGCGTGGTTCAGTTTGATTGCAGCAGGTAGATTCCCCACGCTTGGTTGGGAGAGCCTACCGTATCCTCGCCGACGAGAAATATGGCGTACTTGCCGTTCAACTGGCCAGAGATAGCAACAGCGGGAAAGCTGTAGCTTTTGCCAGTCGTGTTCGTAGCAAAACTGGAGCCGACATAAACCGTTGCGGCTGGGTAGAGGCCGTTCGTCGATGCGTCCTGTACGCCAAGGTCGATGGCAAAATCGCAGTTGCCAAAACCTCCACCCGATTGCACCGTGCTTGCCGCTGGATTGTTGCCCGTAAAGTCACCACCGTAGAGCATGGTGGAAGTCTGCGGGGCTACTGCGGCGCATGTGGAAGGCAGACTGGTAAATCCGAAGGATGCCACCGAAGAGGACCAGTTCGTGGTGGTCCCGGACGAAGTGCCGTTATTGGACGAACCGCTGCCATAGAAGAAGCCAAGATACTGCGCTCCGACCAGGGCGCTTGTATCCACCGCGCTCGATGGTTTGGGCAATCCGATGGCGCCTGTTCCCGCTCCCAGGTAACTGGCGCCGCCGTTGTTCTCGACCAGCAGTCCCGACGAGCCGATTCCCACCATCGCCTGCGCGGTGACGGTAGGGGAGCCTCCTTCGCCAGGGTCGGTGACGGTAGCATTGGCGGGAATTGCAACCGTGTTTCCGTACACGGTCGAGGAGCAGGCGCCCGTCACGCTTGACGAATTTGTCAGCTTTCCTCCGCCCGCCGAGGGCAGAATGTATTGATTGATATTGGCAAACGTCACCGTGCTGCCGCTGGCGCTGATGTCCACACTGCCATAGGCCGTTTCGACTGCCGGGTTCCAGTCAACCGCCCCCGTACCAGCAGTGATCAGGGTATCGGGCAAGGTGACAAAGAGAAAGGTCTCCGCGCTGCTCATCGAGGGGCACGTAACCGCGGGAACCAGCGGCACAAAGGGCTGTCCCGCCAATTGGAGCAATCCCCCGTCTTGGTCCGGCAACTTCACCGCCCAGCCGCTGGGATTGTCTGGGTCAGGCGTATAGGTGGCGCCGTCGCAGTTGTTCGTATCCGTGCAAGCGTAGGTAAGCTCCAACTCCTCCAAACCCCGCGCTAGAGAAGCGAACTTGCCGGAATAGTTGACCTGCACGACTGATCCATGCGCTCCTATACTGTACGTCCGTTGCACAAAGGTCAGATCTGCGTCTTCAACGGAGATGGTCGCGGCTGTATTTGTGAATTGCAGAGACTGCGCGCCCTCGCGGATCACGGGTGTCATATACAGTTGTGGCCCACTTGCGGTCGCTTTTGGGATATTAACTGAACTGCTACAGGCGCTCAGAATCACAGCCAGCGCCGTGGCAAGCGAGGCCAGCGCGAGCCGCGACGGACGGACCTGCTTGCCCGATAACCACAAAGTCTGCTTCCGAAACGTCATCGCTCTCTCCTCTAAAAGCCTAGCTTCAACGCAAACTGGAAAATGCGCGGGTCGTGCGCGTCGACAGGATGCAGAAAGGAATTGCCCGCAAGACAACCCGATGCACCAGCCGAATACTGTGTAGAGATGTCCCCGTAGCAATTGATCACGTTATTGCCCGTGTTACCGGGATGACTGGGATCGTAGATACGAAATTGGGTATGGTTGAATACATTGAAAGCTTCGACGCGAAACTCGACGTCGCTCTTCTCGTGAAACGCCTTGAAGTGTTTTAGTAGAGAGAAATTGAAGTTAGTGCGGGACGGGTTGCGCATGAAGTTCCGGCCGGCATTGCCGAAGGTGAGACCCCGCGGGGCAACAAAGGCTCCAGGGTTGCCGAGCAAAGGCCCGATGGTCGATCCACTTGACGAACTCGACACAGACGGCTTGAGTCCATGCGGACTCGCAATCACATCGGGATAAGAACCCACGCCGAGCCCATCGCCGACTCCCGCATTGTCTGAGGTCCCGGTGCCGTTCCCGGAACCGCCGTTAATTATGCTGAAGGGCGTACCCGTCTGCCAGGTGGTGATGCCGGAGAGTTGCCAATTGTCGAGAAGAAAATTGCGAACGGCGTGCCCCGAGCCCGGTCCTTTGCTGGAGGGCGAGCCATCTGCCGACTCGTCTCCGCCCATCAGATCCGCAAAACCGTCGAGCCACCGGATCAGCGGAAGAGAATAGATGTAGTTGACGTTGAGCATGTGCCGCTGATCGAAATCCGAACTTCCGCGATTGCTCCGAATGTCGAGAGAGTCTGTGAAGTTGGCGCTGGAACGGTCAGACGAATCGTCAATGGAATGGCTGTACGTATAGGCCAGCCCGATCGTGAGAGGTCCCGTAACCTCGCGCAGTGTCCCTTGCAGCGCGTGATAAGAGGAATTGGCGATATTCTCGAGAGAGATGATGTTACTAAATCCTGGATAAGGTCTGCGCGTATCGGCGCTCGTTCCCAAAAGTACTCTTTCACCGTTGACACTTGTGATAAATCCTGGATTTCCGGTACATGCCACGACCATATTCCACCAACCGGACGACTCGGGCCCGATTCCCAGCCCAGTCACGGTGGTTCCTGAAGCGACCGTCCCCGCCGATGGAAAGAAATAGTTGTTCGACGCGCCGCTGGCGCATACGTCAGAGGTAATCGGTTGGCCGGCAGTGAAGGGGTTAAGATCAGAGGCCAGCGGGGCAAGCTGATTGAGGTCCCGAACCGCCGTCAGATGCGTCCCCTTGGTGCCTACGTAGGCGAGCTGCGCGATCAAGCTCTTCTGAATCTCGCGCTGCACGCTGGCGCTCCATTGCTGCGTGTAGGGATAGGTTGCCTTTGTGGGGATCGAGGTCACATTCAGCGGGAAGGTAGCGCTGCCGACACTGGCGGCGGTGCTTCCGCATTGCGTAGCCCCTTCCTGGCAGGAGTATCCGATCGTGTTATAACTTGTCGGATAGGATTGCGTTTCGCTCAGAACCAGAGGAGCGCTTCCGATCAAAGAGCCGACATTGGCTTCGTAGCCGGTTCCATGTTCCCAGAAGAGTCCGTAACCAGCCCGAATCGCCGTCTTGCCATCTTCAAAAGGATCCCAAGAGAGACCGATGCGCGGGCCGGGATGAAAGACGCTGCTGGACATGCAGCTATTGGGCACGCCAGTCGTGCCCCCGCATTGCACCAGGCCATTGGTGATCGTCCGATCAAGATTGCTAAGGCTGTATGGCCCACTTCGATTCGGAAGAGGAACGGGAACCTCTGTCGACTGGTTGACGAGATACCCGTTGTTGGGATCGACGTAGATGCCTCCCCCCACCGACTTGTTGTATACCTCGGGCCTCCAGTTGTAGGCAGTTCCCTCCGCGTTGTACCAGGTCCCGAACAGACTCGCGCGAAGACCAATGTTGAGAGTCAGGCGGCTGTTGACGCGAAAATCGTCCTGCAGGTAAAACTCGGCAACCTTGTAGCGGTTGTAGTATTTTTTCTGCCCGCTATCCTGGGTATAGTTCTTGATTGCAGTCGTCGTGTACCCAGTGCCAACTGACTCAGATGCCACGTAGGATATGGCGCTGGGGCCTGCAAGGAAATCCGAGAAGGCATTGCCCGATGTGTATCTGGACTGTTGGTTGCTAAACGTCAGCAAGCCCTGGAGATCGCCGGAATTCGCTCCTGTCACGGCGCTGAGTTCATTTTGTTGCGCGTAGGTCGCTTCGAAACCAACCTGGATGGTGTGCTTTCCCCATGTCTTGCTCAGGTCGTCCCGTATGGAATACGTTGGGTTGGCCTGGTTCCAAGGCGCGTAGCCGGTGTCCACTGCGAATCCATGGCCTCCATACGCTCCGTTGGTCCCTTGAAACACCAACCCCGGCATCGTATTGTTGTTATAGCCGTTGCTGAAGATATAGCCGATCGGGCATTCAACCGCTGTGGTCCCGGCTTTACCAGCCGAGGTAGGCCCGGTCGCCAGGCCGCAGGTTGTCGTGTTGTAAGAGTTGCCGAGTCCGCCGAGATTGACTGGTGCAGATGGGTTATCCAAGATCTTCGGGCGCGTAAGCGAAGAAACCCCAGCTCCCGTCTGCGGCTTCAAAGTAATCTGCTGAACGGCATAGCTAAGCGCAATGCGGTTCTGCACACCGTGCGGCAGAGCCGAGGCAAGACTCGCCACCAGATCGAGTCCGGGACCGAAGAGTCGATTTTCAACGGTCGGGAAACTGTTCTGCACGACGCCCCATTGCGGCGTCAGGGTCGTGGTATCCCAGGCATCGTGGATGTAACGGAAGGCCACCTGTTCGCTGGGAGTCAGAACATGATCAATGCGGAACAACTCCTCGCGCCAATAAGTAGGAGGCGATACAGCCGCGATGTAGCATCGCGGAAGAGTGGTTGTGTTGGTGGTGTTGCAACCGGTTGTGGAGTTAGGCTCCGGGATGACATTGGTGTTAAGCAGAGCCTTGCCGACATACCCGACGGAGACTTCGCGCTGAGCATCATGCTTACTTGTATCAATTGAATCCACAGTACGCGGGCAGTCCGGGTATTCAGTGATATTTAGGTATTTGGTGTTGCCGCCCGGTTCGACCGTGGGGCAGACATCGGAAAAATCGCCTACTCGAGTAAAGTTGCCGTAACCTAGATTCTGTGTGTCTTCTCCGCGCTCGGCCGAAGTAGGCACCGCCTGGTTATAGTCCACCGGCGTTTTTTCGAGGCGTAGTTCTTCCGAGAAGAAGAAGAAGGTCTTGTCCTTCTTCGTGTTGTATTTTCCGGGAATGTACAGTGGACCACCAATGGTCCCGCCGTAGTCCTGCCTCCTGTAGAGAGGAGTGCGGCCCGGCGCATCAAAGTAGTTTCTTGCATTGAACATTTCATTGCGGATGAAGCCATAGAGATTCCCATGGAACTGCGGTCCTCCCGATTTGGTCGTGACCAGCACACTGCCCGAAGCGCTCTTTCCGTAGAGGGCGCTGTAGTTTCCGGTCAGAACCTTCATTTCCTGGATCGCGTCGATGCTCGGGTAGACCATCAGCGGCTCACCCTGGCCACGGCTGCTGTTGATGCTGGTGTTCAGCACGTCGCTGCCATCGACCTCGAAGGTGTTGTATTCGACGCGGCCGCCGTTCACGCTGAACTTGGCGCTTCCGGCAACACCCACCTTCGCCTCGTCCTGGCCGGTCTGATTGCTCACGCCCGGCGCCATGGTGATGAGTTGGGAAAAGTTGCGGCCATTAAGGCCGTAGGCCGCTACTTCTTCATTCGACACTGTAGTGGCCAGGGAGGCTGAACTGAGTTCAATCTGATTGGATGTATCGGCCTCGACCGTCACGTCAGTTTGGGCCGACGCAACGGTCATCTGAATATCGAGAACGAGCGCCTGACCCACCGTCAGTTGTACGACCCTGTTTCCACTGCTGAAGCCTTCCTTCTGAACCCTCAGTTCATACTTGCCTGCGGGAAGATAGGGCGCGGCATAGGCTCCCTGACTATCGGTCTTGGTATCCCGCTTGAGATTTCTATCCTGGTTGACGATCTGAACCGCAGCATCCGGAATGGCCGCCCCCTGCTGGTCCATGACCCGCCCTGAGATTTGGCCGCTCTGTGCAAAGCCGACGGTGCCGCCAAGCGCAATCAACCCCAGCGCCGTGATCAGCAGTCGAGCGAAAAATCGAAACATTCGTTTACTCCCATCTCTCTCTTCGATAGCGATTACGCGATGCGTGTTATTGGGGCAGGTAGTAGCGGAACGAAGTAAACCACATGTTGTCGATGGCCTTGGGCGAAAAGCCGAGACCGTTCACGCCGATGCCTTGCCACGCGCGCCGTTCTGCATAGGAGTACTGAATTCCCTGCTGGAAGGTGCCACGAGGGCCTTTATAGAAGCGGAACCAGTAGCCGAATGTCCCTTCCTGAATGTTGCGATTGTCCGCCTGGCAGGTTGTTGAACTGGCTCCATTGGCCAATCCATTGGTCGGCAGCGTCTCTGTGTAGCAACCGCTTACGACGTTGTTCGGCGCTCCGTAACCAACCAGGATGGGCTGCCCGTAGGTAGATCCAGCGGTCGTCACATAGAGGCCGTTGGGATAATACGCGCGTTTCGCGTATTCGCCGCCATAGTAGCCATAGAGGTCAAGACGGGGAGTCACGTGCCATTCGAGGCTACCCAGTGCCGAACCTTCCACGAGCAGTTCGAGCGATCCGTCGGGGTGCGCTGTCGCATCGGGAAGCGTTGCCGTACTGTAGCGTCCTATGCCGTCGCCCACAAGAATGTGCGCACCCAGGTCCAGCCTTCTCGCAAAGAGAGGAACGCGCGCATTGGCGCCGATACCGCCACCGGCGGCCTTTGAGGTGAATGCGCCAAGGGCCGAGGCGCCGCTCGCCAGTTGCCCATTGGGGAAGACACGATCACGGAAGAAGCGTCCAATGCCAAACAGTTCGAAGTGTCCAAAACCTGGCTCGTAGGCGATCTTGGCAACAAGGTCAGGCGCGTAGTTGAAGCTGTAGTTAGCTGTGGAGTTATAGAGACCGCCGCCGTTGCCCGCCTGCTGATACGCTATTGTCGGCAGATTGTGTCCACCGATATTGAGCGTCTGCGCCTCTTCGACCGCGCCGCCAATCCATAGTTTGGAGCCGAGATTCTTGGTTACGCGGAAACCGTATTGCCGCGCCCAGGTAAAGCCGACGTTGTACTGGGCGTCGATGGTGAGAGGAGTGGCCTCCTTGTTGTTCTCAAGAGCGTGCCGGTATTCGGTAGCGAGCGACCACATCTGGCCACCGGTCAGGGTCCAACCGCTGTTCAGTGCCGCCTGCGCCCACGCCTGCCGCATACGCATCGTGTAGCTGTTCGACTGATTGTTGTTCGAGGTCGTACCTGCGGAAAGAAAATCGGCCTCGTAGTAGCCGCGCACCGTGGATTTCGACAGCTTGCCTTCAGCGAGCAGAGAAAGCCGCGACTGCCGGCCGCTGGCGTTGAACTCGGAGAGAACACCGGCCGTCGTGCCCGCAAACGGGATGCTCGAAAAAGGCGTATTCACATCAGCGCTGACGCCGCGCTGGCGATCGACAGTCTCAGCCGCAACGAAGCCGCCAGGCTTCAACTCGATTCCCTTGAAGTGCAGCGAATCGGGATGTTCAATGGCCTTTTGCGTTTTCTGTTGGGTCTCTGCGATCGTAGCTGAGGCAGCCTTCAGATCAGATACGGCGCTCTGCAGCTTTACAACCTGCTGGTCGTTTTGTCCCACAGCCTGTTGCGCGTTATCAAGTTCTTTTCGAGCCTGGGCAGCGTCGGCCTTGGCCGCTTCAGCGGTCTTGTTCGATTCCTGCAATTGGCGCTTCAGGTCCTGGACCTCATTTTCGAGGCCATCAACCTTGTCACTCACCCGGTCAAGGGTTTGGAGCTTTTCGCTCATTTGTTCGATGAGCACCTGTTCTTCAGTTTTCGGTTTGACCCGAGTGTGTTTCGCCTGAGTTCGACTCACCGAGTTCTGCGCCTGAACACCCAGAAGGCTAAAGGCCATCAAAAGAACGACAAACTTATTCCTGCCCATGGTTATCTGATCTCTCCTTGGTTCTGTTTTTGGGGCCGAGTGATTCATCTCTGTCATTCGGTCTTCGTTCTTGGCAGTACTCGTGGAAACTCGTTCGGCTGCCTGCGCGCATATCATTGTTTTCAGGCGCCGTCATTAAGTAATCGTGATGATGATGCTGTCCGATACAGTCGCATCCGTGACAGACGTTGCCGTAACTGTCACAGTGTTCCCGGTCGGCACAGTAGCCGGAGCGGCATAGGCGATCGTGGTTCCGGTGGTGGTCTTAGTAGAACTGAGTGTGCCGCAGTCGCTCGACTGGCACGACAGAGACCAGTTAATGCTTCCCCCGCCCACCGTATAGTCATTGCTTAGCGTTCCGGTAAGCGACATCGTTCCACCGGCTGCAAGAGTGAAAGGGGACGCTGTCGACGCCACGATGGCAACCGCAATGGGCTTTCCGGCGATCACCAATGTCAGTGACGAAAACCGCGAATGATCACCCGATGCGCTTGCATACAAGGTGACCGTGCCTGACGTGGGTGGCACCGTCGGAGCCGTGTAATAAGTCACAATGCCGTCCGCATCTTCGGCGTAGGAAGGAACAGGAGCGCTCGCGGTGTGTATCGGAGTGAAGTAGCCACAGGAGGTATCGACGGTCTGGCCCGTAGGCAGTGGCGTCCCAGGAGACAGCTCGCTGCTACAACTTACCGTCCAGTCCGCGCCCAGCAAACTTTTGTCATTGGTGAGCGTGACGTCGAGATATGTCCCGCTACCAACAGTCAGTGACTTGATTGCGGACTGAGCCACACCGTTGGCGTCGGTCACCGTGATGGAACCGACCTGAGGCTTCACCGAACTGCCACCGCATCCGAAAAGGCCCAGAAGAGCCAATGCGAAAAGGCCGTACACACCTGTCGCAGCGACTACCCAAGGCCTTCGCGAGCTGGGCAGTATCCGGTGTTCTTGGCGGGAGACATTGCCACTTAGTCCTCCTGCGCACCCTCGACTGCCGTTTCCTGTCATCTTCCAGACTCTCCTCATCATGTCCTTCCTTGAAAGTTTGTCGCCGCGCCGGCAGTCGGACTAGGGCTTCGTGCCCAATTTGTTATTTTTCACGCCCACAGAGAGTGGCGTCACTACCGGAGTTGCAAGTCCCACGTACTCTGCGACCGTGTTGTTGCCTGTTAGAACCCAGACATTTCCCGAGGCATCGACAGCGACGGAAGGCGCACCATTGGAAAAGTTTGTGTCTACGTACTCGTTGCTGGAGTTAGAATTTGCCGAGTCATACAAAAACAGATTAGGAGATATAGATTCGCCGCCCGAAGTTACGCCGGATCGCCCGGTACTGGCCACCCACAGCCGATTTGATCCATCGAAGGCCATTCCTTCCGGGTCGCCAGTATAGTTATTCGAAGTTGTGTTCGAAGTTGTGGTGGCCGCCGTACTTTCAGTGCCGTCATAGTCGACCGGAATTTCGACCAGTTGGTCTACCCCTCCAAGCCCTCCACTCCAGACATCGCCCGACTTGTCGATCGCCAATTGCGGCGGATCGAAGCCAAAGGTTTGCGAAACTCCGATTGTGAGTGAACCGCTAGCGTTGTTCAATTTGACAAAAAAATAACCCTTGCCGCCGTTGTCACTCTGGTTATAGACCCACACATTGCCCGATGCGTCGATGGCAATCGCGGACGGATCGTCGATTCCGCTGGTGTATCCGGCTGACGGCGATTGCGCGATCCCGCGCGAATTGAACTTGGCGACAGACCCCGGAGAGCCATCGCTCGTCACCCAGATATTGCCGGAACCATCGATAGCCATGCCGGTTCCGGTGGACAACAGCCCGCCTCCCGAGTACGGGCTCCCGGAGTACGCTGATCCGGTGCTGTCAAGTTTGGTCAGCGTGCCGTTCCCATTGACGATCCAGATATAACCGCTAGGGTCGACAGCAACGGCGGCAGGCGCATAGATTCCCCCTGCGGTAAAACCGCCTGTGCTGGACCCGGAAGTATTGGGCGAGTAAGCAGCCCCGAGACCGCTCCACTCGCTCACGCTATTGATGCTTTGATTGGTGATCCAGATATTTCCTGAAGCGTCGGCAGCCAGCGCTGAGGAACCTGACGCGGTGGCTCCCGAACCGCCAAATCCGCCTCCGGAGGTATAGTGCAGCGAGAGCGACCATTCGTTTGGCGCGCTGCTCGAAATCGGCTGGTAGGGGGACGACAGGCTTGCCAGTCCAAATACTGAGGCCGGCGCAAGTTTATTATCGATGTTTGGAGAAGGAGGTCTAAGCAGATCGAAGATCGCCTGTAGCGTGTCCGTCGGAGCATAGCTCGGCTCGCCAACTGGATCTGTGTAGGCGAACAGGTTGCCGCAGACGGTGCCGTCTCCATCCGCACCTCCCGAAGTTACAGCGCACGCATTGAGCACGTCCGCAAGAGTGTTGATCGTGACATAAGGTGCCGTTGCGTTCCCGGCGACTGTCGAAAACTTCGGCTGACCGGTTGTGATATCGACGAGGTTGTTTACCAAAGCGAACGCATTGGCCAGTCCCACGGTTGAGTTTGCGCTGCTCGAACCAATATATTGGTAGCTCAGCTCGCCGGTTTCGACATTGTCGGCCGAGAACGTCGCGAGCGCCGCGGCAGAAGCCACGGTAGTGACCTCGTTGACCACGACAGTCGTTGAACTCAGGTTGCTGCATCGCCCCAAAGCAGTCATCAATGCCAGATTTGAATTCAGTCCTGCCGTTCCAACTTGTCCGCCGCTCGCAACCAGGTAAACCTGGCTGGTGAGTTGCGGGCAGGAATATCCGACGGGAATGGTGAAACCTCCCGTTGAATCCGTCGTAATGGCGGAAGTCGCCGCTGGCGAAGAGATTGGTATCGATGCCGAAGCGTAGCCGCTTGTGCCAGCAGCATAGAGGTAGACGGATGCTCCCACGACCGGCTCCGTCCCAGCCTCAACAACTCCGTGCAACGCTGGCCCAATCGCATCAGAAGTAAGCGTGACGGTCGAGACCGCTGTTGCCGGAGGAGTAACATCATTTAGCCTATCTGCCGTTGAGGAAACCGTGATCTGCAATCCTTCTTCAGGGGCCACAGCGGGAGCGGTATAGGGGATTGGAAGACCGTTCGGCCAGCCTTGCACACTCGTCGCCGTCACTGCGGCAACAGCAGGAACGGCGGGACTACCGGGATCTCCCGCGCTCGGCGGAACCGCCGCGATCGCCGCCTGTGCGGGCTGGGTCGTGAAGAAACCGCACCCGCTTCCGCAAACCGACCAGTCCACACCTGAGTTGCTCGAATCATTGGTAACCGCAGCGATAAGATTTACCGACGTATCCACCTGCATACGAGAGGGCGCAAAGGGGACAAAGGAGATCGAATGCGCGGTTGAAGCAACTATGGTGATGGCATTTGACAAAGCCGTTGCGCTGGAAAGAGCTGTCGATGTGGCTTTGACGTAGACCGGCACACCCGGCGAAACCGGTGGCGCAACATAGGTTGCAGTGGCTCCATTCGCTGCCTTGTAAGGTGTGATATAGCCGCACGCCCCGTCCGTGGTGCTGCTGCATTGCACCGTCCAGGTAACACCGCCCCCGGTAGACGCATCGTTCGTCACATAGGCGCTGACCGATGCCGTACCGTTCGTAGCAACACTGGATGCGGGCTGCTGGGTAATGGCGATGGACTCCGGCGCCGTGATCGTAATCGTTGCCGTGGCTGGGTTGGCAACAAGAGAAGGATTGAGAGTGTAGGCATGTGAAGTTGCGGTGATGGTCACCGGATTCACTGGAGGAACAGCGGAAGGCGCCGTGTAGGTCGTGCCAGCGCCGCTTGCTGTATTGGCATAACTGAATGTGCCGCAAGCTCCTGCAACGCTACTGCCGCAAGTAGCTGTCCAATCCACGCCAGCGTTGCTCGAATCTCCCGTCACTGTTGCCTTAAGCGTCGCCGACTTACCTTCCGCAAGAGATGCAAGCGAGGTCGTAAAGTTGACGATGATCACACTGGAGGCGCTGATCGTTGCTACAGCTGTCGAGTGGGTCACTCCATCGTTTGCGGAGGTCGCTGTAATTGTCACCGTGCCATCCGAGGGAACAGTGGACGAAGCGGTGTATGTCGTTGCGCCGCCGCTGGCCGTCTTCGTAGGGCTGAAGCTGCCGCAACCAGGGGATGATCCGCAACTCCACGTCACGCCTGCGCCTTCCACGTCATTCGTCACCTGTGCCCTAAGAGTTTCCGTCCCCGACGTGGTGACGTTGAACGTAGAAGGAGATACCGTCACGATAATGGGCAGAATCGTAATCGTCGCGCTCGCTGATTTGGTCGAATCCGCAACCGAGGTTGCTGTGATGGTGACTGTGCCGCATGAAGTGATTGTGACTGTGCCGCATGAAGGAACCGTGATCGGCGCTGTATACGTCGTTCCCACTGTGCTCTGCGTTTGTGTTGGATTGAAAGATCCGCACGAACTGGAGCCGCAGGTCGCGGTCCAGTTGACACCCTCGGTGTTGACGTCGTTGGTAATGGTGGCAGTCACAGGTGTTGTCCCACCTACCGCCAGTGATGTGGGTGTCGTCGACAGCGTGACGATGATGGCCGGGTCCACGATCGTGATCGTGACGCTGGACTGCTGCGAGGGATCGCTGGTAACCCGCGCGGTGAAAGTAACTGTGATGTTCGCAGGAATTACGCCTGGAGCCGTATAGGTTGAGGCAGACCCATCCACCGTGTGAGATGGAGCCAGAGTGCCGCATCCGGTAGTTATGTAGCCGGTTTGCGCGTTGCCACCACACGTCAAGGTCCAATCCACGCCTAAATTGGCTATGTCATTTACCGGCGCCATCGCCACAGTGGCGGTGCTCAATACCGGCAATTGTCCCGGAGTCACTCCACTTGGATATGTCACGGAGATGGCTCCCGCCTTCGTCGTCAGGCTACTGCCACATCCAGATAGAAGCGCCATGGACGAAAAAGAAATCGAGAGGAGCACAAGAAGCCATGACACCGAGAATCGGCATCGGCCATCAATGCGCGTCAATCGAGCAAACGAAGAGTGTTGTGAATTAAGCGACATGGTCTCCTGAAAACCCATTACTTCCTTTTGTCCAGTTTCGTGGAGTTCTGTTGAACAACTTGCACTTCGTGCGCCTTAAGGTTTAGCTCGTTCAGTGACGTAGCAAGTTCCGATGCGATCATTTCCGCAGATCGGCCGCTTCCGTCTTTGCCCAGCGCCAGTTCCCTGGTAAGCGCAAGATTCCTCTCCGCCAGAGACGCCAGCGCCAAATCCCTGCCGTTTGCCGATGCAACCGGTCTTGGACGGGAAGTTCCAATTTGAGCGTTGGCAAGCAAATGCTCCTCGTCCTCCAGTGCTGCCAACAGCTTGTGCTTGTGCGTAAACAAAAGATCGGTAAGCGCGGCCGAACCAATCGTTGAGATGTCTTCGCCGTGAGCGAACCTGCGTTGAAGATCGTCGATCGCCCGGCACTCGAAACCGATTGCATCGGCGCTGTTGAATAACCGCTGCGCCAATCCGCCAAGTGGAGCAATACCACGTCCGCGTGCGATGTAGTAAGTTTCGAGCGGAGTCGTCTGCGTCTGCATCTCAATCACATTCACATTGGACGACTCGCCCGCTTGCGACGGTCTCGCTTTCAACTCCTCGATGCTCGAGATGGAAGCTGTCACATGGGGAAGCATATGCAATTCAACTTCGAGTTGATGCTTGCGTTTCTCGGTATCCGTGATTCCGCGAATTTCGACACCACGAGGCCCGCGAGCTACTTCAATTTGCTCTCCGGCGTCGGCATGAAGACGGTTCAGTGTCAGTCTTGCACTGAGTTCCACATCGTTTAATTGTTCTTCGCTAAGAACCGGCAAGGGAAGCGGGACAAACCCCGACTGCGGCTTTGACATGCCTGTCTCACGCACTTCTTGTTCTGGTTGAAACAGACCACTGGTGGTTGAGTTCCAAGGCAGGACCGAATAATCCAGTTCCGCGATCTCCACCGTCTCACTGTCACGATAGGATACCGTGCGAAGAACAGGATGGAAGTCCGTGTCACGCACCGTCAGCGATTGAGCCGCTACGTCCCCGTTGGGGGTGGTGGTGGTAAGCACCAGTAAGTTGTCGCCAGTGCGTTGAATCCGCTCCTTGCGCAATCGCTGTGCGTCGTGCCAGTCCTGATAACTAGTCGCAGAAAGTGGCGCATCCCAGGAAATTTCAGCCTCTGCGAGTCTCTGTTTTAGCAGGTTTTCGTCCTGGGCAGGTTTCTGTTCTATTGGTCTCCGCTTTCCTTGTGCATCGCGATAGATTGTGCGTCTCAAGGTCCGCTTCTCCATCGCAATTTTCACTGTCTGGCGAATCACCCCGGAAGTTCTATCGTGGAAACCAACCGTATCCCAGGCTTCCGCGCGCACAAGAAGCGTATTCGAAGTAATATCTGGCCGCGATTGTTGTATCCACACAAACACGCAGGTTATGGACGCAACCGCGAGAATCAGCCCGGTGACAAGTATGGGATTCATAGGAAGCAACCCGCCAACATGGTCCTTTACCTGTTCAGATTGCGCCACTTCCTCACTCGGCGCGTCGTCTGGCATCTGGTTTAACAGCTCCGCGAGCCGAGCGCGCTGCGCGCGGTTGTTCAGTTTGTAAACCTTTGCTCGATAAGCGTGATACGCAGTTACCTGCGAAAACAAAGCTCCAAAGCGGTCACGCCGTGCGCGGCATGCGCCACAAACTGCCAGATGCTGATCAGCCCGTGCCTGTCTGCGAGTTGCTAGGTCGCCAGTGACTAGAAGGGTGAGATCATCATCGGAGAGATGTCTCTGAAATAACTTGTGCAATTCACAAATCAAGGAATCTACAATCCTCCCATCAATCTCTGTAATCCCCGCTTCACCAGATGAAGAGCACGCTGCTCGCTTGTCCCTAGCACTTCGCTGATCTCCCGGTAGCGCAACCCCTGACTTCGCAGCAGAATGCTGTTGTACTGCTGTGCAGTCAGTTGTGACATCGCAGCCTTCAAACGCCTGAACTGCTCTTTCTGCAAAAAAGCCCGCTCCGGATTCGCGTTGGGATCAACTGGTTCCTCTGCAGGATCAAATTTCAGGTCAACTTCTTCATGTCCGTGCCGGTTCGCTCTATGAACATCCATTGCAAGATTGCGCGCGACCATGTAGACCCATGGACGCAGATTCTCCTCGTCATCCCCTTTTCTGAGGTGCACAGTAAGCCGAAGAAATGTTTCCTGAATGACATCGTCTATCTCATCTGTGTTGAGTCCGAGCCGTCGCAGAAACTGCCTAAGCTTCGGGTTCAGTGCATCGTAGAGATGCAAGGTCTGCTGACGCCATCCGGCCTTGCCCGCTTCCTTCAACGAAATCGATCTCGGACCAGTCTCATCGGCGGAACCCTTTCCATCCCACTTCTCATCCGTTCCCCGCGCAGAATGTTTGATCCCAGTCACAGTCGCCACCTTGTTTCCACAGGAGCGCAGCCAAACTACGCTCACGATTCTCTCGACTGGAACTACCGATTTCTTAACCTGCATCTCGGCACAGCTTTCAACCGGTGGTCCCGGCATCTGAGAGTGGTTGTGGGTTCTCGACAATGGCACGAATCTTACTCCGCAATGACAAAGTTTTCGTTACAACGGCTTCTCCCTGTGAATTAAATCTCCGGGCATACTGAAACATTCATATGACCTGGCGCGAATCGAACCCAAAGTTGCTTTGGAAAAACGACTCTTGCGGAATCCACGAACACACGTGGAACACCTGGCCGCCAGATCACCAGTTATTCCTGAAAATTTCAATTGATGACTTCGCGGAAAGTTTCCCTTTCAGTAGACGCTTCCTTCGTAAACGGCAGGACATCCGGTATACGGATGCTGCCGGTTTCGCTCTGGCAGAAAAAAGACTCCCCTTATTAACACGGAGAAGAAGGCGATTTCCCAACCACCTCAGGAAAATATTTTTGTTGAAATTTGTCGCAGAATCAGGAGGGAATGATGGGGACTGCTGTCTTGGATGGATTCAACAAATGAAATATACATCCTTAACATATCTCTAACTGTTAACTTAATATGAATTGTCAAGGGTTGAGCAAAGCCAGGCCAGCCACAGTTCCTTCAGGTGATGCTCAGCAGTAACTGCGGCGTATCGGCTGTATGCGCGGCAGTGTTGGTATAAGCATCGCCTTGATGATGTTTATCGATAGATATGGCGTAAAACTGAGGTTTTGCAATGGACGATGACAATTCCAAACCCCATTCCCAATGACTTTCACGGCGAAGGCATACGGAACTCTCTTGATCGATGGATTGGTTTTGAAGGGTGCTGTCGAGGGTGCTGAACGGATTTTTTTGGTGCTGAAGGGTGCTTTTGAGTGCTTTTCATCGCCATCGATGCTCATGTTTTCAATAAGTTACAAGCAATTGCCGTTATGGCATGGAAGAGGTCGTCGGTTCGATCCCGACCAGGTCCACCAATTAAATCAATCATTTAGAGCACCCCTCCCTTCCCAGCTTGGCAGCATTTTGGCAGCAAATTTTCAACGGCCTGAAAAAATCGCTTCGCTTCCTCCCCTTTCATGAGCGATCTGTCGAACTGGCTTCCTTGTACCGAAGCTCAGGACTTTGGCCTTCTTCAAGATGGTTTTGAAGTTCCCGGCCCCCTATCGCCATTCCCGCCGCCTTTTTGCGTCAGTTCCTGATGAATAGAGTTCACCGTTGCACGTACACCCTCTGGAAGTTCCTGCATGTAGACATCCGTCGTTGTGGCCGTTCGCGAGTGGCGCAACACTCTTTGTACATCCTTTATGTCGCCCTTTTTCCGCGCCAGTGTGGCAACTATGCGCCGAATCACCTGGAATGTCAGTTTAGGCAGTCCCAGTTCTTTGGCAAACCTGTGCAGCACGCGCCTACGGTAATTGCCCGAATCGATAAACCCGCCGTCACGTGCCGGAAAGATGAACCCCTCGGGGTCATCTGCGGTAGGTCCATGCCAATGCTTCTTTTGCCGCTGCTCTTCCCGGCACTGTTGCCGCCAGGCTAGGAGTTCTTCCGTCAAGTCAGCGGCAATCGGAATCGTCGCGAGACTTCCCTTGGTCTTGCCCCAGGGGCGAATCTTCCCCTTGTAAGTGGTCTCCTCGATCCTGATCGAAGAAGTTGCTGGGTCGAAGCACTTCCACTTCAGCCAAAACAATTCACTGGGTCGAAGCGCATTGGTCATTTCGAGCTCGAGCGCTATCCGGTCGCAGCGTCCGAGCCTGGACAAGACAGCCAGCAACTGATCCCAGCTCAGCACGGTCTTTTCGGTCTCTTTCAGATGCGCCGGAACCTTGATCGTGCGTGCAGGATCTTTTCCGATGAAGTCCTGATCGACAGCCTCGGCAAATATGGCTTGCAAATATGCCCGGACCTGCAACACGCGATCACGCGAACGGGTTTGGGCCAACCGATTGAGATGCGTCTGCAAAGAGAATTTGTCGATGTTTTCAAGGCGTGCATCCGCGAAAGTATCGACGAGATCGGCTTGAATCAGGTGTTTTTTCACCTTGGCCGTCTCCTCTCTCCAGTCCGTTTCTTTCAGTGGCAGGTAGCGGTTGTTGACGAACCATTTGAAGGTGACTGCGCCGTTGACAGCGGATTGGTCACCTGTGGATTGGCCGCCTAGTCTGGCAATCTCGCGCTCAAGTTTCTCCCTGGCCTCATACTTCGACATCTCCGGCTTCGTTCCAAGAATGACCTGTGCGACATTGAGTTTCGATTGGTTGCTTGCAGAGTCCAACTCCGTTCTGCGGAAGTATCCATACCACTTTTTCCCGCGAAGACGGACCCAGCCCTTCTGATGTGAGATTCCCATTTATTCCTCGGTTTCTGTGTGGGGGAATAAGCGGGCCACCTCCATTTTACCGGCGTTTGCGCTGTAAATGGGCGGCCCGTTCGCGTTCTTTCAGAAACTCATCGATTCCGCTCGCCCGGTAGCGCAGCGCGCCGTCACTCATGCGAATGACGGGCAGATAGGGCCATCTCCGGGAAGAATGATCCCAGCCCCAATCCTTGCTGACCTTCAGCTTGAGGGCGACATCCTCGGCGGTCAGCAGTAGATCGACCGCCTCTTGCATCGTTGGCATTGAGCCCATAAAGGCGTACCTCCATCGGTCCTGTGATGACCCTGATACTTGCGGTATTGCACAACGGGGCGCTCGCTATCTCAATCCGTTCCCATCCGTGAGAGGTTTTTCGCTTCGGTACTTTCCGTCACTCCGTGCGAAGTTCCGAAAGTTCCACTTGCTATAGGAAGATTGGTTTGACGGCACGGCCGCCGTCAATGATATTTTTGAAAACCGTTATGCAGATTCTGCATAACGCAAAATCACGTCTCATTTTTTGCAACCGATTTGACTCTTCGAACGTCCAAGAATCACTATGGTTCGCGCAGTATTTTGCTCAGATATGCGCTGCTAAATGTTTGGCTGCTGTCCTGCCTGGGTTCTCCCCCAACAGCTAGGAGGATAGCTATGGTGCTTACGGAAACACGGTCCATGCAGGCGGCAATTGTATTGGCGGAAGAGTTAAACTTCTCCAGAGCCGCCGAACGAATGCACGTCGAGCAATCGACGCAGAGCAGGTTGATTTCCAGGCTAGAGAGCGATATTGGCCTGCAGTTCTTTGTGCGCAATCATCAAAATGTCGAGATCACCGAAGCTGGCCGCCGTTTTGTGGAGGAGGCTCGTCACTCGGTTCTGCACGCTGAGCGCGCTGTTCTGAACGCGACGGTAGGTTCGCATGGAGCCGAGGAAATTCTTAATGTCGGCAAATCAGCCTTCACCGATCCGTTCCTGGTGACGACGCTTCAATCCGTGCGACTTCCCCTCTATCCCGGCCTGAAGGTGAAGCTGTGGAGCAACTACTCACAGGAACTGGCTCACAAGGTTGCTGCTGGAGAACTGGATATGGCGCTGGTCACGTCGGTTCCCGATGCTCCCACTCTCAGCTTTCTGACGGTTGCTGAGACTCCGCTCTACATCGCTTTGTCCAAAGCAGATCCTCTTGCAGACCGCGAAGAACTGCACCTGAGGACTTGCGCTCCTGCGAGTGGATTCTCCTCGCTCCGAGCGTGAACCCTCATGTTTTCGAGATGATCCAGCGGGTCACGTCCAAGAAGGGGATCGTTGCTTCCGATCGCCATTACGTCATGACCGCTGAGGAAGCCTCGGAGTTGATTTTGGCGCAAAAGGGTGTGGTGTTCCTGCCCCGCGACGCGGCGTGGCGCATTGCTTCTGAATGGATTGCGATGCGGCCGCTCGTGGAGGAGCAGCTTAAGCTCGTTACCAGACTGGCTACACGGTCTGACAACAAAGAACGGCTCGTGAGTGAGTATTTTCGTGCGGCGAGCCGCAAGTTGAGCGGCATTGCGTCGCCGCAACAGGGACGTTTGCCGCTAGTTGGATGAGCAGCCGCCCGATGCGTCTTCCTTAACTTCTGCGTGGTCTTCGACCTCTCGTATCTCAACATTGAGGGGACCTTCGTGGCCACACTTCGGACACTTGTATATGCCGGACGTAATAGCTCTGGCTCCGAACTCTTCTCTGCGAAAAGCGCCACCACATTGGACGCATACGTGAAAGTGCTCATACCGGGGCTGCGGCACGCTGGGATTGTTTGTCATGCGATCGCTTTTCTTCCTTGTTCAACAGTCTTCATGCAATTTTGTTTCGAGCGGGCAGTGCTTCTCCACTTCTAGCTCGGTTATCGTGCAAACAGAAACGGCTGCGTTGAACCCTAAGAACTTGTTGAAAAACACTTACGAGTCCAGGAATACGGCAAAAATCGTGATACCAAAACTATCATCGAGATGCCGCCGATCGCTCTGCGAGCCTTGTGGCGCGATTTGATTTTATGCCGCGTGTGGCTTTAAACGTTTTTCAACAAGTTCCTAAATGCGCAATGCAAGATGATTGACGATCTCTGGTTCGAGAGAAATCAGACTGGGAAAGGATTGGTCGCTGTGAATCTTTTGCAGAAGCGTGTTTGCAGCGATTTGTCCCATGGTCTTTCGAGGCTGACGGATCACAACAAGACCCGGATCAGTAACGGATTCCCCCCCGCTAGGTGTCTGCCACATCGTGGATCACAATGCCGATTGTCCGTGTCTTCTTGGTTCGAAGGGCACGCGCAAAGATGTTTGGAGAATAGCCGAGCGCGCGCGACGCCTCTTTGATCCGCTGGCGGGTGCGTTCGGGGATGGCACGCCCAAGAACATCATTCAACACTACAGATACCGTTACAGGATCTAAGCCAAGATAGGCAGCTAGAGTCCTCAACGTTACAGGCTGTTCCAGTTTACTGATTGCGGGCTCTTGTTTCATATCTCAAAAAGCTCCCCTTACCCCAAAGAGGAAAGGGGGTGGAAGGTCTCGCGAACACTGGCCAGTAGGCCTTTGCTCGCGAGACAACGGCAAAGCCGCATTCGCATCGCGCATGGCAATAAAATGAATGTCGGCTTGTCCTGAATCAACATAGTCAATCGACCTACTTGCCGGCCTCTGCTACCAGTCTCTGCGCTCTGGCCATGACATCCATCCGGAATTGCTTCTCGGCTGCCATGTCCGTCCCGTCAGGGTGCCAAGACTCCGCCGCAAGGTGCTTGCTGAAGGTTGAACCGATTTCGGCAAGGGCGGCTTGCGTTTTGGGCAGCAACTCGCGGAAGCGGGATAATTCTTCCTGAACCTTTTCAGGGTGATAGGTCAGGCGGTCGCCGGTCTGCATGGCGTCAGTGAGCGCTTCAGGCGGATCGGAGACCGGCCAAGTTTGATGCATGGCATCGTAAGCGCCGCGCAGTCGTGTCATGGCACCGGCAAAGCCATCCAACTCATCGCGCCGCGCCGTCATTCCCGATGCCCGGTGCAACTCGACGACCACTTTTCTCTGCACGCTTCCACTGGGCACGGGAACCGTCGTAGTCAGCGTATTGCCCTCGAATAACCAGCCCCCGTTGCCTGTGAGTCCGGCGCGCTTGACTGCGACGCCATTGATTGTGACCGAGGCTGGCGGCCAATCGGCAGGCAGACGCAACTCGAAGCCGCGGGTCTTCGGCATCCCAGGATAGCCGCCCTGAACGGGTCCAATCTCGACGCGCAGTGTGTCGCCGGTTTGCGTGGCCTTGATGGGCGTGTGAGCAAAGACACCGCGCTGGTACTCGACCGAGACGCCAGAGTCCTCATAGACGGAGTAGCTGGATGTGGTCCCAGGCGTCAGCGGCCAGATATTCACGATCAGCGGATCGATGGACTTTTCTCCGGTGTAGTGCGTCTGCGGCTGCATGGGAACAATGGCTCCGGCGCGCAGGTAGACGGGCGTTTGCTCGATGGAGAAGTTGCGATCTATGCTTACGGGCCCGGTGAAGTGCTTGCCGGTAGGCCACTCGATCCACTCGCCCTCGGGCAGCCAGACCTTTTCCGTGGACAAACCGCTGGTCTTATCGGCTGGCGTGGTCACCGGGGCGGCCAGCATCTCGTCACCAAAGATGTACTCTCCCTTGCTCTCGTACGCTGCGGTCTCCTGAGGCCAGTCGTAGTAGAGCGGGCGTAAGAAGGCGACGCCAGTATCATAGGTGCGTCGCGCCTCGGTGTAGAGGTAAGGCTGCAATGAAGAACGAAGCTGGAAGGCAGAGCGCAGGACAGACGAATATGGCTCAGGATAAGCCCATATGCGGCGCTCGCTTTCAGGGTTCTTGGTTGTGTGCGTGCGCAGAATGGGGCTGAAGGCGCCGAACTGCACCCAACGCGCGTATAGCTCTGGCGCGACGGTTCCGGGCTGGTGGCCGCCGATGTCGTGGCTCCAGTAGGCGTAGCCAACATTCGCTGCGGTCGCGGTAAACCACGGTTGAAACGCCAGCGAGTCCCAAGCCGAGAAGGTGTCTCCGGAGAATCCAATCTGGTAACGATGATTGCCCAGCCCACCCCAGCGGTGGAAGAGCATTGGCCGCTCGCCCTCGCGCTGCTGGTCGGTAAAGTGGAGATAGTTGAGCCACCATGTGTTGTTGACGCCGGGGAGTTTGGTGTCGAGTTCCTGCTGCCAGTCGAGCCACCAGAAGTTAATGCCCTGCTTCTCCAGCGGATGGAGGACGAGGTTGAAATAATTGGTCGCCCAGAGCTTGTTGGTGGGGTCGAAGGGCACGTACTTTTTCGTCGCCGGATCAATGCCCATCGCCTTGGCCATAGCCGGATACGCCTGCTCCCACGGCTGGATGCCCGAAGCCGGATGCAGATTGAGCGTGGCCTTCAATCCCTCAGTATGAAGTTTGGCGAGGAAGTCATCAGGATCGGGAAAGAGAACCTTGTTCCAGGTGTAGCCGCTCCAGCCCAGCCTCTGGCCTGACTGATCGGTCTCGCCCATCGCCTTCAATTGATCCTCGTTGATGTGCCATCCCATGTCGATGACGAAAACGTCCAGCGGCAGATCGTTCTTGTGAAAGCCTTTTACAAGCTCGTCGAGTTCCTGGTCCGTGTAGTCCCAATAGCGTGACCACCACACGCCAAAAGCGAAGCGCGGCGGCAACGGAATGCGCCCGGCCACACGAACGTAATCGCCAAGCGCCTTGCGGTAGTTGTGGCCATAGCCGAACAAGTACCAGTCCTGGCGTTCGCCCGTCGGCCGCTCCATCACCCAAGGCCAGGTGCTCTTTTCGCCGTCTTTGAAGCTGAAGTCTGCGGAGTCGAAAAGGGGACGCGTCGAGTCGTCGATAAGCGCCCAACCGGAGCGCGAGATCAGTCCTGGCTCGATTGGCGCATTGACTTTGTTGCCCCGTGTGCCGTCGAGCGTCCTTGTGGTGCCTTGCAGATTTTCAGTGTCTTCAAGGTCGGGATGCCAGACCACTGGCTTGCCGTCGACGGTGAGAGCAATCGAGAGATTGTCCGCCGCAAACTGCCCATCGCTTGTGGGCGAGTAGGTCAGCGTTAGCGCACTTGTCTTGATGGTCATCGTCTTGCCGTCATCGGTAAGACGATGAGAAAAATTCGGCACGGGTAAATGACGATTCAAAAACACAAACGAAGCGTGATCTTCGAACTTGCCATCCGCCGACCACTCCATGCGTATCAACTCAGGCGTCAACACGGTAAACCGCGCATTGCCCAGCGTAACCACGGCCTTGGGATCGGCCACAGGATTGGCAACGCCCCCGCCCGCCTCCGGCAGCGTTGCTGAAGCTGCAACCGCGGGTTTTGCGGCTCTTTCACCCCCCGGCGCAGCCGTCTGCGCCCCCAAACCGACACTCACTCCGATTGCAAGAAAGATTGCTGCTATGCAATGCAAGACAATGCGCACACTATTCTCCTGTTTGTATTTCACCGAGAGGGACATGAATCGATCCACACTGACCTCGGGCAGACCCAGAATTGCACGGGGACAAGGAGTGGGCCGCACCCATTACCGCGACCCACTCATGTAGCAACAGCGCTACAAACGGCTCAGAAGTAAAACTTCCCGGCTAATTGCACGACGCGCGCGTTACTGCTGCTATTGTAATCGCCGAAGTAAGATCCAAGGTGGTCCTTTGAACCCGTTGGGCGAATGTTGTTGGGGTTGACGGGAACCCAATCCGAATAAGGCTGGCCGCCGTCGATCAGGCCGTAGATGCTGCCGCCATTGTTGCTGCCGGTGTTGTTGTAGGAGGGTTGCGCGTAAAGATTTCTTCCCCCGAACTGCGGGTGATTGAAGGCGTTGAATGCCTCCATGCGCAGTTCGAAGTAGCGCTTTTCCCCGGAGGATACGGGAATCTTCTTCAGAAGGGCTAGATCGGTCTGATTGGTGCCGCCCTGACGAAGATATTGTTTCGGCCAGGGGTTGGGGACGCCGATGTTGGGCATCGCAAACGCTGTTGGATCGACAGCCGCATACCGTCCGCGACCTTTGCCCGGCTTCATGCCCGGCTTGAGGTAGGCTCTCGTTCCCTCAGTCCAGGAGCCGGTGATCATGCGCTGATACCAGCTAAGGTCTATTCCAACACTGGTTGGAGTGCCTTTGCTGAACTGCGAGATGCCGCTCACCTCATAATTGTCGGTCAGAAGTCCGAGTATCTTGGAGCGGCCCAGATAGCTGCTGACTTTGGGCAGTTGGTAGATGTAGTTGACCGCCAGAATCTGCGGGCGATCAAAGCCTGCAATCTGATAGTTGTAAATCTTTTGGCTGATGTAGTTCGTCCAGCTTCCGTCGCTATCGGTGGTATCCATGGTTTTGGAGAAGGTGTAAGAGCCGCCGAACTTGAGGCCATGTCCGAAACGGCGGTTCAACTGCACCTGCAGGGAGTTGTAATTCGCGTTTCCATCCCATGTGTAGTGATTGATGGTGCTGCTGTATCTGTACGAGCCGGAGTAAAAGTAGACCACCCCGCCAGATTGAAGTTTCACAGACAAGCAGGTTCTCTTGGGGGGTGCCGAACGAAGTTCGGCCGTCCGGCGAAGGGCAACGACAAGGGCAAGGTGGAGAACCTTGTTGGTTACACGCGGCGTAACTTCATGGTGCCGATTCCGCACGCGGCGAGCTGGGAGGCGCTCAACGAGCAGTTTGTGCGCGACGCCATGGCTCGCCGTGCGCAACGGCTGCGCGGCCACACGGAGACCATCGGCGAACGCTTCGAGCGCGACCGTGCCGTGTTGCTGCCTCTGCCCGCGGCTTGCTTCGAGGCCTGCGATAAGAAGACCGTGCGCGTCAGTTCCATTTCGTTGGTCCGCTATCGCACCAACGACTACTCGGTTCCGACTCAGTTCGGACACCGTCAGGTGCTGGTCAAGGCCTATGTTCATCGCATCGTGATCGTCTGCGGCAGCGAAGTCATCGCCGAGCACGCGCTTTGGATCAGGCCGCGCCGCTCTCAGGCTGGCAGTTACCCGAGTGCTTCGCCCATCTGCGCCGTCTGCTTGTGGCGCGACTCAACAAGCACGCTTCTCGCGAGTACATCCAGGTGCTGCGATTGCTTGAGACCTTTGCTCTGGAAGAAGTAACTCATGCCATCGAAGATGCCTTGCGCCTGAGCACGATCAGCTTCGATGCCGTGCGGCATCTCATGTTGTGCCGCATCGAGCGCAGGCCGCCGCGACTGGATATGGCCAACTGGCCGCATCTGCTGTTGCCTTCGGTGCGCACCACGCACGCCGCCGACTACATGAGTTTGCTCTGCACGCCTGCGGTTGAGCCGCCAACACTGGAGGCGACGCTATGAGCACAACCACTGCCGATACACCACAGGTTCTGCTCGAACATCACCTGAAGGCTCTGCGACTGCCCACCATGCTGCGCGAGTATGACAAGCTGGCGCGTACCTGCGCGGTTGAGAAGGCCAACTTCCCGAACTACCTGCTGCGACTAACCGAACTGGAGTTACTCGATCGTGACCGCCGCGCCACTGAGCGCCGCATCCGGCAGGCGAAGTTCCCAGTCGTCAAGAGCCTCGACAGCTTCGACTTCCTCGCCATCCCAGCGCTGAACAAAACGCTGGTCCTCGAACTAACCCGATGCGAGTATCTGGCCCGCAAGGAGAACATCCTGATGCTCGGCAACAGCGGCACCGGCAAGACGCACATCGCCCTGGCGCTAGGTCTGGCTGCTTGTCAGCGCGGCCCATCGCGTCCGCTTCATCACCGCCGCCGCGCTGGTTGGCGAATTGATCGAGGCCAGAGACGAAAAGCGCCTACTCCGCTTTCAAAAGCAGATCGCCGCCTACGAACTGCTAATCATCGATGAGCTGGGCTACGTGCCGCTGTCGAAGACTGGCGCCGAGTTGCTCTTCGAGACCATCAGCCAACGCTATGAACGCAACTCGACGCTCATTACCGCAATTTACCCTTCGATGAATGGACTGAGATCTTCGGCTCCGAGCGGCTCACCGGCGCCCTGCTGGACCGGCTCACCCACCACGTCCACATCCTGGAGATGAACGGCTGTAGCTACCGCCTCAAGCAAAGCCACCGTAAACAAGCCTGATTCGCCATCCGGCACACCCCGCCAAACGCACCTCGGGGGAGGAGGGCCGCTTCCGCTACGCTCCAGCGTCCCTCCTCCCCCGAAATCCCTGCCTCAACCCTCTACTGGCTCCCTTTTACTTCGCCTCAGTGGTCCCCTTTTACTCCGCCCTTGACA
>Ga0255353_1000216_pt1 | contig 37892 bp, 30 predicted proteins | sample HBST25metaG_FD_189941 | JGI IMG/M metagenome (GOLD analysis project Ga0255353, IMG submission 189941) | Peat soil microbial communities from Stordalen Mire, Sweden - H.B.S.T25 | ecosystem: Environmental > Terrestrial > Soil > Wetlands > Peat | place: Sweden: Norrbotten County, Stordalen Mire...
TTGGCGATGCCGAGTATGGCGAGAATCGCTACCAGCGCGATAACCACTGGCATACTCTTCCTGAGCGGCGGCTTCGCATCAGGCTGCTCTGGAATGGTTGCGGGTGTGTTGGGTGTCTGCTCTGTCATGGCTATTTCGCACCTCCCTGCCGACGGAATTCGACTTTCTGCTTGCCGATGGCCAGATACCCGTGCTCCAACTGTTTCGGCACGGTGTACAGTCCACCGTTGAAATCGAAGTTGATGAGCGAGCCTTTGCCGTCCTTCAGTTCGTAGAGCGCGGGCGTCTCCTGGAACTGCCCACGCAGGTATGTGAACTTGTCGTCGCGCCAGATTTGCTGGAGGCCAAGCTCTTTTCCCTTGTGCTCGTCCCACGTGTAGTCGAAGTGCAACGAACCGGGGTATTCGCTGCGATACTGCTCAGCCTTTGTCTGTTCGGCTTTGAGTACGGCTTCCTGAGCAGCCTTCGCGGCAGCAGCTTCCTGTTTCGCCCTATCCAGTTCGGCAACCGGCACAAACACCGGAAGCTGTGCAAGCCGGTCCTTGGCGGCCTGATCGCCGGGCGCGATAAAGACTTTGGAATCGAAGTGGGGATCGGAATCATCGGAGACCTCGCGCACTGCAAGGGTGTATTCGTTGCCGTGATCGGAGACGATGTGAATGTCCGTGACCACGTTCGCCGTTTTGGGCTTAACGCTGATAAACCGCGAAGCCACATGGCCGCCGTCGAAGATCCAGTTCACCGTGTCGCCGGCGAAGACGTTGGCGACTTTCTCCTCGTTGGGAAGAACGATGAGCGTCGATTGCAGCAGCCCGGCGCGAATCTGCGGCGGCGTATCCGCTTCCGACACCATGACCGTGCGCGGCGCGCTCGGTTGCAGGGGATGCGTTTCGGTTGAAGCATGAAGTTGACTCGCGGCCAGCATCATGCAAACGGAAAAAGAGACAAAAATGGTGGGGCGCATATTCTCAAGTCCTTTCTGCGGGTGGTTGTTGGGGTTATTCGGACTCGCCCTGGGCGAATCGTGTGATTCCCTCCGTGAGTCCGTACTTGGCGATGAGCCTGGACCGGCGCACGCGGTCTTTTGGCTTGGTTGAAAAGACTGCGTAGCTGCGGTTATCGAGATTGAGCTTCACGACCTTCGTCAATCCGTCGCGGCGCATGTAGAGACCTTCGCGATCCTGCAAGCTCTCGAACAAAGCAATCTGCTGCTCGTTCATCTTGAAGAGTTCAGCGTAGCGTTTCCTATTGAAGGTGGCGTCTTTCAAGAACAGAAACGACGTGCAGGAGTTCACGATGCTGTCGGCGTTCGTGCCCAAGTCCTCGGCAGACTGGCCGATCATCGTCACGCCGCCCAGGTTCTTGCGCACGGTCTTGATCGAAGCGAGCGCGCCTTCGAGCAACTGCCGGTTCTTCATCGAAGAGAAAATCTCTTCGATCAGGATGTGCTTGGGTACACCAAGATTGGCCGGGTTGTAGAGCACGTCATTGATCCGGCGCAAGAGCCACACCATCAGCGGTTCGATCAGGTCGGCGTACTGCTCGTTATTGACTCCCTGGAAGTCGAAGCATTGCAGTCGCGAAAGCGATAAGCTGTCTTCGACGTTGTCGAAGATAGCGGCATAGACGCCTTTGCCAACCCATTTCGAGAGATACCGGTCGAGCTTCTTGGGCAGGAAGAGATTCGAGAGGCGACGGTTCTCCGCGTCAAGAAGGTAAATGTCCCGCACCGCCTTGTGGATCACGTCATCGTCTTCTGGCTCCAGTTCAGCGCCGCCGTTCATCAGCAGGAGTTTGATGAACGAATAGAGAAACGTGATATTGCTCTCAGTCGGCTCCAACTGGAATGGATTGACGCGCGGCCCGTCTTTGCCGATGCGGTCCACGCGCCCGCCGTACAACTCGACGACACTCTCGTAGCTGCCGCCAATGTCGAAGATGTAAGTGAAACCGCCGTACTTCTGTTCATGGGCAATGGCCAGATTGCCGTGAACGCTTTTGCCGGTTCCGGTCGGTCCAAGGATCAGCATGACGCGCACGCCGTCCACATACACGTCCTGAAAGAATGGCGTCCGTGTGCGCGTCTCGAAGATGTTAAGGTACTCGTTATCGAGGTCTTCCGAATACGGATGACCGAGATGGGGCGCGAATACTGAGGACAGGCGCGCGTGGTGGTCCTCTGCCAGCCACATTGGAAAGACGTTGAACTTCCCGTTGCCGGGGAACATCGCATAAAAGGCGGAAAGATTTCCCAGTGTCTCTTCCATCACCTGCGCCCGCGCATCGACGAAGACACGATGCACGGCGGGCGCAATGCCGCGCAGCTCGTCCACGTTGCGCGTGGCCACAAGGAAGCGAAGCGAGAACTCGCCCTGTGCCTTCTTGTCGAGCGAGCGGATGACCTCGCCCAAGTCATCGACCTGCGTGTTCGCCGCCCGCGCTCCGGCCCCAGTTTCAAGTGACGCCGTATCGCGCCCGCTCATTACGCGCGTCAGTACGCCGACTTTGAAAAACGATATGAACTTCTCTTGGGCGTCGATCTCGCCTCTGGCTGCGGCGGTCGATTTGGGCCGCCAGGTTGTCAACAGAATGCTGTCGCAATCGAGCGCCATGAGTCCCGAGAACAGGCAGGGCCGCGACGCCTCGGGCGTAGTCTTCAGAGAAAACATCTGGACGTATCGGCGGCCAATCGTGAGATGGTCGCTATGCCATGAAACCGGGCTGTTCACGATCTGGCGGTCCACGCCGTCATCGGCGGTCAATGTGTAGGCTGCTGCCCATTCTTCAAGATTGAAAAGATAACTGAAAAACTGGAAGACGGCGTTCTTTTCGAGTAGCCGCAACCCAAGAGAGCTGCTGAGATGGCCTTCGAGTAGTGTGGCTGTTTTCTCAAGGTCGGCCAGCATCCGCGTTGTGTCGGTGTCGTGCTCCTTCGGCTTCCGCGTGAAGGCCGCGGCCTTCGGCGGCTCAAGCGTCAAACACCAATGCAAGTCGATTCGGCGGAAGCCCGCCGATTTGTCCAGAAAACTCAACCGGTCATCGACGAAAACCTGGGTGACTGAATTCGAGTAGGCGGCCTTTCTCGGCAGATCATAGCCGGACATGACGCGCGTGTATTGGTAAAGGCACGCGCCTTCCGGCAATCCCCGCAACGCGCCTTCAATCGAGCGCACCTGTGCTTCAAGCCCCTGATCGGTCACGCCTTCTTCATCGATACCGGCGAGCGAAAAGAGGCAACCGTAGCCTCCGCCCTTCAGCGCGAAGATCCGTTCGTTGACGAAACGTGCAATCGGAACGATGCTGCACGCGGCTCCGGCCTTGGCAAACCACGGCGTGTATCTCTGTTGCTCAGTGTTTACGCGGGTCATAATAAGACCTCTGGCTCAAACTCAAGCCCCAAAGTTCGAACATCTTCGGATGTTTGCGGACAACAAGCCACGCGCCGACGGCCAGCGACGGAAAAGCGATCAGCGCCACGACGCGGAACCCAACGAGGAAAACCGTTACGCAGACGAAGACAATCGCCATCCATGCGCTGAGGTCCAATCCGAGCTTGGCTCGTGGCCTATTGAGCGCCTGATTGATTGGTAACGGCTCTCCTCGCTTGGTCATGGCCGCCTCCTACTGCATCGTCTGCCCGGTGAGCGAGCCAATCCAACCAGCACCCCATCCGAGGACTCCAGCGCCGAAGAGCGCGCCGAAAAGTCCTGGAATGGCGTCCTGGAACCTGCCACTCATCATGCGGATTCCGGCGAAGATCAGTCCGCCGAAGCAGATGACCGCACCCGCATAGATGGCGAAGGTTTTGAAGGTGGTCATCAGCGTGGTCGCGCCGGAGAAGTCCATCGTTCCCTGGGCATGAGCCACGCCGACAAACGAGAGGGCACAAAGGGTTGGAGCCATCGTGCGGATGGCTGAGAGAAGTGTGGTTTGGAGGGTTTGTCCCGTCAGCCGGTTGGCGGACAGAATGAGCAGCCGATTACGAGCGGTATCGAATCGGAGGAGACGGCGGAATCGATTCACTTTGCACCTCCGCTGACTTGGCGTCAGCATTAGGGCAAAGTTATGGTGGTTTTGGGGCTGCGTCCAATGAATTCCAGGGAGACCGTTATTCCATTTGGGAATAACGACCGGGTTTTGTGGGGGAGAATTGGCCTAGAATTTGTAGTCGCGGATGGTTTCCGGTGCTCCGGCGCCACCCTTATATAAGGATGCCTCCACGGCTGGACGGACCGTGACGTAGCAGGTGAAGCTGGTTCCGTCCGTCAGCTCGATCTGGACGCTCGTTCCCTCCCCGACATCCCGATGAATGCGGAGCAGTTGAATCGTCTTGCCCGCCAGTTCTGGACAGTCGATGAAATCGGTTTTCATGTGTTCTCCCTCTACCTCCTTAAGAATCGTATCTCTTCCACCTCGATGCTGGACTATTCCGATGAATTTCCCGTCAACTGGAGCAGTTTTCGGTGGCGCACAGGGCGAGAGTGGGCATGGATGCAACTCCGACCAGGACATTATCACACTCATCGTGTGTAGACGCATAGTGGTCAGCCTCCGAGCATGGAGATGTGGCCCCTCGCTCCGTTAAGTCTCGATTTGGCGCAAGGTTGCGGCAACTGCGCGACGAGCGGGGCTATTCCCAGGAAGAACTGGCCGAGCGCGCCGGACTGCATCGGAACTACGTCGGCGGCGTTGAGCGCGGCGAGCGGAATGTGGCCCTGGAGAACATCGTCAAGCTGGCAAAAGCGCTTTCCGTCAAACCGGGCGACTTGTTTATGGATTTCTCTTGATCTGCCAAATACTCTATGACGACCTCTGCCGTCTTACGATGACGACTCCGCACCAATAGTGGCAATGAAGGGTTTTATTCATTACAAATCAGACGAATATCCCAGGTTTTATGTAAAATCCACGTCTCTAATATGCCGACTATGCGACTTCAGTAGAAATCTTCTTGAGTTGTTACTGTACTCTTCGACGTATCCGGCGGAAACAACACTCGCGGACGGATATCATTTCAATATGCGGTTCGTAAAATATACCCAGATGCAAAATAATCCATCAAGCATGACGATCCAACAGGGATCTGAGATTATTGTCAATTGTTTTGGCGACCTTTGCTGGCGGCAATAGCCAGATTGCACTGAGTTCATGAATTGCTCTTTCGACGTGCCACGGCATGACGGGTTGGTCATTGAGTTGAGCAAACGGTCCATCGGATTCGGTCAATATGCGTTCGGACGGTATGCGCTGGACTAGTTTTTTGCCGTTCTCACTCCCGAGCATTGCCGGACCTACGCTGAACCAGCAGCCAAGCTCTACCGCCCTGTCGAGGTCCCGAAGGCTTCCCGAAAACCAATGAAGAATCGGCGTTCCTGCGTCGCGAAACCGCTCCAAGCGGTCGAGGACTGCTCCGCTTGCGCGGCGGCTGTGAATCGACAGCACGCGTCCGCCAAGGGACTGGCATTTCTCTAAAACGTGCTCGAAGACATTGAGCTGGACCTGCCAATGTTTTCGGAATTCCGGAGCGCCGTCCAAACCAACTTCGCCGACATAGCGGGTCTCTGATATGAAGCGATCAAAGAGCTCCAGTTCGTTGGAGCGCTCATGGGCCAACTGGGGATGAAGGCCCAGGGCTGTCCGAATTCGTTTTGCGTCGGCGGCCAGAGCCGCCGTGTTCTTCCAGGCTGAGGGCGTCGTCGTGACGGAAAGGACATACATGTTCCGTCTCTTGCATTCATCACATACCGCAGCCGGGTTCGGAAAGAGATCGAGGTGGCAGTGAAAATCGATCACTTCACACCGTGCAGGTCGAAGAGGATGCCCAGCTCTTGCAGGCCTCGATCGACAGTGTTTTGGTACGCGCTGATGTCCCCGAGAAGCGCTGTGCTCAAGGCCGTCCCGATCCAACTGTCGAGGCCCATATCCTTCGATTCTGCAAGAGCCATCGCAACCGATCGCACATCGTCGAAACCCGCGTGATTGTCTTCATCGCGGCCGAGCTCGTTATAGACATAAACGGTTTTGTCGTCGTACCCCGCAGCGAGGAAAGACGCGCGCCGGACAAGACAAGGGACACAACGGCCGCAGTGTTTGTAACCGTACTTCTTGAATCGGCCACAGCTTGTTGTAGCGTGGGCATACTCGTGCGCGACATTCTGTTCCAGACACTCCCGAAGCATCTCGCCTTTCGTCTTGAATTGGTATGGGTTGACGATCCGAACGCGAATACCGGCCGCATCGAACAACCCCTGGAGAATCTGCAGAAACACTGGATGTGTAGTACGCGTGCTGAGGCTTCCGAGCCGAGCGCCGGTCAGCGGCGGGTTGATGGAAATGAACCCGTTTTCCGCCATGTAGAGAATGATCTCAGCGCCATCGCTATAAGCTTTCAGCGATGTGGCGGCGAGAATTCCCTCGGCAATGAAGATGAGCGACCGGGCCCTCTGCGATGGCGGATTCTCAGGGTTTGGGATTTCGGTATTGTGATTCAACTGCAAATGCCGTAGCCCGCCGCCAAGCAGATGTGCGAAAGCCCTCTGATTTTCGGCATCTCCGCGGACGGTCTGACTCACCGCAAGCGGCCGAACTTGGTTAGCGGTAAGATCGACGGCACCTATAAAACTGTCTAAACCACCCGACAGAAGCAGTACGCAAGCTTCCCCCGTGTAAACCGGATCTTTGGGTGGCTCGGGACAAAACCCGCCGCCGATGAAGCTAATGTCCCACAAATCCGTCGTGAGAAAGCCGAGCAACCGAGCGATGAGCTGTCGTTGGCTATTCCAGAATTCGGGGTCCATCACGGAAACAGTCAGTTCAAACTGACGCGTCCAGCCGTCGGGGCTTTCATCGCGCGCTCCCGCGAGGTCGGCGGAAGTCACAGACAAAGCCAGCGAAAGAAAATCCCAGGCCCTGTGCGCGGGCAACATGTGCTGCTTGCGAATTGCCTCGGCGATTGCCGCGCCGGCGCTGCCGCGCGTCTGCCGATCGGCATATCCATACAGGATTACGCCTAATCCATTGTTCTCGGTGAACGAATGATCCTTCAATGCACAAACGAGCTTCATACCATGTAGCCTTCAAAAACCGCGAACGCGTCTAGAAGAGCCGCGCACACGACTTGGTTGACGCTTCCTTTAGTGATGCGAGTCCCCGCTGTCTTGAGTTTCCTGAATGCAGATGCGACCGTTTCTTTGACGTAATCCTTGACCTCTTTCAGGCGCGCCAGCCCCGCAGCAGCCGTCGGTGCTTTGTCCTGAATGGTCTTTCCCAGATCGAGCTGCACACGGCGGAATACGTCGATCGCGACGAACCTTTCCGTAACCAGTTCACGCTGCTCTTCGCTGAGACTCAGGAGGTCCGCATCGGGGAATTGCGTCAGAAGCTCTGAAAGAGCATCTTTTGCCGACGCACGCTCGGCCTCTGCGTCTTGTGTTCCGTCAGCGGGACGAACCGCTTCGACAACTGCATCCACCACTTCCCGTGCCGACCGCCCAGCAAGCAGTACGGGATCAAGCTGGCTGCCGGGCACTGCTGGGTGGCCCGCTGCAAAGTTTGATAATGCCCCATAAATGGCATTCGCGGTCGAAGCTGTACCACCAAAGCGGGCGACAGCACGCGATCCTCCGCCGTAGCCACTGCGAAAGTATTGTCCGATACCGCGTCGCATTGCGGCCGTGTCGCCCGTGTGCGCAAAATTTCCTAGGTTGCGGCGAGCGCTGTTGAAGCGGCGCGGCGGTGCTACCGGAGCGATGAGCGGAACTGACGGTAACGGCACAGTCACGCTTTTGCTCTGATCCAGATCCGACGTACCCGATTCCTCTCCCGCACCTGCAGAAATGTTCACGCCTTCCTCTTCCAGAGGTGGTGTAGGCGGTGGTGGAGCCGCCGCTGGTACCCACGGCGGCACCATTGGTACGCCGGATCCCGGCCCCTTACTGGATGCTGACGTTCCCATTTTCCCTCTCTCGTTTTATCGCGGTCTTCACAGGCTTCGAGACTCCAGCCGCATTTTCCCATTTTTCAAATACGCTGGTCACCCAAGGCTGGTCGGCGATTTTAGGCACAATATTCGGCTTGATCTGAGTGGCGGGACGTTCAGCCAGAAAAGCCGCTAGCCGCGATCCTTGCGGCGGGTCTGCTTGCGCAGTCACCACGCACGCCTCTAAGATTGGCGGCACTCCCCATTCCTGCTCTTCGCGCGCGCGGTCGAGAAGACGATCCATAATGATCGTAATCTCTGCCCGCGAGACTTTCGAGATGCGGCCAGAAACACTTGCCGCCATGTCGGGCTGCTGGAGAAGAGCCGTAAGTAACTCGGCCGCCTCCGACGATAGGCGATCCGACGGCGTAATAAGAGGAGTATGTTCCCGGCTCACGTATAGCACGCCGCGCAAATCGCGGTCTGCGAGCCGGGGCGTGAGCATCAGCCACTCCGGAATAAAGTCGTCATCCCAGGGAGGATCGAGCTTCAGCGCCTGGCCGCTGTTCGCGCTATCTTCCCATGCGGACAAGAACGCAGGCTTGCCTTCCGCGTTTTCGGTGACCGCCTTCGCCAGAGAGTTGTAGGCCTTTGCATTTGCTAGGCGTTCGAAAAGCAGCATCTTTGCCAGAACCGCTTCATCGACGCCTACACCATGAGCTTTCGCGATGGCCATCCTTATCGACACTGCATTGAGGAACCGCTTGATGAGCCGAGGGTTTCCGCCGATTCCCGACGCCGTTGCCATAAACGGCGCAAGCCGGTCGGCCGTATCGAATTGCCCGATAAGAGCGGCGTCGAACGTATCGTACAGAGTCTGCACGAACGCGCGGTCTACCCGTTTCCCCTGCCAGGTCTGCCCCAACTGGCGGCAAATTCCGGCCCGGACTATTTCCTTGGCGTCTGGAGGCAAATGGCTGCTCTCAACGAAAAGCAGCATCATGTAAGCGCGAACTTCCTGAGTTCCAAGCGGCGGCACGCGGATCGGAAGGTTGATGAGCTTGTCGAAATAGTTGGTGACCAGATCGTCATCCACACCTCTGAAATGTTGGCGAACGGCGTGTTTGATCATAGCGTCGTCAGCGGCAATTACGAATGCCGTGTTCTTCAGAAACAAAAACAGCCGAATCGCTTCGAGCGTTGATATCGTGGTTTCCGGTAAGCACCGGTCGAGATCGTCGATTAGAACGACGAGCGTCACGCCCATCGCTTCGAGCGCTTCCTCGAAGGAATCGCGAAGCGCCTGAATTTCTCTGGGAGGTGTGGATTTCTTCTTTTCCTTAAGTAACCCCGACGCTTCCTTTACGGCCTCGTTGCCAGCCTTGGCCATTGACTCTATATCCTTGTCCGAAGCATGGCCGCCCATCAGATTCTGGCCAGCGTTCCACAACTCGCCAATCAATCCAATTGGGGGAATTCCCGCGTGCAAGGCAACGGCCGATCCGGCGACTAGCTTAGCGAGGCGAAACCAGTGGATGCGTTCGACAAAGTCCTTAGCCTTTTCGACGCCCTTCTTCCTTTTCTCTGCTTCGTGTGTGAGAGTATTGCCAATGACTTCCATCAGGGCCGCGCGCGCGTCGTCATACCCTTGGTAAAGCCACGCGTTGAATTCGACGAAAACGAAATCGGACCCTTGACTCCTCGCCCTCTCTTCGAGTGATTTTCGGGTCAGCTTAATCATGGTGGACTTGCCGACGCCCCAGGCCCCCGATATGCCAATGGAGATTGGTCGGCCTGCGGCCTGCACGATAATCTCGGCCACTGTGTCCGCGACTCCGGCGAAATTCAGGAAATCAAGATCCGTCTCGTTATCCGGCCACATTTCTGATGTCCCCCTATTCGTTCCAAGATTCGGCCGCCAGCGGCAATTCATTGAGTTCGGCCCGCGCTTCGCGCCACGCAGGACAATGCCTGCTGAGGATGCTCAGAAATTTTTCGCTGTGCGTCGGCTCAATCAAATGGACCATTTCGTGAACAATCACGTATTCGAGTAAATCCTTCGGCTTCGTCACGAGTTGCGTGTTGAGCCGAATGTGCCCGGCTTGATGGTTACAGCTTCCCCACTTTGTTTTCATCCTTTGCAGGAAATACTGCTCCACATGAACCTTAAGCCTTTTCTCCCATTTCTGAATCAGCGTTGGCACGACCTGGTGCAGGAGCGTTTTGTGCCACTCGTGCATAACTTCAGAGCGTTTCTGCGCGGTGCTGCCTGGCCGGACTGTCAAGACGATACGCTTATGGTCAAGCGAAACGAAGGGTTTAGTATCCCGATATTTAATGCTCAGAAGGTGGCGGCGGCCCCATAAATAGTGGCTTTCCCGTTCAATATGCTCGCGCGGGGCTTCACGCTCTTGTTTCTGGAGCTTCGATTGCTTATCACGTATCCAACCCAATCTGGAAATTGCATAAGCGCGCACAACTTCCAGGCGCGTCGAATCGGGGGCCACAAGGGTTACCCTTCCGTCCGGCGGATGCACTGATAGATGCACGTTCTTGACAGCCTTTCGGCTTACCAGAATGGACACATCGCCGATTTGTATTGCCTCACTCATAGGTATCCAGGCTGGTTTTTGATGATCTCGAAGATGGCCTGTGTGGCTTGCCGGTCACGTGACATGACCGGGAAGAGAGCGTTGAGAACCTGTTTCTCTCGTGTGTCGTCGCCTCTCCACCCAGCCGGCGCGTGTTCACGCATGGTACGGTCAAGTTCAAGAGCGAGTATTGCTTTGCCGTCATCATCAGCCGGGCATTGGAATGTCGTTGCCGGAATGTCAGATAGATTGTTGAATAACACGATGGCAGCCGGAACTCCATTAAGCATCGTCGGGTGCTTGCCGCCGCCCTTCTGAGCAATCTGCTTCACCAAAGCTTCTGCGCGTTTCAAAAACTCCTCGTATGCTGCGGCATCCACGCGGCTTTGCTTGATGAGATCATCTAGCAGCTTGGACATCTCGGCGTAAAACCGCGGATCAGTGAGCTGATTCCGAATGATGGTCTTACGCACGTTGTTGATGATTGCCTCAGCTACAGAGTTCCGCGAGAGCTTGCCCTTTTCATTCAGCTTCCGCGCAATCGCGTCATGTATGCCAGTTTCGACAATCATTTCGGTCAGTGACAAGGAATTGAGATTGCCAAGGTCGGCGGCAGGATCTGCTTGAACATACGTGTTGAGCAAATGCCGCATATCCGCCTCGTAAGGCTTGATGTCCAACTCTTCCCCTGAATGCTTCTTGATCGCTGCGCGCGTTTCGTTGAAAAACTCGATTTCTTTCTCCAAGGCCGCGATTTCAGCGGCGGAGTATCCCGCCTCACTCAGGTTTTGCGCAATATCGGCATAGGAGCGCACGAACTTTGCCACGGCTTTATAGAACGATACGCGCAGCGGCTCTGTCTCGCTAAGCGCATTCGGATTGCTTGCGTCCCCGCAGAAGTAATGGAGATACTGCTCCATCTCACGCGGCGGAGGAACTGGGGCGCACAGATACCGTAAAGCCTCACGCGCCAAATCAAGCTGCTTTTTGCCTTCGACCAGCCAATCCTTGAGATTGACATTATTGTCTCCCCCACCGCCCTCATCGATGTCGAGTTCATCGGAACTGTATACGGCAATGGCCTCTTCTACATCTCCGTACAGCTTCTTGAAGTCAACGATATAGCCGTAATCCTTATCTTCACCGTCGAGCCTGTTTGTCTGACAAATGGCCTGGAAGAGATTGTGATCATGCAATTCGTTGTCGAGGTATATATAGGTACAGCTCGGCGCGTCGAAACCTGTCAACAGCTTGCTGACCACGATCAGTAGCTTTAGATTCGCGGGTTCCTCGATGAACAGCCGCTTGGCCTCGTCTTCATAGGCCTTTGTTGTCTGGCTGCTTTTGAGGACGTGCTGCGTGTACGTATCGAACTTGTAACGTTCATCGCTGTTTGAAGGTTCCCGCGAAATCGCGTTGTGGTTTGGCTCGTAGGAGGTGATAACGCCGCAATACTTGCCGAAGGAGGTGTTCTGGAAGAACCGGAAATAATGGCAGGCATCGTAGATGCTGGCCGCCACAAGGATGGCGGTTCCACGATCATTATTCAGACGCGGCTTCAGACTGAAATCCTCGATTATGCTGGCGATAATGCGCTGTTTCCGTTCGCCCGCGCTCATCAACTCTTCCATGCTCGCCCAACGCTTTCGGATAACGGCGCGCTGGAAATTGTTTAGTCCCTTGGTCTTTTGCTCAAACCAAGCGTCGATTGCCGCCTTCGACGTGATGCGCTGCGGAACATCGCGGGCTTCGTATTTCAGGTCGAGGATAACCTTGTCTGCAACCGCTTCGTGGAACTTGTAGGTGTGGATGTAGGTGCCGAACACATCCCGCGTCATTTGCTTGTCTTTGCGCAGCAGTGGCGTTCCAGTGAACCCGATGAAGATTGCATGCGCCAGCCACCGCTTCATCTGCTCGTTCATGTCGCCGCCCTGAGTACGGTGACATTCGTCAACGAAAACGTAGAACCGGCCATGAACCGGCGGTGGCTCGCCCTTCATATCAGACGGATCAAATTTATGGATCAAAGCGCAGAGCAGCCGAGGCGTGGTCGCGCCGATCTTGGCGACGAATTCCGCCCGCGTCGTGATGCGAGGCGAGGTCGAATTCTCACCGATCACCCCGGCGTTCTTCATCACCCCTTCAATCTGCTTGTCCAGTTCATCGCGATCCGTGACCACCAGAATGCGGGCCTCTGGATCGTTCTCCATGATCCACTTGGCCAGCAAAACCATCAGGATGCTTTTGCCGCTGCCCTGTGTGTGCCAGATGACGCCGCCCTCGCGTTTGCGAATGCGTTCTTGCGCTGCTTTCAATCCGGCATATTGATGCGGGCGGGGAACTTTCTTTCTGCCGTTATCGAAGATGATGCAGTTCCGTATCAGGTCGAGCAGGCGCGTCTTGTCGCACATCTCGGCCAGAGGCCTGTCGAGCAACGCGCCGGGCGTCAGATTGCTGGTGTCGGCAGGTTTCCACTCGACGAAGAACTCTTCTTGCGTTGTCACCGTACCGTAGCGCAATCCCTGGGAATCGCTACCCGCAAAGACGAACTGTACCGTGGCAAAGAAGTCCTTATTGAAGATCTCTTCCTGGTTCGTGATGAGCTGACGCACGCCGTCGCCCACTTCCACGGAACTGCGTTTCAGTTCGATCACGCCAACCACTATGCCGTTGATATAGAGAACCAGATCGGGGCGGCGCTCATAGCCGCCGCGCAACGTCACCTCTTCAGCAAGCGCGAAGTCGTTCTTCTCCGGATGCTCCCAATCGATCAGATGCACGGTATCATGCGGCTGCCCGGCGGCAATCTGGACTGGAACGCCGTACCGCAGCAACTGATAGGTGCGCAGGTTGGCCTGGTAAAGGCTGATGCCGGTAGTGTCGGCGGCGGCCAGCAATTTTTGTAGTGCGGCGGAGATATGCGCGTCGGAGTAGCCGCGATCCTTCAGGCTCGCCGTCAGCAGTTCTGATTCGATGCAGCGGTTGTGTGCCCGCTTATGCCAGTCGCCCAGGTTGCGATAGCCGAGTGAACCCAGACGCGTGTTGTCGGTAAACAACTTGACCACGCGGTTTTGCGTACGCCGTTCAGAGCGCGGCTGTTCAGGCATGGATTGCCTCCGAAATGACCAGCCGTGTCTTGCCAGTCAAAAGTTCTTGCATCATGGCTTGTTTGAGGTCTTGGGTTTTTACAAGGCGATTTTCGAGGGATTCGAGTTCGGCGTTCATATCCGTCAGCACTGCGGCAATGGCAGTTTGTTCTGCCAGCGAGGATGGGATCATCATTTTGAAGTCTAAGAACGTCGGGAGGCGAAGTGAATCGACCGTAGCCTTGACCGTATTCTGCATTGCCCATGCGCCGAAGTTTCTCGACATATAGTAGTGGATGAACCTGGCAGAAATGTCTGCATCAAAGTCTGTGATGGCATAAACGCGCTGATGCAGGTCAAAGCGTCCATCTACGTAGTGGAATATGCTTCCGATTCTCCCCTCGCCGGGAACAAGAATAGCTTCGCAGTCGTAGGAATAACTATTAATTCGTTCAACCACGTCAGAGCGCACGAAAAAAGGATACTGGCCATCTTCGACTTTGTCTTCATTGTTTCGGCTGCCTGTCTTTATGTGCGCAATGTCCCCAAGTTTCTTCACTCCCCATTCGGCGGTGAAACCAGGCAGACGGGTTTTACCTGTGAGGAGTTGTTGCATCACGGACTGTTTGAGGTCGCGCTTCTTGGCAATGAGGCGCTCTAGCCCTTCCAGCAATGCATCCACATCGCGCAGCACCTTGCCAATCTCGACCTGTTCGGGATGAGGTGGCAACGCAACAGAAAAATCCGCAAGCTCTTTGCGATTGATTTTTGGCATTCCGCTGCGGACTGAAACGGATTCAGCGTACTTTGAAAAACGGTGGCCGAGCACGATAGCCAAGAGGAATTCTGGTGACACGTCACTGGCGGGCTTCAGTGGGTACATGTCCGCACTACAAAGACCAGCGAAGTCGGCAAGGATGGCCTTGCGTAAATATGGTCGGATCTTGCTATACACAATGTCGCCGGAATCAAAAAAATACTTGCCACTTATCGCATGTTGCTCTTCTGCTGTTTCCTTAGATAGCAACCTTCCAGTCGAACTCTCAATATGGTCGGGCGCTACCAAAATCATCGACCTATAGGGTTCGACCTTCGGGTCCACCTGTCCATTTGCTATGTGTGCCGCCTTGAGGAATGGCTGGACCTCCCAATCCTCTGGAATGACACCAACCTCAGTCTGTTTGTATCCTGGCGTCAATTCCATACCGCCCCCATTTCGCGGAGGTGATCCGCGACGCGGTTGCTCAGCTTGATGACCTCAACATCTAGCTTCGGCAGCGGCGTCTGGTATCGCTCTGCGAGCTGACGGATGCGCCCGGTCAGATTCTGCGAGACGTGGTCCAGTTCGCTGCGCAGACAGGCGGCAAGGTGAGCGAGCCATTTGTCATCGACAACCAGCGTCTTGACCTCGTCCTCTGTCAGCTTGGGGTATTTGGCGTCGAGCTTTTCCTCCAGACCGTCTTCAGCGGTTTTGAGGCTGGCTTTGATCTTGTCCTTTTTGTCGAGCAAAGCGGCGTATTCCACTAGCGCCGCGCGCTCATCGGCGTAATCCGGATCTTTACCGATCTCCTTCAAGCGTGCCTTTACGGCTTTCGCCGTGATCTTCTGCTTGTCGCCTTCACCTTCGATCACCTCATTGAGCAGTCCCTCTTCGCCGCTCTGCTCTTCACGTTTATCGTCAAGCTGCTGGTCGATGTCAGCGAGATCGGCCTGCAATTTCGCGATGCTGTCACGCTCGGTGGTGAAATAGCGGTCAATGAGAATCGATGCTGGAACAAGATCGGACTTGAAGCGGCGCTTGCCACGTTTGAAGTCGTGCTTCTCCGGCCAAACGAGCTTGTTTTCCTTGTTCTTGACCTGGACAATTTCACGCGGCTGCGCGCCCTGCTTCCACCCGTCGGCGGCGATCAGGTAGCAATCATCCTGCATGGTCTCGGCCCAATAGAGCATCAGGTGCTGATAAAGGTCGTAACCGTCGAGCAACGGCGCCGCGTTGAACGTCGCCAGAAGATCCTCGGCAATCGTCTCGATCAGTTTCCTGGGATGGCTGTCCTTCTTGAATCCCTTGAGGCGCGGCGTGTTCGTAGTCTTCCACGCATCGAAAAGCCGGTTGGCCTTTTTTTGAAAGGCCGTGAACTCGGCATGGCCGAAGATCGTGGATTTGATTCCAGCCATCGGCACACGCAGTTGGCAGTAGCCGGGCCGGCCCGCCGACTCAAAGAGTGCGCTGCGAACATTGGGAAGGATCTTCCAGTAGAATTTCAGGCGGACGGGGTCATCAATGTCCCGCTCCGGAACTCCGCCGCGCAGATGGGCATCAATATCCTGCAAGTCCTCCGGCTCCGTGCTGTCGATATAGCGCGGGAGATTGAGGTTGTAGTCATTCTTGGGATCGGCGATTTCCTCGACCGGCACCATGCGCGCATAACGCGGATCACTTTCATCCTGGCGCGTGAATGTATCCACGATGCGGTGAATATCCTGCTCGCGAAGCCGGTTCTTCGATCCATCTTTCATGAACCCCTTGGAGGCGTCGATCATGAAGATGCCCTTGCGGACGGTTGCATTCTCTTTGTCGAGCACGAGAATGCAGGCCGGAATGCCGGTACCGTAAAACAGATTTGCCGGAAGGCCGATGATGGCCTTGAGATAACCCGAGAGGATGAGTTGCTGTCGAATCACGCCCTCGGCATTGCCGCGAAAGAGAACGCCGTGCGGCAGAATGCACGCCGCTTTGCCGCTGCTCTTCATGGAGCGGACGATGTGCAGCAGATAAGCGTAATCGCCCTGCTTCTTCGGCGGTGCGCCCCAAGTGAAACGCTGGAAATGGTCCTTCTCTGGAATGATGCCTGTAGACCAGGTCTTGTCAGAGAATGGCGGATTGGCGACCACGTAGTCGTACGTGCGCAGCTTTTCCCCGTTTTTGAATTTGGGATCGGACAGGGTATTTCCAGACTGGATATTCGCCGTCGGGAAATCATGAAGGATCGTGTTCATGCGGGCGAGACCGGCGGTCGTAACATCCTTCTCTTGCCCTTCGAGCGTAATGTGCTTTCCGGCTTCCGCCGCGACTTTCAACAGCAATGAGCCGGAACCGCAAGTGGGGTCATACGCCGTCGTTGCAGCCTTGGTGTTTGCGGCTGAAATCCCAATCACCTTCGCCATGATGCGGCTCACTTCGGCCGGCGTGTAAAACTGGCCTTTGCTTTTGCCGCTCTCCGTTGCGAAGTGCCGCATCAGGAATTCATAGGCGTCGCCGAGAATGTCGTCATTCTCGGCGCGGTTCTTCGAGAAGTCCAATTCCGGCTTCTGGAAGATGGCAATCAGGTTGGAAAGCCGCTCGACCTTCGCCGCCCCCTCACCGAGCTTGTTGGGATCGTTGAAGTCGGGGAAATCACTACGCGCCAGTCGTGAATTCGCATCGATGAGCGGCTGAATCACCTTCGTGTTGATTTTGCCGCCGATGTCGCTATTGTTCTTGAGCGCGACCATGTCTTTGAAACTCGCGCCCTTGGGGATGGTGACCGGCGGAGCGAAGTCGTCCGAATCCCCGTATTTGTCGGAGATGTATTTGATAAACAGCATGAACAGGACGTAGTCCTTGTACTGGCTGGCATCCATGCCGCCGCGCAGCTCGTCGCACGAGGCCCAGAGAGAGGAATAAAGATCGGACTTTTTGATTGCCATTGACTAGCTACCTTGCTTGAACAACCCAACGAGGCTTATTCACGTTCACTTCTGGTTTATCTCCTGCTCCAATGCGGCGAGAACTTCAATGATTTCGCCAAATGGTGGCGGCTGCCCGAAGATCATCACGCTCATACTGCGGTAGTCCCTCTCCAACGCCGCGCGTCGCTCATCGGGCGGGACGAGCCGAAGGCTTCCAATTCGCGCCAGATCGTACCTGGCCCAGCCGGACGGATAGAAGGTCTCCTTATGGAGTACGACCTGATCCAAGAGGGCAAGGTCCGCCAGAGCTTCGGCGCGGACGGGGCTTTGTGCCAGCATTGCGAGATCGTAATAGTGCCGCGAATAGCGGTCTGGGAGCGCCTTCGCTGCCGGTCGATGAAACTCGGCATGGAGAATGGTCGCCTTTTCCCAAAAGGTGCGCTTCGCCAGAAGCGAAGTCACGGCCACGTCGGGTTCGTCGAACATGGAAGGGAACTCTTCCGCTGCAAAGGCGCGCACTGTAAAGCGGTCGCGCGGCACAAATTCAGCATGGGTGCCGAGTTCCAGAATGACCTGGGGCTTGATGTAGTCGAGCATCGGCGCGGCCGACGGATACTGAAAGCGGACTATATTCCTGTCCTGCTCGCTAACGGCCAGTGTCCAATCTTCTCCATTGCCGAGAATCTCTTCGCAGCGGACCCGAAGAACTTCGAGAAATTCACTGCCGATGTACTGCTGGCAGGCGGTCATCATTTCCGCCAGAATAGCGGCGCGCTTGGTTTTCGACAGTCCTTTCCGACGCGGATCGCGGTCGCCCGTGAAGCCAAGGGCGACGTAATCCACGGCCAGATCGATGTCTTCCGAAAAGCGGTTGATTGCGTGATTGATTTTCGACAACGATGTGCCGCCCTTGAAAAGCAGGCGGTCTCTCAGGGTATCAATCGTGAACAACTGTTTCAGCGTCCAGCAGACCCAGAAGTCCTTTTCAACGACAGCTTCGGAAAGGTCCCGTCTCTCCGCCGTTTCTGCGAACAAGTCCGCGCGGTCGCGTTTCGTCATTCGTGCAACTTTGTTCACGCGGTCTCCTCTGCAATCCGGCTCGCAACTTCGTAAATCCAATCCACGCCGAATCGGGCATCCCGGACGAATTTCTTCCTCTCGGACGGCGTGAGCGCCGCCCGCAGCACTTCCATCTCGTGCGTCCCAACGTTTTCTTTGCCCAGATGACGCAATGCCTGGACGACGAGAGCGTTCTTCCCCTCAAGCCCGGCGAGCACCTTTGGACGAGCGTGTTTGAATACAATGCTACGCCGCCCAATCGGTACTTCATTGTTCGGCCCATCAGTCAGGTAGATGATTTTCGACGGCACCTGCGTCGAAAGCCCCAGCAGGTTTGCCGCCCATGCTCCATCCGGCACGATCTTCCAACGCTGCCGCCGCGCAATTGCGCGCGCGGCTTCGTCGATGTCAGGGCTGAGCGTTCCGCCAAGGGCGGGATTGACGCGCGGCATGTCATAGAGACCTCGGCGGATGCGACGTATCGTGTCCTTGTGCGCCAGTTCCGCCAGCGTCACGTCGATAGTCGTTCGGCTCGCAATGTCAAGGAAGTCCTTCGCCGAGAAGGCTTTTCCCTCGCCAAGTCGTTCAATCCGTCCAACTATCTGATCCCGCATGGATTCCATGCGACACCTCTCTTCTCTGTTAAGAAAAACTATACCTCTTTTTCTTAACGACGCCAAGACTGTTTTTCATCCTGAACCAACGCCGGCACCCCCCTTCAGCTTTTCCTTCCTGCGGCCCGCACTCCACACTTTTAACGACTTTCGAATCGGTATTCCTCATGAGTTTTTCTGCGATTGGTTTGGCGGTCTGTGCTGCGATAGACGCAAGGGAAACCAAAGCGCAATAATAACTTGCAACCGGATTTTGTGAATTTCTTTGGCCGTATCGACGGTGCTGCTGCCCCCGCAACAGCGTCCGTTCAAAATCTGGCTGTATGCCGTGAAAAAGAGGAAACGATGCCGATCCCTGACTACCAGACCCTAATGCTGCCATTGCTTAAACTGGCCGGTGACGGCACGGTGCATTCCAAGCGTGATATTGTGCCTGAACTCACCTCGCAGTTTGGCCTCACCGAGGAGGAGCAGAAGGAACTGCTTCCAAGCGGCAAGCAGGAGGTTTTTGACAATCGTGTCGGCTGGGCGCGGACCTACCTGAAGAAGGCTCTCCTCATCGACTACGTTCAACGCGGCCAATTCAGAATCACCGAGCGGGGCAAGCAGGTTTTGGCAGAGATGCCGACCAGGATTGATAACGCCTTCCTGTGCCGCTTCTCCGAGTTCGTGGAGTTCAAGAGGCGCTCTCAACCGGCAGAGACCGAGAAGAGCAACCCTGTTGTAGCGACGGCGGAGACGGATACGCCGGATGACCTCATGGCAACCGGGTATCTGAATCGCCGGAGTCAGATTGAGGAGGATGCACTGGAACGGGTCAAGTCCTGCTCACCGGAGTTCTTTGAGCGCCTTGTGGTCAAGCTGATAACGGCCATGGGATACGGTGGCTCTTTGGCCGACGCAGGAAGAGCGATTGGCAAGTCCGGTGATGGTGGCATTGACGGCGTAATCAAAGAGGACAGGCTCGGGCTCGAACAGATTTACATTCAGGCCAAGCGTTGGGACAACACCAGCGTTGGCCGCCCTGAAATCCAGAAGTTCGTTGGAGCCCTGCACGGCAAAAGAGCGAGGAAGGGGATATTCCTGACGACCTCGACGTTCACCAAAGACGCTCACGAATATGCCACCGGTCTTGACATCAAGGTCATCCTCATCGATGGCCCTGAACTCGCCAAGTTCATGTTCGACTTTGAGGTCGGCATCTCCACCGAGAGCACGTACGTGGTCAAGCGCATCGACAATGATTTTTTTGAGGATGATGCTGGCAACTAGCCCCGGTGCCAAAGTCTTGAAGGGAACGCCCGTGAAAGGCTCAGACTACTACGTTTACCGTGTACGCGCTGTCATCGGAATCGCATTGCTGGCCATCGCTGCGGCTGCGCCTGGACAATCACCAAATCCGACGGCAAAGAGCAACCAGTCAATTGTTAAGAGGCTCATGCCAAACGGCGGAGTTCATCCGCTGCTGCTGCCTTCACTTGAGCAGAGGCGCCACGTTGTCTGGCAATTGCAGCGGATGCAGAATGATGCAAGCCACCCGGATGCACAGCAGGTAGCGTTTTTGTTAGCGGTGCTTGACGTGAACTACGCGCGGAACCGCGATTATCTGGTTTGGGTCTTAAAAGGCTGCAACGTTCCAGAGGTCACCCATGGTTGCGATGATATGACTGGGGAGTTTCTTGCGTACCTTTACGAGCACGGCCACTCCGAGGTGCTCACGCCGCTAATGAAATACGGGAATAGCTACAACGCCGCTGGATCGGAATTTGTGGGTACTTTCCTTTCCGAGACGGTCGCGAAATCGCCGGACAACTTCCTCAACGCCGTTCGCTCATTTCCTGCTTCTACCCAGAAGAAGATCTGTTACTTTGCAGGATTGGCTGACGGCGGTGGAATGGCACCAACCAACCTTCGCCTCGCTTGGAAGGCTTTAACAGCTAGACCTGACGATGTGGCAGTGCGTTGTCTTCGGGAGATTGAGAATGCGAACAAGTCGAAGTAGATGGTGGTACGTCATCCTCCTTGTGCTTATTGCTTCCTGGCTCGGATTGGAAGTCAGCCAATGGCTCTTTCGTACTCGGGCAGAGCGACTGCTTGCAGACATTAAATCACTTCAGGTGAATCATAGCTCTTGGTCTGACGCGCAAACGCTCATGTTTCGGTGGGGGAAATGGGGAGGTTGGTATGGGAGTTGTACCCCCGAGGATTGTCGATACAGCATTACAGTCCGTCACTTTTCACTCATTTATCCGGGATTTGTCTTCGAAGAAGGGCCGCACCTCGGTGCAAGGATATTGGAATCGCTTGGGCTTCGCAGTGCTGGAGTGTCAGCGACATTTCATGTTGTTCACGGCATCGTGACAGAAAAAGGATTCGGAATGTCTGCGGCACTTCCTGTCAGCAACTGGATTACGCCGAATGGTGGCTTCTGGTTAAAGGATGAGATTGGAAGTACCTATTGGCCGAGCATTGATGTTGCTTCTTTCGAGGGCGCTAAGCTCAGGGGTGCAACTCCATTCACTATCGGGAGAAATCCATACCGTGGTTTTGTACAACGGCGAATTCTTCTGGAAGCAAGCTTCACCCCGGAGGAAGCGCCGACAGAGCAAGCTGCTCTCATGGATTTTCACTTCGACTGCATTACACGTTGGAAAGGATGTACGAATAGAGCGCAAATTCTGCCTCAAGCGGAGTCAGAATTCGAGGCAAGCAACCAGGAAGCACTTTTGGATATAGCCAAGGAAACGTCGGCCACCGCAGAACCGTGCCGGAACGCGCCTAGAGAAATGGGCCAGAGCGCGATTGACGTCCTCCGCGTAGAAGCACTCTCGACACAGCCGACAGATGGGACTTATTCAGATGAGGGCTACGGCCAAGGCGAATTCGACACGGTCAAACTACTCGAAGTATTGAAGAGCCCAATTCATTGGAAATCCGGCCATGTTTTCCGAGTCCATCCCTTTCCCGGCAAACGCACGGCGCAAGAGAATTTCTCCCCTGAACACCTTGCTGTGGGCAACACCTACATTCTTTTGTACACGTATTTTCTCGACAAAGAACCGAAAAGTGAGCACGATCTGATTGGATTGACCCGCTGTGGAGTGTTCGAAGACACGCCAGCGATACGAGGACAACTTCTCGATGGCGCTGGTAGTGCTCAGCATTCAAACTGACCATCGACCCATGCTGTAGACTCGGTGGTGAAATTGTTGCAGGAATGTCGCGACTCGGCTTCTCCCCGGAGAACCCACATCGGGCGGATAATAGATGTTCAACATGACTCTTCTGCTGAACATAGACGAAATTGATTTGGAATGCTCACGGAGACGATTGTCCCATGCCCATTGAGGAAGGAAAGTGCTATGTCACACCACGCGACAAGTCCGGCAACAGGCTGCGGATTGAAGTAAGCGAGAGCGATTACAAAAAGCTAAATCGCGGACGTGGATGGGAAGCGGAAATGACCGAGATTCACACGGGTCGGAAATACAGCCTCTACGCCGCATCGTGCGGACACCGAGATTGCTTCTGTGATGCAATTGCCGTTGAGATAGGCTCGAATGAAGTAAATTTGCCACCAGTTCCAGGTTTGGTGCCAATGGCCGTAGTTCTTGCTGGAGATGAAGATAAAGACGCGATTGGAAACGCCGCGAAGGAAGCCATCTCGTATTGCACTTCATTTGGCTGGTGCGAAGCTGCATTGGAATCGTATTTTGGAGGCGGAGTTGCGGGTATCTTCGCTGTTTTTCTCCTGCACATTGTTCCAGCGCGAGAGGAAATTGGCGATTGGATGTGGGTGGTCGTGGGCGACATCCCGTCCGCTTATCTTCCGGTGGATGATGCTGGGTCTGCTGCGGGCGTTTTCGAAGAATACATGGATGGAATGTCGCGATGGATCGAATTCGCCAGACAAGGCAAACAGGGAAGCGCGGACGACGGAGTGCCTCCTGTAGATATAGAGGCAACCCCTGAGTCGGCGGAACTCCTGCGCCAAAGGCTTGAGTCTCTGCGCCAGATTATCGCACCTTTGTTTAAACCGTCTTGACCGCACCTGCCGGGAATAGGACACTCAACCTACAATTACGGTCGGCTGACCGACAACATTGAAATACCGCCGCGTGGAGGGCCGAAAGGGTGCATGAATAACGACGAGTTGAAAAGTTGGTTCTTGGCGTTGTCGGACTCCGACAAGCAGATATTTCTCTGCTTCGTTTCAAATCAGCTCACGGTTCATGGTAGGGCATTTGGCCTCGACCTAACGGGGACAGAACAAATCAAAGCCTTCCAAGGTCTAAACGAAATCCAACACCAAATAAGCGGTCATGTCGCGGCAATTGGACTGAAGTGTGACAGGTATCCCGATGATGTCTTATGGAACATACTCAACGAGAAGGCTGCTTCGTTTGGCCTACTAGCTCATCTCAAACAGTCGTTGGATTACTCAAGAGCCAGAAATGTTTGGGATGAATCAAGGTAACCGACCATGATTGAATACCGAGTCACGAAATACGACCCCGCCTTGCGTGATGCCAGTGGCGCATACTTGGTTGACGACTGGACACTTGTCAAAGATATTGGTCGCGCGTTTGGGGGCGTAGTCCTGACCGAGGGCGAATACAGGAGAGTTGAACAGGCATACATCAACTCTGCCATCTGCTTCCTTCGGGCGGGCGGATTGAATTCTCTGACCGCCGAGGGAATAGAGAACCCCAAAGGACTTGCGCTCGACTTTGGCGAGGGCTCCGTTCTCTCCCTTGAGGAAGTCGGCGACGTGATTCGACAAATCCTGCGGGAAGAGTTTTGGTGCCGGTTGGAATGCCAAGGTGGATTCCTTCACTTTGGTTGGGACTACTACATGTACATTGGTGTGCCTCACCGCTGCCCGGAGGCTGAACTTCTAGCCGAAGGGCTGGGATTGTTTCCAGAAGAGTTTCCCTCACCTTACAAAGAAATCCCTGATGATTCGGATCGTAATCTCTGATGACTGCCTGTGAGAGTGCTCTGGCGGTAGACGCTCCGGTCGATGGGTCGCCACTCCTGTGCAGTCGCGGGTCAGTTTGAATGATTATCAGTGGTAGCCGAACTCGAATATGGCGCTTCGGCTGAAGTCGTCGTAGAACAGCTTGTACCCGCCCCGGTTGTAGTCGTCAATCGAGAAGACCAGTTCAGACTTGCCATCATTGTCATAGTCCCCGGCATCAACGAGCCACATATTTGAACCCAGAAAGCGCACCTGTTGCTCCGGCGTGATAACGAACCACTGAGACGTGAATGCCTCATCAGGAGGGCCGTCACATTCACCCCCGCTCAGTATCACTTCGGCGATGAGCCAGTGTCGGGTCGAGGAGTACGCCTTGTTCACCACCATATTCGAATCGGTGTATGGCCATGGCTTGGTGTGTTCAATGTCCTGCTGGCTACAGTTTGTCACCTTCGGGAAGCGGCTTCGGAATGCCTTGCGGACAGCAGCAGTGGTAGCAGTAGAAAGCTGCGTTGGCTTCCAGTCTTCTGGGTCACGATAATTCGGTTCGGTGATGGCAACCAACGGTCGATAAACAGGTTCACCGAGGAACCCTCCGAAGTCTGTAGAGGGCTTACCAATCGTAGGTGGCGCAACGCTGCCGACGATGGTCTGCTGGCCGACCGTTGCATAGAAGTCAAAGGACGGCGGTGTCCTGCTTACTACCTGACCGACCTGTTTACCGTCGAATGCAACTGTCCAATTCACCTGCGCCGGGAACTTTGCCGCAATAGTTTTCAAGCAACCTTGGTCTGGACAGTTGCTTGGGAACGCGACCCATCCTGCACCTTCCGTCCGAAAGACAACTCGCACATCACGATAATGTGGATTACCGGCATAGTGCCCCGGATTGTCCTCAAGGATGCCGACGAGCGTCGGCTGCACTTGTCCCGCTACGCCGGGAGGTAGGGTGAAAACAATAGCAGCAAAAAATGCAACAGCGAGATGTCGTTCCTTCATGATTTCCGTCACCTGTAATTGTCCGCCAATCAAGTGTTCTTCAAATTCGCTTCGATGGCAGTCCACGGGATTACTTTTCGAATTGCTGCGGACTGAGACGGAAAGCTTGGCTTGGCGCGAAGAGCGGCATTCTTCGCTTTGACTACTGCCGCCTTTTCTACCCCGGACGCTTCGCCAAGCCAGAGTGCCATCGGTGGACAATTGATGTGGTTGTACACAAATTCAGCAGTGCGATTCCAGTTCTCACGTCCGTAGTAGCCAGCCCCGTCGTAAGCTCCCAACCAGCACAGCCAGTGTTCTCTTTGGGAAGAGTATCGCTCAACACTGTTGTCAGGAGTCCCACGTTTTGCCAAAGCGGCTTCAAGTTGTGCCGTGACAGGCGGCAGAGCAGGAAGCTTTCGGATTCTGCGTCTCAGTTGGCTCGGTGACATCACGAACACACCACACTCGTTTGCATCGAATCAGACTACACCCAGTATCCACCCTTCAGCATCAGCAACCTCCCGCTCCCCTGGCGTCAGCGGTGGATTGAGGTAGTTTCTCAGTGAGCCGCTGCGTCCGCTCGTTGCGGCCTCGCCGTCGACACATCTGATACCGACCCTGCCCCGGCGTGCCGGAGCCCTCGGCGACGAAATCGGAGGCACGATGCTTACTCAACCGGAGATACGCGAGGTCTCTGCCGCATCAGTTCCAACAACACCGGGCGCAACCAGGCGTAGTTCGGCAAGTCTGCGATGAACGCGGCTTCGGCAACTGCCCGGATGAAGCCCGGTTGTACGCGCCAGAGCGAAGGGGCGCGTTGGTGGCAGACCGCGTGTGGTGTGTGACCGGGCGCGGATGATTACCCTCCACCGGGAGGGACGCTCTTTGGGCAAAATCGCTGCCGAACTGGGGCTGTCAAAGACCAAAGTCGCAAGAATCGTCGGCTAGTCCAACCAGCTTTGCCTTACCTCACCGGTCAGAGAGATGAACTCCTTGGTGCAGAGTGCTCGCGTTCTCAGGTTCAACTGATCCACTACGTCTTCCCCAACGTGCCAGTATTCGGGGAAATCATGATGGGAAATGAACAACAGACGATGCGGAGTAAGCGGGAGTGTAACCTCGATGTTGAGCTGTCCGAGCGCAGGTATTCTAAGCCTCTTAGGGCTTTTCAGCACGTCCTCATTGAACCAGACGCAGGGATCATCGCTCGTTATAAACCCAAATACATCATCGCAGTGGATGATAGTTAGGTTCATCTTCATGAGTCTTGGGGTTTCAATCTGGATTCCCCATGTTGCGGTCTGACCGTGTGCGTTCACGATAAGCTCCGACAGTTCGTCAGACCGCGTGTGCCTCGTCCTGTATGCGTTCTCCGCATCGAGAACATGGCGATACCAGTTCTCATACTGGCCTTTCCAGTGGTCTCCATTGCTACAAGACCGTGAGTGCATAGCGGCAGCGAAGAGGCAAAGCACCGCTCGATCTTCCGGCGACAAGGGGGCTAATTGGCGCACCGTCGTTAGCACTCTTACGAATCGACTCTCGATTGACCCCAACGCGTCTTCAACCGCAAGACCACGCCCACCCTCAGCCAGTTTGACAGTGTAGCGGTCTGATTCCCTGAACGATTTCTCTGGAGATTTCTTTCGTTTTGTCTGCCCGTCTTTTGAAATGCGCCAGATGTAAGTCTGACCAATAGGCGCATGAGGGTCACACCAAGATTTCAGATAGCAATTCGGGATAATGTGTTGTCGCTTCTTCTCCACGGTCTCAATCTATCCTCGGGATGGAATCTGCAATATCAACTCAGGCCGGTTGTTCCTCACGTTGCCGACATCGTTGCCCACCGGCCATGCCTTCATCTCCTCAGCCGGGTATGGTCTCAGCAAATCCACAGGTAGGTGGGAAGGTTCACCGGGCTGCAACCATCTGTCGTAGTCTCCTCGATGGAGAATCACAGGCATTCTATTGTGAATCGGCTGCATCAACTCGTTGGGGTCAGTCGTGATGACTATATAGGTTTCGAGCACCTTTCCACTTTCCTTATCCTTCCACGAGTCCCACAAGCCAGCAAAGGCGAAGAGTTCAGCGTCCTTCATGGCGATGGCATACGGCTGCTTCGTCTTTGCATCGACCCTCTGCCATTCGTAAAACCAATCTGCGGGAACAAGGCAACGCCGACGTTTCATCGCTTCTCTGTAAGCTGGGCTGGTCGTTATGGTCTCCGCCTTGGCGTTGATGGTGTTGAACGCCATCTTGGCGTCCTTCGCCCAAAACGGAACGAGCCCCCAACGCATGACAGTTAACTCGCGTTTACCCGTCTCCGTATCGAGCCGCACGACCGGCTGAAACGACTGCGGAGCGACGTTGTAGGACGGCGCTAGATACGTGTCATCGAAAACATCAGTGTTGTGGGTCTGCATCCACTCTGCGATGCGCTGCTTGTCCGCTCGTCTGCCGTATCGTCCGCACATGGCTCACCCTCCCTGTAACCCGCGAGTTTCAGCCAGCCGAATTCATTCGTCCTTCTTGCCTTGTGCAAACCACCACAATGCAATTGCGCCAAAAGCCATTGCAGGGGTTGAATACCAAAAAGCCGAATAAACCGCATTCTCTTCTGATTCAAATTGGAGTTGGTAAAAGAAACAGCACGTGTATATGATGGCGGTGACCAGCAGAACGGCAAGTTGCTTCGTCTTCTTCGTTCGGGGAACTAACCTGCTCATCGTCATAGGCGTGTTCTCCTCACTTCTCGGTCAATTTCTGCGGAACTATTCGGAACACTCGATTGTAAATCTCGTGAGCGAGTTCAACGGACTCGTCAATCGCGTGGCTAGTCGGGACGACGCGGACGTTGACCTGCCGCTCCCGTGCCAGCCGGATACCGGCGATGAGGCACGCCCCGAGGTAGACCATGCTCTTATTCAGCCGTGGCATCCCTGCGTCAGGATCGAACATCACCGTCCTCCAGTCCGTTGCTGCCGGGTGATGAGTTGGTCAGGCCGACCGAGGAAGACCTCGGAAGGCAGGTACCGGCGAAGTTCGCCACAGAGAGGGCATTCCACGGTGATGGATTGAAATGGAAAGTCATCCCTGCCAGCGGCCACATCTCGGCGGCACCGTTTGCAGGTGACGACGAACAGTCTCCGCTCTACGCTTGGGAAGCCGAATGCCATTGCATGAGTATAGGCGAAATAAAAGCGAATAAAATCCACAGGGCGGGGAGCAATCTCCTATCCGAAATCTACCCAAGGATTTACCCAAAACTCATACGTCTTACACGTGAATACAGGTGCTTAGGCGGTATTCGGTGTGCGGTTAAGTCGTTGATAGTACAGGTGATATTGAGCTTGACACGGAAGAGGTCGCTGGTTCGAATCCAGTCGTGCCTACCATATTTATCAATAGCTTACGGGAATTTCGCTATTTTCTTCAACCCGATATTGAGCCCGATATTCCACAACATTTGCAGCGCGCACTCCCGGAAACCTGAATTTGGAGGATGTCCTGGCTGTAATTGAAAGTTGAGCGGCGGTTCAACCCAGGTCTGAAAGAATCGGGTTGCCTACCGGCGCATAGGTCTTCATGCCCATGGAAGCCAATCGCTTCAAACCCTTATCGTAGTCACACTGGAAACTCGAATTTCAAGGCGATCAGGAAATAACACCACGATGAATTCTATTGCAGAGCCCTCGGGCAATCGGTGCGCCGCCTGGACGCACCGACTGCACCAGAGTCGAGTTACTGATTGAATTCAAACCAGTTCACATTGGCAATGCTGCCGGTTCCCTTGAAGACAACATACAGGTCGTGGACTCCGGAGGCGCCGGAGACGGTCGCGGTGACGGTCTGCCATGTAGCCCAGCTTCCCGTGACGGGAAGCGTCGCCGTCGCCGCCAGTGGACCGGTCAGGCTGTCGAGATGGAACTCAGCGGTACCGCCATTGGCGCCGCTGGCCGTTCGAACGCTGACGCCGCTGACTGAAGCACCGAAGTCCACATTCTTGTAAGCAACGTAGGCTTGGGGCACAAGATAACCCAGATCGTAGACGCCGGTTGAGTCGCTGGTGTTTTCCGCTTGAAGGCCAGACTCGCTATAGAAACTGGAGCCCTGAATCTGTGCCGTGGCCGCAACAGGAACCGCGGCGCTGCTGGGCGTGCCGCTCCACGTAAATGTGGCGGAGGCATGCGCGGGAAGCGAGTAGGAGAACGACTGTCCGCCCCACTGCACGGGAAAAGTTGCGGTTGAGCTTGAGTCGTTGTACGCGACCAGGACAGTTGAGCCGTCCGGATTCAGAAATGCGACGCTGGCGATGGCGGGCGTATTGCTGGAGTAGATGCGCACCGCTCCCGGCAACACATACTTGCTGTACTGGCCGAGAGTGTAATATTCCACAGTTTTGGTGACGGCGCCCGAGGTGCTGTTCACCGTCACGATGGGAGTACAGGTATTGCATCCTCCCAGAGGCGGCGCGTTTTGCGTGAGATCCGGTCCGAGATTTTCGTTCAGAGCGAGACTCCATTTGACATAGGCCTTGCCGGAGTTGCGCAATACGTTGGTGATCTCGACGAAATCCGATGTGAACTGATCGGTTACCCAGGTGCCGCCGGAGTGCTCGGTTTCCCAGTTACCCATTTTCGGGTAGGCATTCTGGACGAGCTGCTGCCCGCCGGGAACACCGCCGTAACCGTGCCATGCCGTACCGGCCACTTGCGTTGCCTGCTGCGCTGTCAGACCTGCCAGGATGGTTTCCGGATAAGTTATCTGATCCCAGTTGTGGTCATAGAGAAGAACCTTGGTGGAGAGGTTGGCGCTGGACAAGGCAGGCAGCACGTAGTCTTGCAAAACGGCCAGTTGCGTCTGCGAGTCCATGCCCATGCTCGGCATATAGGTGACTACATTCAGCGGCTCGTTTTGCAGCGAGATGTAATCGATGGCCACATTGTTGCTTTGGTAGGCCTGAATGTACTTGACGAAGTAATCGGCAAAGGCTGTCTCTTCGGTCGCAGTCAGAGACAGGTATCCACCTTCCAGGGAGTTGGTGGTCTTCATCCATGCGGGCGGACTCCAGGGACTGGCCATGAGCTTCATCTGTGGATTGAGCAGCCTGGCGCTTTGCACGATGGGCAGAATATAGCTCTGATCGTGCGCGATTGAAAAATTGCTGAGGCCTGGATCTGCCGCGCCGTCATCGTACGAATAGGCAGAGAGCGCAATGTCGGAGGCGCCCATCGGGATGCGCATGAAGCTGAGGCCGATACCGTTGCCGTTGCGCGTAAACAGATCGTTCATGGCGCCAGGCAGGTTTCCCGCGGTCGCCGCGACGCCATGAAGCAAATAAGTCGCCGAATCGGTGAATGCAGCGCCAAACCCTTCGATGGTCTGGTATTGCTGCGCTGGATCGACCAGGATCGTATTCGTTGTTGCATCGCTGGTGCTGGACGAGAAGCTGATGCTGGACTGCGGGGCCAGAAGTTGCGTCTGGTCGTGAGTGGTCAGCGTGACCGCTACCGCGGAAACCGGAATAGTGACGGTATAGCCGCCAATGGCCGCAGCGCTGTTGGAGTAGCCCGGAGCAACCGCGATCGCTTTGATCGTGGTGGTAAGGTAAACCGGAATCGGAGTCGCTGCCGAATAGAGCGCCGAACCCGTGGTCGGTGTCGATCCATCTGTCGTGTAATAAATCGATGCGCCGCTGACGCTATCCGAGAGAGTCACTGACTGGATCGACGTGTACGGGCCGGGCGCGGGAGAGAAAGTTGGCCCCACCACGGAAGGAAGGTTGATGGTATATGCGCCCGTGGCGACAGTGCTGCTGGAGGAGCCGGGAGCGATGGCAATCGCGTTGATCGTCATAGAAGAAGAAACCGCGATGGGAGAAGCGGCCGAAAAGAGCGTCGAACTCGTGGTCGGTGTCGATCCATCGGTGGTGTAATAAATCGATGCGCCGCTGGCTGAGTCCGTGAGTGTAACCGATTGGGCAGATGTGTAAACGCCGGGACTGGGAATGAAAGATGGCGCGGGAGCAGCCGGCAGATTGATGGTGAAGGTGCCCGAGGCAACGGCGCTGTTGGTATAGCTGCTCACTTCGGCGATGGCGTTTATCGAAGTGGTCACGGCAACGGCGATCGACGTCGTGTATTTCGTCGAAGAAGACGTCGGCGCGGAGCCGTCGGTTGTGTAGTAGATTGTCGCACCTGACGTGGAATCCAAAATAGACACTGTTTGAGCGGCAGAGAAGGTGCCAGCAACTGGCGAAAACGTCGGGGTGGCTACCGTCGGCGTAGTCGGGGGTACCGACGACGAACCGCCTCCGCATCCATTGCAGCCGGAAATTGCCAGAAACGCGGCGGTAAGAATCATGATGTGATTATTCAAGCGGGTAATCTCCTAGAGCCCATCGGCCGGTCGAGCAGAGGTTATGCGGAAAGAAGCGGCGCGGGGCGCAATCGAAGATGCGCCCCGCGCGACGGTTCAAGGTTCAGTTAGCGCGATCAGAAGTAGAGCTTCGCGGCTAACTGCAAGACACGCGCATTTCCACCTGAGTTATAGTCGCCGAAGTAAGTTCCGAGATGGTCCTTCGATCCGGCGGGGCGAATGTTGTTGGGGTTGACGGGGACCGTGTTGGCCCAGTTCCAGGCAAAACCCCAGTAGTTGCCGCCGTTGCTGCCGTCATTGACAGCTGGCTGCGCGTACAGGTTTCTGCCCCAGAATTGCGGGTGATTGAAGGCGTTGAAGGCTTCCATGCGCAACTCTATATAGCGCTTGTCGCCGGAAGAAATCGGGAGCCGCTTGAGCAGCGCCAGATCGGTGGAGTTGGTTCCACCGCCCCGGAGATACTGTTTGGGCCAGGGATTGGGTGTGCCGATATTGGGCATGACGAAAGCAGTCGGATCGACGGCCGCGTAACGTCCGCGTCCCTTGCCCGGCTTCATGCCCGGCTTGATGTAGGCGGTGGTGCCTTCCGTGTAGGAACCGGTGATTAGGCGCTGATACCAGCTCAGATCGAGGCCCACGGTTCCCGGTGTGCCTTTAATGAACTGGGAGATGCCGCTTACTTCATAGTTGTCAGTGAGCAGCGAGACGATCTTGGAGTGCCCCAGATAGTTGCTGAACTTGGGCATCTCGTAGATATAGTTGACGGCGAGGATTTGCGGACGATCGAAGCCTGCGAGTTGATAGTTGTAAATCTTCTCGCTGATCGTGTTGACCCAGCTTCCGTCGCTGTCGGTGGTGTCCATGGTCTTGGAGTAGGTGTACGCTCCGCCGAACTTGAGGCCATGACCGAAGCGGCGATTCAACTGCACCTGCAGCGAGTTGTAGTTGGCAATGCCGTTCCACAGGTAGTGATCGATGTTGTTATAGCCCTGATAAGGCTCCATCTCGGCTTGTGGAAGGACGCGGTCGCCCAGATAGGAGAGGCCGGCATACTGTGAAGGAAGCCAACTGCCTTCGCCACCCTGCGCGGGAGTGGGAACCGGCTGGCCGCCGTAGCCGCTGTTGCCGGGATCCTGGGCCGCATAGGTGAAGACATACCCATAGGGGATGTAATTCTGGTTGATTTTCTGCGAAAGGTGACGCTGCTGGTTGCCAACATAAGCAACATCCAGAACCGTGCCCTTGCCCAGGTCGCGCTGAATACCGAGGCTGTAGCTGTAGACCGTGGGCAGCTTGCCGGAAGGATCGAAGCCTATGACTTCGGTCGGAGATAATGTGCCGCTGCCTATCTTTGACAGGTCCTCAACTTGACCGTACTTCAGGCTGGCTTGCACCTTGTTGGGCGGGTTTTCGACGACCTGATTGTAGATTGGGTTGCCCGCGAAGCGGTCATGCGTGATGCCGCCGCCGCCGCGGATGATGGTTTTGCCATTGCCGCGGAGGTCGTAGGCAAAGCCGAAACGCGGCTCATACACGATGCCCTGGTCCTTGAATCCGCCCTTGTAGTATCCGTTCTTGGCCAGTTTCATGCCGTTGGCGACATTGCCGATTCCGGGAACGATGGTGCCCTGGAGGTAGTCCGCCACGTGCGCGGTCGGAGTCGTGGGATCGTACGCGTAATAGTTGCCGTTCTGCCATTCGTGGTATATGTGAACCGCCTGGGTGGGATCGTAAGCGTCCGCGACAAAAGCCACACCCTGATTCTTCACGTCGTATTGCGGCTGATACCAGGGGAAGCGCATTCCGTAGTCGAGCGTCAAGCGCCTGGTGATCTTCCAGGTGTCCTGCGCGTAGAAGTCGAAGTTCGTGTAGCGGTAGTAGCCGCGTGGACGTGTGGAGGACTGGTCGAAGGTGTTGTAGTAGCCGAGCAGGGCGTTGGCATAGGGATCGCCGGTTTGCAGCGGCTGGGATGCGTCCAGGCCGCTGAAGCCGAGCTGGCCGTTCATGTTGCCCCAGTCAGACTGATCCTTGCGAGCGCGCTCGAGGAAGATACCGAACTTCATGGTGTGATGGGAGATGGTCTTGGTCAAGTTGTCCGTCAGATTGATCGTCGTCAGCGCATTGGTGAAGGGCAGTGCGCCGTTGTAGTCCCACGCTCCCTGCTGCTGGTTTCTGCCGGTAAAGGAGATGTCCGGAACCGGGCTGCTGCCGGGGACGGAATACATCAGCGGAATGTTGACACCGGTGGTCGCATCGGAAACCGCGTTGCCGATGGACTCGTAATCCTGCTTGTTGACCGACCAGCCGGTCGTCACTTCGTTTACCATGCTTGAGCCGATGGTGGTGGTGAGATCGAAGGCAGTGTTGTAGCCCGGCAGAGAAGAGGAAACGCCCTTGCCGAACTTGTAGGTGCCGGTTCCGTAGAGGCCGCCGGCGCCCAACGGAAAGTTTTCGTGATCCTGGTTGGCAATAAACCGTGCAAAGAAGCGGTTGTCGGGGTTCACCTGCCAGTCAACACGGGCAATCTCTTCATTGCGAGGGTGCGTGGTGCTGGTCTCAATCTGGTAGTTGTAGTTGTTGTGGCCGGTGGTCGGGTCGACGGTGTTCGGTTCCGGCATGAGTTTCATCAACTGCTGAACTCCGGTCACAATCCGGCCCTGGGGAATCTGATTTCCCGAGAATGGCAATCCGTTGTTGGTTGGATCCTTGACGACAACCGGGTTGTTGAGTCCATCGGTGCTCTTCGTGAAGAGGCCGTTTCTTTCGTCATCTGTGGGCACGTAGGTTTGCGCGGTGCTTCCGGGAACCAGTTGGTGATAGTTCTCCTGGCTATAGAAGAAGAAGAGCTTGTCGCGGTTGTGATTGTAATGAGTTCTGGGCAGCATGACCGGGCCGCCAATCTGCCCGCCAAAGGTGTTGTAGCGGAAGAGCGGCGTGGACAGCATGGCGCTGCCGTTTTGCTTGGCGTAGTAATTGCTTTGGTCGTTGAACCAGGTGTTCGCGTTCATGTTTTCATGGCGATAGAAGTAGCGGGCATCGCCGTGGAAGTCGTGAGAACCACTGCGCACCGAAACAGCGATCTGTCCGCCGGCGGCCTTGCCATACTCCGCCTGGTAGTTGGAGGTTTCCACCTTCACTTCGGCGATGGCGTCGGTGTTGATGGTGACCTGCACGTTGCCGTTGTTGCCATTGTCTTCGTTGGAGACGCCGTCGACCGTGATCAAGTGCTCGTTGGCGCGGGTGCCGTTGATGTTCATGCTGCCCAGGCCTTCCTTGCTGCTCTCAGCGCCGTTGAAGGTGCTGTTGACGCCTGCAATCATCTTCATGTCATCGAGGACGTTGCGGCCGTTGTTGAGCAGGTCGGTGAGCTGCTGCGCGTCAATCACGGCGGAACGCTCGCCGGAAGCCGCCTGCAACTGCATTTGTCCGCCGGAGGCTGCTACGGTGATGGTCTCGGTAACCGAGCCAACAGAGAGATTGAAATCGCCGACGGAAAGACGAGCGCCGACGTCTAGGACGACGCCCTCTTTGGCGTAGAGCTTGAAGCCGGCTGCGCTGGCAGTGATGGTATAGGTGCCTGCGGGAAGGTCCGCGGCAACAAAACTGCCATCTTTGCCGGACTTGACAGTGCGCTCAATACCAATGGCGCTGTCCTTGAATGTGACAGTAGCGCCTTGCAGAAGAGCTCCATTGAGATCCTTCGTAACTCCGAAGATGGTGCCGGATGTGATCTGACCCCAGAGATTGCCACTCGATGCAATCAAGACGATCAGAAACAGAACGGAGACTATCCCGCTTCGGCGTACCGCAACGCTGGATTGGGAAGTTAACGACGGAAACATTGGAAGCGGTATGATGGAGGTACTGCAGCTTGCAGAATATTGTCTTGCGGAGCCGGTGAGGATGTTTCTTCGGCTCGCTTGACCGCAATGCGTATCTGCGGAACTGAACTGAAACATAGGGCCTTCCTTTAAGTTGATTTCAAGAGCGTCTCCGAAAGTAGGCTCTCGAGTGCGGAGCGGTCTTGGAGATAAGCTGATGGAATTCCGATGAATTTCCGATGGATTAAGATATTGAAATCATTCACTTTAATGAGGTTTCGGCAATGACGTTGGCCAGCCAATCCCCCTTCAAACTAGGCGATTGGCTGGTTGAACCCGGCTTCAACCAGCTTTCGCGGGGCCGCATGAAGCATCGTGTCGAGCCCAAAGTGATGAGTGTGCTGGTATATTTGGCGGAGCAGGCGGGACACGTCGTCTCCAAAGACGCAATACTGCGCGACGTCTGGCCGGACACGTTCGTGGGCGAGGATGCGCTGACACGATGCATCTCTGTTCTTCGCCATATCTTCGAAGATGATCCTCGCAATCCCCGCTTCATCAAGACCGTTTCCAAGGTTGGCTATTGCCTGCTGGTCGCAGCGCTCCCCGAAAGCGATATCGCCACCGATACTCCCGACCCTCATGCTGATGAGCTGCCAAATGGGGAGGCACACGACCTTTCGGCAGCGGTGCCCGAATCCGAGCGAGAAACGGCAGGCAGAAGCAGGACGCGAATGCGCGCAATGGCGACCGCCCTCGTCGTAGTGCTGGCAGGCGGTCTGGCGATCGGGGCCTTGCATGTCTTTCGCGCCGACTCAACTCCGCCCTCCTACCGCACCATCCAGCTCACAACCAACGCCGGTGAGCAGAGCCGTCCGGCGCTTTCACCGGATGGAAGGCGGCTGGCTTTTGTGTGGGCCAAGGAAGACGGAAGCCACCAGCGTATCTATATAAAGGAACTGGGCCGCGAGCAGTTGCTGCGCCTGACCGACCTGCCGGAAGATGAATACAGCCCCGTTTGGTCTCCAGACGGCAAGCAGATTGCATTTCTCTCCTCCTCGGCCACTGGCTTGGGACTCTATGTTGCCTCATTCCCTTCCTCGGGCTCGGTGCGCAAGGTCTATATTCCGGGCGAGACTACGCATTGGGAGCAGGGCGCGCTCTCATGGTCGCCTGATGGCAAAAGCTTCATTCTGGTTGACCATATCGGCTCCCAACCAAGTTCCTCCGTCTACCTGATCGATGTGGAGACCTTGCACGCGCGTCCGCTTACCACCCCTCCGGCGGGTTGGGAGGGCGATCTCTGCCCGCTCTTTTCACCCGACGGGAGCAAGATTGCCTTTGTGCGCGCCAGCGAGAGCGAGATCGCGGACCTCTACTGGATTCCCGCCAGTGGCGGCGAGCCGCGCCAGGTTACGCAAGACAGAAAGATGATCAATGGAATTGCGTGGTCCTCCGGCGGCAAATCCATCGTTTTCTCCTCGAACCGAGCTGGACAGGAAGCGCTGTGGAAGGTCTCGCTTGAAGGCGGCGCGGCTAAGCGCCTGCCGGTTGGGACCGAAGACGCCACGGAGCCCTCCATTCCCCCCAAGGGAAACAAACTGGCATTTGTGCAGGGTGGAGCGATCTTCGGCATCCTCCGCATTGGAGCCGCCAAGGAGAACGCGCGCGAGGAGAATAGGCAGACCATCGTCTCCTCGACCGCCCAGGATTCCGCACCGTCAGTCTCTCCTGACGGCACGCAGTTCGCTTTTCAGTCCGCGCGCTCGGGATACCAGCAAATCTGGCTTTCCTCGATTGACGGCCAATCGCTGCGCCAACTGACTCCGGACGGCGGCCCGCTCTCCGGTGCAGGAAGCCCTTCCTGGTCGCCGTTGGGCGATCAAATTGCTTTTGATTCTAGGCGAGACGGTCACTCGCACATCTTTATCATCCCGGTCTCTGGCGGCACTCCGAAACAACTCACCTTTGGCGACGTGAACGACATTGTCCCCCGATGGTCGATCGCCGGCCACTCGGTTTACTTCCGCTCTAACCGCGGCGGTCGCTGGCAACTTTGGAAGCTGCCCGCGGCTGGTGGCACCCCGCAACCTGTGACCTCGGATGACGGAATAGTCGGCCAGGAATCGACTGACGGAAAATGGCTTTACTTCGCGCGCGGCGGCGAGAACGGCATCTGGCGGATGCCACTGGCTGGCGGCGAGGCCGTCCGCATCCTCGATCAGCCGCCAACCAGATACTGGGCCTACTGGCAGGTCACCAAGAGCGGTATCTACTTCCTGGATCAGCGGCAGTCGCCGCCGTCGATCTCCATCTTCGATCCTGCCTCTGGCAAAACTTCGAGCTTTGCCAAGCTGAACCGCCTGCCGCCGTACTACTCCGGAATCGGGGTACTTCCAGGGAAACGGGAGCTGCTCATCAGCGATATGCATGAAGTCGGCAGCCACATCTCAATGGCGGAGGGAGCATTTTGATTTTTGAGGAACAATTTGCATGGCTGGTTGTTCCAACCGCACTTTCCATTCGTTGAGAATCGAAACCGAAGCGGTCTCTGTCAGTAAGCCAGCCACCTTCCGCCTGGAAAGTTAGGGGGAACAGTGGCATAGCGACGCCGCTTCGGATCGTCTACACAAAACTATTGCGTTGTGTCTCGCCAATTTATCATCCGGTCGGAACGAGGAATAGATTCTGACCTGAACGGTTGTATAGGAAGCGATTTTGAGCTGAGGGGAGGAGAGTTCCGTGGCCGCATACAACCATGAAGACACTTGCAAGTCGGCGGCGAAAGCTCATG
>Ga0255353_1000218_pt1 | contig 37498 bp, 36 predicted proteins | sample HBST25metaG_FD_189941 | JGI IMG/M metagenome (GOLD analysis project Ga0255353, IMG submission 189941) | Peat soil microbial communities from Stordalen Mire, Sweden - H.B.S.T25 | ecosystem: Environmental > Terrestrial > Soil > Wetlands > Peat | place: Sweden: Norrbotten County, Stordalen Mire...
TGCTATGCGGCGTGCTGGCGTGGGCTAAAACATCCCAAAACATGGATATAGATCAGTCCTTTGAGCCGGATTATTTCGGCTTTCTTTCCATTTACGCGTCTCTGCTGTTCGGCACGGAAAAGAAGGACTGGCAATTTTGGGCCATGATCACCATCGCGTTCATCGGGTGTATCTTCGGCACCGGGCGAACAGGCCTTCTGATCCTTATATCCGGCCTGAGTACAATTCATCTGCTGCAGACGAAACGGGAGTCTCTTTTCGTCGCCATACGGTTTCTTGGCTGGCCGACAGCCTTGTTCGCCGCGCTCTTCATTGGGCTCATCTTTACCAAGGAGGCCGTCAGACGAATGACTGGAGATGCCATCGGCATCGTTAAGTGGGGCGTATTCGCTTATATCGTGGGACCTCTAGCTGCTTTCGACAAGGTTGTACAGAACCCCGCTGACTTCATAATGGCTACGAGCCATACGTTTGCCTCTCCCCTGCATTGGGCCGCTAGGCTGCACCTTACGGATTACACCCCCCCTCCGCTCCTGGATAGCTTCGTTTTCGTACCATTCGGGACAAATGTATATACCGTTTTCAAGTTCTATTTCCTTGAACTGGGCATAGTCGGAACATTGCTACTCATGCTTTTTTTCGGTCTGCTCCATTCCTTGCTTTATCTTAAGGCGAAACAGGGAGGCAGGTTCAGTACATATTTGTTCGCTTACTCCGTGTTTCCGGTGTTGATGGTGATCTTCGACGATCACTATAACCAAATAGGAATATATGTGTACGTCTTCGCATTCGGATTGCTCTACTTCCTCATCGGTTCGGTGCCGTTCCGTCTGTTCCCGGCAATCAGGCGGGACTCCGGTCAAATTGATCGCGTCTCCTCAATTCCACTGCGAAGCGATGAATAGGAACCTCGGAGAATGGACATCCTCCCGATGCTCCTCAACTCGCAAAATATTCCTACGAAGAAGCTTGTAGTATTCTGCCAATGAAGACTTTCTACGGAATGGGAAATGTCTCTCGCAACCAACGAGCGGAGTACAGAGTTAAAGGGCGGTTGCGGAGGAGACCGAGGACAGTTGATGGACAAGTTTCCTCCGGGAAACGATCAGGAATAGAAGGAGCATGAGGCCGTTCAGTGATACCGAGGGCTACGAAGCATATGAAACGACGAAAGATCGGAATTAATCTGCTGAGCCTTGGATCGAGCCAGATTACGGGCACAGGGCGATTCTTGAAGCAATTACTTGAGCATTTTCCGCCAATCGAGAACGCGGAATTTGTCTTCTTTTGCCAAAAGCACTTTGATCTCGAAGGATATTTCAAGATCCCGTTCGGTATCCACTACCGGAGAATCGATTGCCCATCATTCCAATCGCATTTTGCACGGGTAGCCTACGATCAGTTCGTGCTGCCGTTCCGCGCGCAAGGCCTAGATGTGCTGTTTTGCCAGTGCGCGGCAAATCCTGTAATTCATCCTGGGGTTTACACAATCACGACGATTCACGATCTGACTCCATTTTTTGTGCGGAGGAAATACGGATTCGTGCAACAAAGCTACGTCCGGATCATTTCACGGCTTCTCGCCCTTACGTCGAGTCATGTTCTCACGTCCTCTGAGAACTCACGGACCGACTTGGTCCAACGGTTCCGGATTAAGAGGTCCAAGATTGATGTCGTGTACCCTTCGTATAACTTGAAGGATTTGTCCAAGGCTTCATATGGAGATTATTTTCTATTTGTGGGCACGCTGCAACCAGCCAAGAATCTGTCGGGAGCAATCCGCGCATTTGCACTCTTCAGTAAGAAGTATGACAAGGCTCATCACCGTCTTATAGTTGTTGGCGCAAACGGTTGGGGACAAAACGATTGTGGTACTCTCGTCCGCGATCTCGGAATGGAATCGCGAGTCTTTTTTGCAGGATACGTCTCGGATAATGAGTTGGACAGACTCTACGCCGGATGCAAGGGCTTGATCTTGATTAGTCTGTATGAAGGGTTCGGCATCCCCCCGCTAGAGGCATTAAGCTGGAACAAGCCCTCGATTGTATCCAATCTATCTTCGCTTCCTGAAGTCGTAGGGAAAACTGGAATTCAGGTCGCCCCCATGAATTATGAACAGGCAGCAATTGCGATAGGGAATATTGCTGAGGATCCAGGCCGGTATCTGGAAGGCCGCGACGAGCAGCTTGCTAAGTTTGCTCCCGAATTGCAAACACGGAGATTTCTCAAGATTCTCGATGCGAGCTAATTTTATGGCAAAATTCTCGGTTCTCATGGCGGTATACGGCAACGACTCCCCAGAGTACCTAGCCCAGAGTCTAGGTACTCTTGAAGCTCAAACACGGCTTGCGGATGAGGTCCTGATAGTGAAGGATGGGCCGCTTTGCGAAACCCTGGAGACTGTTATCGCGACCTATTCGGCAAGACTGCCGATCGTCGTGCTTCAACTTCCGGAGAATAAGGGACTTGGTTCGGCTCTGAGAATCGGAGTTGAGAAGTGCCGGTTTAAGATGATCGCCCGAATGGATGCCGACGACATCTCTTCTCCAGAGCGATTTGAACGGGAGGTTGGCTTTCTTGAGACGCATCCCGAAGTGGATGTGATTGGCGGCACGATCCGGGAGTTCAACGCGGATCCCGCGACCTGCATTTCTGAGCGCCGTCTTCCGAGCGAGCATGCTTCGATTCTTGCATTTGCCAAGAGCCGCTCCCCGCTCAATCATGTGTCAGTTGTTTTTCGCAAGTCGGCTGTATTGGCTGCAGGCAACTATCAGTCCCGGTTTCGGCAAGAGGATTACGACCTTTGGGTTCGGATGCTTGTGAACGGCTCTGTTTTTCACAACCTAGACAGTGTATTGGTCCTCGTCAGGTGCGGCAATGGCATGTACAGCAGGCGCGGTGGATGGGACTACTTGCGTAGCGAAGCTTCGCTATTCTGGCACTTCCGCTCGCTGGGTTTTCTGAGCACCTTTGAGGTCTTGTTCAATGTGGGGCTGCGGATCCCTGTGAGGTTATTGCCGCCCGCATTTCGCGCTCACCTCTATCGTCTATTCGTGCGCAAATTAATAGACGGTTGAACTGGCGCACCTCAGAGATGCTCTGGAGTTCCGTGCTGGTGTACCAAGCGACACAGCTTGATGAATAGAGTTGTGTCGCTCTATGCGAGACGCTACCCTAAATCCTGCCTCCGGCCAAAGCAGCCAGCCACCAATCGAGAATGTCCTTCAGGGTCTGTTCCAGCTCGATGTGCGGTTTCCAGCCGAGGGCGCGGACCTTGGAGGAATTGCCAAAGAGGCGCAGCGTTTCGATGGGACGGAACTTCTCCGGGTCCACTTCGCTGCGGACCTGGACGCCAGCCAGATTGCAGAGCATGGAGACGATCTCCTGCATGCTGACGGGACGATGCGAACCGACGTTGTAGACCTCGCCGGGTACACCCTGCGTTGCCACCATCCAGTAGGCTTCGACGGTGTCGCGAACATCAGTGAAATCCCGCACAGGCGCAAGGTTGCCGACATGCAGAACAGGCTCCGCCTGTCCCAGTTTGATCGCCGCGATCTGCCGTGCGAAATCCGAGCAGACAAACCCCGTCGGTTGCCCGGGGCCGACATGATTGAAGGGGCGGACGGTCATTATCTGAAAACCGAAGGCCTCGACATACTGGGTTGCCAGAGCTTCGCACATGAATTTGCTGGTTGCATACGGTGTCAATAAGCGTATAGGCGAGTCTTCATCAAGCCCCGCTTCCGTCTCAATCGAGCGATAGACGTGAGCCGTGCTTACGTGAACGATTCGAGGCCTGATATCAAGCTCGCGCAGAGCTTCGAAGAGGTTCAATGTGCCACCGACGTTGACATCGTATGTCAGCCGGGGATTCTTGAAGCTCGTGACCACATTGGAAATTGCCGCCAGATGGTAGACCTGATCCGGTTGTGCGTCCTTCAGTATTTGCCGCAAACCCGCGTAATCGCGAATATCGATATTGACGGCTGAGGCACCCTTCGGAAGACTCTGTACTGGACCGGTATTTTCACTTTGAAACCCGAGGCCCACTACTTCAAATCCCTTGCCTACCAACATCCGGGCAAGGTGGGGTCCGACAAACCCAGTCAAACCCGTGACAAAAGCTCTCATTGGAAACGCTCCATTTAGCCTATATCCGCTTTGCTTGCAATCATCTGCCGCCTGTTGCGGCGTAAATCTTCTTCCACCATCATGTTTACGAGTTGCTCAAAGGCAACGTCCGGTTTCCAGCCAAGCTTTCCCCTCGCATAACTCGAATCACCGCACAAGTAATCCACATCGGCAGGACGCAGCAGGGACGAATCGACGATTACATAATCACGGTAATCCAAGTCTACCGTCTTGAAAGCAACGTCGACCAATTCCCGTACCGATTTGCTGATGCCCGTTGCAATCACATAGTCTTCTGGCTGATCTTGCTGCAGCATCATCCACATGGCACGCACATAATCGCCGGCAAATCCCCAATCGCGTTTGGCGTTGAGGTTGCCGATCGTCATCTTGTCCAGCAAGCCAAGCTTGATCTTCGCCACGGAGTCGGAGACCTTGCGGGTCACAAACTCCAGCCCCCTGCGTGGCGATTCGTGGTTGAATAAAATGCCGGAGCAGGCAAACATGCCGTAGCTTTCGCGATAGTTGATCGTCGCGAAATGTCCGTAAAGCTTGGAGACGACATAAGGACTTCTGGGATGGAAAAGGGTCTTCTCGTTCTGCGGCGGCGGGGTCGATCCGAACATCTCGCTGGAGGATGCCTGATAGAAACGAATCTTGGGATTTTCCGTCTTGATGGCCTCAAGGAGGCGCGTGACACCTAGAGCAGTGAACTGGCCTGTCAACTCGGGCTGATCCCACGAAGTAGCCACGAACGACTGCGCGCCAAGATTGTAGACCTCGTCCGGCTGGCTCTGCCGTATCGCGTTGGCCAGGGAGTTCTGATCCAACAAATCTCCCGGAAGCAGCGTAATGTCTTTCTCAATGTGGGATATCCGCTCAACGTTAATGGTGCTGCTGCGTCGTACGAGACCGAAAACCTTATACCCCTTGGAGAGCAGCAACTCGGCCAGATAGGATCCATCCTGACCCGTAATGCCGGTAATCAATGCAGATTTTGCCATATACCGTCCTTACACCCGGCCTAAAGGTTATCACGCTGTGCACATGACACGCTAACGGGAAACTTCACTATGCCATAAAAAGGCGCAGCCCCACTAGTCAAAATGGAGTGACCGGCACCAATGCGCTGATCGTGGGTTAAGTTGTGATTCAAGACAGAAGCACAGTTCAGAGCCACAAGCGGAGAGGAACCGGTCATGAAGAAAACAGTACGATTTTGGGCTTGGATGTCCATGCCGATACGATAGCTGTTGCTATTGCGGAGCCGGATGGCTCAGTGCGCAGCCTGGGAACGATAGCCAACCGCGCGGAGTCGATCCGCAAGATGGTCAAGAAACTGGGAGCGGCAGAACAGTTGCGAGCCTGTTATGAAGCCGGTCCCACCGGATACGTGCTTTACTGGCAGTTGGCCGAACTGGGCGTTGCCTGCGAGGTGATAGCGCCAACGCTGGTTCCGATGAAGGCCGGAGACCGGGTGAAGACCGATTGCCGGAACGCTGAGAGGCTGGCGCGCAGTCATCGTTCCGGCGATCTGACGGCGGTTTGGGTTCCGGACGCGAGTTCAGACGCGCTGCGCGATTTGGTACGGGCACGCGAAGCTGCCAAGCAGGATCAGTTGCGGGCGCGTCACCGGCTGAGCAAGTTCCTGCTGCGCTCGGGCCAGCGCCCGGCGCAAGGAATGAAGGCCTGGACGCTCTGGTATATGGCATGGATCAAGCAGATTCGCTTTGCGCAAATGGCTCAGGAGGCGACGAAGCTGGATTATCTGACCGAAGTCCAGCATATGGGCGAACGGGTGGTGCGGCTGGACAAGGCCATTGAAGAAGCGGTCAAGCTGGCCTCGCCCAAGATACATGAAGTGATCAAGGACTTACAGGCACTGCGCGGCATCGTGCCAATCTCTGCGGTAACGATTGCGGCGGAACTGGGCAGCATTTCCCGCTTTGCAGGCGCTCGGCAACTGCGGGCTATAGCGGTGCGGTTCCCAGCGAGAGCTCCAGCGGCAAGCGAACGCAACGGGGAAGCATCACCAAGACCGGCAACGCGCATCTGAGGCGAATCGCCATCGAAGCGGCTTGGAGTTATCGGCTTCGACCCGGCGTCGGACCGGCCTTGCGCAAACGACAAGACGGGGTGCCGGAAGAAATCAAGGAAATAGTCTGGAAGGCGCAACACCGCCTTCACAAGCGTTACAGCAGGCTGGAGGCGGCAGGCAAGGATCGAAGAGAGATCATTACGGCCGTGGGGCGCGAGTTGCTGGGCTTCATTTGGGCCATCGGGACCAGGGCGGAAACAACGGTCAAGCAGCAACGAGCAGCCTGACGAAAAGCAAGAACAAAGGCAAAGACGGAAACTTTTCCAAGAATAAAAAGACAAAAACACTGACACATGAACAACACCACCCAATTCGAGCACAGAGCCAGCAGCAGCCGGAGCATGCACGTAGGAGAATCATCGAGAGACCTATGCGACAGGCTTAGCCGGACTCGTGACTCTAGTCAGAGGCAGCTCGCGACGGATCATGATTATGCGACTTCGACGCGCGAATATCAGACTGATCAATCGTCGCTGTAGCCATCACATATTAGACGCGATAGAAGATGACTTTCGTCTTTCGATTTGAATTCTTCGCGGCAGAGGCGAGGGCGATTGCCGAGTGGCCGCAAGGCATGCCGATTGCCGACAATGAGGGATGAATACCGGACAGACCGTCTTCTCCCAACTTCTGGATCACCTGCCCTCCTACGAGTTTTAGAAGTGCATCGAGCGCTATCGTGGAGATGCGAACCATCGAGGCTTCTCCTGTCGCGACCGGTATTTGGCGATGGCCTTTGCGCAGTTTACCTACCACGAGAGTCTTCGCGACATCGAACCTTGCCTGGGCGCTATGCGTGGCAAGTTGTACCACATAGGCTTCCGCGGGCGCCTAACACGCTCCACGCTGGGCGAAGCCAACGAGGCCCACGGGCGCATCTATGCCGACTTCGCTCTGGTGCTGGTTGCCATCGCTCGGCCGCTGTATGCCGACGACCCTCTCGGCGTGGAGCTCGTGCAGGCCCTGTATGCGCTGGATTCAACCACCATCGATCTATGCCTGTCGGTCTTCCCGTGGGCCAGGTTCCGCAAGCACAAAGGTGCGGTGAAGATGCAAACACTGCTCGACCTGCGCGGCAACATCCCCACCTTTATCCGTATTACCGACGGCAAGGTGCATGACGTCAACATCCACGACGAACTTCTGATCGAGGCCGGCGCATTCTACGTGATGGATCGCGCCTGCATCGATTTCGAGCGTCTTTATGCGTTCACGCTCTCGCTGGCCTTCTACGTGGTAAGAACCAAAGAAAACGTTCTGCTGCAACGTCGCTATTCGCATCCGGTGGACAAGAGCACTGGCGTGCGCCCAGATCAGACCGTGGTCCTGGCTACCGCTGGTTCGGCCAGGGCGTATCCCGACGCGTTGCGCCGTGTGAGCTACTTCGACGCCGTCACCGGCAAGCGATTGGTGTTTCTGACCAATGACTTCACCCTGCCCGCGCTGACCATCGCGCAAATTCACAAGCAACATTGGCAAGTGGAGCTGTTCTTCAGATGGATCAAGCAGCATTTGCGCATCAAGCGCTTTCTGGGCACTAGCGAAAACGAGGTCAAGACCCAAATCTGGATCGCCGTCAGCATTTACGTCCTGGTGGCCATCGTCCGCAAACGACTCGGCCTGGAAGCTAGAGCGAAACCACAGTAGCCGTAGCCTTGTTAGGAGTATCCAGTGTGGCTTTTCTTGAGAAAAAAGCCACTTGGCGGGCGTGCTTCCGAGATACACCTACTGTGGTTTCGCTTTAGCCTTTACCAAATTCTACCGACTCTCAGCGTAACTCTATTCGAGAGAACGCCCATTTTACAGGCACTTCAGGCGATAAGATGCGCCTAATGACTTAGGCGGTGCTTTGACGCTTTGGCGAAAGTAATACCCGTTCACCTGCCAACCCGCCCACTTGAGGCGATTGCACCTGCGGCAGGAGCGGTCGTGTGCAAATTTGCAATCGGCCGAGTGGCGGGTAAAGACGGAAAGCAGCATGGGGCTCCCCATTTCAGAGGTGAGTTTGCCCGCACGGGAGAAGTCGGTCAAAACGGGGGCAACGTACAAATCACTTACAAAAATGCACTTCAATTTTGCCTATGGAAGATATGTCGTTAATAATAAACGACTTGTGCATGGTGGAGGCGGCGGGAGTTGAACCCGCGTCCGAAATCGCTGTCAGCCAGGAGAGTTCATGCTTTGTCCGATTCCTTTTGGTTTCGCTCCCGGCACTCAGAGCGGACAAGATGCGCCGAAAGCTAGTCCGATAATCTCGCGGTTACAACACGGACCGAGCCGCAGCCGCCAGCCTACTGTATGACGTCCGCTCACAGCCCATAGGCGAAGCCGTGGAAGACGGCAGCTTATTTAATTAAGCTGCAAGTGCCAGTTCTTGATTGGCAACTTTGTTTTTGCAGGCGATTACGGGTGCCCACCCCCCGACATGTCTCCTTAGCCGCAATCGATCCCGTCGAAACCGTGACGCCCCCATTTGTGCCATCCCTGCGACAACGACTTGTCGCCGGGAACCCCAGGTGGGTGCGAGCCGGGCCAACTGGCTCGTGCTGCTGGATTGATTTTACGCTGATTGCATCTTTGCCGCTGGCCTACTGCTTCTCCAGGTCGATGCTCTCGTACTCGCGGCGATTGACGGCGGCGCGGATCTCGGCCGGGGTCTTGCCCTGTTTGGTCATTCTGTAAGCCAGAAAGCCCTCGCGGGCGCAGGTGGAGCACTCGGTACCGTGCGCATTCTCAAAGCAACTGCGCAGGCTGGTGTGGCCCAGAGCCCGGTCGCAGCGGCAGTAGCAGGGAAGCTGGTAGAGGACGTTCCCCACTTTGGCGGCCTGCTGGTAGACATGCACCTGCCATGGATAGCGGAAGTGCTCGCCCGTCAGCTTGCTCCCGGCCAGAATCGGCGGCAGGGCGCTCACCTTGAGGGGCGCAGAGGGATGATAGGCGGGAATATCTTCCGCAGGGTTTGACCACTGTGCATAGCTGGCCACGGTCACGGCGAAAACAGCCAAGCCGAAAACCCAACGGCGCTTCATCCAATTGTTCGTCATAAGTTTCTCTTGACCTCATTTTAGACCGGACCGGAGTTGAATCGGAAGCGGGAGCGATGGCAGCCGGAGCGAAGGCAAGCGGGCGTTGGTGTTCACGCCAAAAAAAGACGGCACGAACAGTCGTGCTGTTCGTGCCGGGAGGCCAGTGACGCAAACTACCTTCCGTCTCGGAGATGGGGAATCATCCCGTCTCCTCAACCGGAATATATATACCATAGCATAGATTCGGATGAATGCAAATACAAAAATTGAAATTTATTTTTGGACCTATCCAGGCCATTTAGTTCTTCTTCATGAGATGCTGCCTGGAACCAAAAAAGCTCAATCAATTGGCTGCAACGTCGAAAAATAATCGATAAACCGTTTATTATCTTTCACATGATCCGTTTCATGGGAAGCTCCGAAGCAACCGGGGGCTGGATCAGTCCAAAGGAATTGCCGATACTTCGGTGTCCTTCAGGGGGTAACAGCTCTCTGGAGAAAGCGAAAAGCCCTCGCCCATGTTGACCGGGCACGTGCGCGAGTTCCAAATCCAGATTTCCGGATGCGATCCGGCGTGCGAATCCGCAAAGACGGACGCCAAGTCCCAAACCCGGCTGCGGGCTCCTATTTCTTCTGCCGGCTGGCGCGCAGGGCCGCGGCCCAGCCATCCTTGACGATCTGCCGTCCCCGCCCTACGGCCAATGCGTCAGGAGGCACATCTTTGGTGATGCAGGAGCCGGCTCCGATGTAAGACCCATCGCCCACCACGACCGGCGCCACCAGCGTGGAATCGCTGCCTATAAAAGCGTCCTTGCCGATGCGCGTGGCGTGCTTGTTCACTCCGTCGTAGTTGCAGGTGATGGTCCCGGCGCCGATGTTGGTTCTTTCGCCCACCTCGGTATCGCCCAGGTAGGTCAGATGATTGGCCTTGGCGCCCTTACCCAGCTTCGTCTTCTTGGTCTCGACGAAGTTGCCCACATGGGCATTTTCGCCGATTTCGCTGCCCGGACGCAGGTGCGCAAAGGGGCCGATCTTGGCTCCGTCGGCCACTGTGCTCTCGGTCAGCACCGAACTCTGCTGAACCAGCACATTGTCGCCCAGGGTGCAATTCTCGATCACGGAATAGGAGCGGATCAGGCAGCCGTCGCCGATCTTCGTCTGGCCCAGCAACTGCACAAAGGGCTCGATCACCGTGTCGGCCTCGACCTCGACCTCGGCGTCGATCATCGTGGTTTCCGGCCTGAAGATGGTGACGCCCGCGGCCATCAGGCGATTTGCGGTTGCGGCGCGCAGCGTCGCGTCCAGCGCAACCAGCTCGGCGATGGTGTTCGCGCCCAGCACTTCCGCCGCGTCTTCCGCCTGGATGGCGACCACGCGCTCGCCGCCCGCGCGCAGCAGCCCGGCTATATCGGTGAGGTAAAACTCACTGTGGGCGTTATTGTTGGTGAGCTTGTCCAGATGAGCCAGCAGCGGAGCGGTTTTGAAGGCGTAGATGCCGGAGTTGATTTCTCTCAGGCTCTGCTGCTCGGCGGTCAGGACCTTCTGTTCAATGATGGCTTCGACTTTGGGGGAATCCGGGGATTTGCGGAGAATCCGGCCGTAGCCGGTGGGTTCGGCGGGAGCGGCAGTCAGAATGGTCATGGCCGCCTGCTCGGCCTGATGAAAGTGCCAGACCCGCTCGATGGTTTCCGGGCGAATGAGGGGCACGTCGCCGGAGAGTACAAGGATATTCTTGTAGTCCGCAATCGCCTCGCGCGCACACTGAATGGCGTGGCCGGTACCGCGCTGCTCGGCCTGCTCGATAAAGCGAACGCCGGTGGAGGCCACGGCTGCACGCACCTTCTCAGCCTGGTGGCCGATCACGACGCAGATGTCGCCCGGCGCGACGATGCGGCTGGCGGCGGCGATGACGTGGGCCAGAAGCGGCTTGCCCCCGATCTGGTGAAGCACTTTGGGCAGTTGCGACTTCAGCCGCGTCCCTTTGCCCGCCGCCATGATGACTACCGCCAGCTTCCCACTCGATTTCACTTCACTACTCTTCATGAACGGACCCCCGTTGAGATTTGTAATTTTCAGCCCTGGCATCTTGCGAGGCGAAGCGTGAATCTTGTCACTTCTGCGCGGAAAGGCATGAGACTGGCGCGAGCCAAGCCTGCCGTCGCCCTTATCATTCTATGCCGTGGAGAATCGGAGATTCTCAAACCAGCATTTCTCGCAACAACTGCCATGAGACACGCGGGCTAGACCGGATTCGGGTTGACTCTCTACAGTCGAGATTGAGATCTGTGCTCTCCCACCCTTTCCGCGATGATGCTGCGGAAAGGATGGGGCACCCATCGTTGGTACATCTTTAAGTTGTTAGAGACCTAGTAATCCAGCGGAATGGCGTTCAACTGCTCGATGGAGAAGACCGGCCCATCCTTGCAAACGTAAGCTGGACCGGCATTGCAGCGCCCGCACTTGCCCACGCCGCACTTCATGCGATTCTCCAGGCTGGTATAAACATTGCCCGCCGGGACGCCCATCGCGGTGAGCAGTTTCATTGTCACTTTAATCATGATCGGCGGACCGATGACAAGCACGATTGAGTTTGCGCCGGCGGCGATTTTGGCGCGCTCAAAAACCGATGGCACAAATCCGACCTCGCCTTTCCAGTCCGGCGTTTCGCCGCCTGGATCGACGCACTGCACAATGCGTGTGCGCTCGCGCCTAGCCCACTCATCGAGTTCGTCTTTGAAAACCAGGTCACCAGTCGTGCGCGCGCCGTAGACAACACTGATATTGCCGAATTCCTGGCGGTTTTCGAGCGCCTTCCAGACGGCGCAGCGAATGGGCGGCATGGCGATGCCGCCGCCGAGGAAGATCAGGTCCTTGCCGCGCCATTCCTCCATCGGATAGCCGTTTCCGTAGGGGCCGCGAAAGCCCATCGTGTCGCCCGGCTCCAGCCGCCACAGGCCTTCGGTCACGCGTCCCACGCGCCGGAAGCAGAACTCAATGTGGTCTTTCCAGTTCGAGCTCGAACAGATATTGAAGGTCGATTCGCCGTAGCCGAAGGCCGAAAAAATGCCAAATTGTCCCACGCGAAATGAGAATTGCTTTGCGCGATCGGGGTCGCGGAAGCGCAGCTTTACCAGCTTCACGTCGCTGGTTTGCTGCTGCGTTTCGACGACTTCCATCAGGTCGGGCTGGTAGATATTATCCATGGCTGATCTCGGTGGCGATGCCTAAAATGCCCAGGCCGGCCGGGCAATTGCGCGTGCAAGCGCCGCAACCCGTGCATAGCGTCTCGCCGAATTTTTCGGGATAAATGCGGAACTTATGGTAGACGCGCTGGCGCTGCCGGTTAAATTGCGAAGCGCGCGGATTGTGCCCGCTGGCGTGCTGCGTGAAGAGCGAAAACTGGCAGGAATCCCAGTTGCGCGCTCGCTCGCCGCCTGCCGCGTTGCCTTCGTCCACAATGTCGAAGCAGTGGCACGTAGGGCAGTTGTATGCGCAGACGCCGCAGCCGAGGCAGGCCAGCGCGTGTTCTTTCCAGAAGGGATCCTCGAAGTGATCGCGCGCAAAGGCTTCCACCTTGGCAGCGTCAATCTTCTTCTCCGGTCCGGCGTGCGCTGGCGCTGTTTTATCGGATTGCTCTGTTTTGCCCGCAAACAGAGCCTTGCCTTTTTCCGTCAGGCAGCGCACTTCGTAACTGCCGTCGCCAAAAGGAACCAGCAGCGCGTCCGAACCGCTCTCCGCCGTTGGAGCCAGACCGACGCTGGTGCAGAAGCAGGCGTCATCGTGCGTGGCGCAAGCGATGGTCACGATCGTCGCGGCCGCCCGGCGCGCGTTGTACTGCGAATCCTTGTAGTCCCAATTGAAGACGTGATCGAGAATCGGCAGCGCCGCCGCATCGCACGGACGCCCGCCCAGAATCACCTGCTCCGGCAGGGCTTCCGCGGTTTCCGCCAGCCGCACATCGTTGCCCTCGATCTTGTATCCGTAGAGCTTTTCGTGCTTCGGGAAGAAGAACTCCTTGATCGAGTTCACCGGACGCGCTTCCGAGTCAAGCAGCAACTCTTCCGGCTTTTTCAGATACGAATACAGCACGCGATTCCAACTTACCTGCCTGGGGCCGGCAACACATTTCCCCGCCGCCAGCCACTCGCTGACGCACGCGCGCAGAGCGTCCTGGGCAATGATTTCGCTCATTGGATGAACGCCTCCTCGTCCTTCGCCGAATACGAGCCAATCAAGGACGTTGCCGCTGGCTCCATGCCCGCCTTGTACTCGAAGTTCTTTTCCGCGGCGCGCTCCAGCGTCAGATTCAGCGCCCACAGATCAATGCCTGCCGGGCAAACCCTGGAGCACTCGCCGCATCCCACGCAGCGCCCCGCCTGATGAAAAGCCCTGGCAATCTGCCAGGCGAAATTTCCCTCGCGCGTCGCCGAGGGGCTGATTTCCTGGGGCAGATTTTTGTCCACAATGCACTGCTCGCAGTAGCACATTGGGCAAACCTGCCGGCACGCGTAACAGCGCTGGCAGCGGTCGAACTGCTCGGCCCAGAAACCCATGCGCTCTTCGGGCGGCATCGCCATCAGAACGTCCAGCGCGGCGTAGTGGTCGATTGGTTCTGCTGGTTTTGCCTCGCCGATCGCTTCGTCAGCGAAGCGCGGCTGGCGCACATTGCAGCCCGCGCACTTGGGAAGGCCAAGGCCTTCGCAGGCCATGCCGATAACATGCAGATTCTCGCGCTCGATCTGCGATTCCTGCTCCAGAACCATCAACGCGCGCTCGTCGCATCCCTTCACCACAATCGCGGCTTTGCCGAGCGTTTTGATTTCCTTTCGTTTCAAATATGCGGTCAGATTCGTCAGGCAGTTCCGGTTCCAAACCAGCTTGTCCGCGTCCTCAGCTTTGCTCACGAAGATCGGCCCGCGTTCGCCGTATCCGATGACCACCTGCACCGTGCCTTCGCTCAGCAGTTTGCGCGCGGTCTGGCGCATCTCGGCTTCCGTGCTGAAGTCGCCCAGCGGCAACACCGTTTCCGGAAATTTGGGGTACGCAGCCGGTTTGCCCTCGTAGAGTTTGTAAGGACCGAGATTGCGCGTCTCTTCTGTGATCCCGGTAATGACCTGTTGGAACTTGTGTCCCTCCGCGCCCGAGATCCACGAGAAGTGAATCCGCCGCATGTCGAAGCCCAGCAAATCCAGCAGTTCGCGGAAGAGCATCCAGCGGCGGCGCGCGTGATAGTTGCCGCTGGTGTAGTGGCAGTCGCCGGGATGGCAGCCCGAAACCAGCACGGCGTCGGCCTTCATCTCAAAGGCCTTGATCAGCAGGTTGAAGTCGATGCGCCCCGTGCAGGGCAGCCGCACAATGCGCACGTTCGCCGGATACTCCAGCCGCGACGTTCCCGCCAGGTCCGCGCCCAGATAGGTGCACCAGTTGCAGACGAAAGCGATAATCTTCGGCTCGAAAGCTGCGTTCTCGCTCATATCAGGCTCTCGATCATGGCGTAGGTTTCCTGCTCCGTAAATCCTTCAATGTCGGCGTTCTTCGACGGGCAAATCGAAACGCATGTGCCGCAGCCCATGCAAAGGCCAGCGTTCACGCGCGCCGTGCGTTTCACCAGTTCTCCCTTGCGGTTGCGGACCTCGGCTTTTTCAATGGCGTGATACGGGCAGGCCTCGAAGCAGCGGAAGCACGCCGCGCAGGTTTTTTCGTTAATGCGCGCGATCTCCGGTTCGCGCGTCAGCTCCGCGGCCGAGAGCGTGATTTGCACCTTGCTGGCCGCGGCCGATGCCTGCGCCACCGATTCGGGAATGTCCTTGGGAGCCTGCGCCGCGCCGCAGATGTAAACTCCCGCCGTGTTTGTCTCGACGGGCCGCAGCTTCGGGTGACTCTCCATCAGGAATCCAAACTGGTCGCAGCCGACATTCAGCTTCTGCGCCAACTCCGTCACGCCATCCGCCGGACGCATGGCCGCCGCCAGAACCACCAGGTCGGCCTCAACTGTCACAGGCGTGCCAGCCAGCGTATCCGCGCCGCGCACAATCAGCTTGCCGTTCTGCTCGGTAATTTTTGAAACGCGGCCGCGATAATACTTCGCGCCGTCCTGCTCGATGGCCCGGCGCACAAACTCGTCGTAGTTCTTGCCGGCCGAACGAATATCCATATAGAAGACATGCGCCTGTCCGTCATGCACTTTGTGCTTGTAGAGCATGGTGTGCTTGGCCGTGTACATGCAGCAGATCTTCGAGCAGTAGGTCAGCCCCTTGGCGTTGTCGCGCGAGCCGACGCAACTGATAAAGACGACGTTCTTCGGCGTCTTGCCGTCGGAGGGCCGCTTCACCTCGCCATTGGTCGGCCCGGAAGCGGAGAGAAGCCGCTCGAATTGCAGCGAGTCGATCACGTCCTTATACATTCCGTAGCCGTACTCGCCGTAGCCGGCGATTTTGCCGTCCTGCTTGCCGATGCTGTAGAGCTTGTAGCCGGTGGCCAGCACCACGGCGCCGACCTTCTCTTTCACCAGCTTGTCTTCATCCTTATAGTTGATCGCTCCCGCCGCGCACTTCTTGGCGCAGACGCCGCACTTGCCGCGGGTCAGCATCGCGCACACGTTTTTATCAATAACGGGCCGCGCCGGCACCGCTTGCGGAAACGGCATGTAAATCGCCGACCGCGAGCCCATGCCAAAATCGAATTCGCTCTTGTTCTTCTTCAGCGGACAGGCCTTCGAGCACTCGCCGCAGCCGGTGCACTTGGTAATGTCGACATAGCGCGCCTTTTGCCGGATGGTAACTTCGAAGTTCCCGACAAAGCCATCGACCGCTTCCACTTCCGAATACGTGTAGAGCTTGATGCGCGGATGCTGGCCCACATCCACCATGCGCGGCGTCAGAATGCACTGCGAACAATCCAGCGTCGGGAAGGTCTCGGAAAGCCCCGCCATCTTGCCGCCGATCGAGGGCTCGCGCTCCACCATCACCACTTCGTATCCGGCGTCGGCAATGTCCAGCGCCGCCTGAATGCCGGCCACGCCGCCGCCGACAACCATCGCCCGCCGCGTCACCGGAACCTTGATCGGTTGCAAGGCGTGGTTGTTCTTCACCTTCGCCACGGCCATCCGGATCAGCTCGATGGCCTTCTCCGTAGCCTCGTCGCGGTCGGAATGCACCCATGAGCATTGTTCGCGGATGTTGGCCACTTCCAGCAGATACGGATTCAGTCCCGCGGTCTGCGCGGCCTTGCGAAAGGTTTTCAGGTGCATGTGCGGCGAGCACGATGCCACCACCACTCCGTCCAGCTTCTCTGACGCGATCTTCTCACGGATCATCGTCTGGCCGGGGTCCGAGCACATGTACTTGTAGTTGACGGCGCAACGCACGCCAGGCAGCTTGGCCACTTCTTCGACCACGCGGTCCACGTCAACCGTTCGGGCAATGTTCTCTCCGCACCAGCACACGAAGACGCCGATTCTGGACATCAGGCAATCCTCCCGGCGAAATGCCGATTGATTCCCAGCGTCTTTGGCGCGAGCCCCAGCGCCAGCCCCACCAGATCGCAAAGATAGTAGATCGTCATGCCAAACTTTGTTCCGTAACGCGCCTCAATCGCCGACTGTTTCATGTCGAGATTCACGTGGCACATGGGGCAGGCCACAACGACCGACTGCGCGCCATGCGCCGCAGCGTCCGCCAGAATCTTCTGCGAGAGTTCCAGAACCGTATCTTCGTCCGCCATGGTCATGCCGGCGCCGCAGCACTCGGTCTTGTAATTCCACGCGACCGGCGTCGCGCCCAGCGCCGCGACGATTCTCTCCATCGACTCCGGCTGCTCACAGTCATCAAACTCCGCCACCTTCGGAGGACGCGTCAGCAGGCAACCGTAATAGCAGGCCACCTTGAGGTCCTTGAGCGGCGCTTTCACAGCCGTTTTGATCGTCTCCAACCCCACGCGCTCCAGGGCTTCAATCAGATTCAGCACGCGCGCGCCGTCCGGCTTCGCCTCGACAATCCTACTCATCTCCGCGGCCAGCAATGCGTCGCCAGAGATCGCCTTCTGCGCTTTTTTCAATTGCAGCGAGCACATCGAGCAGGGCGCCACCAGTTCTTCACATCCCTGTTGCGCGGCCAGCGCCAGGTTCCGAGCCGGAAGCGCAATCGACAGCTTGTGGTTCAACGTGTGCGCCGCCGTCGCGCCGCAACATATCCAGTCATCCAGCTCCTTCAGCGACACATCGAGCGCGCCGAAACAGGCTTTCAGCGACTGCTGATAGTCGTCGGAGGAGCCGTGCAGCGCACAGCCGGGATAATAGCCGAGGTTCATTCTTTGCCATCCATGCAGCGCGCAAAGATGCGGCGCACCAGATCGCGGTTGCGAACTTTCTCGCCAATGAGATGGAGCTTGTGATGCATTTGCAGTCTTGGCGCCAGCATCGCGCCTTCGAAAAGGAAGCCCAGCCGCCGCATCGCCGCGAATCCTTCCAGCTTGTATTGGGCGATCATCTCGACCTCGTTCACGCGCCCATTGCGCCGCACGCTGTCGAGGAAAGCCTTCTGAAAGAGCACCACCGCGGCCTGCTGTTTTGAAGTCATGCCGCGCTCATACGACACCTGCCGCAGCGCATCGATGACAGCCGCGCAATCCACATTCTTGGGGCACCGCGCCGTGCAGGTTTCGCAGGAAACGCATTGCCAGATTGCGTCGGTCTTCAGCGCCGCATCCACCTCGCCCAACTGAACCATGCGAACGATCTGGTTCGGCGTTTTGTCCATATGCGCCGAACGCGGACAGCCGGCCGTGCACTTGCCGCACTGATAGCAATCAGCAAACTTCGTCTGGGCGAGAGACTCCAACAGCGAAATGGAATCGCTCTGCATCGTAGCGCTCATGAAATTGTCCACGCAGAATTCCATTGGAGATTATCTCATACCGGCACACAACCGGGAGTGCCCGGCGGCACGGTTCCGGTTCTCTTCCACCCCGGCGCGCGCGTTGGCGTTGGGACGGCTGGGCAATCGCGTGAACCGCGATGCGTGCCTGGATGCCTTTGTGCTTTCTTATCAATGTTTCAATCGCGCTGGAGTGCTATTCTTGACGCGCACGGCAGCGGCGCGCGCAACTTCTTTGTACGCTTTTGCTTTGTGCCATGGTCATCCCTATGAAAGACATCTATATTGCCGACTTAGCCAACTTCAACGAGGGCGCGCTCCTCAATGGCTTCTTTCTCGTCCTCGCCAAGCAGCAGCGCACCACCAAGACCAACAAACCCTACCTGAACCTTATTCTGGGCGACAAGACCGGCCAGATCGAAGGCCGCGTCTGGGACCCCTCTGACCCGCGCATCGCCAAGGACTTCGAGAAGGGCGACACCGTGAAGGTTCGCGGCTCGGCCAGCCACTTCGACGACCGCGTGCAGATGAAGATTGACCAGTTGCGCGTGGCCCTGCCCAATGAGGTGGACAAGACCGACCTTCTGCCCTCGACCAGCTGCGACGTGGCCGAGCTTTGGCGCCAGCTTGTCAGTGTCGTTGACAGCTTCGCCAACCCCGACTTGAAGCTGCTCATGACCAGCATGTTTAACGACCCGGAGCTTTCCGCCGCCTTCCGCGAAGCCCCGGCGGCCAAGCAGCTTCACCACGCCTGGCTGGGCGGCCTGCTGGAGCACGTCGTCAGCCTGCTCGCGCTCGGCGACAGCATCGCCAGACATTATCCGCTGCTCGACCGCGACCTGCTGCTGACTGGCGTCATTCTGCACGACATCGGCAAGGTGCGCGAATTAAGTTGGGTAACCGGCTTCGAGTACACCATCGAAGGCAGCCTGCTGGGCCACATTCACATCGGCTCGGTTCTGGCCGAGCGCGCCATGGACAAGCTGCCCAGCTTTCCGCCGAAGCTCAAGACGCTTGTCCTGCACATGATTCTTTCGCACCACGGCAAGCTCGAGTTCGGCTCGCCCAAGCTGCCCATGATCCCCGAAGCTCTGGCTCTCAGCTTCATTGACGATCTCGATGCCAAGATGCAAGCCATCTCGAGCGAATTCGATAAGTGCATCCGCGAAGGCAAGCCAGCCGACGAGCTGACCGGCAAAGTCTGGTCGCTCGATCAGCGGCAGTTGCTCAACACCAAGCGGTGGCTGGGAGAAAAATAGCGAGTCAGTGAGTCAGCGAAGATTGGTGCCCAGCTCTCAGAATTGAGAGCCGAAGCCCTCGGCTCAATTCGATTCTGATCTGCTTTACAGGGAGCAGAAACGCACAATGATCTGGTACTCACAGAAAGGATCGGATTAAAATGGCTGGCTTCTTGATTGTCGCGGTCGTATTAGGAATCGGAATCCTGATAATGTATAACCGTCCGCAGAACAAATCTATCAGACGTGCTTTTAGTGCTACGGAAGGGGTATGGGACGCAGCTTCTCCTGACAAGCGTCGACGCCTATTGGAATCTGCCGGTGTCCCCAAGGAAAAGCATGCAGCGCTGGTTTCAAGTGCATGGCAATCTCTTAGCGAATACGTGCGGGTCCCGCTTGCTAACCTAGAACTTGAAACAGAAATCAAGACAAACTCAATTATCACGAGTGCCGCATTTGGGGAAGCTATCGAGAAATACTCAAAGGTGATTTCGGGGCGGGGAATAAAGGTTTGGGATCTGGCTAGTTCCGTAGCCATTAAGATCACCGAGATGTTTAATGAAAAGTCATTCAACGAAATTCTTATTAAGCAGCATCATATTGAGAAAGATTTCAACTCTGGCTGGAGTTATCAAGATTCTCTTTCGAGATGGTACGCCATTGGCGTCATTTGTCTGACACGCTGCTTGATGACAGAACAATGGAACGATGCGCTACAGGAGCCATATGATATTGAGGTATATGATGCTTCGCTAGCGTTTATGTGGATTTCTTGGGGAATGCCAGAGGCAGTAAAGGCGAAAGTGAATTCATTTATGAAAGACAACTTTCTGGAAATCAAAGCGTCCTTCAGGCATTTTGATAATACCGATACATTCAGAACATGGTTTCTAAGATATGGGGACAGACTTATCGGCGCAAACCCGCCGTGGGAAAGTCAGGATGGCAAGAATTACAACGAACTAGAGACACTACTAAAGGGCGAAACGATTCTTTCTGATAAGTCTATATGTCTGCTTATATCGAGAGCGTTTATGAAAACTGGCGAGGAGGTCTTGAAGTTGGTGTCCCCACCGCGCATATTGTAAAGGGCGGGTTGTCCATCCCTGACCAGTCGAAAGGCTGGTGCCCAGAGACAGGATTCACGGACTTGGGCGACCAAAATTACAGAATTGGTCCTGCGCCAAGACTCTTGCGTCGATAGTCTTCCGGCGTTTCAACAAGAAACGTCGTTTTCCCAGCCAGCGCCAGCAGGTCCGCATCGCCCGTCACGAGGATGTCTGCCTTGCCGCTTTCGGCCAGATCGAGCAGCGGTTGATCCTTGGCATCGCGGCAAAGAACCGGGCAAGTTTCCTTCACTTCGATGGTTTCACAGTAGCCGAGGTAATCCCCCAGCAGTTCGTATTGAAATTCGGCGCTCAACTTGAACTTGCGGTAGCCGAGAACCGATTTCAGTTCCGTAACTGTCGCGCCGGAGACGAGGGCTATTGCGCGCCGCTCACGCCAGTGTTCCCTCAGCCACGCCAAGCGTCCAGCCCTGAATACAAGCGCCGAAACAACCGCGTTGGTGTCGAAAACAACCCGCTGCCGCTGGAGTCCGGTCAACGGCTTTCACGCGCCCATGCAACCGCATCGGTAACGTCCTGCTCGGTGATGCCTAAGCCAGCCAGGTACTCCCGCACTTCATCGGCCTTGCTCAGGCGCAGTGGCTTGAGCGTGATCGCGGAACCATCCGTGCTGACATCGAAGTACTCCACTCCGCCGAAGCGCGTGACGACCGCCTTGGGCAGGGTGAGTTGGTTTTTGACGGTCAATTTGGCCAGCATGATTCGCCTCATTCAAGGATACAAGGAAATCTTACTACAAAACACAAGTGGCCGCCGCCTTTGTAACCACTCCTGCCGCAAAAGGCTGAGACGCTGCGGGAGTGGAGCATTCCTCTGGCCTGAAGAGCACTTGATCCCTGATCTCTGCTCCCTGCTTTCTGCCTCTTCCCGTTACAATTAGAAGAAGATGATTCGTTTCTCAACTGCCGGGGAGTCGCACGGGGAGGCGCTGATTGCGCTGGTCTCTGGGATGCCTGCCGGTGTGCCTATCGACCTGGGATTCGTGAACCGCGAGCTTTGGCGGCGTCAGCAGGGCTATGGGCGCGGCGGGCGCATGAAGATTGAAACCGACAAGGCGCACATTCTCAGCGGCGTTCGCCAGGGCAAAACCATCGGCACGCCTATCGCCATTGAAATCATCAACAGCGACTGGAAGAACTGGGAAGCGAAGCTCCCGGTGGAAGCGGGCGACCCCGCTCTTCATCCGGTGGTGGCCTCGCCGCGTCCCGGTCACGCCGATCTGGCCGGAGCCCTCAAGTACGACCTTCCAGACGCCCGCTTTGTGCTGGAGCGCGCCTCGGCGCGCGAAACCACGGCGCGCGTAGCCGCCGGAGCCCTGGCCAAGCTGATGCTGCGGGCGCTGGGCATTGAAGTGGCCAGCCACGTGATCCGCATAGGCCGCGTCGCGCTGGAGCGCAACGCCACGTGGGAAGAAATTGCCGCCCTGAACGCCCGCGACGAGGTTTTCCTTGGCTGCGTGGATGAGGCGACCGAAGCCCGCATGAAGGAAGAGGTCGGGGAGACTTCCCGCACCAAAGACACCGTGGGCGGAGTCTTCGAGGTGGTGGCGCATGGCGTCCCACCCGGCCTGGGCACTTATGCCAACTGGGACGAGCGGCTGGACGGTCAGCTTGCCGGGGCGATGATGAGCGTGCAGGCGGTCAAGGCCGTCGAAATCGGCCACGGCGTTGTGGCCGCAGCCAGCTTCGGCTCCCAGGTTCACGATCCCATCCATTACGCCGCCGAAGAGACTGGCAAGCCCACGCGCTTTACCCGGCCAAGCAACAACGCCGGCGGCATCGAGGGCGGCATCTCGAACGGCGAAGACATTGTGGTGCGCGGCTATCTGAAACCCATTTCCACGCTGCGCAAGCCATTGGAATCAGTGCGTTTCGACACCCGCGAGGCCACCAGCGCCAGCTATGAGCGCAGTGACATCTGCGTTGTGCCCGCGGCCGGAGTGGTAGGCGAAGCCATGGTGGCGCTGACCATCGCGCGCCTGACGCAGGAAAAGTTCGGAGGCGATTCTCTTGTCGAGTTGCGACGGAATTTCGCCGGATACATCGAACAAATACGGAGATATTAGCAGGCTGAAATGATTCTTAAGATTGTGAAATATCCTGATCCGGTGCTGGCGCAGCCCGGCGAGCCCATCACCGAATTCAATGCAGAGTTGCGCCAGCTGATCGCAAACATGTTTGAGACCATGTACGCAGGACAGGGCATTGGCCTGGCCGCGCAGCAGGTAGGCATCGCCAAGCGCCTGCTGGTCATCGACCTGAGCGTGGGCCAGAAGCCTGAAGACAAGCTTGTGCTTATCAATCCCGAAATCATCGTCAGCGAGGGCAGGCAATACGAACTGGAAGGATGCCTGAGCTTCCCTGACATCCAGGAGAAGGTGACGCGCGCGGCCAAGGTGCGCATCCGCGCCCAGGACGAAAAAGGCAAATGGTTCGAGATGGACGGTGAAGATGTGCTGGCGCGCTGCTTCCAGCATGAGATCGACCATACCGACGGCATACAGTTCATCTTTCGCATGAGCGCGCTCAAGCGCGATCTGGTACAGCGCAAGATTCGCAAGTTGCAGCGCGAAGGCAAGTGGTAGAGGCATGAAGCTGGTTTTTTGCGGAACTCCGCAGTTTGCCGTGCCCACGCTGAAGGCATTGCAAGCGGCAGGCCATGAAATTGCGTTGGTCGTCACGCAGCCGGACCGTCCCGCGGGCCGCGGCCGTCAACTCACTGCTCCGCCCGTCAAGCTGGCCGCTCTCGCCGCTGGCTTTCCCGTCACGCAGCCGGAAAGAATCCGCAACAACCAGGAGTTTCGCGCGCGGCTTGAAGCGATTGTTCCCGAGGCCATTGTCGTCGTGGCTTACGGCCGCCTGATCCCGACCTGGATGCTTGAGCTGCCGCGGCAGGGATGCGTCAACCTGCACGCTTCCCTGCTTCCGAAATACCGTGGCGCGGCGCCCATCCAGTGGGCCGTGGCCATGGGCGACGCCTTCACCGGCAACACCACCATGCTGCTCAACGAGGGCCTCGACACCGGGCCGATTCTGCTCCAGCAGACACAGCCCATCGGTCCTGACCAGACCGCGGCGGATTTGTTTGACCTGCTCGCCGAGGACGGCGCGCCGCTGGTGGTCAAGACGCTGGACGACCTGGCCGAGGGGAGCATTCAGCCCAGGCCGCAGACTCCCGCGGGCGTCAGCTTCGCCCCGCTGCTCGACCGCGAAGACGGGCGCATGGACTTTGCCGCGCGCTCGGCAACAGAGCTGAAGAATCGCTGGCGCGGCTTTCAGCCCTGGCCCGGCGCATTCACTACGCTTGCGGGCAGAAAGCTGATCGTTCACCGCATGGCCATCGCTGATGCTTCCGCCTTCACAGCTCCCGCTTCCGCCGAGCCAGGCCAAATCCATGTCGAATGCCGCCGCCTTTTTGTTGCCTGCGCCGAGAATACCTGGCTCGAACTGGTCGAAGTTCAGCTCGAAGGCAAAAAGCGCCTTCCTGCAGCCGAGTTTCTGCGCGGGGCCGCGCTCACGGCTTCCGAGCGCCTCGGGGCTGCGGCGCAATCATAGACCATGGAAGTTGAAGAGTACGGGCTGCAAGCCCATAGATTCAGAGTATCTTTCAACCGATGCGTTCAGTGGTACTCTGTTCCTGATCACGCTCCACTCTCATTCGGAAGCAGACTCTGGAAGACTCCGCGAAAGCAACCTCACCATGAATCATCCTGATTCCAAAGTGAATACCGCGCAGTTTTACGGGAATGTTTCAACTCCCAAAGCCGCCGCTCTGGCAGACTTCCGGCGCCGCTTTCCAGAAAAAACCGTTCGCGACGGAGCAGTTGAATGGCGGTATCGAGTTATCGGCTCGGCAGTCCCGGCGCTGTTGGCAATTCCCGGCGGCGAACTGGTGAACGACACAGGCTTCGAGTTTGCGCTGGCGATCAGCGGCTGCTGCCGCATTATTTATCCGGCTTACCCGCGCGTCGATTCGATTGAGCAACTGGCCGGCGGATTGCGCGCCATTCTTGATGCCGAAAAGATCAGGCAGACGGCGATTCTGGGCGCGTCGTTCGGAGGCGCGCTTGCCCAGGTCTTCGTGCGCAAGTACCCGGAGAGGATCAGCCATCTGATCCTATCGAATTGCGGCGTTCCTTTGCGCTATCTTGTGCCGTCTGTGCGAGTATTCAGTTGGATTGCGGAAGCGCTTCCTTGGTCAGCCACAGCCGCGCTCCTGCGCCGCTCCATGCCCAGGGCGCTGGCCATAACCGAAGAGGATCGCGCTTTCTGGAGCGCATATTTCGATGAGCTGTTTTCCATCCGGATCACCAAGGCCGATCTGCTTGCCAACATCCGAATCCAGCTTGATTACCATCGGCGGTTTCACTTCACGCCGCAAGATTTGGAGGTTTGGAAAGGAAAGATTCTCATCGCCGAATCTGATACAGATGTCATCAGCCAGCGCCGCCGGCAGGCTCTGCGCCAAACCTACCCCAACGCCTTGGTTCATACGTACCAGAACGGCGGTCATGCGACGATGTTCTTGTGCTTCGACGAATTCCTGGCAATGGTGAAGCGGTTCCTCGATACTGAAGGAGATGAAAGCCCCCAGGAATTCAAGTCCTAAGCCGAAGGCAGCTATCTCCGCAGCCCGCAAGGCAGCCTTCAATATCCTTTTAGCCGTCGAGCGCGGCCAGTCTCACTCCGACGATCTGCTGCGCGAGAAAGCCGTCAACGCGCTTTCGGCCCCCGACCGCAATCTGGCCACGGCGCTGGTGCTGGGCGTGCTGCGCTGGCAGATTCAGCTCGACCATCAGATTCTCGCTCTGCTCTCTCACCCCAATGCAAAACTGGACGCCGAGATTCTGATCGCTCTGCGCATGGGCGCCTTCCAGTTGCTGCACATGAACCGCATTCCCGCCCGCGCCGCGATTGACGAGAGCGTCGAGCTGGCCAAGCACTCCGGCCACCGCTTCGCCTCCGGCATGGTCAACGCCGTGCTGCGCAAGCTCGCCATCACTCCGCAAGTCGAGATGGCGCGGCTTGTTTTGAAAGGCCACGGCTTCAGCCGCGCCAAGAGACAAGTCAAGATGGATCCGGCTTTAGCGGTCGAGGAAATGCTCCCTGAGGAATCCGCCGCCGAACTCGCGCTCGCCCAGGCCCACCCCGCGTGGATGGTTGAGCGCTGGATCAATTTCTACGGCCTTGAGGCGACGCAGGCGATCTGCCGCCACGGCCAGAGCCAGCCTGTACTCGCAGTGCGCCTTGCCAGCCCAGAGGTCGAAGCCGAACTCACCCAGGCCGGTATTGCGCTTGAAGCCGGCGAACTGCTTGCCGCCGCACGCACCGTCGTCTCTGGCGATGTGACCGCGACGGAAGCCTTCCGCGAGGGCTGTGTACGGCTTCAGGACGAAGGCTCGCAACTGGTGGCCGAGCTGGCCGGCATGAATCCCGGCCAAAAAGTAAAAAGCGTTCTCGACGCCTGCGCGGCGCCGGGCGGAAAAACACTCATTCTGGCCGAGCGCAACCCAGCGGCCCGCATTGTCGCCTCTGAAGCCAGCGCGCCGAGACTCGATCAATTGCAGAAACGGCTGGCGTTTCTTGGCGAACGCATCGAATGCCGCCGGGCCGATGCCGCCGCTCTCACGGAAGATTCAGTCTTCGATCTGGCTCTGGCCGACGTCCCATGCAGCGGCACCGGAACGCTGGGCCGCAACCCGGAGATTCGCCATCGCCTGCGCCCCGAAGAGCTGACCCGCCAGTCCGAACGCCAGCGTGCGATTTTGACCGCGGCATTACGCGCCATCCGCTCCGGCGGCCGCGCCGTCTACTCCACCTGCTCGCTGGAGCCGGAAGAAAACGAGCAGGTCATCGCCGCAGTGCTGGCCGCAACGCCAAATGCCCGCATGGTTTCGCTTGGCGACCGCATCGGCGAACTGCTTGACGAGGGCATTCTTACCGATTCCGGAGCGGAGCGACTGCGCGGCAGCATTACGCCCGAAGGCGCGCTCCGCTTACTGCCCGGCGCATTTCACACCGACGCCTTCTTCATTTGCATGATCGAGAAAACAGCCTGAAAGCAGCGCCGGCCCTGATCCCTGACCCCTATTCCCTGCTTTCCTCACTTCGCTACTGTCAACTTCACCTGCGTGCTCTGGTCCACGCGCGCTCCGGCAGGGGGCTGCTGCGCCGTCACCGCGCCCGGCTTCACGGGCAGCCTGGGAGCCGCGTTTCCGTTGCCCATGGGCGCTACCGGCACATCCACAAACCGCGGCGGCGCGGACTTGACGCCCACACGGGTCAGTTCCGCCTGCGCGCTGACTACCGGCAGGCCGGTCAGATCAGGCATCACAAAGCCGTCGGCCGCATCGTCTTCCGGGGCGGCCAGCAGCAGGTTGATACTGGGCCGCGCAATGCCCTGTGCGTGGGCCGGCGGATCCTGGGCCAGCACCGTTCCCTCAGCCGCCTTGCCATACGGCAGCCGCGCCGTCATGCCCACTTCCAGACCCACGCGCCGCAGATTCAGCGCCGCCACGCGCTCTTCCTGGCCCACGGTTTCCGGCACATCCACTTTCTGCGGTCCCAGGCTCTCGGCCACGCGCATGTGCCACTCCCGCCGCACCACCGTTCCCGGCGCGGGCGACTGCGCAAGAATGTGTCCGGCGGCCACATCGCCGGAGTAGTAGCGGTTGTCCACGTCCAGATCGAGCCCCAGCCCCGAGGTCTGGCTGCGCGCGTCGGCCACGGTCATGCCCTTCAGCGCGGGCACGGTGACCTCCGCGCCGTGAATGGCGAAGTGCATGGTGGTGATGGCCGCCAGCAGCGCCACAGCCACCAGCATCATCACCAGCCACGCCACCTGGAAGAAATTGACTATCGGACGCACCCTCATAATCTGGGCTCTCCTTTAGCGAAGACAATCTTGCGCTTGACCATGAGTTTACCCTCTTGGGCGTTTCCGATCATTGATGAGTGTATACAAAATGTGTATTCTTAAAGCGGAAGGATGCGCCGCGATGAACAGCCGTGAAGTCATTCGCAGACTCCAAAAGGACGGCTGGTTCGAGGTTGCGCAGGCGGGAAGTCACAAGCAATTCAAGCATCCGGTCAAGCTGGGACGGGTTACGGTTGTTTACCCACAAAGAGATGTTCCCGAGGGGACCCTCCGGAGCATCGAAAAACAATCCGGCCTCAAGCTCAGGTAAAGGAGCAACCATGGAATACATCGCCTATCTTCACAAAGACAAGAACTCGGATTACGGCGTCAGCTTCCCAGACTTTCCCGGCTGCATCACCGCCGGTTCCAGCTTGGAGGATGCGCGCGGCATGGCTGCGCAGGCTCTTGCATTTCATGTGGCCGGTATGCGCGAGGACGGCGAGGCGATTCCCAAGCCCTCGACCCTCGACGACCTGCACGGCGATCCAGCCATGAAGGGCGCGGTTGCTTTCCTGACCGAACTGCGCGAGCCGGAGAGAACCGTCCGCATCAACATCACCGCCCGCCAAAGCCAGATTGCCGAGATCGACCGCCGCGCCCGCTCCAAGGGGCTTTCCCGCTCCTCGTACATTGTGCAGAGCGCGCTGAAAGAGAAAGTTGCTTCGCGCTAATGCGTAGCGAATAAAACAAGAAGCATGAACGTGATATACACGGATAAAGGCTGTAAGACTAACCAAGAGCCGAGATCGGAAGCGTAAGCAGAGCTTATTTCGCCCGCCTTCAACTTTTTCCCCATCTTAGTGCGTGCAATCAATCCATCGTATATCGGTCCAAGGACCAAAATCTGTAGGCAGATTTTCATGAACAAATCAGTTGTCTGACTTGGTTTAAGCCACACGAATTTGATAAAGGTATACTCAAAAACGCACACGCCAAACAACAGCAAATATGATGGATCGGCGATTGCAAAAATCTGTTTGCGTTCTTTTGGTTTTTCCTTGTTGGCTTCATCCACCGTCATCGATCTACCTCCATGCACCGGCATGAAAAACTCAGCGAGTTAGCAGCTATTCTATTGCCACCCATCTCTCTCACCGCGAGTTATCCGTTGCAGGCTCGGGGTGGATCGTTACACGGTCGATCTCCGGGCACTGCTTCCGGAAGCGATCCTCGAACTCGGTAATCACTCCATGAACCCGCTGCATCGTCATCTCGTCGGGCAGCGTGCAGTGGCAGGCAACATAGATGTGCTCGCCCTGGCGCCGGACCTCAACCTCATGCACATCCGCAATCTCCGGAATTTGCGCGGCCGTCGCGCGCATCGCCAGCTCGATCTGACGGTCCACCAAGTCCAGTTCCTCGGGCTGCTCAATGGTGGCCGGCTCGCTCTCGATGTGCGTCAGCACGGTGTCCACCTCCGGAACCTCGCGCAGAATCTCGGTTTCCATCGCGGTCACAAAGTTGTGCGCCTCCAGCAGCGGGAGGGTCTCGTCCAGTTCCAGGTGCTGCTCCACGCGCAGCCGTCCCAGATACGACCGGGCGCTCAGTTCGTGGACCGAAACATTGTGACGCGCGGCCACCGCCCGCACGCGGTCGAAGATGCTCTCCGCCTTTGCCTGCCGGGGTACAGTGTGAATTACCACATCGGCCTGGGGCAATACGCGACGCACAGCCTTCTTGGCTGCTTCCACCAGATCCTCAGTGTGCTCGAAGGTATAGCGCCGCGGCAGCGCCAGCGTCAGGTCGGCAAAAAAGTTGGCTCCGGCCCGCCGCAGCCGCGCCTGCTCCACGGACAGCACCCCTGGCACCTGCGCCACTTCTTCGATCAGCTGCCTCTGTGTCTCGGCTGGAGTCTCATCCAGCAGCACGTTCACCGCCTCGCGGCCCAGCAGCAAAGTCAGGCGCAGAATCATAAGCGAAACCACCACCGCTGCCAGCGGGTCGGCGTAGCGCAGCCCCCGATGCCGAAACGAATGCCCGCCCAACTGGCGCCCAGCCCAGCCAGCACCGCCAGCGACGACCAGATATCCGAGGCAAAGTGAAAAGCGTCCGTGGCCAGCGCCGGAGAGCCGGTTTGCTCGGCCACCTTGCGCAGTTGCCTGGAGCGCCAGAAGTCCACGCCGATGGAGCAAAGCACCACGGCGGCCGGCAACGCCAGATTTTGCAATCCCTTGCCAGGGTGGATGATCCGGCGAATTGCCTCCCAAATAATCCACACACTGGAGCCGGCCATCAGAATGACTTCGCAGAACGAGGAAATATTCTCGAATTTGCCGTGGCCGTAGGTGTGGTCTTCGTCGGCTGGCTTGTCGCTCACCCGGACGGAAAAGAAGGTGAGCGTCGCGCCCACCAGGTCCAGTCCGGAGTGGGCCGCGTCCGACAGCACGCCCAGAGAGTGCGACAGCAGGCCCGCCACGAGTTTCAGCACAGTCATTGCCGCCGCTGCCAGCATCGAATACAGCGCCACGCGCCGCTTCTCAGCGGAAAAGAGAGGGACGCTTTCGGCGGCTGGAGTCATGGCTTATCTAGGCTACATTGCCGCGCACCGCCGTGTACAACCCGGCGATGCCAAAGGTGTACGGCTGCCACGCGCACTGCTCATAGCCAGTTGCCCGCATCAGTCCGAGCATCTCCTCTGGCCGAAGGAAGCGGCCCACCGACGCAGGCAAATAATTGTACGGCCCAGCCCGGCCGCAGACCAGCCGCCCGATCACCGGCAGCAGGCGGTGGAAATAGATCGCGTAGGCCTTGCCAATGAGCCCGCCCGGCTCGCTGAACTCCAGAATGCCCAACTGCCCGCCGGGTTTCAGCACGCGGTGAAACTCCCGCAGGCCGGCGTCGTAGTTGGCCAAATTGCGGAAACCAAAGGCTGTCACGATCAGGTCCAGCGACTCCGATTCCAGCGGAAGATGCAGCGCGTCGGCCTCCAGCGGCACAGCGTACGCAGCCCCAGCCACACGCGCGCCCACGCCCGGCTGGCCGAACTTCTTCGCGCCCCGGCGGAGCATCTCCGGCGAAAAATCCGCCGCGAGAATCGGCTGCGCGCCGCGCGGACGGCGCTTCAACAGGGCCATGGTCATGTCGCCCGTGCCGCAGCAGACGTCCAGTACCGCCGCTTCCGGCTGGGCCAGCACCGCGCGAAAGCGCCGCGCCGCCCGCCGCCGCCACAATCGGTCCACATTGGCCGAGAGAACGTGGTTCAGCAGGTCATACCTGGGCGCAATTGCATCGAAAAGATGCCGCACGGCCTGAGCCGCGCTGGCTTCGTCGTTTGCGTTCGGCGGTTTGGCCCCGGTCGTTGTCATGATTGCTCTTGTTCTAAACAATGATGCTGGGCGCCCCACCCTCGGCGCGTCTTTGTTCTTTGCGCCCAGGGTGGGAAACCACAAACCCCAACCAGCCTTGGCGGCCTAGTACTACAGTTGTAAATTGCCTTGCCGGAGGGAGTATCAATGGCTCTGCGGGTCGCCCCCAGGCATGAAAGTCGGTTCGGCTGTCTTTCAACGGAGCAGGGCGCTTTAGCGCCCTGAAAAGCGGTTGAATAATCAGGGCATTCAGGCCCGGAACAGGGCAATTCCCAACAGGTACAACTGTAGTCCTAGTGAACCTCTGAACAAGTGAACTACTTGCAAAATTGCCTTCAGACTGAATTCGCGCCCTAACACATCTTGTATCTCCATGGAATTTGTCGAGTGGCTCAGAAGCGGATTGATCCGCAAAATTCAGCGGATATAGCTCAAAACATATACCCCCCGGGGGTGTGGGGGGGGGGAGGGGGTCAGCCTGTGTAAGCTGGCTGGAGCGCACTCCTTCCCATGTTCATGATGCGCTGCTGAATGGAAAAGATCTGCAACCATTGAGGTCAGTGCGGTAGATTGGGACGAAAATCGCTCTTCGATTTCATCATCCTGAAACCTCTGAGCTTTCTCGATGGAATTCTGCAAGAGGCTCAAGTGGCCAATTCAAAGCCCGCATTCCCTCGGGGGCTAAAGCCCCGCTGATTTTGCGGGCTTCATGTACGGGCTAAACAGGCTGCGGAAAAAGGCCTATTTTCAAGTAAAAAGCCCGAAAAGCATCGCTCAGGGGCTACAGCCCGCCATTTATTTCCAATGACTTACGGCACGACTGAAGTCGTGCCCTGACGCTTCGTGCCTCTACGGATGAGTTTTTCCGCAGCCTGTAAAACCCATACCCTTCAAAACATCGACTTAATCAGAGGTCCCCTAGCTGACCTGCTGGCTGGCCGTATTCTCCCCGGCCTGCGCCAGCATGTACTCGACCGCCGCCTCCAACTCCGCTTCCGTCACGTCCTCCACCACGCCCGCATCGCCAATTCCCACAGGCAGCACGAAGCGCCTGACGCCGCCCAGGTTCTTCTTGTCGCCGCCCGTGGCCGCCACAATTTTGGCGGCGCGCAGCTTTAACTCCGGCAGCGGGCCATACAGGAACACCAGCCTCTCCAGCCTCTCGAACTGCGCCTGCGAAATCGTTCCTCGCTGCTGGGCCAGGTAGAGCGCGGCCACCATGCCCCAGCCGACCGCCTCGCCATGCAGCAGCGTCTTGTAGTGCGTCGCCTGCTCCAGCGCGTGGCCCACCGTGTGGCCAAAGTTCAGAATCATGCGCAGCCCGCCCTCGCGCTCGTCCAGATGCACGACACCGGCCTTCATGCGAATCGACGCGGCAATCACCTTTTCCAGGGCCTTCGGGTCGCGGGCCAGCACCTGGTCCGCGTGGCCTTCCATGAAGCGCACCAGCGAACGATCGCGGATGACGCCGGCCTTCACGCTCTCCATCAGCCCGGCGCGCAGCTCGCGCTCCGGAAGCGTTCCCAGCGCCTCGATGTCGGCAAAAACCGCCAGCGGATGATGGAAGCTGCCCACGAGGTTTTTGCCCTCGGGCAGGTTCACGCCCGTCTTGCCGCCCACGGACGAGTCGACCTGCGCCAGAAAGGTCGTCGGGACCTGCACATAGGGAATGCCGCGCATGTAAATCGCGGCCAGAAAGCCGCCCACGTCGCCCACAATTCCGCCGCCAAAGGCGATCAGCAGGCTCCCGCGATCTCCGCCGGCCGCGGCCATCTGCCGCAGCAGCTTTTCGACGCTGGCCAGCGTCTTGAACTTCTCGCCCGGCTCCAGAAACAGCACGATCGGCGCCTCGGCGAAGGAGGCCAGGAAGCTCTCGCCCCACAAAGCCCAGATCGGCGCCGAAGTCAGCACAAAAACCCGCCGCGGCAGCTTGCCCACAATCCGCTCGATGCGCGGCGCCAGCGAACGAATGAGCCCGCTGCCTGCCATTACGTCGTATTTCGCTGAAGGTGTCTCTACTCGTATCGTCTGCACAATAGTTAAATCCTAAAGCAGCAAGCAACCAAATCGGGCTCTGAATGAATCAGTATCTTTAGGTCCCGATTTTCGGGATTTTGAAAATAGTCGTTGTATGCGTTGTTTACATCTACGCTGTTTGCGGCCAGATCTTCCTGGCGGAGTGCGTTTAGCTGCTTGTCAACATAACTTCACAGAGCTAGACTGATTGGACTGCAGCACGCGCGCATTTGACTCCCCCGTGGCAATCCACGCTTGATGAAAGACTGGCCGGCCATGAAAGTGCATGCGTTTCGCATGAATTCTGGTATTCCCCTGGCGCCATTCGATTCCGCATGGGACAGCCCGCAGACTCTTGTGCTTGCCTTTTTTGCGCCGGATTTTGCCCTGCTGCACGCCCCCCTCGAACGCCTGCGCGCCGCTTTTCCCCGGAGTTTTCTGCTGGGGTGCTCCACGGGGGGAGAAATCCTCGGTTCTGGCCTGGAAGACCACTCCGTCACGGTGGCTGTGGTGCGCTTCAATTCCACCCATCTGTGCCTTGCGCACGCCTACGTCGCCGCCGGTTCCGCGGCTTCCAGAGAAGCGGGCAAGAGAATTGGCCAAGCCCTGGCCGCACCGGATTTAAAGGGCGTCTTTGTCTTGTCCGATGGCCTCAACGTGAACGGTTCCGAGCTGGTCAGCGGGCTCGATGCGGCTTTGCCGGCCGACGTGAGGGTTTCCGGAGCGATGGCGGCGGACGGGGAGCGCTTCAAGAACACCTATGTCTTCGCCGCTGCCCCTGGCGAACCAATGCAAATTCTGCCCCGTCAGGTAGGCGCCGTCGGCTTTTGCGGAAATTCAATTCGCCTTGCCCACGGTTCCAGCGAAGGCTGGTCTCCCTTCGGCCTGGAGCGCCGCGTGACGCGCAGCGAGGGCAACGTCGTCTTCGAACTGGACGGCAAGCCTGCCCTCCGGCTTTACAAGACCTATCTTGGACAGCGGGCCGAGGACCTGCCTGCCGCGGCCTTCTTGTTTCCGCTGGGTATTCTGGATAGAACTTCCAACAGCTCCGAGGTCATTGTACGGACTGTTCTGGGCGTGGACGAAGAGACTCAGAGCCTCTCTTTCGCCGGGGACATCCCCGAGGATTCCACGGTCCAGCTCATGCGCTGCAACATCGACCGCCTGATCGAGGGCGCCGCGGGCGTTGCCGAAGAATTGAGCAGAAAGGTCAAGGGTCCCGCCTTGACGATTGCCGCCTCTTGCGTGGGGCGGCGCATGGTCATGAGAGACCGGACAGAAGAAGGACTGGAGGCAGTCCTCGATACATTGCCCAAAGGAACGCTTCTGGTGGGTTTATTCGCCTATGGCGAGCTTTCGCCGATTTCTTCTGGGCAATGCCAGCTTCAGAACCAGGCCATGTCTCTCACCCTGATTCAGGAGGACTGAGGCATGTTTCACCCTGTGCTTCAGCGCCTGCTCAAGAAACTTGAACTCAGCGCAGATTCCGCTCCGAATGCAAAGGCCTGGGCGCGATTCCTCGAGCGGGTGGACCGCTCGTACAGGGACAACGACCAGGACCGATACATTGTGGAACGAAGCCTGGAGATCAGCAGTGACGAGATGCGGGATACGACCCGCCAACTCCAATCCGCCCTTGAGCAAGTTCGGAATCTGAGTCTCACGGATGAGTTGACCGGGTTGCGCAACCGGCGATTCCTCAACGTCTCAATACCCGATGACGCGGCCCTGGTGATCCGGAAATATCGCACCCAGGGAAGCGAACAGCGTGTGTCCACCGACTCCGACATGCTCTTCTTCATGGTGGATCTGGACCTGTTCAAGAACGTGAACGACACTTACGGCCATCTTGCCGGAGACATGGTGCTTAGCCAGACGGGCAAACTGCTCGTCGCCTGCTCGCGCAGCACGGACTTTGTCATCCGCTGGGGCGGAGAAGAGTTTCTGGTTGTGGCCAGGCAGGCTTGCCGCGCGGACTTGCAGTTTCTCGCCGAACGCATACGCACGACTGTGGAAGCTCACCGCTTCGACATCGGAAAGGACAAGCCAATTCACCTGACCTGTTCTGTCGGCGCTGCCGCTTTTCCCTTCATGGTCAAGTGGCCAGAGTTGCTCAGTTGGGATCGCGTGGTGGAACTTGCCGATCTTTGCCTGTACGCCGCCAAGCGTTCGGGAAGAAACGCCTGGGTGGAGATTCTGCCCACCAGCCTCATCTCCCTGAACGAACTCGTCTCGTCTCTCGCCACGCATCTGCCAGAGCTTATTCAGAAAGCCAAACTGGAAGTATTCAGCAATCTGCCTCCTGACAAGGTTTTGTTTCAGTGATTCGATTGCATCAGTGGGCCAGACTCCGCACTTCGTGGCAGATGCACTGAGAAACGCGCCCGGCCTCTATATAAGCCAGAACAGCGGAACCAGCCCCAGCGCGGCCATCGCCACCAGCATGATGAGGCTCTGCAAGCCGGTCTTGCGGTCGGCCAGGCTGAAAGCGTAAATCCCTTTCACGGCGCTGTTGCTGGCGGCGGCGATGGCCACCGCGACCGCTGCCTCTTTCAGGGGTGTCAGCGTGCCCGCCGCTTGCGTCAGGCCCATGATGAACGGGTCCACGTCGCTGACTCCCATGATCGCGGCCAGCGTATTCACCCCCGTCCTTCCCATATAAGTAACGGCTAACTGGGTTGCTACCAGCATCACCAGAAACAGTCCGGCAAAGACAAGCGCCGTCACCAGATCGAGCGGATTCTTGGGCTCGGACTCCCGCTGTACCGCCTGAGCGCTTTTGTCGGCGCGGCGCGTCCAGAGCCAGCCTCCGCCAACAGCCAGAACGGCTATCGCAAGGAACGGGATGTAAACGAGAGCCATCAGTTGCCGGTTAAACAGCGCCAGCAGAATGACCAAACGCACATACATCACGCCGCAGGCAATCAGGATGCCGCCGGCGAACAGATGCGAATGCTCTTCGAGCTTGGCCCGCCGCGCCATCACGACTGTAGTGACCGTGGAGGAATAAGCGCCGCCCAACAGAGCCGCCAGCACCACCCCGCCCTGTCCCTTGGTCAACTTTTGCAAAACATAACTGGCATAGGAAACGGCGCTGATTGCGACCACCACCAGCCACGTCTTGAAGGGGTTGATGTGGAACTGGCTGAATTCCTGATTTGGCAGGATGGGCAGAATCACCGCGCTCAGCAGCAGGAACTTGGCGAAGGTAAGAATCTCGGTGGGCGCGATGCGCGCGGCCAGTTTCTCCAGCGCGGCCTTCAGATCGAGCAGCAGCAGGCTGGCAACCCCCAGCGTGGTGGCAATCCACAGATGCCCGTTGCAGACCAGAGCGCCCACCAGGAAGGTCGCCAGGCCGGACATTTCTGTAGTGACTCCGGCGGCCTCGGAGGTAGAAACCTTGTGCCAGTAGGACAGCAGGAGAAATCCAGCGACCACCATGAAGCCAATCGTCAACGGCAGCACTTGCGTGCCTGAAACAAGCGCAATGGAATAGCCGATCAGGCCAATCAGCGGGAAGGTGCGCACACCACCGAAAGAGTAAGCCCCCCCTGCCGTCCTGTGCTCTTCCCGCTCCAGTCCAATCAGGAACGACAGAAACAGAACCAGCGCAATCTGCACGGCTTGCGGCGGTAACTGCTGGTAGATTTCCATTCGAGTTGAGCCTCCAAATTGCCTGCTAGACAGCTTACACGCTGTCGTGGTGGAGTGTCCGGCGACTTGCCCGCATTCGAGGCAAACGCATCTTAGAACCTATTCGTAAAGGGGCTTAGGGAGCATAATCCGGTCAGTTCTCTTCTCCTAGCCCTGCTCACCATCACAGACCGGTCCCCACGCATGAATATAGGTTAAAAATATGGCAGGAGCGTCTCAGGTTGATTTTCTGGTGATGGGGGCGGGCGTGGCCGGGTTGCGCGCGGCAGTCGAGTTGGCGCGCCACGGCGAGGTTCTGCTGGTCACCAAGGAGTCCGTGGCCGAATCCAACACCCACTATGCGCAGGGCGGCATCGCCGTGGCCATGGAGGGCGACGCGGATGTCGCCCTGCACCTTAAAGATACTGTCAACGCGGGCGATGGGCTGGTTTATCGTCCCGCGGCGCAGGTGCTTGTGGCCGAAGGGCCCGTGCGCGTAGCCGAGTTGATTGAGTGGGGCGCGAACTTCGACAGCAAGGACGGCCAATTGCTGCGCACGCGCGAGGCCGCGCACTCCCTGCCGCGCATTCTGCACGCCAATGGCGACGCTACCGGCGCCGAGATCAGCCGCTCGCTGGCAGCCTTTGCACGGGTTCACAAGCGCATCCGCTGCGCCGAGTGGACCACCGTGAGCCGCCTGATTGTGCGCGACGGCCGGGTCATCGGGGCCGATCTGCTGGACCGCGACAACCAGGTGGAGCGCGTCAGCGCGCCTGCCGTGCTCGTCGCCGCCGGCGGCGCTGGCCAGGTCTTTTCCGACACAACCAACCCCACTGTGGCCACCGGCGACGGCATCGCCCTGGCATCCCTGGCCGGCGCGGCGCTGGCCGACATGGAGTTCTACCAGTTCCACCCGACCGCGTTTTCGCTGCCCGGCGCGCCGCGATTCCTGCTTTCCGAGTCCCTGCGCGGCGAGGGCGCAATCCTGCTGAACGATCGCGGCGAGCGCTTCATGGAACGCTATCACCCGCTGCTTGAGCTGGCTCCCCGCGACGTGGTGGCCCGCGCCATTACCCGCGAGGGCATGGGCCAGGCGCCGGGCGAATCCAGGGTCGTGCACCTGGACATGC
>Ga0255353_1000219_pt1 | contig 37412 bp, 26 predicted proteins | sample HBST25metaG_FD_189941 | JGI IMG/M metagenome (GOLD analysis project Ga0255353, IMG submission 189941) | Peat soil microbial communities from Stordalen Mire, Sweden - H.B.S.T25 | ecosystem: Environmental > Terrestrial > Soil > Wetlands > Peat | place: Sweden: Norrbotten County, Stordalen Mire...
GTACAAACAGAGGGGCGGCGGCCGATCTGCGGTACAGGCTCAACCAGGGGTGGCCTAAGGTGGCTACGGCCTTGCCGCCGAAACGTGAAACCATCCTCACGCCTCTGAACGCAACATACAAGGTGGCAGGTGGCTGCAGAGAATTAGCCTCCACGCGCGCACAATAAAAACATGCTGTTCAACCCGGTCCAAGCAGGGGGACAGAAAGCCCCCGAAAGACACCCCCTCCCCCCTGGGGGGTAGTTCACCTTTTGTTCGCTTTTCTGCAAAACATGATAGACGTATCTATCGATTTTTGAATGACTTACAAACTTTTCTGCCCGTCGAAATCTTCAGGTTTCCACAGATTCTCCATTTATTAAGTCCAATAGAATCAACGCACAGGCCTGTTGTTTTTGGGGTAAAATGGCCTCTTTTTCCCCTGAAATTGGGCTCTTTCCGCAGAAAATCAGGTGATTTCCCCTCCATTTCCAGTTGCCTTCCTGGCCTGAAAAAAGAGCAATTCGCGAACCTCCGGAACCGCAGCAGAGAATGCTCCGCCAGATACGTTGGCGTAGGAGAAAAGGAGTTTCAAAGCGAACCCGAAGTCGATGCTTCCCGAAGGCAGGGCCTACAACTCCACACGAAGAAGTGTCTCTGGTTTCGTAGCGACGCTCAGGCCACTGCATCCTCCGCCGCCGCGAACCGCGGCGTTGTCGGCAGGGCGGCAATCAACTTTCGTGTATAGGGATGGACCGGCCTCGAGAACAGATCGGCCGTCTCGCGGCACTCCACAATCTCTCCCTTGTCCATCACCGCCACGCGCTGGCTGATCGTCGCCACCGAGAGAAGGTCGTGCGAGATATAGAGGATTCCGATGCCCAGTTTGCGGTTCAGCGTCGAAAACAATCGCAGGATCTCCGCCTGCGTGATGATGTCGAGTGCGCTGGTCGCCTCATCCGCAATCAGCAGCAGAGGCCGATGCAGCACGGCCATGCTGATCAGAACTCGTTGCGCCTGGCCAACGCTGAGTTCCGCTGGATAGCGGCGCAGGAAGTTCTTATCCGACGGGAGGCTTACATTCTCCAGTGTCTCGCGCAACGCGCGGGCGGTTTCTTCGCGCGTGCAGCGTTGGTGGATCCTCCATGCCTCCTCCAACTGCGTGCCAATGCGCAGCGCGGGGTTCAGCGACGACATCGGGCTCTGCAGAACCAGCGCGATCTCCTTGCCGCGCAGCCGGCGCATTTCGCCCTCTTTCAAGCCCATGAGATCGCGGCCGTTGAACAGAATGGACCCTTCCGCTCTGCCCCGCTTCAGATAGAGCAGCTTCAGAATCGCGAGCGCCAGCGTGCTCTTTCCGCAGCCACTCTCGCCCACCAGGCCCAGCACTTCTCCCTGCTGAATGTTGAGCGAGAGATTGCGCAGCACTGCGGGCTTTCCCGGGTAGGCGGCAGAAAGTTGAAGAGACAGGAGCGGCTCGATCTTCATCACCGGTTTCTCGCGACATCGTTTCCGATCGTAAGTTGGTCGATATTCCAGTAGACCTGCGGCCGCAGGACGACGGGATGTGCATTGTGCAAGGCCGTCGACACGGCCGACATCGAGTCCTTGTTCACCAGGTATATGAAAGGTTCCTGCTGCCAGACAATCTCCTGCACCCGGTCTATGGCCAGCTTCCGCTTCTTCACGTCCTGACTGGAGGCCTGAGCGCGCATCAGCTTGTCGATCTCCGCTTCCCAAGCGGTCGCCGGCGTTTTCTGGCTGGGATTCCATTGATGATTCTCCGCCGAGCTCAGCCACACATTCATCTGCGCATTCGGATCGAGATCGTCATTCACCAGGCCCAGCAGGCACGCCTCGTAGTTGAAGCTGCGCGTGATGCGTTCGATGAGAGAAGGGAAGTCGAGAGTCACCACATTCAAGCGGATGCCTATGGCGGCCAGATCCTGCTGAATCATGGTCGCCATCTGTTCGCGCGCCTTGTTGCCGGCGTTGGTCATGACGGAAAACTCCACGTTGTGCCCGGTGCGGTCGCGGAGTGTGCCGCCCTGCAAACGGAAACCGTCCTGGGCCAGCGCCTGCAAGGCGGCTCTGCGGTCAAAGGGATGCGGCTGCAGTCGCGCGTTGAACCAGAACTTGTTGGCCGGAGAAACCCAACTCACCGCAGGCCGGGCGTGGCCGCGAAAGACCACGCGCGCCAGGTCGTCGCGATGGATGGATGCAGAAATCGCGCGCCGGAAATTCGTCGAAGTGAACCACGCCTTCTTGTAGGCAGGCAGCGGCGCACCGGGAACCTGATTGAACCATATCTGCTCGGAGTCCAGACCGACGCCGGTGTCGAAGGCCATCTTCGGAGCCTGCGCCACCAGCTTGTCGTAATACTCGGCATTGAGCGAGTTGATGAAATCGATTTCTCCCCGCACCAGCCGCAACATCTCAATGTCCCGGTTCTGCTGGATGTCGAGGCGAATGGAGGTGATGTAGGGCAACGGACGGCCGGCAGCATCGTGCTTCCAATAATTCGGATTGCGATTCAGCAGCAGGTCGGACCCGGCCTTGTCTTCCGCAACATAGTACGGACCCAGCACCGCCATTTCCTTCTTCGGCGACCTGGCCGACAGGATGGCTACCTGGTCAAAGAGCTTGTCCAGGCCGACGATGGGTGCGGGAAAGCTGATCGTGATTTGATTCTTCCCCGCGGTCTGAGTAACCACCTTGCCTTCGCTGGAACGGAAGGAGTCTCCGGTGGGCGAGTGCAGCGCGGGATCCATCAGCCGCTCGACGGTATAGGCAACGTCCTCAGCGGAAAATGGAGTGCCATCGGAGAAGCGCACGTTCTGCCGCAGTGTGAAGCTGATGGAGTTGCCAGTGCGGTTGACCTTCCAGGACGTGGCCAGTTCCGGCTCCATCTGCTGCGTCAGGCGGTTCAGACGCAACAGGACGCCGCCGGTGAGATAACGAATCGTCTCCGAGGCGTCGTCGGCCACCAGCAAGGGGTTCAGCGTCTTGGGCTCCGACCCCAGGCAAAAGCGCAATTGGCTTCGGGATTGAGTGTTCGCGGTGGCCGGGTTCAGAGCCAGGAACAGCAGAAAAGCGGAGAGAAGCAGGCGATGTCTCATGCCCAGAGCTCCTGATTTCGCAAAACAAGTTGAAAACAACCGACCGTGACCATGAGCAGAACCAGCGGTACAAACTGCCACGGCTGCGCCGAGAAGGCCGAGAAATTCTCCAACTCGCGGAGCAGGCTGCCCCAGGAAGGAAGCGGCTCCGCCACACCCAGGCCAAGAATGCCGAGGTTGGCCTCCGTCAGGATGAAAACCGGAATGGAGATCCAGAACTGCGCGTAGAGAACCGGCTTGAGGTTGGGAATGACGTGACGCCACAGCAGGCGGAAGCCGCTGCTGCCGGAAGCGCGCGCCAGCAGAATCACGTCGGAGCCGCACAGAGTGCGGGCAGCGGCACAGATCACGCGCGCGGCTGCCGCCCATCCCAGGCAACCCAACAGAGCAAACGTAATGACCACCGAAGAAACGGGAGAAACGTTCAGCGGCAAAAACGCGCGCACCATCATGAGCAGAAACAACCACGGCAGCGATAGAAACAGGTCCGTCGCCGCCATCACGCAGTCCTCCAGCCAGCCGCCCACAAACCCTGCCGCGCCGCCGATCAAGGCCGCCAGAAGGCTCGAAAGCAGGGCGGCCGCAGGCGCCAGCAAGAGCGACACACGCGTGCCGTAAAGCAGCCGGGAAAACCGGTCGCGCCCCAGGTCATCCGTACCCAGCAGATGCTGGCCGGATGGAGCCGCATCGGGCAGATCGCGGAACTGCTGCGCGTAGGGGGCCGGGGCCACGAAGTCCGCCAGTAGGCAGGCGGTCGAAACCGCGAGCAGAAAAAGGACCGCTCCCACCCGGACCCACTTCATGCTTCACCTGCGCCGAGCGGAGCGGCCGCCAGTTCAGCGACGGAATTGGCAAGCACGGTCATCAACGTGACCATCATCGTCAGGTTGACCAGCAGCACCAGGTCGCGGCCCATGGCTGCCTGCCATGCCAGTTGGCCAATGCCGGGCAGATCGCAGAGGACTTCCACAGGGATGGCGGCTGCGAAGGCGAGGCTCACCGAGACTCCGGCCAATGCAAGCAATTGCGGTGCGGCGACCGGCAGGATGTGCCACAGCAGAACTCGTCCGCTGCTCAGCCCTTTTGCCCTGGCAGTGAGTACATGGGGAAGGGAAGCGCTGTGCGCCAGCAGATTGCGCGCGTAATGAAATATTTTGGGAAAGACGATCAGGCCGATAACCAGCCGGCCCGGCGCCTGGACAAGGACGAACAACAACGCCAGCACCGCGGCCGGGATAGAGAGCAGAACGCTTGCCAGCAGGCTCCATGCGATATCGACGAAGCCCGTGCGCGCCATGACCGCCGCCATGGCCAACGCCAACCCCGCGACCCAGCCCAGAACCAATCCCAGCCCGACCGATTCTAAGGTTTCCGGAAACCTCTCTGCCAGCAGTTGCCGCACCGGCTGATGCAAAGTCCGCGAAACGCCCAGGTCGCCGTGCAAGAGCCTACCCCAGTAGTTCAGGTAGAAGCTCGCCACGCTGGCCTCTTCAGCATTCGATTGCCGCAGCGCCTGCATGCTTTCCTGGTTCAGGCGGCTATCCAGTTCCTCTTCGTCGACGCCAAATCCGGGAGCCAGCCGCACCAGCGTGGCTCCGAGGAAGCCGCCGAGCGCCAAGACCATGAGGACCCTTCCTGCGTGTCTGGAAACCTTGCGCAGGGAGGGGCTAATGGACGTCTGCATGGCCGAGGCCGGAGAGGAGATAGCACTCATACATGCTCAGGCTATCGGCATCCGGCATGGATACTGGAGTGTTCGGGACAAAACAGAAGTAGGTTGAACTGGCGTGTCTGCCCGTTGTGGGAATTTGCCCCTAAGGGAACTCGCGCGGCGCAATTTTCGCAGCAGGTTGGCACGTGCAAGGTACTGCATGTTTTCCGCGGAGCAGCCAGCAACGCTATGCCTGATATTGCTCGTCGCTTACCTGTTCCAACCATTCGACAGTTTTGCCATCGAGCTTTTCCTGAATGGCAATATGGTTCATCGCCGTGGTCGGCGCGGCTCCGTGCCAATGCTTCTCACCCGGCGCGAACCAGATCACATCTCCAGGGCGAATCTCCTCGATGGGGCCGCCCCACCGCTGCGCCCGCCCACACCCGGAGGTGACAACAAGAGTCTGGCCGAGCGGATGGGTGTGCCAGGCGGTACGGGCGCCGGGCTCGAAAGTGACACTGGCGCCCACAACGCGTGCCGGATCCGGCGCGTCAAACAACATGTCGACCCGCACCGTGCCTGTGAAATAATCTGCCGGGCCTTTGCCCGACGGTACGGAACCGATTCGCTTGATCTCCATTTTCGAATTTCCTCCCTGAGCGTTTTTCGATTTTGCGGGCCAATTGCTTGAGCTACTCGAAGCGCCGAACCGGCGGGATATCTACAGAGCCTTACCCATTTCATAGGCTTGTTTCATGGTATCGCTGGTCAGAATGTCGCCGATCTCCCACGCGCCTGCGCCGTACACGATGCCCTTTTCTTTTGCCCCTGGCAAACAGGAAGTGAATCCGCGAAAGCCCTCGATGGTTCGCTTCAGGGCCGCCGTGTTGCTGTCCGCCGCAGTCACGATGAAGTAGAAATCCTTGCCGGCGATCTTCGTGTACCGGGCAACGGTCCGGTCAATCACGGTCTTCATCTGGGCGCACATCGTGTAGAAGTACACAGGCGTCGCCATCACGATCACATCCGCCGCCATCATGCTGTCGAGGATCTGCGCCATATCGTCTTTCTGCGCGCACTTTCCATTCGCCCGGCAGGCATAACAGCCCGTGCAGTAGTTGATTTTCTTTTCCGCCAACGCCACTTTCTCAACCTGATGTTTGGCTTCGGCTGCGCCTTCCATGAACCGGTCGCACAAGGTACTCGAGTTTCCATGCTTTCTGGGACTCGAGGAAAGGATCAGTACTTTCTTGCCCATTCCAATTTCTCCAACTTTGCAGGTTTTCGTTCTGTCATTTCACCGGCGTCGGAGTGGAGACGAGTGCGAGCCCGAACACCCGCAGGACAGCCGGTCTGGAGACGGCGCTGCAACACCTTACGAGCCGTCATCTCGCGGTCTCGACACTAGCGTCCGGTCATCTTCTCAATGGCCTCCGGATACCTTGCGCCCTGCACCTCGATTTTTGAAGCCGCGCTTTCGATCTGGCTCAGATCCTCGGCCGTAAGTTCGAGCGTGACTGCTCCGATGTTCTCTTCGAGGCGATGCAGTTTCGTCGTCCCTGGAATGGGAACAATCCACGGCTTCCGGGCCAGCAGCCAGGCCAGCGCAATCTGGGCCGGCGCCGCATTCTTCTCCTTCGCGATGGCGGCGAGAAGATCAACCAATGCCTGGTTCGCCTTGAGGGCTTCCGGCGTGAAGCGCGGCAGCGTGCTGCGGAAGTCGTTGCTCGCGAACGTGGTGTTCTCGTCCATTTTGCCGGTCAGGAAGCCTTTGCCGAGAGGGCTGTAAGGGACGAAACCGATGCCGAGTTCTTCCAGGGTCGGGAGCACTTCCGCTTCCGGCCCGCGCGTCCACAGCGAGTACTCGCTCTGCACCGCTGTCACGGGCTGCACGGCGTGGGCGCGGCGAATGGTCTTTGCGGCCGCTTCGGAGAGGCCGAAGTGTTTCACCTTGCCCTGCTGGATCAGTTCTTTCACCGCACCCGCGACGTCCTCGATGGGCACGTCCAGATCGACGCGATGCTGATAGAAGAGATCGATGGCGTCGACTTTCAGGCGCTGGAGCGAGTCTTCCGCGACCTGCCGGATGCGTTCCGGCCGGCTATTGAGGCCTTGCCAACCCGGGCTTCCGTCGGGATTGAGATTGAAGCCGAACTTGGTGGCGATAACCACTTTCCCGCGGAAGGGAGCGAGCGCCTCGCCGACCAGTTCTTCGTTGGTGAACGGGCCGTAGACTTCAGCCGTGTCAAAGAAGGTGACGCCGCGCTCGACGGCTGCACGGAGGAGGGCGATCATCTCCTGCTTGTCCTTGGGCGCTCCATAAGAAAAGCTCATGCCCATGCAACCGAGGCCGAGCGCCGAGACTTCAAGATTGCTGTTTCCCAACGTGCGCTTTTGCATTATGTCTCCTGTCTCTGTTCACAACCGTTAGAGCGAAACCAGAGCAACTGTGTTCTGTCGCTGGTTGTGCAAGGTCGCCGCTCCCTGGTGGTCGCGTCGACTTGAGAGCCTTGCTTTCGGGATACATCTACTCTGGTTTCGCTATAGCGCCGCGCCACCCTGTACCGGATGGCGCACGCCCAGCTCTGTGTTTATTCCGATTTGAGAGAAGCCATGTCGATGGAGAAGCGGTATTTCACGTCAGACTTCAGCATTCTTTCGTAGGCTTCGTTGACCTTCTGGATGGGGATCACTTCGACGTCGGCGGTGATGTTGTGCTGGCCGCAAAAGTCGAGCATCTCCTGGGTTTCGGCGATGCCGCCAATGGGCGATCCGGAGAGGCTGCGGCGACCCATGATCAGTCCGAAGGCGGAGACGGAAAGTGGCTTCTCCGGCGCACCGACCAGCGTAATGTTGCCGTCGATTCCCAGCAGGTTGATGTAGGCGCCGATGTCGTGATCAGCGGCGACGGCGTCAAGAATGAAGTTGAAGCTGCCGGCGTGCTTCTGCATCTCGTTGGCATTGCGGGAGAGAACAACCTCATCGGCTCCAAGGCGGAGCGCGTCTTCCCTTTTGTTTTCCGAAGTGGTGAAGACCACCACATGGGCGCCGAGCGCATGCGCGAACTTGACGCCCATGTGGCCCAGTCCGCCGAGACCGACCACGCCAACCTTCTTGCCCTTGGTGACGCCCCAGTGGCGCAGAGGCGAGTAGGTGGTGATGCCGGCGCAAAGCAAGGGGGCGGCACCAGCGAGATCGAGATTCGAGGGCACGCTGAGAACGAACCGGTGATCGACAACAATGCTGTCGGAGTAGCCGCCGTAGGTGACCCCTCCCAAATGCTTGTCGGGCAAGTTGTAAGTAAAGGTCGCATTCCGGCAGAACTGCTCGAGTCCAGCCTGGCACGCGAGGCAGGTGCCGTCGGAATCGACCAGGCAGCCCACTGCGGCCAGGTCGCCGGCCTTGAACTTGGTGACCCCGGAGCCAACCTTGGTGACGCGGCCGACGATTTCATGGCCCGGGACACAGGGATAGACGGTGGGCATCACGCCGCTCCACTCGTTGCGAACCTGGTGAAGATCGGAGTGGCAGATGCCACAGAAGAGGATTTCGATCTGTACGTCGGTTTCGGTCGGCTCGCGCCGCGTGATCGTGGTGGAGGCAAGCCGCGATGTCGCACTGGCGGCGGAGTAAGCTTTGGCATTGTACATCAAGTCACCTCTTGGCCTGCTGGGCCAATGTTTGAGACGCGCAAAATGCGCGAAGCGTTTCGTGGGGGAAATGGACAAGTACCGCTTCAGGCTTGAAACCGACCGGAGTCAATCCGCGTGGTCGGCGAACTTCTCACCCAGGTAATCGGTTAACCCCAGCGGTCTTGCCCCACACATTCTCTCAGTCCAAAGAGTAGGCTGGGGTGGACTTTCAGCGGTATCACAATCCTTCCTGTTTATTGCCTAATCCTCTTGGCGTGCAGCTTTTTGTTCACGCAACACCGAATTCGGCGGTACGCTGAGCATGACGGATTAAGGTGGGGCTGAAATGGCACAACAGAAGGACGCAAGCGGTGAATCCCGATCACAGGCGGATGAGATGCGGGCCGAACTGGCTCGCAAAATCGCTGACCACATGCCCTTGGACGGCGCAAAGGCTACGGGCGTGCCGGGCTTGAGGCTCTACCGCGGAAGCGTTCCGACGGAGTGCACTTCTGCGGCCTACGAACCGGAGTTGGTTGTGTTCGTGCAGGGAGAAAAGCGCATCAACGTTGGCGGCACAACGCTGGTGTGCGACAGGTCCACATTCCTGCTGACCTCGATCGAGATGCCGGTGGTCAGCCAGGTGACAAAGGCATCGAGGGAAGAACCGATTCTGGCCCTGCTGCTCAGGCTCGAAATGGCGACCGTCCGCGAGATTCTCAGCCAGGAGGAGTTTCATGTGCCCGAAGCAGTTTCAGTCGCGCGCGGCATGGCTGTCGGCGAGACCTCGGTCGAGCTGCTTGGTGCATGTTCCCGATTGCTCGATCTTCTTGACGCACCCCAGGATAGTCCATTTCTCAGCAATCTGATTCAACGCGAGGTCATCTACCGCTTGCTGCGTGGACCGCAAGGCAAGCACCTCCGCGCCATCGCCACGCTGGGCGAACAAAGCAACCGAACGGCCAAAGCCGTTGCATGGCTACGAGAAAACTATGCGAAGCCCTTGCACGTCGAGGAACTCGCGTCTGTTGCGCAGATGGGTGTTTCCACGTTGCACCATCACTTTCGGTCTCTGACCGCGATGAGCCCGCTTCAATACCAGAAGCAGCTTCGCTTGCACACGGCGCGTGTGCGCATGCTGACGGACGGCCTGGATGCTGCAAGTGCGGCCTTCGAGGTGGGCTATGAAAGCCCAAGCCAGTTCAGCCGGGAGTACAGCCGGTTCTTCGGCCAGCCACCCATGCGCGATATCAAAGTGCGGAGGGGCGCCAGCTTCGCGACGGGGCTCGACTCCCTGCAAGGTTAGTTATCGTCACAAAGACGCAATGGCACTGATTGCGTCTTTGTGACGAACGCGCCGTTGCAGAATCGACCACCCCCCCGGGGGCGCAGCAACGGCTCCGAAAAAGCCATCGACCGGCTCCAGATCCTGCACCTGCCAGCAGTCTCCGTGCGTTTCTTCGGACGCGCCACTCAACCCTACGAGGTTTACGGACGGCTCGGACACGTCCACCGCATCCAACCCGCGCAGGATTCCACACCCCGCAGCTTTCAACACGGCTTCCTTCCTTGTCCAGAGGCGCAGAAAGATGCGGGTCTGCTCCTCAGGTGTCTGTGCTGCCGCAATCAGCGCCGTTTCGTTCCTGGTGAAATGCGCGGAGGCAATATCGAGGGCCTCGACATTGCGCTGAACCGCCTCCACGTCGATGCCGACTTCTCCGACTCTTGTATATGCGATGAGTGCCAGCCCACCAGAATGCGTCACGTTGAAATGTAGTGCAGAACGATCGGCAACGCGCGGTTTGCCGTGGCGATTCGTTTCCAATGAAATTTTCTGCGGGTTTTCTTGAAGATACAACGCCAGTCCCAGTCGCAGCATGGCTCGGCAGAATCTGAACCGGAATCGATCTCTCGGAAAGATGAAGCGCTCCGCGCGCTTGCGTTCTTCGGCGGACAGTATCTCGTCGAGATTCACTCCGGAATTCGATTCACTGTCGAGATCGATCCGCCATATATCGATGGTCGCCTCAAGGGGTAGCTTGCGAAGTAGAGAGTCCCCGTTCATAAAATCCCTCTTGACTGCGGCCGAAGTCACCAGGAGAACTGCTGACGAAGCGGCGAACTTTGTCTATCTTAGGAGATTCAGTGCGGCTGAAGAGATCGCCGCTTGTGAAAAGCTGCAGCCAGCGATGGTGCAATGGGGGAAGAAGAGGGGTCAAGGGCAAACAATCCCTGCAAAAGCCCCCGCACAAGCACAGTGGGTCTTTGATGAGTTTATCTGCAAATCATTGAAAGTATTGGAGGCGCGGGCTGGGATCGAACCGGCGCATGAAGGTTTGCAGACGATCCCGTGCATCCGCCTTGATACTCAGCGCCACCAAGCGATCTTCTCGGCAGATGATATTTCCGTAGCGGTCATACGCAATCAGCGAGATATTCAGCGTGCCCTTGTGCAGCCCATCCGCGTCGAGATTCAGGCTCAGGCCCTTCAGATCGCCACCGGGAAAGAGGACCCGCTTTAACACGAGCCCTCTTCCGGTAGAATGCGCCCTCCTGTGGCACAGCCAGGAATGCAGCTTAAGAAGCCAGCGTCCAGGGCTGATTGACCCAGGCTTCCATCTGTTTGATCTGAGCCGCCTGGTCCGCGGCTTCGCAAAGAATCATCATGCTCAGGTTGCGAACCGCCGGGATGGGCAGCTTCAGCGTGTCTCCATCCTGTTCCGGGTGGAAGCTCTCGTACTGCTTCCATTGGGCACCGGCCACTTCGCCCACCAGCACAACAGGTTGATGCCATCGGTTGGCGCCGGGAAGACGCAATTGACCTTCTCCAATCGGCAACAGAAGCAGAGCGCGCGAGCTGGCCAGGGGCTGCTCGTTCATGGAGATTGCCATGAAGTGCAGGTCACTGCCGATCACCAATTCCCGGTTGAGCCGCACATCGCCTGAGCTTTCCACAGCTTGGAGTTGGTTATCTTTTCCGGCCACGATCGCGCCGGAGAGGCGAGCCCCGAGCGACAGGGTTACGTCACCAGCTTTCGAAGAAACCACCAGGTCGCGGACGGCTTCCTTTTCGCTGTGGTTTACCAACACGGTGATCTCCCGCCCATCCTGCGAGGGAACACGGAAACAATGCACCGGCGCATCCGCTGGCTCGACCTTCTCGCCGCTGAGGTGAAGGTTCTCACATAGCGCGTGATAGAACACGTGTGCGTAAGGCTGATAGCGCGGATCGCCGTGCATCTCGATGGGATCGACGCTGAAGATGACGCGCCCCTTGCCGAGCTGGAACTCGGTGACCACAGGTGCGCCGTCGCGACTCTCCACCAGCGCATGCGCGCCTGCCAAGCGCGTGACGATGCCCGGCGCCGCCACATAGTCCGGCCAGCCTAGCGCTTTGCCCACCACCGGCATAGCTCCGTTCTGGTAGTCGATATTCGCAAAGCGCTCGGAGACAAACTCCACGCCGCAAAGGTCCTTGAGCCTCTCGGTCTGCGTGCGCTGGCGCAATCCGTCGTAACTGATGTCGCCGGAGAGATAGAGCTGCCCGCCTTGCGCTACAAACTCTTTCAAGCGCGCAATCACTTTCTCATTCGGGCAATAAGAGAGCGGGTAGAAGATCGTCTTCACCTTCGCGGGCAACTCATTGATGAACTCGTCCGCCAGTGTGGAGAAGGCGACGCGTTGATCGATGAGCAGGCGGATGCCGTTGGAAATTCCGACGAGAACGCTCATGCCCTGGCCGCCCTTGCGGTTCTCGCCGGGAATCAGCAACAGCACGTCGCTGGGTTCATAGCGCGGCCGAAGCGTGCGAAAAAAGAGGCCGCTGTTGCGATAGACAGCTCGCACATCGCGCGCTACAAGTTCGTTGGGATAGTTGATGCCCCACTCGAACGGCAGGTCCGAAGGGTACTTCCAACACCAGTTCTGGATTTTCGAAGCACCCAGGGCAAAGCCATAGTGCGCGATGGCCAGAAAGTATGCGTGCTCATAGGCCTCGGTGCGAGCCGCGATATAGTCGTTCGCATCCAGCCACGCCGGGTGCGTCTTGACGCCAAACTCGCCGATGTTGAGCCCCTTGCCGCGCACGCGCTGGTCAAGGAACTTACAGACCTGCGGGAAGCGGTAATAGTCTTCGTCCGCTGCATTGAAGTAGCCGAAGTTCGCCAGTTCCAACTGTCCGAGCGTGGTCAGCAGGTCGATTCCAGAAAGCGGAAGTTGGTAGAATTCCGCGGTGACTGGATGCCGTTTATCGACCTCGCGGATCGAGTCGTAAAGGGCATTGAGCCAGCGCCGGACGACCTGGGTGCGAAACTCGAAGTCGTCCATCGTGCGCACGTCGCGCCAGTCGTCCTTGCCGGTGCGAACCGTCAACTTGCCGATGGGGGCCTCCGGCGGCGATACTGCCCATGCCTTGCGCAACGCCTCGTCCGAGCCGTACTTGTCTTTGAGATAGCGGTTGTACATCTCTTGAATGTCGGGCAGGTTCGGATCGTGCAGTTCCAGATCGCCGTTGAGGTAATACATGATTCCCGCGGCATCCTTGTAACGCGCTGCGAAGGCCTGCACATAGTCCTGTTGCTCGGCCAGGTCCTTGTTGCTCACCGCGGTGTTGCTGAAGACCAGCATGCCGGGGAAGAATGCGCCGCCCACGCGCTGCACATTGAGCAGCATGGCGTCGATCCAACGCCACCATGTTTTCGTGGGACGTTGCTGCGGGCCGCGTAACCCCAGCAGGTTCTCGTAGACATCGATGCAGGAGTCGCGGCAGCCCTGGGCGTCATCACTCCACGTGAGCGGATTCTCGTCCTGATCGATAAAAGTGTGCAGATAGTCGTCTGTCCCTTGCAGGAACAGGCTGTGGCCGTCCACCTGGAAATAGTTCTCCTTGAACTCAAAGGCGAGCCCCTTCTGCAGTGTCTCTTTGCTCCACACCACAAAGCCCGTTTCTATCTGGTCAATGACCCGGTGGTCGACGGATAACTGCACGGTGGCGCGATACTGTTCTGCCGCAAACGAAGCCGGACGCCACTCGGTTTCCGTCCGCACGGTCTCGCCCGCGGCCACGGTGACTTTCTGGGTTGTCTCGTATTCGGTTTTTCCTGCGCTGGTTGCGGCAACGCTCCAGTGCAACTCCAACTCCGCACTCTTGCGGCTCAGGTTGGTGGCCAGCACAGAGAGGTGCACCGGCTCACCCTGTTCGTAAGCGGAAAAATCAGCCTCACACGCATGCAGGTAACACTTGTTTGCCAGAGCCTGGCTCACGGCGCGGAGAGTGCTTTCTCCCAGTACCGAGCCGGCGGAGAAGATGTCCTTGTTCTCCACGCCGAAAAACGCCCAACTGCTGCGGGCATAAGCACCGCGCATGTGATGCACCAGCGCGCCGGCCGCGCCACGCTTGCGTCCCACGCCGTCGTAGGCTTCCAGCAGCGGTATCCAGCGCGACTGATTCATGCCCACCACGCAGGTCGCGGCATAGCCTTCAAAGGATCCGCTGAGTTCAAGGTTGCCGCCGACGATCTTCTGGCCCGCCGCGGGACGAATGGTGGAGACGCGCTTCAGGCGGAAGTCCGCGTCGAACATCCCGAACTGCTCAGGTGCAATCTGCAATTCATCCTGCGGAAATCCAAACGCGGTGTTGATGCGTACCTGGGGCGAACGGTGCTCCAGGCGGAACTGCGCTCCCCAGATGGTGCCCGTAGCGTTCTTCAAGCCAAATCCAACGCGTAGTTTTTTGCAGCCGGGCGCCAGATAGACCAGACACTCGACCTTGTGCCAGGCGCGCGAATCCTGGATGCGTTCCAACTCGAGGCTCGCCGCGTAAATCTGATTTCCTTTTTCGTCGAGTTGCTCAATGCCTGCGTAGGCGTAGCCGTCGGGCGCGGGCCGCACGTTTTCCGTACGTATCCATCCCTGCAAGAAATATTGGTCACGCTCATCGCCGCCGGTCAGTTCGCAATACCAGGCAGCATTCTGATTCCATAGCTCAGCGGGCACACTCACTTTGCCCGCCAGATGCTGTCCCGATTCAGGCAGCGATGCGTTTTCCCCGCTTGCATAATTGGGCGCAAGCGCAGTCCATGAGGTGCCTGCCGCTGCGAAAGCGGGCAGCAGGTTCTCTGTGCGCTCGGCCTGAACCGCTTTGTCGTAGAACTCCCACTTGCCGACCTTCGAGACCAGTGGCGATTGAAAGGCGTAGCCGCCAGTGCTGAGCAAGTCACCGCCATCGGCAAGGAACTTTTGCACAGATTCGCGTGCGGGCAGTGGAAAACTCTCCCCATAGGGCAGCACCAGCAGGTCGAAAGCAGTGCGGTTCAGGCGTTTCGAATCCGCAAGTTCTCCTGCTGTCAGGAAGACGACATCGTACGTCTCGCCTAGTATCTTTGCCAATTGTGCCGGGTCTGCCGCGGCGCCATGCACAGGAAAAGCATCGCGCAGAATTGCCGCTGCCGGCCTGGTGCGCGCGTTGCTCTGCAACGCATCCTGGTGCGCCCATTCAAGCGCCTGCCAGCACGTGACCGCATCGTCAAAATCAACCGCTGCCGCACCTTCGACAAAGGTGAGGTCGGTGAACCAGGCGGAGCCAGTTGCGCGGTAGATTCCCACTACCACCTCGAACCACGAAGTGCCGGGCAGACAGGTGAAGCTCTGCGAGAACCGCTGCCAATCTGTGGTTCCAGTGAAGTTTCCGAAGCGCTTTTCCGGAATCTGCTTACCGTCCACGGTGTACTCGGTGGGGCGGCCTTGAAACTCAAACTGCGAAGCCGTGAAGTATGCGCCCGCCGCTTCTTCCTGCTGGGCGATTCCCTCTGTCTTGACCCAGCCGGTGAGCGTGTAGGTTTTTCCGATCTCCGGTCCCAGCACCAGGAACCGCGCGTAATCGCCCGACTCCGTGTGCACGTAAACCGACCCGCGCCCCTGGCGGCGTGACACCTGCGTTACCTTGGCGCCTTCAGTAAACTGCCAGCCCCACGCGGATCCCTGAAATCCGCCATCATTCAGCAGCGTAACTGCTTTGCCTCTGTTGGCCAGAGACTGGCGAACGCTCTGCGGCAGCGCAAGGCTCCAGGCCTGACGGCCGAGGAATGCAAGTCCTGTTGCTCCGGCGGCCTGAAGAAAGGCGCGGCGCGATTTTGGCCCGATAGCAGAATTCAGCTCCGACGCGATGGTCATGTTCCAGAGTCCTCCCGGTTCGAGTTCTTCCCAATGTGCGTGCATGGGGTCATCCATGGAGCGCCCAGAAAAAATGCGCCGCGGCCAAGCCGTTGTTCGGAGTGGCCGCAGCGCGTTGTAGTTAGAGCAAGTACATCACCTCAAAATCAGCCGCTTAGAACATGAAGTGCAAGCCCGCCTGCGATACGCGCGGGAGGCCGGCATTGTTCAGATGGCCGAAGGTTGTGCTCGACGGATAGTAGTCGGAGTCAACAGAATTGAACTGGGTGTGGTTGAGAGCGTTGATCGCTTCAATCTTGAATTCCAGATTGAACCGCTCATGCAGCTTGAAGTTCTTGGTGAGGGAGCTGTCGACCTGCGTATTGCGCGGCAGGCGTACATTGCCCTGGCTGGCGTTTCCAAATGTTGCCTGCGCCGGAACGGCAAATGCGCCGGGAGCGATCCAGTCCTTGAGGCCCTTGTAGTCTCCGGCTTTTCCGACCTGGTTTGGTCTCTGCGGGCCGTCTGTTTCACCGGCATTGGCATAGACGCCCAGGCTGACGGTAACGGGTTCTCCACTCTTGACATTCAACAGGCTGGACCACTGCCATCCGCCCAGGACCGTCCGCATCGCGACGTTGTAGTTGGCAAGAGTGGGCAACTGCCAGACATAGTTGAAGACCAGCATATGTGTTCTGTCGAAGCTGGCAGGTCCCTTATCCGCCTTCGGATCCAGGGGATTCTGCACCGTGCTCAAATCGCCAGATGCATCGGTGAGAACCTTCGAGTAGGTGTAAGCGGCATTCGCTGTGAGTTTGGTGCCCAGCTGCTCTCTTACCGAAGCCTGCAAGCCGTGGTAATTGGAGTAGGCCTCGGGAGTAACGATCTGAATGGTTCCATAACCCTGGTATGGCCGCACAGAATCGACGTTGACGGCGCCCTGTGCAACCTGCAGGTTGGGAGTGTTCTGGTTCGCCATGGAATCGTACATCAAGTGAATTCCCTTGGTGCCGATGTAATCCAGGTTCACCACCGTGTTGCGGAAGACTTCCTGCTGGATTCCAAGAGACCACTGCTGGTTGTAGGGGAGGGGCTGCTTGGGAGTGAAGCCAAAGAGGCCGACCGTCGAATTGATCGGAGCTCCGCCGCTCTGTCCAGGCGTATCCACCTTGACGCTATGCAGGGTTGCAACTGCGTTGAAGGGCGGGTTGGCCTTTGCATAGAGCTCATACGGAGCCGTGCGGTCGTAGTACATTCCGTAGCCGCCGCGCAGGGCGGTTTTTCCCTTGCCGAAGAGGTCGTAGCTGAATCCGGCGCGAGGCGCGATGTTCAACTTTCTAACATCGAAAACAGCGTTGCCCCACGGAGAGTTCACGCCCGCGGCGATGATTCCGTTGCTCGGCATATACACGCCGTTGGTCAATTGCGACGCCTGAATATTCGTCAGGTTTCCTGTGGCGGGGTCAACGGTGGGTGCAACCGAGGACTGATAAAGTTGCGGCAAGAAGTTGGTGAGCAGATTCTTCTGGTCGATCTCCGGTCCAAAGTAGCTGTAACGAAGACCAAAGGTGAAGCTCAGGCGGCGCGAGATCTGCCACTGATCCTGGCCGTAGATTTCGTCGTCCCAATAGCGCAGGTGCTGCACGGGATCGTTCATGCTTTCGCTGTAGGAATCGGCGAAGTTGGTGAGCATGTCGGACATGTCATTGCCGGTATGGAATCCGTCGAAAGCCGTGCCCGAGAAGCTGAAAGTTCCGTTGAGGTTATTGGGGGCGTTGTTTTCGTTCTTGCCCTGCTGGGTAACCAGCAGCCCAACGCGGAAGTTGTGGTTGCCCCTGTGCCAGGAAAGATTGTCGGTCCACTTGTGGTAAAAGAAGCCGTTCAGGAATGGCCAGTTGGTGGTGATTCCCGCATAGTGGCCGAAGGACATTCCGGGAATGCGGTTCTGCGGATCGACGTGATTCGGGAAGTAATAGGGAATGTCCAGGCCGGACGCACGATCGCGATTGAGCAAAGACGACGCCTGGATGCGGATGATGTTGTGGTAAATGCCAAACTGCGTTTCGTTGATCAGGTTGGGGCTGAGCGTGCCGACAATGTTGAAGGCGAAACTCTGCATCGGCTCAAATTCCGTGCTGGCGCCGACATGGGGAAGAACATTCTCGCCCCAGAGGCCATAGGGAGACGCGATGTGGTTTTGATCCTGAACGTAGTGGGCGAACATCTTCCACTTGTCGCTCAAGTTGTAATCCATGCGGATCAACTCTTCGCGGGTGTTTGTCGTGGTAGAAGCGGAGGAACTGAAGTTGGAGCCGTTTTCTGCGTTATAACTTCCGGCCGATGGGTAATACGTCTTGAGCAGCAACTGTGCGTTTGTGCTCAACAGGCCGGCGGGAATCTTGTCATTGGGAAACGGCTGGCCTGCCACGCACCCGACGCAGAGAGGATTGGCGGCCAGTGCAGTGGTTACGAGGGGCTCACTCATGCCGATGGTTGCATAGTCAGAGAAGTTGCCGTCGTTCTTTTCCTGATCCGTGGGGATCCTTGTGGAAACCGTTCCCACAGGCTGAATGAGCCTGCGGAATTCCTGCGACCAGAAGAAGAATATCTTGTCCTTCTTGATCGGTCCGCCGACGGTGTATCCGAAGTTGTTGTAGTGCTCGACCGGGCGCGCGCCCCATTGGGTTTTGTCCGGGCTCACCTTGTTGAAGTAGGTATTGGCATCCAGATCGGTGTTGCGCAGGAACTCGAAGGCCGAACCGTGCCAATCGTTGGTGCCCGCCTTCAAAATGGCGTTGACCGTTGCGCCGGCGCTGCGGCCCTGTTCTGCGGTGTAGTTGCCACGATCGACCCTGAACTCGGCCAGCGCGTCTTCATCGGGAACAATCGCGTTGTTGCCATTGAATACGTCCAGGTTGGGTACGCCGTCGATGGTCCAGTTATTGGCGTTATTACGCACGCCGTTGACCGAGACAGCCAGGCTGCTGCCCGATCCGAATCCCGGCTCGCTGCCGATGTCGCTGGATACGCCAGGGGCGATCTCAACCAGCTCGATGAAGTTGCGTGTGATCAGCGGAAGCGCTTCAATCGCCGCATTGCCCACCACTTCGCCAACATTGGCGGATTCCGTATCCACGCTGATGGCGTCGCTGCTCACCTGGATCGTGTCCGTCACAGCCCCGGGCTTCAGAGAAAAGTTCTGTCTAAGTTGATCGCCCGCGTTGAGAATGACGGAGTTGATTTGCCCCTTGCTGAATCCCTCTTTCTGCGCGGAGAGTGTGAAGGTGCCCACGGGCAGATTTGGGAAAATGTAGTTTCCCCCGGTGTCTGTGATGGTATTCCAATGTGCGTTGGTCTGCGCTTGGATCGCAACCACCGTTGCCGTGGGAACCAGAGCGCCGGAACTATCCACAACCTGGCCTGCAATGGAGCCGGCACTGGTGACTTGTGCAGGAGCCTTGCTTAGACATATCGCGACGAACAAGAGCAATGTGAAAGCGCGAAGCCTTTTCCACATATTGGTGCCTCCATTTGAGAATGCTGCGTCCCCCAGGTTCGGGGTATTTGGCGTCTCTGACATAGAGCGGCCAGAGCGCCACTTCGTGTATTGGTATGGATGTATATACTACAGCCATATTCTCCGTCAAGAAGATAATCCTGAACCATCTCCGATCCCGGTTCTCTGATTTGCGGCGATGTTCGTTCCGTCCTCTCCAGGCTTGAGTTACGCGCCGAAGAGGCTATGATCCGGACCGGAAATTGGCCAGGGCGGAAAATTCACATCCCGGTATATGGTCCCGGATTGCAGGAGAAAAGCGCATCGGCAAACGCCTGCTTCGAGGAGCAGACGAGCCGCTCAACGCCGCATAAACATTGGGGTTTATCGCTAAATATCTATGGATTCTTTATGCGCGTCATGCTTGCGCGGTTCATCCTGATGGGTGGAATCTGCGTGAGCGATTTCACCCATCAGCAGCGATGTGGAATCTATTCCATGGCAGTGGCCGGGATACGCAGAACCGCCCGGTAGCGGTCGCCGCGGTAGACCGAATGTGCCGTCTCCACGGGCAGTCCGTCGGTGCTCCACAGCGTGCGCGAAATCACCAGCAGGCTCGACCGCACCTTCACTTCGAGTAACTCCGCTTCCCGGCGTGTTGCCGAGCGCGCCTCCAGAATTTCGTCGGCGCGGCTCACTCGAATTCCATAGCGTTCCCGCAGTGTCTGGTAGAGCGAAAGGCGGGAAAAGTCGATCTCTTCCACTCCGGGAAAGCGGTCATGCGGAAGACGGATTTCTTCAATGGCTACGGGCAGCTTGTCGGCCAACCGCAAGCGTCGCAGCCGGAAGATCGGAGCATTGACGGCAATCCCGAACTGCGCGGCAACCTCGGCGGGGGCCGGCGCAATTGCCGCCTCAAGCACGCGCGACGTGGCCTTGATGCCCAGCGCCTGCATCTCTGCCGTAAACCCGCAAAGATGCGTGATGTCCTTTTCGACCAGGGGCTGGCTTACAAAGCTCCCTTGCCCCTTGTGGCGCGTGGCGAATCCCTGGCTCTTCAGGGCCTGGAGCGCCTGCCGCGAAGTCATCCTGCTGACCCCGCAAATCCGGCTCAACTCTTCCTCGCTGGGCAGAGGATCTCCGGCGCGCAACCGGCCCGACTGGATCATCTTCAGCAGTTGCGTCTGAATCTGAAAGTACATCGGCGTAAAACTGCTCTTATCTAAAGGTTCAAAATCCCAGTTCTTGTGGGAGGTTGACTCTGGCACAGGTGCCTGTTCAGGTTGTTGCTTTCTTCCTGCCATCAATGATTCCTCGAAAGCTTTCTGCGCCTATCGGCGGAAAATGGATTTTCCGCGCGGGACCGCCGTCCCAACGTGACGGATGATGTGCTCTTGGACCGAACGCAAGGGTCTCTGGGGCATAGCTCCGGCATAGTCCGGCTATCAGGATAGCTCACGATGCAGCGAGAAAGCTTTTTGCCCGCATACATATCTCTTCGATGCGGGCCAACCTTGTCTGTTGCTGTTGCAGCGTGCCTGAAGAATCCCCAGTCCGGCGCGTTCATATCGGATTCGGTGTGACGATGGCAATGGAAGGCTTCCGGAGTCAAGAGAGGCCTTCGCTGCTTCGCCTGGAAAGGCGCGTTAATAACTTGCCCGGCTCAACAGGACAACCGCGACCAGCAGGACCGCGATTCCCGAGTACATCCAGGTCCGCGCACGCGCCGGCGCCTGCCTCCACTCTCCCAAGCCGATTCCGATCACGTTGGCCAGCAACAAGCCCACCGCCAGGCTCAAGGGCCATCCAATCGAGGTCCCCAGAGCGCCCAGGCGCGGAGCGGAAGCACCATAGACAAAGATGCTCCCTCCCCACAGCAACGCCATCACAGTCGCCAGGCTATAGAGTCTGGAGCCGCCCGGTTGAATAAACTTCTTCATGCTGCCATTCTTGCGGAACAGGTAAAAGCAGAATCCCAGGTTGGCGAGCGAACCGGCAGCCAGCATGATCCACCAGATCAGGTTGGTGCTTGAGAATTGGCTCAACCCGGCCGCGCGGCCGCAATCTGCGATGGGCTGCGCCAGCGAGAAACCGATATTGAAGACCGCCGACAATACGCCTGATCCGGCCGCCATCAGCAGGGCTATTCCCACTGGGCGCGCATGGCCCACCATGCCGCCCCTCTCGGCGTCCACTCCGGCAGCCTTCTCGCGCATCCGCCCCGCCCAGCCGCACAGCGCGATGCCGGCTAGTTCCACCGTGACGCCTAGCAGAATCTTCTCTCCCGCCGGCTTCAGCAGGTTTTGCGGGGCCAGCAGGAGCATCGGCAGGAGCGACCCCAGCGCTGAACTGATCGCCAACACCAGCGTATTCGCCAGCGAAATGCCGATGGCGCTCACGCTCTGGCCGAACAGCAAAGCCCCAAATCCCCACGCAAATCCAGTTAGAATCGCAATCCATACGGCGTGTGCGGGCGCCTGGGTAATAATGATCCAGCTCTGCGGAGCAATCACCGTCACGATAGCCGCGGGCATCAGCAGGCATGAAACCACAATGAACAGGCCCCAGACGTTCTCCCATTCCCACCGCCCCAGGAACCGCATCGGCAAGGTGAAACTTCCATTCATCAGGCCCGACAAAACCGCCAGGAGTGCGCCGGCAAGAATCATACTGTTCATTCTCTTATCCCTTTCGCCCCAAGCCTGGGGCCTGTTGCCTGCCTGGTTCCGTGCGCCCGGCTGTTCCGGGAGAGCAAGGAACCGTTCCTCTCGCTCATCTCAAATGCTCATTCACCCTAAAATGCTCAACCATCTTGCCACACCATAGTAGGCTATACAATAATACAAGTCGACATTCGGAAGGTGGCAATCTACCATCCGTTTGACAGGCACGTGAATCAGGAGATGGAATGTTCGCTATTTTTGAACAATTGAAAGGCAAATTGATCGTTTCCTGCCAAGCCTTCCCTGGCGATCCTCTGGAAAACACAGACGCCATTCGCCGCATTGCACTCGCTGCGGTAGGCGGAGGAGCGGCAGGCTTGCGCCTGAACAGCGCGGAGCATATAGCGGCGATCCGTCAGCATACAAACCTTCCCATCATCGGCATCCAGAAGCACTACGGCTCTGCGGGACTGCGCATTACATCCGATTTTGCCGCCGCCTCGTCCCTGGCCGCGGCCGGGGCCTCCATTATCGCTCTCGATTGCACTGATCGCGTTTGGCCCGACGGCGAACCTTGGCAAGAGCTCATCCAGCGGATTCATAAAGAGTTGCGAGTGCCTGTCATGGCCGACATCTCGACCCTTGATGAAGCCTTGTCTGCTGCTGCCTCTGGCGCGGACTGTGTAGGCACCACCCTCAACGGCTACACCGAGCGCACCCGCAACAATCATGGCTTTAGTTGGACCCTGCTCCGCCAGATGGCGCAGCAACTCCATGTCCCCATCATGGCCGAAGGGCATATTTCCACTCCCGAGGAGGCGCGGGGAGCAATCGACGGCGGGGCCTGGTGCGTAATCGTTGGCTCGGCGATCACCCGCCCTGGAGAAATTGCCACCAAGTATGTGCACGCCCTCGAACAGTCCGCTTCTTCCGTTCCCGCCGTGGGCGTTGACATCGGCGGCACCTCCATCAAGGCCGGACTGGTCGAACGCAGCGGAGAAGTCCGCTTTCCCGCGCAGGTGCCCACCGAAGCCGCCAAAGGGCGGGATGCCATTGCCGCCGGCTTGGTACAGGCTGTCGAACAGGTGCTGGCGGCTGCCCGCGGCCAGCACATCGAGCCCGTGGGTCTCGGCATTGCCACGGCCGGGGCCGTGGATCAACGCGATGGCAGCATCTTCGCCGCCACCGACAATCTCCCCGGGTGGGCGGGCTTCCAACTGCGTGCCTTTGCTGAGGAACACTTTCATTTGCCCACGTTCACGGTCAACGACGCACAGGCTGCGGTGCTCTCGGAACTGCATTTTGGCCTGGGCCGGGGACTCTCCGATTTCGTGGCTCTTACCATCGGCACCGGTATCGGCGGCGGCATCGTTTCAGGGGGCAAGCTCCAGCGCGGCCAACATGGTTTTGCCGGGTCCATCGGCCACAGCGTCATACGCGCCGGCGGCCGGCCCTGCAACTGCGGCCGGAACGGCTGCCTTGAATCTTATGTCTCCACCGCGGCCCTGCTGCGGGAATACCTCGAGAACGGCGGCGCAGCCCCCGAAGACGCAATGGACGACGCGGCCCTTGCCCTCCGCATCAATCAACTCGCACGCCAGGGCGATGCCGCCGCGCAAAAAGCCTATGCAAGCCTGCAAGGTTATCTTGCCGAGGGCATTGCCAATCTCTTCAACCTCATCGACCCACAGGCTGTATTACTCGCGGGCGGCCTAATCGAAAACCTCCCGCAGTTCATTCCCGACCTGGAAATACAGGTCACAAACCTCCTTCACTCTGGCGCCAAGCGTCAGCCCAGGTTGCGCGCTGCCAAGGCAGGACGTTTTGCCGGGCTTCAGGGCGCGGCAGCACTGCTGTTTGAGTCAGGCAGCTACAGCGGTTCCACAATTGCTGTATCCCGGAACCACCTCTGCCGAGTGGCCTTTTCCTCAAGAAAAGGCCACCCGCAATGAACTCCTAACGGCACGAGAATTGTGGAACCGCTCTAGAACGGAACCAGAGTAGTAGTGCCCAGGAAGCAAGCCGTCCAAGAGGCTTTCTCCTCAAGCGATAGCCACCTCGAAGACTCTTTTTGCAAGGCCAGGTTTACTCTGGTTCCGCTCTGGAAAACAGAGTCTTCGTCGCCAGCAGATTGTTTGCAGATCATTGCCCCCACTCCGCGCACAATCAAGATAAGCGGTTCCAGATGTCAGGGATGGGACCGTTCCATACCTCGAAGGGGCACCCCCCTACCCCGGGGGGGGTAAATTCACTTTTTCTTCGCTTTCGTTCTTGTAAAACAATAAAATTAAACATATTACCAAGAAGAAATGAAAAGATTTCCACAGCGAAAACGCTCGGAAAGATACGTTTATCTCTTCTCTACTCGCGCGCATTGTCACAATTGCTCTACCGCAATTGAGGGACCTGGCGGTGACCTTGCACCCGTAAAACTTATCCCTTAGCCAGCTGCTTTAATAGCGAAAGGGACAGGAAGATGACGCAGGCGAAGCGGGGACGGTACACGCTTGAGTTCAAGCAGGAGGCAGTCCGGCTAGTGCCGTGACCGCGTGAATGAGTAATTAAGTTTCCGGCGCGCCAGCTTTCTGGTGAACTTCCATTGGATCTTGACTTTTTCACGGTTGGTGCGGCAATTCCAGGCCTTGGCTTGGCATCGCAGCGTGGAGATATCCCCAGTCCTTCGTTTTCCAAGGCACTGACGACTGAAGATGCCGATCTCAATTTCGGCCTGGTTGAGCCAACTTCCATGCTTTGGCGTGTAGTGAACGGTAAAACGATCCCACAACCATGCTCCCGCCTTTTCGCCGAACCGATCCACCAACGCTTTGCGGGTATGGGTGCTCAAGTTGTCCATGACCAGATGGATGGTGTCGGCGGCGGAATAGTGCGCCGCGATCTCCAAGATGAAGTCGGCAAATTCGCAGGACGCGCGCGTCGGTGTCACTTTGGTGAAATGAATGCCGGCCTTCGGCTCGATGCCGCAGAAGACGTTGGCCGTACCGCAGCGCTCGTACTCATAGTCACGTCGTGCCACTTGTCCAGGCTGCATGGGAATCGAAGCCCTCGTATCCTTATGCAACACCACCGGCTTTTCGTCGACGCAAACCACAGGCTCACTTTCTGACAGAGGCTTTTCGTAAATTCTGAGCACGTCTTCCATCTTGAAGATGTACTCATCATCCAACTCTCCCACGGTCGCGGTAGGGACAGCCATTACTGGCCGCCCCCCGCACAGATCCCCACAAGCGGCATTCCCGCATGGGGCTCCTATCTCGGATGAATGGCGTCAAAGCGAACTCTGGGGTATGGATGGAGTACACGCGGCTGCGGAAGCCACCGATCTGCCAGACGCTGCATCCTTGCCCAATTCAAATGATGCCTCTGACTACGATTAAGCAACACCGTTCGCCAGAGTCGCACCAACCGATTGCGAAAGATATGCAGGCTGTCGGTGTTTCCAGGTACCGCGTGATAGTTGAAGTAACCTTGCACGATTGATTTAAGCCATTTGCCGCTGAGCGCAATTGGATCGTGCAAACGCTTGCCTAGTTGCTGTTTGAGTTCCAGCAGTTTGGCTCGCATCCGCTTCCCGATGGTCTTACGCTTTACCGCAAAGTCTCCGTTCCTGTCCTTCCCGCTGATGTGCGTGAAACCCAGGAAATCAAACGTTCCCGGTTTGCCTTCTCCTCTTCGGCTCCGATCTTGTTCGGCAAATCTCCCGAACTCGATTAGGCGCGTCTTGTCTGGGTGAAGTTCCAACCCGAACTTCCGCAGCCGCTCCCGGAATGCCTCCAAGAAACGATCCGCATCGGCACGGTGCTGAAACCCGAGCACGCTGTCGTCCGCATAGCGGACGACAATCACTTCTCCTTGCGCATACTTCTTGCGCCAGGCATCCACCCACAGGTCGAACACGTAATGGAGATAGATATTTGCCATCAGAGGTGAAGCCACTGAACCCTGCGGCGTACCTATCTCGGTGTTCTTCCATTGGCCTTCCTCCACAACTCCCGCCTTTAGCCATTTCTGGACCAGGCGAAGGATGCGGCGGTCGGCGACGCGATGCTGGACGAACTTTAGCAGCCAGTCGTGCGACAAATTATCGAAAAATCCCAAAATGTCGCAATCCAGCACCCAGTTCACCTTCTTCCGCGTGATCCCGACGTACAACGCATCCAGCGCTTGATGCTGACTACGCCCCGGCCGGAAGCCATACGAGAAGCCCCGAAAGTCCTCTTCGTAAATCTGATTGAGGATCGTGACCACGGCCTGTTGGACGAGCTTATCCTCCAGCGCCGCAACCCCCAGCGGGCGTTGCCGCCCGTCAGGTTTCGGTATGTAGACTCTTTTCGATGGCTGCGCTCGATAAGCGCCACGGTGAACCCGGCTGTGCAGATCGGCAAGCCGATCTTCCAACCCGGCTTCATACTCCCGCCATGTAACGCCATCCACTCCTGGGGCGGCTTTACGCTTCAACGCATAGAAGCTGTCCTGCAGCAGATCGACCGTCAAATGGTGGAGCAATGCGGTGAACTTCATCTCCTTCTGTTCCCTTGCTGCTTTGCGCACACCCGCCAACCCCTGGGACACGCGTATCTCGCTCTGTGTCGAGCGCGTGCTGAGTTGATGAGTGTTCTCCTCGATCAGCGTCCTTCCCTCCTCACCCTCCGCTAACGGTCGCCCGTCTTTGTTCGAATGATTCATAGGTACTATTCCGCTGTCCGACTCCTCGGAAATGTGCATGCGAGACGTGCGGCTTACGCCTTCTCCCGCCGTCCTGTCTACTATGTTCTCTTCAGGCATTTCCGAGGTCTCCCGGTTCTCGTGCATAGAATTTCCAGACGTGCAATGGGGTCTACGACTACGCAGGACCGGTCAGCCGCTCGCGATAACGCTGCTGACCGTGTTGCCTTCCACAGTGGTGACGGTGTCGGCGTCCTGATCGCAAATTTTCGAAGCTCAATACCCAGCCCATCTGTGCCCCTGTTTACGCTTCACCTGACACTTCACAGCGTCCGGCGCAAAACTCGGGGCCGAGTGGATCGCTACTCCTTCCTCGTAAGGCCCTTTCATCCTCTATCCCACGCCGGTTTATCCCGGCGCACCACCACATTTTTTTCCCGCCATGGCTTGAGGTCATGGCTTTCCAGCAGAATTCGAATAGTCTCTCTGCCCACGCGGGGAACGAGTTTGCGTTTGATCACTTCCTCGGTCAACAGTCGCACCGTCCAGCGGGCACGCCCCTCGGGCGGCGCCGAACAGACCACCGCGATAATGCGCTGCTGCTCCTGTTGATCCAGACCGGGAGCCTTGCCAGGACGGGCTGCATCAAACAATGCGCGCTCCAGACCGCCATCGATGTATCGTCTCCCGATCTGCCACACGGCCTTGGCAGAAAGACCGAGGTTGACTCCCACCGCGGGCGTGGACTGACCCTGATCCATTTGACGCAAAGCTAACGCGCGCAAGGTTGTGCGCACTGCTTGCAACCCGCCCCCCAACAACTTCTCTACCTGTTGCCGATCTCGCGGCTTCAGCTCAATCTCAAGTCGCTTGCCTCTGCTCATACCTCAGCAATACAGCCTGAAATGGACTTCGACAAGTACCTATATTGATTACCTTTATAAGCGGTCACAGCACTAGTAGAGTCGGGCCAGCCGATGGCAGCGGCAGCGCGCAGCCTGGGAGTGGTCGTGCAGACCTTGTGCAACTGAATGAAGTTGCATCGCGCCGGAACATTGAAGAGGGCCAGCGGCAAGCTGCAGATGACGGCCGAGCAGATGGAGATCAGCCGCCTTCGGGCCGAGTTGGCGGGGGTAACGATGGAGCGCGGCATCCGGGGAAAAGCGACGGCATTCTTCGCAAAGGGCAAGAAGTGAAGTATGCCTTTATTCAACGCCACAAGCGGGTCTGGCCGATCCGGGTGCAGTGCCGCGTGCTCGGCGTCAGCGTCTCCGGTTACCACGAGCATCTCGTGCGGCGCAGGAAGATAGTCCAGCGCTGTCATCTCAGCGACGAAGCGCTGCTGGGCCCCCCGATTTTCGTGTGCATCGCCGCGCGGTTCGCGTTTGTGACCGCGATCACGCTTTGCGGTCATTCCCAGTGCTATAAGTTAGCGCGGCAGTGAACCGCACCCGCGCCTCATGGACAGCAGACCGCAAGAGCTGATTGTGAGCAGCCGGAACTTAACGGAATTTGCTTTCGGCGGAGATCACGGATTCACTGGGAGAATCTGGCGCACGATGAATGTCACCCGGCGAAATCTCCTGGAGACCGCTGCAATCCTGCTGGTGGATCAATGGGCCAGTTCGCATCGTCGCGCTTTCGCAGCAGGATCTTCCGACGGTTGGCGGGACACCGGAAGGAAGGTGATCGTTCTCACTTGCGGGGGAATGCGCCGCGCCGAAACATTCCAGGAAACCGGTCTCAAAAACATTCCTCATCTTTACGGTGAACTGCTTCCGCAGAGTGTGTTTTATCCTGCGGTGCGCAATGAGGGTGTGACTTCGCATTACAACACGATCTCCAGTGTTATAACCGGGAAGTGGCAACGGCTGGACGATTGGGGCAAGACACCGCCTGCCAGCCCCACTCTTTTTGAGTATCTGCGCAAACAGACGGGGATGCCACAAGACCAAACCTGGCTGATCTCCAGCAATAAGGCGCTCACGAATCGGATTGGCGCCAGTTCCATGCGCGACTTCGGTCCACGTTATGGCGCAAATGTTGTCTTTCCGAAGCAGTTGCTCATTGACGCTGTGGTCCGCGCGGCTGAACAAGGGAATGCAAGTCACAGCGCTGAGCGGACCAGGATGCAGCCAGAAATTGAGGCCATGCTACATGCGAACAACTATGAGGGCCTGGGCTGGTCGGTGTCAGGAGACGCATCGTCCCTCGACGCTTCCACGCAGATCACAATCCAAAAGGCCATCGACGATCTGGTGCGAACCAATGTGCCCGTGACCGGGGACGAGTTTACTTTTCTGGTCAGCTTGGAAGTGATGCGGCGCTTTGCGCCCTCCTTTCTGGTGATGACCTTCTCAGATATGGAAGTTGCACACTTTGGGTCGTACTCGCTGTATGTAACCGGCATCCGCACGGTCGACCGCCTGGCCAGTGAACTCTGGAGTCAGGTCCAGGCGCTCCCGGCCTATCGCGGAAAGACAACGCTCTTTGTGCTTCCCGAATTTGGGCGGGATCTCGATGGTTCGAATACCAACGGCTTCTTCAATCATCGGTTAAATGACGACTCCACTCGTCTCACGTGGATGATGTGCCTGGGAGAAGCAGCGCAGCATATCCAGGCCGTCGAACGTACGGTGCAGCAAATCGACATTTGTCCAACCATCGCCGGGCTATTCGGACTTAGCGGTCTGGACTTGCCGGGAAAGCCCTTGCCGGGCCTGGAAAGATAATCTGGAGCCTCGATGAACGAGCTGACGAATGGAAAGCAGCAAAAAGGGACGGAGCCTGATCTAGCTGCATATCGCCGTTTAATCAATCGCTTGCCTGTGACGCTACATCCCTCACTGAACCAGCAATTGAGTGCGTGGGAGATGCTCTTTCCATTCGAACAACGCCGCACGTCAGATTTCTTGAATGCCGTCGGATCGCTCTCACCATCGGATTTTCAGGCGCTCACCGCGCCGTTGTTGGAGTTGGAAAGGAAGATGGGAGTTCCGGGCTGGAGTTTCTCTGAGGCAAGAGACACCATGGAAAACGCCTCGTTGCTGGCCCGGTCAGAATACTATGCAGAGTGGCGCAAAGAGGTGGAACGCCTCTTCGAAGCCGTGGGTGCAGCGGAGCGTAGCTCTGCGCCTGCTCGCCCTTCACCTATGCGATTCGTTATCCAGTTTGTTCCCTGTAACTTGCCAGTCGACCCACTGACTGCCTGGAAGGATTGGGATCCGCGTGGGCGCGAGATTGCCATCTCGGGCGACTCGCGGAGGCTCTACGAACTGGTGATGCAAGGCCGGCCGGGACTGCCGGGAATCGCTGCCTCACTGGGACAATCAGGCGGCGTCGACAGTTCAGAACTGTGGTTCATCGATGCAGGGGAGGAAATGAGCAGCCTGAGTGTTGCTCAGTCGTCGATGGCCCGGACATCGTTGAGTTACGCGGCGCTCAAGCCGCTCCGCGATCGATTCCTGGCGGAGTTAAATACCATTCCACGAGACACCCAGGCGAGCGATGAAATCATGGGAGAGCTCCGAAAAGAGAATTGGGATCGCTGGTGGCCGGCGGAATTTGCCAGTCAGCCAAAACTGCGCAACTTCTTAATCGACCTCTTTCTCTCCGGCAACGGAGCCATCATCTTCTCCAATGCCTTCGTCGAATGGGCGGCTTCCGAGGCTCTTCGCCGCGCCCGTCCCAGGGTGATCGTTACGCGCTTCGGCATGCGCAACAAACCCAAGCTCTTCACCGGCATCGCAATTTTTGAGAACCAGCAGACGATCAGCCCCCTTCCCGATGTGGACGATCCGGAAGGCAGCGCAATCGATGCGGTTGTTCTGGCCCGTTATATCTGGCAAGCCGCATTGCGTTATCCGGAAGGGGAACAGACTTTTGGTCTCTGCGTCGTGGAGCACAATCATTCCGCTTATGTGATTCCGCCCGCGGGCAGTAGTTTGAGTTGGAGTGCGGAACGTTCCATGACCCCGGAAGAAGTTTACAACTGGCTCAGAGGGCAATTAGTCTCGTGAATGTCGTGCTGGGTTTCAGGTTTTGGCAATATCTGTTCCTTATAGCGGTTCCACGATTGCTGTACCCTAGGCAAGGCCAATGAAGCGTCAAAAAACTCGATTTTGGTCCATTTTCGGATCATTTTCCCTCATTTTTCACCGTGTTTTATACCGGAATCTCCGGTTTTGATACCGTTCTGGCTGTGGAAATCTTTCACGCGTGATCGCGTATGTCGTTTTTTATGTATAGTTTGCAATGAAAAAAGCGAACAAAAGGTGAATTTTCCCCCAATAATTTTCCCTTTCGCGGGGTGCCCTTCGAGGGGTACGGACAGCTCCCACCCTGGCATCTTGATCCGCTTATCTTGATTGTGCGCGGGGTGGGGCAAATGATCTGCAAAAAGGCTGCTCGCGACCAAGATTTTGTTTTGCAGAGCGGAACCAGAGTAAGTGATATTTTTGATTATCCTGCTCTTTCGGGAGCGCTTTTTCCCCATGGCACATATGTGCCATGGGAGACAGGCCAATAAGGCTCATGTGTCGCTGGATAGAACGGACCTGTCTTTTGTGCTCAAATGTCGGATTCACTGTTTGCTCATTAAAGCGGTAACGTTTAACCCTCATGAATCGGGCGGCTGATTTCGTTTTCAAACTGGTGACGCCAGAAGATGAGCGAAGAGAGCAGAGTGACTCTAGGAGGATACAGTGAAACAACGGCAATTCGAGACCTTTCCGCGGTCGGTTTGCGACGACAACCACCAGAGACTTAGGTTCAGGTTTTCGATCAACACCGGCGTGCTTCGATTACGGTTGAAAGTGTTTACCTGGCTAGTGTTCATCGGACTTTATTGCCTCGTGGGCTTGGGCACGGCGTTGGCGCAAATCGATCAAGGTGCGATCACCGGCACCATCACCGATAGCCAGGGCAAGGTCATCTCAAGAGCATCGGTGACCCTGGTCAACCAGGAGACAAATCTCTCTTTCCAAGGCACGACGAACAACGACGGCTCCTACAGGTTCTCACCCGTCAAGATCGGACTTTACAGCCTGACGGTTACTGCAGCAGGGTTTGAAGCACAGAGACAGGAGAACATTCGCGTTGACGTAAGCCAGACGGTGGGCCTGAATCTTGCCCTCAAACCAGGCAGTGTCACGGAATCCGTCACAGTTACGTCTTCGACGGAACTCCAGACAGAGGAGGCTTCCACGGGGCAGGTCTTCAGCACCGCCCAACTCGAAGGCCTTCCGCTCTTGAACCGCAATTATCTTTTTCTGGCGCAGCTTACGACCGGCGTCAACCCCCCGAACCAGGGCAATTCGCAGACCTCCGGGACGGGTGGATTTTCATCGAATGGCAGCCGCGTCTCGCAAAACAACTTCATTCTCGACGGGGTCGACAACAACTCCAACATGCAGGACTTCCTAAATGGCGCAACCTACGCTGCCGCGCCGCCTCCTGACGCGCTGGCAGAGTTCAAGGTCGAAAGCAGCAACTATAGCGCCGAACTGGGCCGCGGGACCGGAGCCGCCGTCAACGCTTCGATCAAATCTGGAACTAACACCGTCCACGGCTCTCTTTGGGAGTATCTTCGCAATGACCGCATGGCTGCGCTCAACTACAACTTCGCCGCTCCCGCGCCGGAGCCCAAAACCTCCTATCATCAGAATATCTTCGGTCTCACTGTGGGCGGCCCCTTCTTCAAGAACAAGCTCTTCTTCTTTGCCGACGCCCAGGGAACCCGCATCAATATTTACCAACCTCAGCAGACAAACCTGACGGTACCAACGGCGGCTGAGCGTATCGGAGATTTCTCGCAAATGCTCGATCCGGCGCTCACCAACGGCAACAATGCAATCACCTTGTATAAGGTTGGCGGCAATGTGACGCCCGGCATTGGCGGTACCGAGTCCGGCAAGGACCCGACCCGTTACCTCACGTGCCCTTCGGCGACTCCTACTTATGCAACCTCTATTGCGGGGCAAAATGTCATCTGCCCGGGCAATGTCGATCCCGTTGCCAAGACTGTCATGAGTCTGTTTCCGCTTCCCAATCAGGGCGTGACTGGCCAAGTGGTGCAGAACTATACCGCCCCAGCTACCGCGTCACACAACAATACGGCTCAGTACGACGCCCGGGTGGACTACAACTTCAGTCCCAAGGACCAGGCATTCGGGCGTTTCAGTTATGCCAACAATCCGTCGGCCTATACCCCGCCGCTGGGCGTACTAAATGGCGGCGGTTACGGTTCTGACGGTCACGATACCAACTACACCAAGAGCGGCCTGTTCAGCGAGACCCATTTCTTTTCCCCTAACCTCTCCAACGCGTTCCGAGTCGGGTACAACTTTTTGCATGCGTCCTATTTGTCGGCAGGGGCACAGGAGAACCTGGCGGCGAAGTATGGTTTGGGCGGAATCCCATTTGGCCCCTCGCTGGGCGGTTTTCCTGACCTCGACTTCAACGGCGGTGGATCCAACTTCGGCATTGGCATCCCGGGCTACGAGCCCTCCGATGAAAAGCAGGACGTAATTGAATTTATCGATAACGTCTCGAAAGTCTGGCGCCAGCACACATTGACCATTGGCGTCAACATCCAGCACGTGCGCTTCTACGGCTTGCAGTCGCCTAACTCTACCGGGTACCAGGGATTCAAAGGCACTTACACGAGCGATCCTGGAGACACCAGCGGCGCCATCACCGGTGCAGGCCTGGCCGACTTTGCCCTGAACCTCGAGAATTACGCCGGCCTGAACAGCACTCTGCCAGTTACCGATCTCCGCTGGTACGATGCGGCCTATATTCAGGACGACTGGAAGATCCGGCCGAACCTTACACTGAATCTCGGGCTGCGCTGGGAATACACCCAGCCGTTCGTCTCACTCAACGACGAACAGGCGAACTTCGATGGCAACTACCTCGGCATGAATCAAGGAAGTGGAACCTTCCTTATTCCCAAGTCGAAGAGCAGTTATCCAATCCCCAGTTCCATAGCGACCGACTTTGCCAATGACAACATCGCCGTCAAGTACACCTCCAATCGTTCCCTGATGAACCCGGACTACCATGAGTTTGCGCCGCGCATCGGGTTTGCCTATCAAGTCAGGCCTACGCTCGTTATTCGTGGAGGCTTCGGATTCTTCTACGGCGGCCAGGAAAACATCGGGTTGGGTTTGAATCTGTATAACAACCCGCCGTTCTTTCTGAGCAGCTACTATCAGCCGACTCCAAACCAGTGTTACAACACTGCTGACACCGGCGTCGTATGTCCCACCAACGGGCAAACGCTCGAAACCGGATTTGGGACTGCGGCCACTTCCAATGCCGCCCTGGGAGCCAATGCGCAGTTACCCACGCTGTACCAGCAGGACAAGAATGCGGCGAGCAGCTACACTGAAGCGTACAACCTGTCTGTGCAGCACGAGATTACGCCTACCATCTCCTACAGCCTCGGCTACCAGGGGAATGTCTCCCGGCACCTGCGGGTCAGCTATGGCGCGAATCAATATCCGGGCGTCATTCCCGCCGAAGGGAATAGCCAGCTTTATCAGCCGTTCTACGACTTCGGCAACATCGTTCGCGTTACCAACGAAGGCATTGCCAATTACAACTCGCTGCAGGCCAAGATTGAAAAGAAATATTCGAATGGCCTGTCTTTCCTGGGCGGCTACACCTGGTCGCACAGCCTCGACGATGCCGTACAGCCGATCCAGGGGACCGACGGCGGCCAGGCCGGCAACCCCGCATTTCTCGGTTTGATGTTCGAGTACGGCTCCAGTAACACCGACGTGCGCAGCCGCTTCACCTTCTCGCCGCAATACGATCTGCCCTTTGGCCGAGGGAAGCAGTTCCTTAATCATGGCGGCGTTGTGGACGAAGTGTTAGGCGGATGGAAGGCCGCCGCCATCTTCCAGGTCCAGACCGGCGCGCCGATCGCCCTTCCGCAGCGGTTCCGCGTTGGCGACCCGTTTGGCACCGGCGGCACTCCCAACCCCGTCACGCAACCCAACCAGGAGTGCGCAACGCGGGTCAAAAGCCTTGCGCACTGGTTCAACCCTTGTGCCTTTGCCCAGGCACCGACTGCATACGCAACTGAGGCGGACTACAACGCGGCCGTCGCTGCAGGTGGCAATGCGGTCCTGCTAAGCAAGGCGGGAACGCTGCCATACGGTCAGCCAGGCCGTATCACTGTGGGGGGACCGGGCTTCAACCGCCTTGACATGTCTCTCTTTAAAAGCTTCAAGATCCCGTTCCGCGAGTCTGCATTTGAGTTGCGTGCAGATGGAATCAATGTCATGAACACTCCTTCCTTCGGCGATCCCAACACCGGTATTACCGGGGGAAGTGCGGGTAGCATCAATTCGACGAGGTTCAGCGGGATATTGCCCAATGCACGCGTCATTCAGGTTGCAGGCCGACTGACTTTCTAGAATCGCTTTCACCTTGAGCCGCCTCATCCTTACACGGATGGGGCGGCTCTTTTATCTTTAGGCTGGACGGTCAACCATGGGTAAAAGAATCGACTTCAACCGCAGAGCAGCGATGCGAAGCTTGAACAGGCGCGAGTTTGTGCAGGGATTGTGCGGCTCTGCCCTGGCGACAACCGTTTCGAGCATGCTTCCGCAACGAGCCTGGGCACGCGCTTCCGACCGGCGCAAGGTGGTGGTGGTGACCTTTGGCGGAGGAGCGAGAGATGAGGAAACTTTTTCGCCCGAGGGCCAGCAGAATATACCCGGTTTACTGCATGAACTGATTCCTCAAGCAAGCTTTTTTACGCAGGTGGTCAACCAAGGGATCCTCGGCCACTACGTGGCAACAGCGTCGCTCGCCACCGGGAGTTACGAGACCTTCGATAATTTTGCCGATGTCTCCCCTGCGCATCCCACCGTATTCGAGTACTTCCGGAAGACCAGGCGGTGCCCGGCCACCGACGCGTGGGTGGTTGCGCCGAGCAACGGATTCAACCGCATCGGTCAGAGCTCTCATGCACAATTCTACGGACTCGGAGCGACCGTTGTGCTCCCGAAGAGGTTGCTGGCACGGCCCGACGGCACACCTGCATTCGCGGGATTGGAGCATTTGCTGATCGACAACTACGAGTCTCCGATTCAGGCGCCGATAGCTCTGGCGGAGGAGCTGCCTGCGGAACAGGTGGCTTCCATGTTGAAGCTGTCGCTGGCGGATTTTGCTACGCACGCAAGCACGCTGCGGAGTCCTGACGAACTGTCGCTCTTCATTGCCAAAAGAATCATGCGCGAGTTCGCACCTGGTCTATTGTGGGTAACTCTACACGACATCGATGTGGCGCACAGCGGAGCGTTCTCACTTTACCTTGATGGTATTCATCGCTCGGATACGATTTGCGCGGAGCTGTGGCGAACGATCCAAAGCGATCCCGAATACAAAGACAAGACGAATCTGTTGATTTTGCCGGACTTCGGCCGCGACTCGGACCTGGAGGCAGGGGGAAACGGATTTCAACATCATCGCACCGGAGATGCTCTTTCGCGCACCACCTGGATGATCGCAATGGGTCCGGATATCAAGCAGAATACGATCGTGAATCGACGGATTGAATCGATCGATCTAACGCCAAGTGTTGCCGCCCTGCTGGGATGCGATGCGCCCATGGCGCACGGCAAGCTAATTGGGGAGTTGGGGCTGTGAACACCGTATTCAGCACTGAGCTGACCGCCGCTCAACAGAGGCTGCTGGAGAGCCTTCCCGTGCCCTTGGCAGCGGTGATGATGCAGCAGATTGCACGCGCCGGCAGGCTGTTTCCAGCGGAACGGCGTGAACTTGACTACACATTGCAGAGCCTTGCGTTGCCGCGTCCGCCGAAAGTTGAAAAGGCTGTTCAAATGTTCGCGGCGCTTCGTCTGTCCCCGGAGCTAGGACGTATGGACTGGCGTTCGGATGCGGCTGGATTCGTGGACAAGATGACGGCGGAGCTGTGGAGCACCGGTCAGATAGGGACATTTCGAGAAGCTGCGGAGCTACTCGTGCCATCGGTAACTAAGGCTGAACAGTGCGCACAGGTGTCGAGGCCGCGACTTGTAGCGATTGTTTTCGATAAACGCCTGTCTGTCGTTGGAAAGACGCCGGTTCTCTTCCGTAAGCTGCGACCGTATGGCACATTCTTTACTCACGTCAATGATGAGAAGGGAGCCGCGACGTTCGCAAGTTGGCTGGCTGCCAGGACGAGCGCTCACCCGGAACCCTACGCGCATTGGCAGATCTCCGGCGACATATGGAAAGAGCCGGCAGCTGCGCCGGTGGTATCGCTCTCTTACAATGGTATGTTTGCCGAGCGCGAAAAGCTGCTGGCGCTCTTCAATACCGTGCGGAACTCCGCGGCTTCACAGGGCCCTGAAGGTCTGCAGAAGGTGCTTCAACACCTAAGCCCCGAACAGATCGGCATGAGCGCGATTTCAGATCCTGTCGTGCGCACATTTGCTCTGGATATTTTCACGCAGGGATCGGGCACGCAGTTGTATGCCACAAGTTTCGTCCAGTGGACAGTTCGTGAAGCTCTCAGAAGAGCGCAACCCGAGTCTCTGCTCGCATGGTTTACCCCGCGTTGTGAGGCAACATCGATGGACTGGCGCATTTCCCATCCCGATCGCGAGCAGGCGACAGACGGTCCTGGATCTCTGATAGACGCCGAAATGGGAGCCTACCTGAGCTATGTGAACCTGATGCGACTTCCCGATGCGGAACGCGCCAGCCTTCTGGTTTGGCACGAAGGCTATGGCCAGGCCCTGCTCGTTGGGACAGATTTGCCGAGAGGCGTGGAAAGTAACTCGGCAATAACGCTGAAGGAGCTTTTGGCGCTCACAACATGAAATATGCCTGCTGGCACCCTATGAGCGCAAGCATAGCTGCGAAAGGGCCAACAAAACATCGCAATGGTCGATCGTGAGCTTTCGGCAAGCCTGCGTGACGCTATTTATCTGACGTTGATAAGTTCAATCAGCCGCCGAGGTTGGCTGGTCTTGAACAAGAAAATCGCATCCCCTATCCCCGAGCCAATCGTCCGGT
>Ga0255353_1000223_pt1 | contig 37178 bp, 28 predicted proteins | sample HBST25metaG_FD_189941 | JGI IMG/M metagenome (GOLD analysis project Ga0255353, IMG submission 189941) | Peat soil microbial communities from Stordalen Mire, Sweden - H.B.S.T25 | ecosystem: Environmental > Terrestrial > Soil > Wetlands > Peat | place: Sweden: Norrbotten County, Stordalen Mire...
CAGCCTGCGCAGCAGCCGCGTTGACCTTGTAGAGTACCTCGGCCAGTTTGTGGCTGACGCTGGTGAGTTTCTCGTGCTGGGCCTTCAGCTCGGTCGAGGTCGGCGTGCCTTCCAGCACCTTCTTCGACTCGGCCAGAACCGTCTCGACTTCCGCCTTGATCGGAGCCGCATCGGCGCCCTGCATCTTGTCGCCGGACTCCTTCAGCATCTTCTCGATGTTGTAGACCAGTCCGTCGAGCCCGTTGCGCGCTTCGATTTCATCGCGCTTTTCCTTGTCCTCGCTGGAGTGGGCCTCAGCGTCCTTGGCCATCCGCTCCACTTCTTCCTTGCTCAGACCCGAGCTGGAAGTGATGGTGATGCGGGTGTCCTTGCCGGTGGCGTTGTCCTTGGCGGTCACGTTGAGGATGCCGTTGGCGTCGATGTCGAAAGTGACCTCGATCTGCGGCACGCCGCGCGGCGCCGGAGGAATCCCGGCCAGCTTGAACTTGCCCAAAGTGCGGTTCTGAGCGGCCAGCGGACGCTCGCCCTGCAGCACGTGCACCTCGACTTCGGTCTGCGAATCGGCAGCCGTCGAGAAGGTCTCGGTCTTCTTGGTCGGAATGGTCGTGTTACGCGGAATCATGGTTGTGGCCACGCCGCCCAGGGTCTCGATCGACAGGGTCAGCGGCGTCACGTCCAGCAGCAGAAGGTCCTTGACCTCGCCGGCCAGAACGCCTGCCTGCACTGCGGCTCCGATGGCCACCACCTCATCGGGGTTCACGCCCCGGTGCGGCTCGCGGCCGAACATCGCCTTCACCATCTCCTGAATCTTGGGCATGCGCGTCTGCCCGCCCACCAGGACAACCTCATTGATCTTGTCCACGGTGATGCCGGCATCGGCGATGGCCTTCTTGCAGGGCTCGAGCGAACGGTCCAGCAGATCCTCGACCAACTGCTCCAGCTTGGCGCGGGTCAGCTTGCGAACCAGGTGCTTCGGTCCGCTGGCATCGGCGGTCACAAAGGGCAGGTTGATTTCGGTCTCGACAGTGGTCGAAAGCTCGATCTTGGCCTTTTCCGCGGCGTCCTTGAGGCGCTGCAGGGCCATTTCGTTGCCCTTCGAACCCAGATCCAAGCCATGCTCCTGCTTGAACTCGGCAATCAGCCACTCGACGATGCGCTGGTCCAGATTGTCGCCGCCCAGATGGGTGTCGCCGTTGGTGGACTTGACCTCGATGACGCCCTCGCCAACCTCCAGGATAGAGATATCGAAGGTGCCGCCGCCGAAGTCATACACGGCGATGGTCTCGTCCTTCTTCTTGTCCAGCCCGTAGGCCAGAGCGGCCGCCGTGGGCTCGTTCACGATACGCTTCACATCCAGGCCGGCAATCTTGCCTGCATCCTTGGTGGCCTGGCGCTGAGCGTCGTTGAAGTAGGCCGGCACGGTGATGACCGCCTCGGTGACCGTCTCGCCCAGGTAGGCTTCGGCGCTCTTCTTCAGCTTCTGCAGGATCATGGCCGAAATCTCGGGCGGAGTGTACTCCTTGCCCTGCGCCATCACGCCCACATGGTCACCCTGCTGGATCACCTTGTAGGGCACCATCTTCATCTCGTCGTTGACCTCGTTGTAGCGACGGCCCATGAAGCGCTTGATGGAGAAAATGGTGTTCTCCGGGTTGGTGATGGCCTGGCGCTTGGCCACCTGGCCCACCAGCCGCTCCCCGCTCTTCGAGAAGCCCACGATGGAGGGCGTAGTGCGCGCACCCTCTTCATTTGCAATCACTTTGGGCTCGCCACCCTCGAGGACTGCAACGCACGAGTTGGTCGTGCCCAGATCGATTCCAATAATTTTTGCCATAGTTGGTTTCCTGCCTGCCGGGTAAAGTTGTTGACTTTTCAAGAGTGCCAGATTGAGTGAGATGCTGTCAAGTTTTATTGATAGTACCTCAATAAGCTATTCCACCACCGACCACGCCGCGCCCCCTGCCCTCCTCACCGGCCGCGTTGCGCCCCATGTCACTGGCGGCAGACGCCCCAATCGTTTACCCTCGAAGAGTTCTCTCCCAACAAATGCCGAACGCCGCCGCCCAAGCCCGTTACCCGCTCACCCAGGGTGTGAACCCGTGGCTGGTGACGCTTTCGGTGATGCTGCCCACCTTCATGGAGGTGCTGGACACCGCGATTGCCTCGGTGGCCCTGCCCTACATCGCCGGCTCCCTCTCGGCTTCGAACTCCGAGGCCACCTGGGTTCTGACCAGCTACCTGGTGGCCAACGCAGTGATTCTGCCGGCTTCTAACTGGTTCGCCCGGCGCTTTGGCCGCAAGCGCTTCCTGCTCATCTGCGTGAGCATTTTTACGGTCGCCTCGTTCTTCTGCGGCGCGGCGCCCTCGCTGGGCGTGATTTTGCTGGCCAGGGTGATGCAGGGCGCGGGCGGCGGCGCGCTGCAGCCGTTATCCCAGTCCATTCTTCTGGAGAGCTTCCCGGTCTCCAAGCGCTCCATGTCCATGGCCGCCTACGGCCTGGGCATTGTGCTGGCGCCGGTGCTGGGACCGACGCTGGGCGGCTGGCTAACCGACACGTTTAGCTGGCGCTACGCCTTCTACATCAACATTCCCTTCGGCATGTTGGCGATCTACATGATCACCCGCTTTGTCCACGATCCGCCGTACATCAAGAACGCCAAGGTCGGCCCTTTCGACAACATCGGCTTCGGCCTGCTGATGCTGTGGACCGGCAGCCTGCAGATTGTGCTCGACAAGGGCCAGGAAGACGACTGGTTCGGCGCTGTATGGGTGCGCTGGGCTGTGGTCCTGCTGATCGTCTCCCTGGGCCTATGGATCTGGCGCTCCTGGACCAATCGCGAGGGCCTGCTCGACCTGCACGTCCTCAAGGACCGCAACTTCCGCACCGGCTGCATCCTGATCGCCATGCTGGGCATGTGCATCTACATCACCATCGCCATTTTGCCCCTCTACTACCAGGAGATTCTGGGCTACACGGCCTTTACCGCCGGTATGGTGGTGGGCCCGCGCGGCATCGGCTCGTTCATCGGCTCGCCCATCATCGGCATCCTCGGCTCCCGATTCGACAATCGCAAGCTGATGAGCGCCGGTTTTCTGGGTTTCGCCATCTGCTCGCTGATTTTCGGCACCATCAATCTCGACATCGGCCCCTACTCGCTGCTGATTCCCATCACCTTGACCGGGTTCGCGCTGAGCTTCGTCTTTGTGCCCATGTCCACGCTGATGATGTCCACTATCCCCAACAAGGAGATGGGCAACGCCACCGGCCTAGCCAACATGCTGCGCAACATTGGCGGCTCCATCGGCATCGCCATGGCCACCACGGCGCTGATCCGCCGCGCCGATCTGCACCAGACCGAACTGGGCGGCCACATCACCGCTTCCACCTGGGTTTATCAGCAGAAATCCGCCGCCCTCGCCGGCTACATCGGCCATCACCTCGGCCCCGCCCAGGGACGCCCCGGCGCCATGAGCCTGCTCTACGGCATGATGGAACAGCAAGCCGCCCTGATGGCTTACGTGGATGTCTTCCGCTGGACGGCTCTGCTGGCCTTCCTTTGCGCCGCCGCGACCTGGATGTTCAAGAAACCCGCCAGGCACGACGCCCCGACGCCCGGAGCGCACTAGAGCCGCCGAAAACAAAGACCGTAACTTCGGGAGTCCACTGCTGGCTCGGGGGCCGCCGTCACCGAGTCTCCCTTTTACACACCCAGCGGCAGGAATCTGTGCATCTGCTCGTCGTACTGCTCGATCTGCCCGGTGAGAATGTCGTAGTACCACCCGTGCACGGTCAGCCGCCCCTCCATCAACGCCTTCGACACCGAGGGCTGGGCCTTCAGGTTCAACAATTGCGCCACCACGTTGCCGCGAATCAGCGCGGCCAGCTCCGCCTGAGGACCGTCGGCCGGGTTCTCCGGTTGGCGATGGCTGAAGGCCGCCTCGACATGGTGCAGCCAGCGGCTGGCCTTGGGCAACTTCTCTATCCCCTTGCGGTCCAGCGACGCCTTCAGCGCCCCGCAGTCGGAGTGGCCGCAGAGAATGGCCTGCTTCACTTTCAGCACTTCCACCGCATACTCGATGGTTGCCGCCACGCCGTCCACATCCTGGCTGGTGATCGGCACCACGTTCCCGACGTTGCGGGCAATAAAAAGGTCGCCCGGCCTGGTTCCCAGAATCAGGTCCGGCACCACGCGCGAATCCGCGCAGGTAATGAACAGCCACTCCGGCTTTTGCCCCTCGGCCAGCAGATGAAACTCGGCCCGCCGGCGGGGAAACACCTCGGCCAGAAAATGCTTGTGCCCCTCAATCAATCGTTCCATAGCAACCTCCCGCCGGTTCCTCCTCCGGGGAGGTGATACACGGCTAGTCACCACCAGCCTACCGCAGCTTTGGTCAAACTGATACCTTGGTTCCTGTCGGTTTCATGAACGCGCAACACAAGGGGGAAGTGGGAGGACGATGAGACAGATTGAAAGGCTTTTCGGTTCGGCAATTCTCGCGGTTCTGATGCTGGCGGCAGCCGCACAGGCACAGACGGTCGATTCCATCGACCCCGCGCTCCGCGCCCGCATCGACCGCGTGGCTACCCAGGTTCTGGAGCAGACCGGCGTTCCTTCCGCCTCGGTAGCTGTCGTCAAAGGCGGCAAGCTGGTCTACACCCACGCCTACGGACAGGCGCGGCTCGATCCTGCCCTGCCGGCCACGCCGGAGATGCGCTACTCCATCGGGTCTATTTCAAAACAATTCACCGCCGCGGCCATCCTGCTGCTCCAGGAAGACGGCAAGCTCTCCCTCGACGACGCGGTGGGCAAATACGTCCCCGGCCTCACCCGCGGCGACGAGATAACCATCCGCCAGATTCTCTCCCACACCTCCGGCTACCAGGACTACTGGCCCGAGGACTACGTGATGACTCCCATGCTGCAGCCGGAGAGCGCGCAGCGAATTCTGGACACCTGGGCCAAAAAGGCCCTGGACTTCGAGCCCGGAACCCAGTGGCAGTACTCCAACACCAACTACGTCATTGCCGGCCGCATCGTCGAGCAGATCACCGGTCATCCGCTGATGGATCTGCTCACCGAGCGCATCTTCCGCCCGCTGGAGATGAAGTCCGTCTGGAACTCCGACGAGACCAAGCTGACCCAGGCAGACGCCACGGCCTACTATCGCCATGCTCTCGGCCCCCTGCGCCCAGCCCCCAAGGAGGGCCGCGGCTGGATGTTTGCCGCCGGCGAACTGGCCATGACCGCCCATGACCTGGCTCTCTGGGACCAGAGCCTGCTTGCCCGATCCGTTCTGAAGCCCGAAAGCTACAACCAGATGTTTACCGAGGTGAAGCTGAAAGACGGCAAGGGAACCCAATACGGCCTGGGCGTCGGCGTCCACACGCGCGACGGCCGCCGCTCCATCGCGCATAGCGGCGAGGTCTCCGGCTTCGTCTCCGACAACGTTGTCCTCGTGGACGAAGGCGCAGCCGTGGCTGTACTCACCAACCAGGACGCAGTGGGCGCCGCTTCCACCATCGCCAACCTCGTGGCGCCGCTGACCGCCGCAACCCCTGCCCCCCTGGCCGAACAACAGGCCCTCGAACTCTACCGCAACCTGCAGCAGGGCCGCATCGACCGCTCCATCCTGGCCCCCAACTTGAGCGACTACTTCACCGCCGAAGCTTTGGCCGACTTCCGCTCCAGCCTGGCGCCCCTCGGCGAGCCGCTCACCTTCCACCAGACCGCCGACCAGCTTCGCGGCGGCATGATCTTTCGCGCCTTCGACATTGTTTATCCCGACAAGCGCCTGCGCCTGACCACCTACACTTACCCCGACGGCAAGCTGGAGCAGTATCTGATTGCCCCGGCGGAATAGGCACAACCAGTCGGGCCACAAAAAAGAGCAGCTTCCCGGATAAGGAAGCTGCTCTTCGTACAATCTGCGTCCAATCTATCTCTGAATCTGCGTCACATCGCGCACTGCCCCGCGTGACGCGCTGGTAGTCATGGCGGCATAAGCCTGCAAGGCTTTCGAGACCTTGCGCGGACGCGCGCCGGGCTTCCACGCATCCGAGCCTTTTGCCTCCATCGCCTGACGCCGCTTACCCAGTTCCTCATCGGAGACAGAAACGCGCAACACGCGCTTGGGAATATCAATCTCGATGCGGTCGCCTTCTTCCACCAGCGCCAGTGCGCCGCCTTCGGCAGCCTCTGGAGAAATGTGGCCAATCGAAAGTCCGGAGGAGCCGCCGGAGAAGCGCCCATCCGTAATCAGGGCGCAAACCTTCCCCAACCCTTTGGACTTGAGATAGGCCGTCGGATAGAGCATCTCCTGCATGCCAGGGCCGCCCTTGGGCCCTTCGTAGCGGATCAGCACCACGTCGCCGGGAACGATCTTGTCGCCAAGGATGGCCTCGACGGAAGCCTCCTGGCTCTCGAAGATGCGCGCCGGCCCGGCAAACGTCAGGTGCGCGGCGTCCACGCCCGCCGTTTTCACGATGCAGCCGTCCGCTGCGATATTGCCGAAGAGAACCGCCAAACCACCGTCGAGGCTGAAGGCATGAGCCACATCGCGAATCGCCCCACTCTGGCGATCCTCATCCAAATCCGGATAGACTGCGCTCTGGCTGAAAGGCTCGGTGGTGCGCACTCCGCCCGGCGCAGCACGGTAGAACTGCTTCACCGCGGGAGCCACCGCGCGCTTCACATCCAGCTTGTCGATGGCCTCGCCCAGGGTTGCCGTGTGTACGGTGTGCGTCCCGCGATGCAGCAGGCCGCCGCGTTCCAGTTCGCCCAGAATGGCGAAAATTCCGCCGGCGCGATGCACGTCTTCGACGTGAACATTGGGCGTGGAAGGCGCCACCTTGCACAGGTGCGGCACATGGCGCGACAGGCGGTCGATATCGGCCATGGTGAAGGGCACCTCGCCCTCCTGCGCCGCGGCCAGCAGATGCAGCACGGTATTGGTCGAACCGCCCATGGCGATGTCCAGCGTCATGGCATTTTCAAAGGCCTCGAAGGTAGCGATGCTGCGCGGCAGCACCGATTCATCGTCCTGCTCGTAGTAGCGCTTGGCCAGATCGACAATGGTCCGCCCGGCCTGCAGGAAGAGTCCCTTGCGATGCGCGTGGGTAGCCACCAGCGTTCCGTTGCCGGGCAATGCCAGCCCCAGCGCCTCGGTCAGGCAGTTCATCGAGTTAGCGGTGAACATGCCGGAGCAGGAACCGCAGGTGGGACAGGCCGAGCGCTCGTACTCGGCCACATCCTCATCGCTCACCTTGTCGTCCGCCGCCACAATCATGGCGTCGATCAGGTCCACGGCCTTGACGATGTTGCCCAACTGCACCTTGCCCGCTTCCATCGGCCCGCCGGAGACAAAGACGGTGGGAATATTCAGGCGCAGCGAAGCCATCAACATGCCGGGCGTGATCTTGTCGCAATTCGAGATGCAGACCAGGGCATCGGCGCAATGGGCGTTCACCATGTACTCGACCGAGTCGGCAATCAGGTCGCGGGAGGGCAGGCTGTACAACATGCCGTCGTGTCCCATGGCGATGCCGTCGTCGATGGCGATGGTGTCGAATTCCTTCGCCACTCCACCCGCGCGGGCAATCTCTTGGGCCACCAGTTGCCCCACGTCCTTCAGGTGAACGTGGCCGGGGACAAACTGGGTAAAGGAGTTGGCTACGGCGATGATGGGCTTGCCGAAGTCGCCGTCCTGCATCCCGGTAGCGCGCCAAAGGCTGCGGGCTCCGGCCATATTGCGTCCATGCGTCGAGGTTCGTGAGCGGTAGGCTGGCATGAACTTTATCCTAACCCGCCCGGAGAATACACTGGGGTCTTTCGCATCAATCAAGAGGAGATTTCATGACCATTGAGTGGTCCCATTCGATAGATTCCATGGATTGGGATGAGCTTTGCGCTCTCTATCGCGCCGCTCCCCTGGGAAACAAAAAGCCCTCTGAGCTGAAAACCGCATTCTCCAACAGCATGTTTCGCTGTTTCGCCTACGACGCCGGCAAAATCGTCGCCTCGGGCCGCGCCCTGGCCGACGGCTGCGATTGCTCCTACATTTGCGATATTGCCGTCCTGCCCGGCTACCAGGGCCAGGGAGTGGGAAAGCAGCTCGTCGCCCGTCTGGTCGAACTCTCGCGCGGGCACAAGAAGATCATTCTCTACGCTGTTCCCGGCAAGGAAGCGTTCTATCGGAAATTGGGTTTCAAGCCGATGGCAACGGCGATGGCCATCTTCCAGGATGAGGCCCATGCGTTTGAGCGCGGCTTCCTGCGCGAAGGCTAGAGCGGTTCCTCCCCGACACGACGCCCACTGTACACTAAGGTGTTAACCAACAGTTTGGGGAATCCATGTTTGAGAATCTGACCGACAAGCTCCAGCGCGCCTTTAAAACCCTCCGCGGCCAGGGCACGCTCACTGAAGAAAACATCGCCGAAGCCCTGCGCGAAATCCGCGTGGCCCTGCTTGAAGCCGACGTCAACCTGAACGTCGTCAAGGAACTGATCGAGCAGATCCGCGTGAAAGCCGTGGGCACTGAGGTGCTTACCGCCCTTTCGCCCTCCGAGCAGGTCATCAAGATCGTCCGCGACGAGCTGATCACCCTGCTGGGCAAGGACACGGCCCGCTTCAAATTCGCCTCGCAGCCGCCCACCGTCATTTTGATGGCCGGCCTGCAGGGTTCCGGCAAAACCACCACCGCCGGCAAGCTGGCGGCCTGGCTCAAAAAGGGCGGCCACCGGCCCATGCTGGTTTCGGTCGACGTCTATCGTCCCGCCGCGCGCGAACAGCTCAAGGTCGTCGCCAAGCAGGTGGAAGCCCGCCTCTACGAGGGCGACGAGAAGGGCGAGCCGGCCGGTTCCAAGCTGGTCGAGCGCCTGGCCGGGGAAGCGCGCCGCGAGGCCCGCAACATGGGCTGCGACACGCTGATTGTGGACACCGCCGGCCGCCTGCACATCGACGAAGATCTGATGACCGAGATGGAGCACCTGAAAAAGCTCCTCAACCCCTCTGAAATCCTCTTCGTGGCCGACGCCATGACCGGCCAGGACGCCGTGAATTCCGCACAGGATTTCCATACCCGCCTGGGCCTCACCGGCGTGGTCTTGACCAAGATGGACGGCGATGCCCGTGGCGGCGCGGCTCTCTCCATTCGCCACGTCACCGGCCAGCCCATCAAGTTCATCGGCGTGGGCGAGAAGCCCGACGCCTTCGAGCCCTTCCATCCCGACCGCATCGTCGGCCGCATCCTGGGCATGGGCGACATGATGTCGCTCATCGAGAAGGCCGAGTCCACCCTCGACCGCAAAAAGTCCGAGGAGTTCGCGAAAAAGGCCCTGCTGGGCGACGGCTTCTCCCTTGAAGACTTTCGCGACCAATTGCGTCAAATCAAGAAAATGGGCTCCATGGAGAGCATTCTCAAGATGCTGCCTTCGGTCGGTCCCTTCGCCGGCCTGCAGCAGGCCTCGAAGAACGTGGACGAAAAGCAGTTCACGCGCCTGGAAGCCATCATCAACTCGATGACCGCCAAGGAGCGCCACAACCACGAAATCATCTCCGGCTCGCGCCGCAAGCGCATTGCCGCCGGCTCCGGAACCACGGTCCAGGACGTAAACCAGCTTCTCCGCCAGTACGCGCAGATGAGCAAGATGTTCAAGCAATTCGGCAAGGGCGGCCTGGCCCGCAACATGATGCGCGGCGGCCTGGGCGCTATGGGCATGGGCGGCAAACAGAAGTTCGGGCGGTAGGGAGATCGGCGATGGCGTTGACCGTTGAGCAAATCACGGCTGCAGAGGACGATAAGGCTTTGTTTGATCTGCTGGCAGCCGAGTTGCAGCGGCTGCTTCCTGAAGAAGTGCGCGATGATCCCGACCGGTACTATCGGACTCTCAGTTCGATGCCGCGGGGCCTCAGGGCCATGGCGGGGATCTATTTCTTCGACGTAAGCATCACCATGGACAGCCTGGCCTGGCACTTTGGCAATCAGCACGATGTGCGCGACGTGGGGGAAACGCTGAGCGGCTTGCGGGAGCTTGAACTCACCGAGATCGCAGGCTATTTCGAACAGACCTGGAAGTTTCTGGAACCCCACCGGGCCGCGCTTGAGAGCGGTGATTTCGGGGGCAAGGAATTCGGCGATTGGCTGGTGGAGATCGGAGTCCAGGCGCTCACTGATCCCTGGGATGAAATCATCTGGGAGCGCAGCGAACAGGCCGGAGATATGGGGCTGCTTGCTTCCTGGCCGGCGTATGCCCGCAAGTATCCCGAGCGTTGCGCAGTTACCGGGGCATAGCCATGACTCCCCTCCAGGACCAACTCGACGAGATCACCGCCAACACCCGCCAACTGGTGCAGGCTGACCGGCTGGCTGTCGGCGAGCGCGCGATTGCCGAGCTGTTTGAGACCGGCATCGAGGACCACATTCTGCCGGTGGGGGCCGTTGCTCCAACGTTCGCCTTGAACGACGCCACCGGCCGCCTGGTCCGCAGCGAAGATCTGCTGGCCCTGGGGCCCCTGGTCATCAAGTTTTTCCGCGGCCGCTGGTGCCCCTATTGCATGACCGAACTCGAAGCCTGGCGCGACCTCTACGGGCAAATCCGCGAACACGAGGCGCTGATGGTGGCCATTGGCCCGCAGACCGAGCGGCAGAGCGACTTCATGGCTGGCCACCACGGGCTTCCCTTCCCTGTCCTCGCCGACCCCGGCAATTCCTTGGCCGAGCAGTTCGGCCTGGTTCACACCGTCCCCGAGTATCTCCGCGACTACTACCTCTCCATCATGGTCAACATTCCCTTTGTGAATGGAGAGAAAAGCTGGCGCCTGCCCCTGCCGGCAACTTATGTAATCGGAAAAGACCGCAAGGTCCTCTTTGCCGAGGCTCACGCCGACTTCCGCGTGCGCCCCGAGCCGGAAGAAGCGCTGGCGGCGCTTCTTTCCGCTTGCAGACGATAGATCAAGCCAAAAAACACGGCTCTCATACACTGCAAAGAACTCGATCCGAAGGGACACTCTTTCGGCAAATTCCGTTGGACTTATGAGAGCCACGCAGCCAGCGCAGCCTCGGCCTTTGCCAGCATAACTCCCCTGAGCAGAAACACCTTGCTCCGCGATAACTCGCCCGTCATCAGCTCGACCGCATTTTTCGGCACAGAAAACGTCTCGGCCAGGAAGGAGATCAACGCCTGATTGGCGCGGCCTTCCAGAGGCGGAGCCTGGACGGCGATCTTCAATTGCGCCGCCGCGCCCTCGCCGTAGACTCCGGTAATGGCGGTCTTCCTGGCTCCCGGCTGGGCGCGCACCGCCAGGGTCACGCCAGCCGGTCCGGCGCGCAGAATCGTTGCAGATGCGGAATGGGCTGGGTTGGCCAAATGCTTCCTAGAATCCCGCCAGATACTGGTGGGCAAATTGCACCGCGATGGAACCCTCGCCCACCGCCGAAGCCACACGCTTGACCGAGCCGTGGCGCACGTCGCCGGCCACAAAGACTCCCGGCACGCTGGACTCCAGCAGAAACGGATCGCGCGGCTCCCGCCAGTTCTCGGGCAGCTTGCCCTCGCGGCGCAGGTCCGGCCCGGCCAGCAGAAATCCCTTCTCGTCGCGCAAAATCGAGGGCGGCAGCCAGTCCGTGCGCGGCGCGGCGCCAATAAACACGAAGATCGACGTGGCGGAAACGCGTTCCTCGCCCGCCGGGCTGCTCAGCTGGATCGCCTCCAGCCGCTCCTCGCCGAAAGCCTCCTGCACCTGTGTCTTCGGTTTCAGCACAATCTTGGGCGTGCGCTCGATTTCGTCGATCAGGTACTTCGACATGGTGGCCGACAGTCCCGGCCCGCGCACCAGCATGGTCACTTTACAGGCAAATTTGGCAAAGTGCAGCGCGGCCTGGCCGGCGGAGTTGGCTCCGCCCACGATAAAGACCTCCTCGTCCTTGCAGGAGATGGCCTCCACCAGCGCGGCCCCGTAGTAAATGCCGCGACCGGTGAGCCGATCCGCCCCGGGAATCTCCAGCTTCCGGTACTGCACGCCCGGCGCCAGCAGCACCACGTGGCTGGCCACCTCGTGTCCATCGGCAAATTGCACAAAGCGGTATTGGCCGTCGATGCGCAGGCCGGTGGCGCGCTGGGTCAGGAATTCGGCGCCAAAGCGCGAGGCCTGCACGTGCGCCCGCCGCCCCAGGTCCGCCCCGGTAATCCCCGAGGGAAAGCCGAGATAGTTTTCGATCCGTGACGTGGAGCCGGCCTGCCCGCCGGGGGCTTCGGGCTCGATAATCAGCGTGCGCAGCCCCTCGCTGGCGCCATAGACGGCAGCCGCCAGCCCCGCGGGACCGGCGCCCACCACCACCATGTCGTAAAACTCCTGGGCCGCCTGGGTACTCAGGCCCACTCTGGCTGCCAACGCCTCCTGCTCCGGGTCCACCAGCGCGCTGCCGTCGCTGAACAGCACCACCGGCAGGCGGTTTGGATCGAGCTGGCGCTCCTTCAGCAGGTTCAACGCGTCCTGGTTCGAGGCAATATCCAGCCAGCGGTAGGGGACATGGTTCCGCGACAGGAAGTTACGCACCTCGTGGTCTCGCAGCGACCAGCGGTTGCCGATGACCCGCAGCCCCTCGAAGGGCGGTTGGTAGCCAGCTTTCCAGTCTTCCAGCAGGTCGGTCAGCACCGGATAGAGCTTCTCTTCCGGCGGATCCCAGGGCTTGTTCAGGTAATAGTGGATGCGGGCCGTGTTGATGGCCTGAATGGCGGCCTCGGTGTCGGCATAGGCCGTCAGCAGCACGCGCCGCGCCTCGGGATAGAGATCCCGCGAGCGCTCCAGAAAGTCCACGCCGCTCATGCCCGGCATACGCTGGTCGCTCAGCAGCAGGGCCACCGGCTCCTCGCGCTGCTTCAGTTGAGCCAGCGTATCCAGCGCCGCCTGGCCGCTCGCGGCGCGCATCACCCGGTATGCGGCCCCATAGTGGCGGCGCAAATCTTGCACCACGGCTTCAAGAACATTGGGGTCGTCATCGACCGCCAGCAGAATTGGCCTCGCCATATGCCTTCAGTTTACGACCATGGAGACCAGGAAAGATCGAGGGTCTGTTCACGCTGCCCGAGCGAAGGACGTTGGGAGCGAAAATCGGGCCAAACCAGGCCAAACCCGCAGGTTGTGGCGAGTTCAAAGTCGAGGGCAGGAACGAAATAGGGCCCGATTTTCCTGCGCAGCCCGAGAGCACGGGGCGAATTTTCGTGGCTATCGGTGTCAAACCGGCGTAGTCTTATAAGTAGGAAACCCCTGGACGCCATGTTGTTTCCATCCGAGCCGAAAACCTCATCGAGTTTGGCCCGGTTTGGCGAATGTCGCAATTTGCGACAGATTGAGATTTTTTCCCGTCTGCCGATCATGTTCAAAAGGGTACAGAATTTCCTGCACGGACTGCCGTTCCCGGCCTGTCTGCTATCGTGGGCTATCCGAGTTTCAGTATGGTTTATGGGGAGCAATCGGCAGATGAGGCGTAGGTCATGAACAAGGTCATTCTCGGCGATTCGCAAGCAATCTTCAGAGCCGGCACTGCCAAGGTTCTCACCATGGACGAAGATCTGCGCATTGTGGCTCAATGCGCGGACCTCGAGCGGATGCATCACGCTATCACCACGTTTCCCGGCTCCATCGTCCTCTTTGCCGCTTCCCTGCGGCCGAATTTCGCGCAACTCGCCAGCCTATTGGAATCTGTCGGCAGCCGCGGCATCGTCATCGCCGAGAACAACGACATCGTGGACTCCTACGTGCAGCTTGGCTTTCGCGGCGTGGTCTTTCGCAGCATCACGGGGCAGGCGCTGGTGCAGTGCGTGCGCTCGGTGGCCGACGGAGAAACCTGGCTGCCGCCGCAATTGATGCGCATCGATTCGCCCGTGGACGACATGGTGGGCACCCGCGTCCGCGACCGGCTGACCCCCAAGGAAATGCGCATCGTCGCCCTCATCGTTCAGGGCTGCAAGAACCGCGAAATCGCCACCCGCCTCAAAACCACGGAACAGGTCATCAAAAACTACCTGCGCTCCATCTACGACAAGACCGGCGTCGGCGACCGCCTGGAGCTGGCTCTCTTCACCATCCACCACCGCGTACTGGCTCAGGCCGCTGCCGACGTAGGCAGCAAGCTGGAAGCCGAAGAGGCCGCCGCGGCGCCCTCGGCCGTGGCGTAGAGCGCACCTGTTCTCTCGATTGCCGTGGCCGGAAGCCCGAAGTTGCAGCGTTTTATCGCTATCACCGGGAGCCCGGCTTCAACCACGTTTACATCTCTTCCTCCCACCGCTATTTCGGCGCATTCGCTGGCGGCGTTGCCGCCGGCTCCTGGCTGTCCCCGGCCAGGATGCGCGTATCCGCGCGGAAGAGGTGATATTGCGTGAACAGGACGGCGTTCAGGTACGCTTGCGGCGGTCCAAGGGAGGTCTGCTGCAATCTCAAGTCGCGGTCGTCCACCTGTTGAAGAACAACCCGCACCAGCGAAAGAGCCAGGCTTCTCACCGGGCAAATATAGGTAACCCCGCCGAATTCCACGGGACCGTAATCGACCAGAAGACCGGCGTTGGTCATGGGATTGTCCGGCTTCAATTCCGCCACCACGGTCAGACGCAGAATAGAACCGTCGGCCGGATCGATCGCAATCTCCCCATGGTAAGCCGGGTCGCGCTGCGTCTCCCGCATGGCGCCGACCGAAGCTACCCGGTAGTGCGAGGCCTGCTCGGGCACCGCATAGTGGAAAACCGCCAGGAGTCCGGGCCCGCCCTGCTCCCAGTGGCTCCAGATCACCGTGCCCTTGGCCGCATCGTTCAGCACCGTGGCAAGAATCGGACCAAACTCCCCCATCGTCCTCAACTCTTTATCTCTAGGAGAGGCCTTGCGGTTCTTTTCCTGGTCCACCGACTCCTGGTGGTCGCGGTAAAGAACCGTCACACTGGAGCTGCCCACCTGATGCAACAGCCCGTACTTGGCAACGATTCCTGAACTGACCGTAGACTGAACCGGCGAGCCCTCAAAGCGGGTGGTCTCCCGCGATGCAAAGAAGTTGGGCAGTTTGGTAAGGGTCTTTACAACATATTCCCTGGTCAGAGCCATCAGGGCAGTCTGTTGCGCATGGCTGGGCGGGGGCGTGGAGGGGGTGTCGGCCGCGGGAAGATCGAGAAACGCCGCGGTGTCTGACAGGACTGCCAGCGCGTGCTGCGCCTGCGGGCCGGGCAAACTCTCCTGAAGGCGCGCCAGCCGGGCCGCGCTGAGCCGCTCAATCAATTCCAGTCTGGAGAGCTGCTGCGCCACCTGCGCGTCGGGGCTGCCGTGGGATGCGGCAAGCGCCTGCTCCAACTGCGCCACCGTCACCCTTTCCACGGCATCGCGCTTCTCCGCGAACGCCGGAAGAGCCAGTGCCGCCAGAAGGATCAGAATCGCAAGTTTTCGCATTACGTCATCCCCCTGTCGCAGATCGAAATCATCGTGAGAGGCCGCAAGAGGTTCTACCCCGACACGCCAGGTTTCAACGCCGAGGCGCAGAAAGCCAAAAACTCTTCCCATGCACCAGCCGTAGCGGGTGCAAGCGATCCGCGAGCCTTCGACGCCCTACAGCTTCTCCGCCACGCTCTTGGCCTGGGTGAAGAGGAGCAGATAATCCGGGCCGCCGGCCTTCGAGTCCGTGCCGCTCATGTTGAAGCCGCCGAAGGGGTGCGCTCCCACCATCGCGCCCGTGCATTTCCGGTTGAAGTAGAGGTTGCCCACATGGAAGTTCCGGCGGGCGCGGTCCATCTTCTCACGGTCGCTGGTGTAGAGCGAGCCGGTCAGGCCGTACTCGGTATTGTTCGCGACGCGCAGGCCCTCCTCAAAGCTCTCCACCTTGATCACCGCCAGCACCGGTCCGAAAATCTCTTCCTGCGACAGCACCGCGTCGGGCGCGATGTCCGCAAAGACTGTGGGCTCGATGAAATAGCCCCCCTCCTCCGTTGCGGGCGCCGTGCCGCCGCAAATCAGGCGGCCTTCCTTCTTGCCGGTTTCGATGTAGCCCAGGATCGACTTGAGAGCGCTTTCGTTGATCACCGGGCCCAGGTTCAGATTGGCCACCGGGTCGCCCACTTTCAGTTGCGCCACGCGCGCCCGCAGCCGCTCCAAAAAAATGTCGTAGACGGGCGCTTCCACAATGGCGCGCGAGCAGGCGGAGCACTTTTGCCCGCTGAAACCGAAGGCCGAGGCCGTCACGCCCTCGACCGCCGCGTCCACATCGGCGTCGGCGGCCACCAGGATCGAGTCCTTGCCGCCCATCTCCAGAATCGTCCGCTTGATCCAGATCTGGCCCGGCTGGGCCTTGGCGGCGCGCTCATGAATCTCCAGGCCCACGGCTTTCGACCCAGTAAAGGAGATGAAGCGGGTCTTGGGATGCTCCACCAAAGCCTTGCCGAAGGTGGCTCCGGAGCCGGGGCAGAAGTTCACCACGCCGCCCGGAAGCCCAACCTCTTCCAGCACTTCCAAAAACTTGGCCGCAATGGTCGGAGCGTCGCTTGAAGGTTTCAGGACCACCGTGTTGCCGCAGACGATGGAAGCCGCCGTCATGCCCGCCATGATGGCGAACGGAAAATTCCACGGCGGAATGACGGCGCCCACGCCCAACGGAATGTAGTGCAGTTCGTCCCGCTCGCCGGGATACTGGATAGCGGGCTTGGCGGTGGCCAGGCGCAGCGCCTCGCGCGCATAAAACTCAAGAAAATCAATGGTCTCGCCCACATCCGCATCGGCCTCGGCCCAGTTCTTGCCCGTCTCGTAGGTGAGCCAGGCGCAGAACTCGAACTTGCGGTTGCGAATGGTCTCTGCCGCGGCCAGAAGCACGGAAGCCCGTACGCTTGTGGAGGTCCTGCTCCAGGACTCAAACGCCTTGAGCGCCGCCTGCATCGCCAGTTCCGCGTGCCCGGCTTCGGCCTTCTGGTGAATCCCCACGATTTGTGCGGGCCGCGCCGGGTTCACCGAGCGGATCTTGCCCTCGGTCTTGAGCCGGTGGCCGCCCACGACCAGGTCGTATTCCTGGCCCAATTGGCCCGCGACCAACTCCAATGCGTCGTGCATCCTGCGGGCATTTTCCGGAGCCTTGAAGTCGGTAAAGGGCTCATTCACAAACCCGCCTTGAGGCGAGCGCGTCTGAATCTGCGTGGTAAGGGAAGTGGCTGCCATAACCCATCGATTGTAGTCCAGTGTGTCAATTCCCGGACACGAAGAGTCCAGCGGATTTAAGTGAAAAACGCCTCTCTCGCGATTATTCGGCCTCTCTCGCGAAACTAACCTTTTGGGCTAGGGTTACAGCTAACCGGACTATCCCCTGGCCGCCACCCGGACCTGCTCTGGCGCCGGACCAGCCATTGGACGGTAGAACGCACTCGGCCATGATTGCGGCCCGGGGCGGCTCGGAGCGCGTGCCTGCGTTTGGCCAGCGCATCCTGGTGACTGTGAGGGAAGATGAAATCCCGATGGAATGCCCGTGCCTCCTGCCTCGCCAAGCTCTCCCGCCTGCGTACCGGTTCACTTCGCCATGCCCTGCCCGTGGCTCTGCTCCTGGCCGCATTGGCCCCTGCACCGCTCTTCGCGCAGCAGGGCTACCAGGACAACGGCCAATATGCGCAACCGGCCTACCAGCCCGGCTATGGCCAGCCGCAATACCCGCAGCCTCAATACGCCCAGCCCCAGTATCCGCAGCCCTACGCCCCTCAGCAGCAGCCCTACCAGAATGCCTCACAGCCCTATCCGCAGCCGGGCTACACACAGCAACCCCTCAGCGCCGATCAGCTTCAACAGCTTCTGGCTCCCATCGCCCTCTATCCCGACGCTCTGCTGGCGCAGGTGCTGGCCGCATCCACCTATCCCGCGCAAGTGGCGGCCGCCGATCAGTGGCTGCAGTGGATGCAGTCGCAAGGTTACGCCTCCCCTGACCAGGTCGTCGCCGGCGCCGACGCACAAACCGGCTGGGATCCGAGCGTGAAGGCATTGACCGCCTTTCCTCAGGTGCTGGCGCTGATGAACCGCAATCTGGAGTGGACCACCAATTTGGGCAACGCCTATTACAACCAGCCGCAGGACGTGATGCAGACCATCCAGGTGATGCGGGGCCGCGCCGAGAACGCCGGCACCCTCCAAAGCACCCCGCAGGAATACGTGGACAACAGCCAGGGCTACATCGGCATCGCGCCGGCCAACCCGCAGATGGCTTACGTGCCTCAGTACAACCCGTGGGCCGTCTATGGCCAGCAGGTTGCGCCCTACTCGGGCTTTTCGCCGCTCAGTGCGCTGGGCTCCCTCTTTGGTTCTTCGCCGATCCAATACGGCCTCGGCATCGCGATGTCGGCCTTCTCCCGCACCCCTTGGGGCTGGCTCGGTTGGGGCCTCGACTGGCTCACCAACTCCGTGCTCTTCCAGCACAATAACTACTCCACCCACAGCACTTCGGTGGCGGATTGGGGCTACCATCGCGGCGTCCCCGGCGGCTATCCCCCGGCTCGGCAAGGCGTGGCCCGCATGAACAACGGCTACGGCCGCCCGCCCGAGAGCACCTACCGCAACCCCAGCCAGCTTGAAAGATACGGCGCAACCCACCCTACGGAAGGCTTCAATCGCGGCGATTCGTCGCGCGGCCCCGTCTACGGCCGTCCCGCCCTGCCGCCCCAGACCGCGTACAACCGCATGCCGCAGCCCGTGCGCCCGCAGCAGTTTGGCAACGATGCCTATGGCTCCTATAACCGGCCTTGGGACAACCACCTCACGCGCCCCGGCATGGCTTACGCCGCTCCCTCTCAGCCCTATCGCCCATCGGTTTCAAGCTACCCGCGCGAAGAGATGGGCAGCCGGCCCTACGGCGCGCAGGGCTACGCACCCAAAGAAAACCACTCCGGCGGCTTCCACCTCTTGGGCGGCGGACACAACTCGGACAATGTCTACGGCGGCGAGCGCATGCCGAAGAGCTACAGCGGGCACGAGCCGAAGGGCTTCGGCCGGGAAAAAGCACCCAAGCCTCCCAAAATGCCCAAAGCCAGCCACTCCGGCGGCGGGGGTCATTCCGGCGGCGGCCACCACGGTTTCTTCGGTCACTCCCACTAACTCCGTCGCCGCTGAGGCTACAGCGGAATCAGAATAGATGTACCCGGATGCAAGCCCCTCAAGTGGCTTTTTCCTTAAGAAAAAGCCACCTTCAAGAGTCTAACCAAGAGCACGGTTATTCTGATTCCGCTCTAAGTTATCCCGCCCAGCTTTGCACGCCGTGGGATTGGCAGGAGAGCGTGGCGACCCTGGCCGCCTGGCGAAGTGCAGCCTCGAAATTCCCTTCCGTGGCGAAGTGGTGACAGAAGGCTCCGTGCAGAACATCGCCGGCGCCCAGCGTGTCCTGGGCGTCGATGGGTTCAATTTCTATCTCGAAGCGGCGGCCACGATCTGACCCGAGAATGGGCCTCGGACCGCGCGTCACCGCGATTTGCGCGACCCCCTGCGCCGAGAACCGCGCAAAGATGGACTCCGGGCCGGCGGGCTGGCCGGGGACGGTGAAGCGTTCGCTGCAAATGGCCGCGGTCAGCAGCGGGGCCAGTTCGTCCGTTCCCGGCTTCCAGCTTCCTCCATCCAGGCAAACAGAAGCTCTGGCAGCCTTGCAGGCGGCCAGCAGCGGCAAGGTCTCTTTGAGGTGAAAGCCATCGCAGAGAACCACCGGCGGAACCGGGCCCCAGGCGGCAGGAATCGCCTCGGACCACGCAGCGGCCAGTTTGGGCAGCGCAACCGTCGAAAGCGGCGGATTCACGACGGTACGGCTGGAATTTGCTGCGTTCACCCAGGCGGTGCAGAGCGGCGTCTCATAGTCCGTGCCGGCGGCCAGGTCGAGGAGGCGAACGCCGAGCCTCGCCAGTTCGTCGCGGACCGCGGCAGCCCACGGGCCTCCGCCGACCGCGCTGATCAACATGGATTCCCCGCCCAGCAAAGCGTGGGTGACGGCGGCGTTGAGGGCCGGTCCGCCGGGCGCCGCGTGGAATTGGCGGGCATAGGTCTTGGTGTCTTCGGCGGGAAGCCGGTCGAGCCAGTAGAGAACATCGAGAGTGGTTCGGCCCACAAACAGGACGCGCGGTGGAGTCATGGACTTTTCAGGCCGCCGCCGCATCGCTGGCGCGGATTTCGAGAATCGTGCCGTCGATTTTCTGTAGATAGGCGACCATGTCGAAGAGGTTGCGCGCCTGCGGATTGCCTTCCGGACTCAACATGCGCATCAGGCTTTTGGGCGATTTCGATAACGCCTCTCCCAGAACGATAAAACCCACCGTGCCGTTGATGTATTCGCGCAGAACCGCCTTGGCCGTATCGAGATCGCCGGCTACCATGTTGGCCACCGCTTCGCGCAGGAACTCGCGGCGGAAGTCACGGCCGGCAAGCTGCTCCTTGATCGTCTCCCGAAAGCTTCGAGTCAGCGGCATTTTTTCTTCCCTTTGGAGTCGATTTGTTCACGGACTTCGACCACAGAGAACAGTAACGCCGATGTTACCTTGATGCAACTCTTTTTTGAAGAACGGCTTGCCACCTTACCCCGACGCCATTACTCAGGAACGGCGGCAACTCCAGCTGCGCTGCCAGCGGTTGCATTCACGGGGTTCTTGCGCGCCTCCGCATTGCCGGGCAGAGCCACCGCATAATGCCCGTCCCAGCGTGACGGTTCGCTCGACGGATAGTCGGTGCTCAGAATCTGTGCGCCGCTGGCCATCATAGCGTCGCGGTTGGCGGTCGAGTTGGCGCGCGCCTCTCTGGTGTCGGATTCGGTACGCGCGCGGACCAGATAGCCTTGCCGGACCAGTGCCGTAATCTCGCTGGCCGGGCCGTCGTTGCGCTCGATAAATGCTGCGTCCGGCTCGCCGGGTTCGGCGTTGGTGAACAGAACCCGGCCGCGCAGCGACGGATGTCCGTCCAGGTAGACCGGGCCGACCGGGCGCTGATCCATCAGGAAGACGACCTTGCCGCGCGCGCTCGCGAGCGTGGGCCAGTTCCCTGCCAGCACCGCCTGATTCAGCGTCTCGTAGCTGCCGCGCACGTCGTCGGGCGTAATGAGTTCCGCGGGCGCAAAAACGGACCGGATCTCGGCGTCGAGGGCATCAAAAGTGCTGGAGGTAAAAAGCTCGGGATCGGTCAGCGGAACCGCGCTTGTGCCCTTGTCCTGCTTGGTTTCGACCAGGATGAAGATGGGAATGTGGCCGGGGTGGGCCAGCGACCATTGCCGCACCTCGTTGAGGCACGCAATGAAGGGCTGGCAGGTACTGCGATAGTCGATGTCCTGAACGTGCATCACCTTGAACCCTGGCTTGGCCATCACGCCGCTGGGGTCGAAGGCCGGGTCGGCAGGAAGATGCGCCTCGACCACCATCGCGGGACCGGAAGGATGCGCGTAGCGGCCGCCCTTGCTGTCGGCAAAGATGTCCAGTTCGATCTGCCGAACGCCGCCGTCCAATTGTTTCGTCAGTGGCTGGTGCTGGTAGTCGAGACTCATGTACGCCTCGATGTTCTTTGCCTGCCAGATCTTGCTCTCGCTGGGCGCAATGCCGGCGTGATAGCTGTTGTGGGTGCCGATCACCTGGATCTGGTTGAGGCGGAGATTCGAATCCACAAGAATCTGCGCCTGGGCAAGCGACAGAGAGCCATACACTGCTGCAAAAACGGCGCAAAAAAAGATCGGGCGATGAAATCGAGCCACGGCATTGTCCTTCCGATGCGGAAAACTGCGCGTCCTGCGCCGCCTTTTCAGACGGCGCGATAAGGCTTGCTGTAGTGTGTGGACCACTCCACCAGGTCCGCGTTGATGAAACGCCAACGGACGCGAGCGGTATCGACCTCAACCAGCATGTAGGCGTTCGGGTCGTAGCGCGTGGATGCCATCACGTAATGCTGCGGTCCGTAGGTGTGCGCGAAATCGATCCACTTGTGCAAGTGCCCGGTGACCACGAGTTGAATGTTGGCGGAGTATTTGCGCAGCAGCGGCTGCAAGCCGAAGTCGGCAAACTCGGTAGCGGCAGTTTGCAGCAGCGGGTAGTGGAGGAAAACAAAAGTGGGCTTGCGCTGCTGGAGCTGGGCCTCGAACCAGTGCAGTTGCTCTTCGCCGAAAGAGCCAGTGTTGGGATTGAAGTCGGCGGAGACGCGGTCCTGGGTGCTGCCCAAAAAGTTGTTCAGGTGAACGAATTTATATCCCTTGTAGTCCACGACGGAGTAGGGCTCGGCGTTGAACTTGGCCTTGAAGAGCCGGTGGCTCATCTCGCGCGGAACGCGGTGCACATCGTAGTCGTGGTTGCCGAAGCCGATATGGACAGGCATGCGGAAGCCGTCGGTGATGGCCTTGGCGTTGTCCAGGCGCGTGGTGTTTTTGAAATAGAAGTCGTAATCGGTGGAGGGATAGTTGTGGAAGTAATCGCCGAGGATAAAGACCTGCTCGATGGCGGGGTCGAGGGAGTTGATCAGATCGCGCGCGGCTGTCAGGCGCGGCGTGGTGACCAGGATGCTCTGGTTGTCTTCGACGCCGTTCTCACTGCCTTTGACGTAGAAGTCGTCGATGATGTGGGTGTCGGCGAGCAGGGCGAAGTAGAACTTGCCGGGAGCGGCCGCCGCCAGAGCCTGCTCGGCCCAGAGTTTGCGGGTGAGCAGGCTGCCCAGCGATGCGCCAGCCAGCGTGGAGAATTGTCTGCGGTCCATGAGCGTGGGCTCCGTTTCCCGGTTCGAGCAAAGACAATTCTAGCTGCCCATCCCTTTGAGAACGTTAAAAACTGTCTTCAGCCCGGAGTCTACCTCTCCTGCTAGCGGCAGATCCGCTCTCCCACCTCGAGCGCCTGCCACCTTACGGCGTATCGGTAAGCGCGTCCGTGGACTTGCTCATCTTGGCCGTGCGCTCCAGCTTGTCCCAGTTGAAGGGCTTGCCGTCGATGGCGCGAATCAGCGTCTTGAACAACACGATGGAGAAGACCTGGCGGTAGGCGAAGCGCTGCAGCCAGATGTGGAAGAGCAGCCAGCCGTCGCCCTTGTTGGCGGGATGGCGGCGCTCTAGGCTGAACGCCACCGACGAGGTTACGAAGTCGATCAGCAGGAAGCCGAGGAAGTACACCAGCAGCTTTTCAAAGCTGGCCGCGGAGGCTGCCTCGGGGTGGAAGTGGCGATCGATGAAGTAGTTGACGACGCCGCCCACAAACATCAGGTCGATGAAGGGCGACACCAGCGGCAAAAGCATCTGGAAGATGAGAATGTTGGGCAGGGCGAACAATCCCATGGCCTTGTTGCGAATGAAGGCCAGGCGGTGCTTCCAGATGGCCTGCAAGATCCCGAACGACCAGCGGAATCGCTGGCGCATCAACCCCTTCGCATCGATGGGCGCTTCGGTGAAGGCCAGGGCGCGATCCTCGTAGACCACCTTCAACTGCTGCTCCAGAAGGTTCATGGTGAGGTCGGCGTCTTCGGCGACGGTATTGATGGGGTAGCCGCCAGCGGCTTTTACCGGGGCAGTGCGCCACGCGCCAATGGCTCCGGGAACCACGGTGACCACATTGAAGAGATCCAGGGCGCGGCGCTCGAAGTTCTGGCTGGTGATGTATTCAAGGGCCTGCCAACGCGTCCAGAGATTGACGCGGTTGCCAACCTTGGCGTTGCCGGCCACAGCGCCGATAAGAGGATCCTCGAAGTGCGGGATGAGCTTGCTGATGGCGTCGGGGGCGATGACGGTATCGGCGTCAATGCCCACGTACACTTCTTCCTTCATGCGGTCGAGAGCGTAGTTGAGGGCTGCGGCCTTGCCTCCGTTGGGCTTGGTGAGCACCTGGACGCGGCCCGCGGCAATCTCCGCCCGGTACGCCGCGCACGCCACCTCGGCGGTGCGGTCGCTGGAGCCGTCGTCGATGACGATGATGTGCAGGTTCTTGTAGTCGGAGTTGAGCACCGAGCGGACGGTGCGCACGATGACCTTCTCCTCGTTGTACGCGGGAATCAGAACCGCGACACGGGGATTGAAGCCGGGAGAAGCCGGACGATGGGGCCGGCGCAAGCGTTCGATAATGGCGAAGAGGCCCACCAGCAGCAGGCGTCCGCTCATCAGAATGTCGCCGACGAAAAAGACCAGCACAATGAAGTGTCCGATAATGGCCAGGCCAGAGAAAGCCAGAGAATCGGGCAGGGCGCGCAGACGCTGCCAGAAGCCGAGCCGGGGCATCACGTCTGCCGTGGTTTTGCCCATCAGGGCAGAGATCGGGACAATCGTATAGCCGTGGGCGCGCAGCGCGTCGATCAAGTAGGGCAGCGCGGCCACAGTGGCCGAGCGGTCTCCTCCGCCATCGTGCATCAGAATGATCGAGCCGCGGAACTGCGGCTTGGTCTTCATGGTCTCCAACTGGGTCAGGATCGACTGAACAATATCCTCCGGCGATTTGCGCGGATGCTCGTTCCAGTCGTCGGTGTCGAGCTTGTTGCCAACGATGGTGAAGCCGTCCTGCTGAATCCGCACCACCGGGGCGGCCTGGTCGTCGGTGTCCGGCTCCTCGTCGATGTCGTAGGGAGGACGGAAATAGAGCGGCTGCACCCCCAGCTTGCTGGCGAAGAGGCGCTCAGTGAGCTTGATCTCCAGGTCCAGTTGCCGGGCTGAGATTTCGCTGATGTCGGGATGCGACCAGGTGTGGTTGCCGATCTCGTGGCCTTCGCGCTCCACGCGCTGCATCAGGCCGATATTCTCAGCCGCCTCGGCGCCGATCATCAGAAACGTTCCCTTGACACCCTTCTGCTTGAGAATGTCGAGGATCCTCGGCGTCCATTTTGGATCGGGGCCGTCGTCGAACGAGAACGCCACTTCCTTGGGATGGTAGCCGTACTGCTGAATGGTATAGGTGTGCGGATACACATCCATGTGCTCATCGATGATGAGTTTCCGCCGCGGGTCGGACTCGTCGGTATCGACGGAAACGGTGCGCTTGCCGGGCTGCGGCAGGCCAACCACCCGAAGGATGTCTCCCTCCCCCTCGGTGTCTACGTCGTGCCCGGGCACCACGGTGCCAAGGGCTTGCAGGGATTCGGGACTGCTGGGCCGGTCCCACACACTCCACAGCGAGCTGTCCTCCTCGCCCAGCCTCCACAGGGCAAAGGTTTGCAGGCCCAGGGCGCGGGCGGCGCGCATTTCGTTCAACACCGTCACGCTATCCATGAACCAGACCACGTGGCGCACGTTGTTGTCCTCATCGATGTACTCGAAGTGGGGATTGAGCGAGTTGTAATCCAGGTCCAGATCGGCGTCGGCGTCCGAGGCGCGCTGCCAGGCGTCGGAAACCGAAAGGTCGTCGGTGTCGATGACCTTGGGCTTGGGATGCTTGCGGTCCTTGGGATTGGGAATCGTCAGCGTCCAGTCGTAGCCGTAGTTGCCGACGGCGCAGATCAGCTTCTGCTTGGGCACGATCTTGAGCACCCTCACCAGATTGCCGACGAACCAATCCTGGCTGGCGATGGGACCAGGGCTGCTTTCCACCGAGTGCTGGTCGTAGTTCATCAGCACCAGGCCGTCGGAGTTGGCGGCGATGACCTTCAGATCACTATCCGTGGCCGAGACCGCGACGTTCACATAGAGCTGCAGATTGCGCGAATGCAGGTCGCCGTAGAGCTCCTGGATAAAGCTCATGTACGCCGGGCTGGCGTTGTCGGGCAGGCTCTCGATGTCCAGCGAGAGACCGCGGTACACGGGAAACGCGACCAGGAAGCGGACAATCTGCTCGCACAGCGCGGCGCGCTTGCCACTGTCGGCAAGAACGTTGCCGAAGGCCGGATCCCAGCTCTGCGTGTGCGGATTGTAGTTGTTCAGGTGGGGAAAGATTTCCGTGTCCACCTTGGCTCCCTGGATGACCCGCTTGACCTTGTTCATCTCGTCCGGGTCATGCACCGAGGTGCCGCTCACTACCGCATACTCGCGGTGGCTGTCGTTATTGATCCCCAACAGGGTTCCCTGGGGCGCGTCCACGTGCAGCCACTGCGGAAAGAGCAGATCGATCTGGTGGACGTGCTCTTTGAACGAGGAATAGCTGGCCGCGTCGTCGTCCACGTAGTAGGCAGCGCGCAAACCTTCGCCGGTGTTGAAGGGAATGTCGGAGGGCCGGCGGCCGGTCTTGCGCCGCGCCGGGCGCGCAGGCTTGACGCCGCGTTGCACCAGGGGGCGGTCGGACAATGCCGTGTAATTGTGCTTCAGCGCGGGCAGCAACAACTCCGGCAACTGCTGATTGCGCAGAACGTTGAAGATGAAGCCCGCCAGCACCAGCGTGGAAACCACCGCCGTCACATCGAAGATGCGGCGCAGCCGCTTCCAGCGCTTGCGTTGCGGGTCGAAAAAAATCTGTTTATCCGGCATGAACGATCTCGCTCAGAGCGGTTCTCCAACTCACTTGTCCTTGCCAACTCCGGACAAGGCGCTCTTCTTATCAAAAAGAACTCGGTTGTTGTGATTTTAGGGTATAGCAATCGGTAACCGCTGAATTCCACACGTGCAACCCGCACAAACGGTCTACGCTATACAGTACAAATCATATGAAAGCCACCCAACAGAGTCGATCGACGGCCCGGAGCCGCAATCCGGCATACGCCATTCCCGCTCTGTCAGCCGTTCTGGCTCTCACGACTGGCCTCGCATTGCGCCTGTGGATGCTGAAGGAATTTTTCCAGGTCAATGGAGACTCGCTGATCTATGGCGGGCTGGCTAAAAACCTGTTGTTGCATGGTCAGTATACCTTGACGGTGGCTGGCGGCGAGAGCTATCCGACCCTGATCCGGCTGCCCGGCTACCCGCTCTTTCTGGCGGCCTGCTTCCGCGTCTTCGGAATGGAAAACTACGTCTCGGCGTGTTGGGTGGAGATCGCGCTGGAACTGGCGGGATGCCTGCTGCTGGCCGATTTTGCGCGGCGCATTGCCCCGCCCGCGCTCCGTCGATCCGCCGCGCACGGCACGCTCTGGCTGGCTGCGCTCTGCCCCTTCACGGCCTCCTATGCGGCAGCTCCTCTCACGGAAGCCCCCACGCTCTTTGCCATCGCCCTGGCGCTCTGGAGTGCGGCGCGCTTCCGGGAGCGGCCGGGATGGGGCGATGCCCTCTGCTTCACCTTCGCGGTTACCTTTGCCGCTCTGCTCCGGCCCGACGGCGCGCTGGTCGCCGTGGCGCTGGCCCCGGCGCTGGTTTTGGGCCTGTCGCGGACAGGAAGATTCAGTCTCGTGTCAGGGCACGACTTGAGTCGTGCCGAAAGCTCAGCAGAGTCAACGGGGGCTTTAGCCCCTGAGGGAAACTCGTCGGGGCCTCTACCCAAGCCTCAGCCTTCCCACCTCGCCATCGTCCGCATGGCCCTGGTCTGTGCCCTTCTGGCGCTCGCGCCTTTTGCCGCCTGGACGTGGCGCAACTGGCGGGTCTTCCACGTCTTTGAACCGCTGGCCCCGCGCATGGCCACCGATCCCGGTGAAGATACCCATCCCGGCTGGGAGCGCTGGGTCAAGACCTGGTGCCTGGATTTCGTCTCCACCTACGACATTTACTGGAACGTGCCCGGAGGCCCTCTCGACCTATCCGAACTCCCCGCACGGGCCTTCGATTCGCCCGCCCAGTCCGCCGAGACCGCGGCGCTCGTCGGGGAGTACAACGACGGCGGGCAATTCCTGACCCGCGAACTCGACGCGCACTTTGGCAAACTGGCGGACCAGCGCGTCGCCGCCCATCCGTTGCGCTTCTACCTCTGGCTGCCGCTGGGCCGCATGGCCGACATGTGGCTCCGTCCACGCGTCGAAAACCTGCCCATCGATCTCGACTGGTGGGTCTATGCGCACCACCATGTGGAGACGCGCTTCAGTTGGGCCTACGCCGGCTTGAATGCGCTTTTTCTGCTCCTGGGCATTGCCGGCCTGTGCCTGCGGCCGCACTTCTGGGCGGCCATGCTGGGCTACTTCCTGTTGCGGAGCGCCCTCTTGACCACCGTGCAGGCCCCGGAGGCCCGCTACACGCTGGAGTGCTTCCCGATGCTCTTTGTCCTGGGAGGAATCGCCCTGGCATGGACCTGGCAAAAGCTGCCTTCACCGCGTTCCCGGTAAAGCAGTCGCAAAGGTCAAATGCGGAAGGAGCCGCCCCCTCGCAGTCCTGCTGGAAACATCTAGTTCTCCGTCGGATGCTCATCGATATGATCAATGAGGAGGACTTTCACGGGCGCCTTTTGCCGCTCCAGTTTAAGGCCTAGCTGATCCTGCAATGCCTCCTCAACGTTCGTCTGCATGGCGTCGTGATCTGGAGCAGTTGCTGAGTCCAATGAAGCATCAGGTCCCCACTCAAGAACGAAATCAAAAGTTCCTCTCAAGCCGGTTCGATCGACTACTGGGCGGCCGAACTGGCCCATTTCACCCAAATGAGCTGCGATCAGAGCCATAGAAATCTTTCGTCCGCCGATGCGAACGTGGCTAGGCGCGCTGGGTACACCCGTACTGACCAGACCACCGCAAACTGCCGGAAGAGTAGACGCCGACACAAGGTCCGAGTTCTGATCCGTGCGCGCCACGACATTTGAACACGTCTCGTCCTCCGAAGGATGGGGCCAAAGCTGCGATCCGAGTTTTCCTGGCTTTGCCAGGACCAGCGCCAACACCGGAAGTTGGCGCGTCTCAGTGTGGACTATCAGTTCGAACCGTTCGGCAAGGAGAGACTGCATCATCAGACGCATCTGGTCTTTTGTAACATCGGGGTTTTCGGATTTTGCCTCAATATCGAATTTCCTGGTCGTTATCCAATGGGGAGCATCGGCTTGCAATATCTGTGCTTCACCGTCCGTTAACTTGTAAGCGAATCGGATGTAATCGAACAGGCTTATATTGTCCGCAAGAAATCGGCCTCCGGTCTTCGCATAGGCATCGCCAGGACCGAGGGTAAAGTTCACTTTAGGTTCATTGTCGGTTATATTCGGCTTGACGGTGGCGACTTCAAAAACTAGTTTCTGGCCGGCTGCGGCTTGCCCATCGGGAGCTTCGATCTGCTGCGGTTGTATTGCGGTTGCTTGTGCCGTGAGCGGCGTGTTAATTGCTCCTGGGATAGTCGACGCGGCGATAATCGTAATACCAAAGACAGCGAAGAACCTGCGCGGCGCACTAAGCCTCCGCAACCACTTCGTCATCATGTGAAGAACTCCCCCTATTCAGATCGATGCGCGGTGCGCGGCTGCCCGGGATGCAGTTCCAACGAGTATATGATTCGCCTGATCGCACATCGAGTTTTGCGTGTGGTACAACCCGCAACTTTCGGAATTCCAGGCGAACCGCCCGCCATCCCGGCAGTTACCATTCCACCCACATGGCCTGCCTATTCAATCCAGAGGCTCGGAGCCCGACCGGAGGCCATATTTTGCAGCCTTCCGGCCTTCCAAATGAGCCCTGCGGCCTCCCAGGCCCCTCAATCACCGGGACCTGGGATTCCCAGCCCTACTGCACTACGTTGTGTGTGTGGCTGGTGGTCTTGAAGGTGAAGGCGTCGGCCGGCAGCGGCTGATTCACCTTGATGTTGAAGTAGACGCAGACCCTGTATTCCGTGGGGCCGGAGTAGAAAATCTGCTTCAGGCTCACGCCCCTGTCGGGGTCCACCCAGATGGCCACCTTGGAAATGGTCTTGCGCACGTCCGGGTCTTTGGCCACCAGTTCGAGCCTCTCGGTCTTTACGCCGTCCAGCGTTTCCGGGCCCAGGTACTTGATCTCCCACTTCTCCGCCAGGTCCTTGCCGCTGGCGCCGAAGCCCAGCAGCAGATAGCTCTCGTACTTGCTGGCCTTGGTGGATGTGGTGAGTTGTTCGATGAGTGGCTCGTAGAGCTTGAAAACTCCGCCGGAGACGGTAATGGTCTTGGGCACCGGCTTGCCGTTCACTTCGTGGATGTGTACGCCCATCTGGAAGGCTTTGCCCTTGCGCTCGTAGTAGACCACTCCCTTTTGCACAACCTTGTCCGGCACCGGGTCGGTCTCCACGGAGTCGAACTCGAAATCGGCAGCGGTGGAGTGGAAGTTGGCCGCGGCTACGTCAAGCTGACGCAGAACTCTCTCTTTATCATCGGCGGCCTGGGCCGTGAGGGCTGGCAGCAAAAACAGCGCCAGAGATACAGCTAGAAACAGTTTTCTTCCCATATGCATAGGTTTCCTTATCTTCTTATTGGACGGGCGAAGCCCGTCCGTGGATGCGAGCAAATAGGCGTTAGCGGTGCGCCCAGACCTTCCAGGCAGAATTGCCCTCGGCGTTTGTCACCGTTTCCCAGCGCTCCACAAACACGGCGTCGCCGGTCACCGGCTCAATGGCCTGGCGGAGAATCTTCTTCACTGCCTTGTCTGAGGCGGTGGTGTGCAGGTCGAGGTTCACGTCCGAGGCATCCACCGTGATGAGCAGGCCGCGGGTGCCAATGCCAACCACCTCGATGGGATGACGCGGACCGGCGGTTTGGGCCGGTTTGTCGCCATAGTTCCACAGATGCGGCGTGACAAACAGAAACACCAGGATCAGCGTCACCAGCACGTCGTAGTGGAAACAGCCGCGGGGGTAAGTCCAGTAGAAATAGCTCTTCAGAATCTTCTTCATGCCGCCCTTATCGCGTAATGCGCTCGAGGCCGCCCATATAGGGCCGGAGAGCCTCGGGGATAACGACCGAACCGTCGGCCTGCTGATAGTTCTCCAGGATCGCCAGCCAGGTCCGGCCCACGGCCAGTCCGCTGCCGTTGATGGTGTGGACAAACTCCGTCTTCGCCTTGGGGCCACCGTCGGCCGGCCGGTAGCGGATGTTCGCCCGGCGTGCCTGGAAAGCAACAAAGTTGGAGCAGGAGGAGATTTCGCGGTACAACCCCTGGCCCGGAAGCCAGACTTCCAGATCGTAGGTCTTGGCCGCGGAGAAGCCCGTGTCGCCGGTGCACAGCAGAACCCGGCGGTACGGCAGCCCCAGCGTCTCCAGAACCTCTTCGGCGTCGCGGGTCAAGCTCTCGTGCTCGGCTTCCGACTCCTCGGGCCGCGTGAACTTCACCATCTCCACCTTTTGGAATTGATGCTGGCGGATGATGCCGCGCGTGTCTCTTCCGGCAGCCCCCGCCTCGGCGCGGAAACAGGGCGTATAGGCCGTCAGCTTGATCGGCAGACGCGCATCGTCCAGAATCTCGTCGCGGTAGAGGTTGGTGACCGGAACCTCGGCGGTGGGAATCAGCCAGTGGTCGTTGTCCCGGAATTCGCCGCGGGCAACCGCCTCGGCGTCGGCGTCCGAGCAGCGGAAAAGGTCTTCGGCGAACTTGGGCAACTGGCCCGTTCCGAACAGCGACTTCGAGTTCACCATGAACGGCGGAAGCACTTCGGTGTAGCCCTGCTTCTCGGTGTGCAGGTCGAGCATGAAGCTGACCAGCGCGCGTTCCATCCGCGCTCCAGCTCCCATGTAGACCGCAAACCGCGCGCCGCTCAGCTTGGTCGCGCGTTCCAGGTCCAGAATGCCCAGAGCTTCGCCCAGTTCCCAGTGCGGCTTGGGCTCGAAGTCGAACGCAGGCTTCTCACCCCATGTCTTCACCGTGGGATTGTCGGCCTCGGACTTGCCGGTGGGCACTTCGTCGCGCGTCAGGTTGGGAATGCCGGCCAGCAACTGCCGCAGGCGATCGTCGTAATCGGCCGCCGCCCGGTCCAGTTCGTCCAGCTTGTCCTTCAGCGCGCGCGTCTCTTCCATCACGGCCGTGGCGTCCTGGCCGGACTTCTTCAGAGCGCCCACCTGCTGGCTCAACTCGTTGCGGCGCGCCTTGCATTGCTCGGCGAGCGTGATGGCTTCGCGCCGGCTTTGGTCCAGCACGCGAAAATCGCCCAGCAGCACAGCGGGGTCGGCTCCGCGGGCGCGCAGTTTATCTTCAACATGTTCCAGGTTGCCCCGGACAAATCCTAGGTCGAGCATCGCACCCTCATTTTACTCGACAAAGCTCAGGGAGGCAGGCGGCAAAATTGACTCAGACTGCAGCGGGGGACAAATTCGGCGTCGATCCGCTCAGGGGCAACCGCACGATAAACCGCGTCTTTCCAGGTTTGGACTCGACCTCGATGGCGCCGCCGAACTTCTGGGTCACGATGCGGTGGACGATCTCCAGACCCAGCCCGGTGCCGGTTCCCTGCGGCTTGGTGGTAAAGAACGCCTCAAAGATTCGCGGCAGCACCTCGGGTGGAATGCCCTCGCCATGGTCGGTAATCGAGACCGCCAGCCGCTCGGGCTCTGTTCCCGTTCCTGCTTCCGACCAGGTCGCAATCTCGATCACGCCGCCTTCTTTCGAGGCGTCCACGGCGTTGTCGATCAGGTTGGTCCACACCTGGCTCAGCGCCGAGCCGCGCGTCTTGATCGTCGATGGCGCGGCGGCAAAGCGCTTCTCCACCGTGATCTGCCGGCCGCGCAGCTTGTGGCCCAGGATGGTGAGCGTGCTTTGCAGGCTGTCATGCACATCCAATTCGTGGGCCTGAGAGCGGTCGTCGTAGGCGAATTTCTTCACCGCCATCACCAGTTCGGAGATGCGGGCGATACTCTCCTCGATGGCCGAAACCTGGCTGACGCTTGAAACCAGTGCTTCCAGCCAGTTGAGCGCGTCGGAGAAACTCTCGGCCGCGAAGGCGTCTTTTGCGCAGGACAGTTCTTCCCTCTTGAGGCCGATTGCCACCAGCGCCGGCGCGACGGTGTAGGCGTTCTCCACGCCCGATGCAGCCAGCCACTCAGCCATCTCCTCCTCGGCGTCGGACTGTTCCAGGCTGCTCATCGCCGGGGCATGGCAGCCGCCCAGCGTCTTTTCCAGCAGGCTCTTCATGCACTCCAGTTGCGGTTGCGTTTTCGGCTTGTCGGCGGAGCGCAGGCTCAACCGCTGCAGCCGCAGCAGGTTCTCGCGCAGTTGCGAAGCGGCGCGTTTGGCCGCCGAACCGGGGTTGTGCAACTCGTGCATCAGGCCCGCCGCCAGCGTGCCCAGTGAGACCAGCTTCTCGCGGTGCAGCGCCTCCACCTGGTAAGCCTGCAGCCGCTCGGCCATGTTGGCCAGGATGACCTTGCGTGCCGTCGGGCAGCAGGCCATCAGAGCCCAGAACTCGTCCTCGCTGAAGCGCACCAGCGTCGAGTCGCGCGCCGCCAGGATGGCAAACGGGGAATAGTTCTTGCCGGTCAGCAGCGGCGCTTCTCCAAAGCCCTCGCCGGCCTGTGCAATGCCGGCCAGGGTGCACGAGCCGTCTTCCTCCGGCCGCTCCGCGCGAATCTCGCCCTCCAGCACTAGCCAGTAGGAGCGCAGCGTTTGGCGCGGCTCCGCCAGCACCGCGCCGGCCTTCGCCCTGACCCGCTCGACATGTTGCACGCCCAGCGCGTCCAGATCCACCCCGGCAAAGGGCCGGGTCCGGAGCAGTGCTTCCGCCACTTCCCGCAAGGGGATGGATTCAGATTCCACGGGTTGTGCGCCGTCGCTCATTCTTGCTGTCCTGCCTCTTGCCTCATGCCGTCCCGCGCGCGCCAAACAGCGCTGAACCCACGCGAATGCGGGTTGCTCCCTCCTGGATGGCCAGCCGGAAATCGCCGCTCATCCCCATCGAGAGCACATCGAACCGGAGCCGCGGATAAGACGCCGTCCAGCGTTCCCTCCACCCGCGCAAACTGCCGAAACAGGCGCGCGTTTCGTCCTCCGTCACGCCCAGCGGGGCAATCGTCATCAGCCCACACAATTCAAGATGCTCCAGCTCCGGCAGACGCTCCAGCAATTCACCGGCTTCTGCCGACGCGGGGTCCAATCCGGCCTTGGTTTCCTCTGTACTTAGCTTCACCTCGATCAGCACCGGCAGCCGTTTGCCGCACTTGCCGGCGGCCTCGTTCAGCCGCTCGGCCAGACGCCGCGAGTCCAACGAGTCAATTCCGTCAAACAGTTCCACGGCGCGCTGCGCCTTGTTCGATTGCAGATGGCCGATCAGATGCACGCGCACCGGATCGGCCACACAACTACGTAGCGCCTCAATCGCCTGAGCCTTCGCGGCAAACTCCTGCACCCGGTTCTCGCCAAACAGCCGCAACCCCAGCGCTTCGGCTTCAGCCAGTGTGGCCGCGGGGTAGGTCTTTGAGACCGCCATCAGCTCCACCTCGGCGCGTCCCCGTCCCGCCGCTCGGCAGGCTGCCGCAATCGCCTCTTCCAGCCGTTCGAGACTCTCACTGAGCATCGTCATTGCGCTCAGTGCCCGCGCTCTTCCAGAAACTTCTCCGCCTCGAGCGCCGCCATGCAGCCCGAACCCGCCGCCGTAATTGCCTGGCTGTAGCGCCGGTCCTGCACGTCGCCGCAGGCAAAGACGCCCTCCACCACCGCTCCGTCGTGCGTGGTCAGCACGTTGCTCGTGGTGCGGATGTAGCCGTCCCCGTCCAGGTCGATCAGCCCCGCGAACATCCTGGTGTTGGGCTGGTGCCCAATGCCGAGAAACATTCCGCTGACCGGCAAAACCGACTCCACGCCGGTCTTCACGTCCTTCAGTTTGATCCCCTTCACTTCCTTCTCGTCGACGCCCAGCACTTCCAGCACAATCGCGTTGGTGCGCAACTCGATGTTGGGGTGCGCAATGGCGCGGTCCAGCATGATCTTCGAAGCGCGGAAGGCATCGCGCCGGTGCAGCAGCGTGACCTTCGAGGCAAAGCGCGTCAGAAACAGCGCCTCTTCCATGGCCGAGTCGCCGCCCCCCACCACCGCAATTTCCTTGCCGCGGAAAAAGAATCCGTCGCAGGTCGCGCAACTGGAAACTCCATGGCCAATCAGGGCCTGTTCGCTGGGCAGTCCCAGCCAGCGCGCGCTGGCGCCGGAAGCAATAATCACGGTGCGCGTCGAGATCTCTCCCGCCGACGTCTGCAGCCGGTAGGGATGCGTGCTCAGATCCACGCTGTTCAACTGCGCAAGCTGAAAGGTCGCGCCGAAGCGCGCTGCCTGCTTCTTCATGTTGTCGATCAGTTCCGGCCCCTGGATTCCATCCGGCCAGCCGGGAAAGTTCTCGACCAGCGTGGTGATGGAAAGCTGCCCGCCCGGTTCGTGGCCTTCCAGAACCAGCGGGTTGAGGCCGGCGCGCGCCGTGTAGATGGCTGCCGTCAGTCCGGCACAGCCGGAGCCGAGAATTACCGTATCGCGAATCTCAGTCATAAGTCTTCCGTGTTGGTTCTGGTGCGGTGAGTCTGAAGCATGTTGAAAAACAAAGTTGTCATCGCTGAGCAATCCCACTCAGTTGTCATCCTGAGCGGAGTTTGGCGCGCTTTTTGCGACAAATGGAGTCGAAGGATCTGCATTTCCCCGCCCAAAATTTGCCTGGGAAACCAGGTATTCATCCCTCTTATCCCAGCAATGCCGCTGGGTGCCCCAGGTCCCGATTTTGGGACCTGGGAAACCACCTAATCAGCCCTTTATCCCAGCGACCCCGCCAGCAGCGCCGGCCGCTCCGTCGCCAGCTTCACCACCAGCTCGCCCAGCAGCGTATTGGCCCAGGCAAACCACTCCCTAGTAAATTTTGATGGATCGTCCTTGTCGAACGATTCATGCATAAAGCCGGTTCCCGCCGTCGTGTCGCGCAACCAGCGCACGCACTGGCGTATCTCCCGCTCGTCCGTGGTCGTGAAGGCGCGGATCAGGATCGACATCGGCCACACCTGGCCCAGGCCGATATGCGGTCCGCCCACGCCCTCGGCCGCCTTGCCGCTGAAGAAGTAGGGATTCGACTTGCTCAGCACAAACCGCCGCGTCCGCTGGTAGAGCGGGTCGTCGATGCGGCAGCAGCCCAGGTAGGGCAGGCTCAGCAACCCCGGCGCGTTGGCGTCGTCCATCATCAGCTTGTTGCCGTAGCCGTCCACCTCGTACGCCCAGATCTCGCCCAGGGTCTCGTGCTGCACCTTGCCGTACTGGTGCACAGCGTGTTCCACCTCGGCGGCCAGAGTCGTGGCCTCCTCGGCCAGCTTGGTGTCGCCGGCCACCTTGGCTGCCAGCTCCGCCAACTGCCGCAGGCTGGTCACCGCAAACAGGTTGGCGGGAACAAACAGCGGAAAAATGCAGGAGTCGTCCGAGGGGCGGAACATCGAGTAGATCATCCCCACCGGCCGCGCCGGATTCCCAAACCCGCCCAATGGAACCGAATCGCTCGGCGCCGCCGCTTCTCTTTGGAACGAGTACGGCCCCGGGCCATCCTTGCGCTGCTGGGTCTTGAAGGTGCGCACAATGGTCCACGCCGCTTCCTTCCACGCCGCGTCAAAGGGCTTTGTGTCCCCGGTCTGCTTCCAATAGCCGTACGCCAGCCGGATCGTGTAACAGAGCGAATCGATCTCCCACTTGCGTTCGCCCACCCCGGCGTGGTGTTCCGTATGGTCGTTCACCGACCAGCTCAAGGGTTTGGCCGCGGGGTCGCGCATAAAGGCGTTGGCATAGGGGTCCAGCAGAATATTCCGCGCCTGGCGGTGGATCGCGCCTTCCAGAAGCTGCCGCAGCGGCTCGTCTTCCTTGGCCAGCGGCAAGCAGGGCCACAGTTGCGCCGAGGAGTCGCGCAACCACATGGCGTCGATGTCGCCCGTCACCACATACGTGTCCGGCTTGCCCTCGAAGGTGCCCGGCCAAACCGTCGTGTCCAGCGTGTTCGGAAAGCAGTTCTCAAACAGCACCGCCAGCGACGGGTCCTTGATCTGGCGCTGGACGCGCGTAATCAAATTCTCCACCGCCACGCTGGTGAAATGCCGCTCGCTCTTCGCAGGCCGCTTGTGCGGCAACTCCGCCACGGGCGCGGCCCATGCCGCTCCCAAGCCACTTTGGGCGATCGCTACCGTAGCGGCCGCTCCCTTCAACCAATCCCGCCGATTGATCCCGGTCATTCCCGACTCCTTGGCGCAACCGACTTGAAATGCGGTCCTCGCCGAACAATTGCTTCCCTGCGCTCTCTTCTAAAAAAACAAACGGAGTGCTTTGGGTTGCCCTCAGCCATTCTATCCATCCGGCCCGCGCGCGGCGGAAACCGCAGCCCTTCCACTGAACTTCCCCTCCCACAAACCCAGCTAACTTGCCAACTCGCTGATATGGAGTGACCCTGTCAATTCCTGCACAACTGTGGGGTTGTTTTTGTCGTTGTCTTTGCTTTTGCCGTTTATCGAGCACAGGGCCAGCAGCAGTCGGGGCAGGTTTGAGCGACGATTG